>Ga0209577_10005188_pt1 | contig 12169 bp, 10 predicted proteins | sample GraSoiAngelo_109_FD_185874 | JGI IMG/M metagenome (GOLD analysis project Ga0209577, IMG submission 185874) | Grasslands soil microbial communities from the Angelo Coastal Reserve, California, USA - 14_0903_12_20cm (SPAdes) (version 2) | ecosystem: Environmental > Terrestrial > Soil > Grasslands... | reverse complement strand
CGGCCTGCGGCTGCGGGACGTCGAGACGGGCCGGGAGCGGCCGTTCCGGGTCGACGGCCTCTTCGTGGCCATCGGGCACCATCCAAACACGGAACTGTTCCGGGGGCAGATCGACCTCGACGATCAGGGGTACGTGGTCCTCAAGGAGCGCACCAGGACGAGCGTGGAGGGCGTCTTCGCCGCCGGCGACGTCCACGACCACCGCTACCGGCAGGCCGTCACCGCGGCCGCGTTTGGGTGCATGGCGGCGATGGACGTCGAGAAGTACCTGGAGGGCCATTAGTCCGGCAAGTCTGAGGAATCTTCCCGATATTCTCCTGCGTATTTTCCCCGATGTTGACCGATAGCGTTGGGGTTTATCCTCGATAGGAGATCCTGGACTATCAAGGCGTGTACAGCAGCCAGGAGCGCCGGATGTCCTTACGGACCTATGTTCGCGCCTCCGTCGCCTGTTTTTTCCTTCTCGTCACGGCGGCCTCTACTCCCGTGCTCCTTCCCATGCGGCTCGCTGCCGAGGCCCAGAGCGTCATTCAGTCATTACCCCAAGCAGCGCTGCCGCAAGTATATCTCGACACGACTTACAGCCCCCCGTTGGGCAACACGATCGCCGTCCCAGCAGGAGGCGATTTTCAGGCCGCGCTCAACAGCGCCAACCCGGGCGACACCATTCAGTTGGCGGCGGGCGCGTCGTACACCGGGCCGTTCACCCTGCCCAACAAGGCCGGCGCCGGTTGGATCTATATCCAGTCCTCGGCCCTCTCGAGCCTGCCCGTCCCTGGGAACCGCATTTCCCCGGCCCTCGCCGGCCTGATGCCCAAGATCCTCGCCTCCGGGTCGGCCGCGATCCAGACGGCCTCCGGCGCGCACCAGTACCGGTTCATCGGGATCGAATTCGCGCCCACGCCCGGCCTGGTGAGCGGGCCTCAGTACTCGCTGGTCCACTTGGGGAGCGGCGAGACGTCCGCTCAGGCGCTCCCGACCAACCTCATTTTTGACCGCTGCTACATGCACGGGGATCCGGCGGCGGGAGCCCAGCGCGGCATCCTGATGGACTCGGCCTCAACGGCCGTGATCGACTCCTATCTCTCCGACTTCAAGCTCACCACCGGCGACGCGCTGGCAATCGAAAGCCAGAACGGCCCGGGCCCGTTCAGGATCGTGAACAATTATCTCGAGGGGGCCGCGACAGGGGTCGGCTTCGGGGGGTGGATCCCGACGATCTCGAACCTCGTCGCGTCCGACATTGAGATCCGGGGCAACTACTTCGCCAGACCGCTGTCGTGGCGGGTGGGCGATCCGGCGTACGCCGGGACCCCATGGGTCGTCAAGAACTTCCTCGAGTTGACGAACGCCCAACGGGTGCTGGTCGACGGCAACATCTTCGAGTCCAACTGGAAGGGCGGCAACCAGAATGGGTTTGCTCTCTCCTTGACGCCGGCCGACCAGAACGGCAGCATGCCGTGGGCGACCGTGCAGGATATCACGTTCACGCACAATATCGTCCGCCACTCGACGGCGGGCGTCCATATGCGAGGGTGGGACACTCTTTCCCCCAGCCAGCAGCTCCAGCGGGTGCTCATCCAAAACAACCTGTTCATCGACATCGGCGCCTTCGCGGCCAACGGCGGCTCCGTCGGACGCCTGTTCCAACTGCGCGACGGGGCGGCGAACGTCGTCATTGACCACAACACCGCCTTCCAGACGGAGAGCCCGGTCTACGCGCAGGTGAGCACCGGTGCGCCGAACACCGGATTCGTCTACACCAATGACCTCACCCCCAACAACCAGGGGGTGAGCGGGGATGGCACCGCGGGGAATCCGCTCGCGACCCTGAACACCTCCTTCCCCGGCTGGGTGTTCGCCGGCAACGCGCTGATTGGGGGGAGCCTCCCCAGCTATCCGTCCAACAACTTCTTCCCTTCGACGCCGGCGGATGTGGGCTTCGTCAATTACGCCGGCGGCGACTACCGTCTCGCCGCCTCCAGCCCGTACAAGAATGCCGGCACCGACGGCAAGGACGTCGGCGCGGATATCGACGCCATCAATGCGGCGACGGCCAACGTCCTCTCCGGCGCCACCTCCCCCGTCCCTCCTCCGCCCCCGGCCACCCTGTCCTTTACCCCGCCCGTCCAGGACTTCGGGTCGGTGGCTGTGGGGGGATCGGCATATCGTTCGTTCATCATCACCAACCTAGGGGGGAGTGATATCAGCGGTGCAGTGTCGACCACGGCCCCGTTCAGCGTGGCCTTCGGCAACATGTTCTTCCTGGGCCCGGGCGGGAGCCAGACGATCGTCGTCGGCTTCAGCCCCACCGCGGCCGCCACCGCGGCCGGCGGTTATGCGGCGCTCATCAACTTCACCTGGAGCGGAGGTTCGACCGGGCCGTTGGTGCTTGGGACCGGAACGGCGCCATCACCGCCGCCACCACCCCCGCCACCGCCGCCCCCGCCACCACCGCCCCCGCCACCACAAGGGCAGCCGCTGTTCGTGTCGTGGGCGATTCAGGCGGGTTGGAGTGCGGCAGAGGACACGATGACGGAACTAACCATCGCGCAGGGCACATGTTGGGTGCTGACGGACGGCGGCCTGGCCGAATGGGATTTCTGCCTGGCCCCCGACGGGGTCACGGTTCTCCCGTGATGCGCGACCTGCAGGCGATCGCGGCCAGGATGGAGCAATTCTTACGCTTGGCGGGAGGCGCTAGCGCACGCCGAGGTCGCGCTTGATCTGCCGCAGCGCCAGCCGGTTGTTGCTGAACGCCATTCGCCGCGGCAGCGCGCTCAGGGGGAACCAGGCCACGGCCGCCGCATCGTCTCCGGCGCGCACGGCCGACCCGTTCCCCCGTATCCGCGCGACATAGTAGATATTGAGCGACGGGCGCTTCTCCGGGCCGTAGACGTCCGGGTAGATCCCCAGGATACGCTCCAGGCGCACGGCCACCCCAAGCTCCTCGCGCGCTTCTCGACGCGCCGCCTGCTCGGCCGTCTCCCCCGGCTCGATGAATCCGCCGGGGGTATCCCAGGCCCCGCGGGCGGGCGCAAACGCTCTCCGGACCAGCAGCACGCGGCCTCGACGCAGGATGAGGACCGAGGCCGTGGGCGCGGGGTTGTCCCAGTTGATCCACCCGCACCGGGGGCATGTGAGGACCGGGCGAGTCCGTCCCGCTTTACGGACGCGCCGCAGGCGCGTGCCGCATCGGAGGCAAAAGTACTTCCGCACGAGGGACTCCTTCCCGCCGGCGGCGCCGGCAGGGGATCGCAGGCGCCGTTCCTAGTATATCCCGAACAGGATGTCCCTCGGGGGGTCACCGCGTGAACGAGCAACTATGGGAGCTCTACCAGACCGTGTGCCAGGAGGAGGTGCAGCCGCTCGGCGAGTTCGTGGAGCGGCTGTTGGCGAAGGAGTGGGGGCCCTATCCCAAAGAGGACATCCTGGAGCTGCTGCGCGAGATCGAAGGCCAGATGCTCTCCAACATCCAGGTGAAGGCCATGGAAGGGCCGCGATTCGCCGAGATGGCCGACGAGGTCAGCGAGCAGACGCAGAAGGAATTCGAAGCGTTGATCAACCGCGTGGAGCAGGCTTTCGCGACGGGGTGACCCGGGGGGCCGGCGCGGTGGTCGAAGCCCCGGCGGCCGGCGCCTGCGTAAGGAACCGGCCGTTCCGGTAGAACACTTCGCCGTCCCCGAAGACTTCGGCGCCGTTTCGCAATTCGAGGATCATGTCCCAGTGCAGCCCGGAGACGTTCCGGCCGCCCGTCTCAGGGTAGGCCGCTCCCAGGGCCATGTGGAGCGTCCCACCGATCTTTTCATCAAAGAGGATGTTGCGGGTGAACTGCTGGATGTCGTAATTCAGGCCGAACGCGAACTCGCCGAGCGTTCTCGCCCCCGCGTCCAGGTCCAGCATCGCCCGAAGGAAATCCTGGCCCTTCGCGGCCGTCGCCTCGGTGACCCGTCCTCCCTCAAACACGAGGCGCACGTCGGTGACCTCCCGGCCCCCGTAGATCGCCGGAAACGTAAACCGCACCATCCCCCGAGTCGTGTCCTCGACGGGCCCGGTGAAGACCTCGCCGTCCGGGAAGTTGCGCTCGCCGGCCGCGCTGATCCAGTGGCGCCCCGCCACGGAGACGATCAGGTCGGTGTCCGGGCCCACGATGCGCAGGGTCTTGATCGACTCGAGGAGCGAGGCGATGCCGGCCTGATCGCGAGCGACCGCCTCCCAGGCGGCGACCGGGTCGTCGCGGTCGAGGTGGCCCGCGGTGTAGACGAACTCCTCGTACTCGGCCAGCGACATCTCCGCTTCCTGAGCATCGGCCTGGGTCGGCACCTGCGTCAGGCACCAGTGTAGTTCCCCCCGGCCCGCCCGCTCCATGAACCGCCGGCTCAGGTCCCGCATCGCCTCACGCCGCAGCGCCATCCGCGCAGGGGGCACGCGCGTGAGGGCGCGGGTGTTGAACGAGCCGAGGAACCGGAGGTCGGCCTCGACCTTCTCGACCTCCAAACGGTCCAGATCGGAGATGAAGCGGAGCTGCTCGTCGGTCGCGGTCCTGTAGTAGATCTCCTCCAGCCCTTCCGGATCGACACGGACCGCCGGGAAGGCGCCCGCGGCCAGCGCTTCCTTGTACGCGGCGGCGATGTGGGGGGCGGCCAGGGACGAGCCGCGGATCCGGACCAGCTGTCCTTTTCTGAGCCGGAGGGAGTAGTGGGCGAGGACGCGGGCGAGTTTCTCAATCCTGGGGTCGGCCACGGACCAACAGTTCAGTCAGGGCCGCGGAACTTCCTGCGGTCGGCCGGCGCCTCCCCCGGCTGTCAGGTGAGCCAGGACGTGTCTCGGGCCGCCCGCGGGAAAACCACAGGGAGCACCGCTCCGAAGAGCAGTGCCCCCTGTATGTTGCCTAATGCGAATGCGAGGTTACCGCTTGCCCTTCTTGGCTGACTTCTTCTTCTTCGCCACGGAAGAGGCCCTCCTTTCCAGATTTCGTGATTTCAGGGGCCTGCTCTTCCCCCTCGCATTCCCTATATACGACATTCTTTACTTTTCTCCTGCTGGGAATTGGAGGAAATTTTTGAAAGCCTGCGAGAATCCGAGATCGCTGGCTCAGGCCCGGGATTCCCCCCAGAATTCACTGATCCCGGCCCCTCGCCCTTGGTTGCAACATTGCCAAGCCGAGCAGTCTGAACATCCGTCCTCCGTCGACCGATCCGCGGGCCCTTTCGGGGACTGAGACGACGTTCTCACCCGGACGGGCCCGGAGAGGGCCGGACGCCGGAAGGCCGAAGGACCGGATCCGGTGACCTGCGCACCCGCATGAACGCCGCGGGACATCACGCGGGAGATCGAGGGGCACGCGCAGCGGCGCGAGGACCACCGGCGTCCTCCAGCAGGCGCCGCAGGTAGGCGGCCGCGATGATGCTCTTGGCGGCGCCGTGAAGGCAAACAAACACCACGGTTCTCTCAGCCGCGTCCAACTCTCCCACCTCCCTCAGCATCACTTCACAAAGACCCACGCCGGCTTCAAGATCGAGAAGCCGACCAGGCCGACGGCCGCCGCCACGGCGACCAGCGCAGGATTGCTGACTTTCCGGCGGGCCAGCGCCACGAGGCTGACAAGCGCGATCAGAGCGGTCAGCCAGTCGCCAATCGCAATCTTCCCAAGCAGCACCGCCGCCCCCAGGATCGTCCCGATCGCCGCGGCATAAGCGCCTTTGACAAACCCCTGCACGTTGCGGTTGCCGCGGTGCCGGATCAGGATGGGCGCCACGATCAGGACCAGCAGGAACGAGGGAAGAAAGATGCCTACCGTGGAGATGACCGATCCCCAGAAGCCCGCGACGAGGTAGCCCACAAACGTGGCGGTGATGACGACGGGGCCGGGACTGAGCATCCCCATCGCCACGGCGACGAGGAACTGGCGCTCGTTGAGCCATCCGGTCTGCCGGACCAGACCGTTCTCAAGAAAAGGCACGATCACCAAGCCGCTGCCGAACGTCAGGGACCCGGCCTTGAGAAAGAACACGAGGAGCTTGCCCAGGATCCCGGCGCCCGGCGCACCCGCAGCCGCGGGCGGCAGCGCGGCGAGCAGCGGCAGCGCGGGGGCGCGCCACCTCCGGAGGAGCGTCCCGTACCAGAGGATGCCGATCACCCCGGAGGCGATGAAGAGGAGCGCCACTTCCGCGCGCAGGGCCAGCGTGATGGCCAGACACGCCGCCGCGATCCCCCACTGCAGGCGATCCTCCATGCCCAGCGCCGCCAGCCGGTAACAGGAGTACAGGATCATGGCGATCACCGCCGGGCTCACCCCGTAGAAGATCGCTTTGACCGGCGGAAGATCGCCAAAATAGACGAACAGCGCGCCCAGCGCTGCCACGAAGATGAAGTTGGGGAGGATGAAGGCCCAGCCGCCGGCCCACGCCCCCCAGAAACCCCCGCGGATGTAGGAAATGAAGATGCCCACCTGGATGGCGAGCGGCCCCGGGAGCGACTGGCACACCGCCACCCCCTCGCGGAACTCGTCCTTCGTGAGCCACCCCCGCTCCTGAACGAGTTCCTTCTCCATCTGCCCGACCAGGGCCACGGGACCACCGAAGCCAATGGCGCCGAGACGGAGATAGTACATGACGAGATCCCGAATGGGGACCCGTCGAACGCCGTCTCCCCGGCTCATGTGGATCCCTCCGTCATGTGGTTACTTGGTGGGCATGGCGATTCTCAGGACGGGATGGCCACCGACGTTTTGCAGCGGCAGATAGACGCGGTGGTCCGTCGAGTCGACGACCACGACATGAGCATATCCAGCGCGGATCTCGCCAAGTTTCTGGAGGCTGTCCGCGCCTTCGGCAAAAACCGTCACGATGCCGCTCTCCGCGGCGACGTATAGCCAATGCAACCCTGCGTCCAAGGCGAGCACATCGGGGTCAGGCCCAACGGACTGGGTACCGATGACGCGCCTGACCTGTAAATCGAATACCAGGAGCGTCGCGTTGCCGTCGCACGCGATGAATGCCAACCGACGCCGAGCGTCGATAAGGAGCCCGTGGGCGTGGCGGCAGCCGGGCAGGCTATGGCGCGCCACGATGTCGGCTGTGGCCGGATCGATCTCAACGAGCTCGTTCCGGGTCTGGACGGCCACGAAGACGCGGGACGAGACAGAATCGTACCCGGTATTGCCCGCTTCCCCGCCAAGCGCGATCTCCTGCACGACGCGGTTGGCCCGGACGTCGATCACCGTGTCCGTGCCTCCTGATTCGTCGGACACGAACAACCTTTCGGTGATCGGATCAAAGGCCATCCCGTCGGGATACTCGCCGCCGGGCATCCGGGCTATGATGCGGTTCGTCGCTTCGTCGATCGCGACAACCTCGTTGGTCCCCGTCGCGGTCGCGTACACACGCCCGAGCGACGGAATGGCCAGAACGCCGTGCACCGCGGCGACGGCCGGGATCTCGGCCACCACCCGCGATCCGCGAGTGTCGAAGACAACGATCGTGCCGGCCCCCAGGTGGGCGATGTAGAGCCGGCCGCGTGCCTCGTCGAGGCTCGCATAGTCGAACCGCGAGGCGGGCCCCGGGAGCGGCACGTCTCGGAGCGTCGAGAGAGGCGCCTGCGAGGCGCGGACCGTTGAACAGAACACCGCGAGGCTCAGCGCGGCGAACGCGCCGAGAGCCACGCGATGTCCGAGAACTCGTCGTCCCCTAACGAGCATCGCGTGCTTGAACCTCCTCGTACACGGCCGCCCGGCAGCTCTGCGGGAGGAACACGTAGAGGCGCTGTCTGGTGCGGTCAAAAGCGGTGGTGTGCGCGCCCGCCTCCGTCGGAAGCGCTTGCGCGAGCGCCATCTCGCGGGTGTCGACGACGTCGACGAGCCCCGGTTGTCCAATAGCGACGTACAGGTGCGATCGATCGGGATTGTACCAAATCGCGTCGGGCTCCCCCGCGATGGCCACACCCGCCACTTCCCGCCCCGTTTCAAGGTCAAGCGAGATGACCTTGCCGCCATCGCAGGCGACAAACGCCCGGCCGTGCTCCGCGTCGAGGTCGAGCCCGTGCGGCCCGGCTGAGGACACCGGCCACTGCGCCTGCGGTGCGAGGGTGTCCGCAGCCAGGACGGCGACGGATGCCGGATCTCGAACGTTGACCAGGAACCGATCACCAAGGGAATCGTACACACACCAGCGCGGCCTGCCCGGCAACGCGGTCTCGGTCACCACGCGCCCAGCCTGAAGATCAACGAGCCTCGCGCGGAAATCGCCCACGTCAGCAACCAGAACCTGCTGACGCTGCGGGTCCCACGCAAGGCCGTTGGGCTTCGGCCCCACGGCCACTTCCTCCACCACCTCGCCCGACGCCGCCTCGATCACGAGGACTTTCCCGGCACCCCGGGCGGCGGCGAAGACGAGACCTTCCCCCTGGGCGCACAGCACGCCGCTCGCTTCCGGGCAGCCCGGAATCGTGGCGTGGTGGGCGCCGCGCTCGCCGTCGAGGACTTCAACGGTCCCTACTGCAGTATGCGCGACGAACACCCGTCCCGTCCGGAGGTGCACGTCGCCGTGGTCGAACCCGCCCCACGGGTGGCGCGGGAAGTCTATTGACCGGACCAGGGCCAGTGTCACCGCATGCTACCGCCCTTCGGCCACCTGCCGCTGGCACCACGCATACAAGGCGTCGTAGAGCGGCGTCTCGAGGCGGATCTTCTCGTGGTCGTTCTCGCCGTGCACCAGGGCGAAGCCGTGGGCGATCGCCTTGAGCCCGGCCGCCTCCGGCGCGATCCCGACGTCCTCGGCGATGTCCGCGCCATGCACGATCTTGCCCAGCCGGTCAAGGGCCGGATCGGTGAGATGGTACTTCAGGAGGATGGACTCGAAGCTGCAGCGCCCGCCGAAATGGCCCAACTCCACCCCCTTGACGTCGAACGGGATGGCGCCCTCGCGCTCCGCCGCGGCGGCCACCTGCTCGGCGGCCACGAAGAGAAACTGAGCCTCCCGGTCCACGAAACGCCGGATGAGCCACGGGCAGGCGATCCGGTCGACGTGTGCGTTCTTGCGTGTGACCCATTTCATGTCCGCCACCTCCATCACGCTTTGCTCTGGGGCTTCAGCGCCCGCTCGCCGCCCGCGGCGTACCACGCAGCCAGGCCGCCTCGAATGTACTTCGCGTCGAACCCGCGCTCGCGGAGCGCCGCTGTGACGCCGCAGCCCACGTGGTACCCGTACGCGCAGTAGACGAAGACGGGAGTGCCGGACGAGAGTTCCTTCGACCACTCGTCCACGCGATCCGGGTCCCTCCAGATCGCCCCCTGCATCATCTCCGTGCTGCGCGAGAAGTAGTGCTTGGGTCGGGCATCGATCACCTGGATCCGGCCGCCCTTCGCGAGCTCCGCGGAGAGCTCCTCAACGGAGACCGAGGGCGGGGGAATGTCGGCCATGTCCTCTCGCCTCGGCGAGCCCTGGCTGCCCGCCTCCATCAGCCGGTCGCCGGCCGCCGTCCAGTCGATGTTCCGCATGAAGGCGTCGATGTAGGCGGAGGCGTTCGCGCCGAAGTCGAGGCTGTACGCGTGTTCGTACATGTCGAGCGCGAGCACCGGAACAGTATCCATCATGGCCTGGGAGTGATCGAAGACGATCTGGTTGGAGAGTCTCCCATCCGGGCGTGAGCAGCTCAGCAGGACCCAGCCGGACCCGCCCCCGAGGGCCTGGGCGATGGCGACGAACTCTCGCCGCCAGGCGGCGACGCTGCCGAACTGCTGCTCCAGCGCGCCCGACATGCACGCGGCGATCGTCGAGCCCGCGCCGGAGCCCGTGAAGAGGACCGCGCCATCACCACCCAAGCTGCCGAAGTACAGCTCGTGGAGCGCCACCGACCCCGCGGCGGCGAGCTCTTCGTGCTTCAGGGCCCGGATCCGGTACCCCGGCACGGCCGCGAGGTCGAGGGCGTTCAGCTCGTCGCGGATCGCATTCAGGGACCGGACGGCAGTTCCGTAAGCGTTCTCGTAGTGACTCACGATGAGCCGTTCAGAGAGCCCGTTCAGGGCCCAGGGCTTGCAGGCAATCGGAGCGATGTGCCTACGCATGAGGGATCCCCTTTCTCATTCCCGAGATGGTCGACGTGAGCGTATGGATGTAATATCTATTGCAAACAATAGCAACATATGATACGCTTGTCAACGTCAAAATGTCCTGGGTCGTATTCTCCTACTCCCTCCCGTCTGCGGGGCGGTCGAGCCCGCGGGTCGCTGTCTGGCGGCGGCTGCGCGCCCTTGGCGCCATCGTCCCCAAGGGGGGCGTGCACGTCCTGCCCGCGCGCGACGACTGCGTCGAGGCCTTTCAGTGGCTCGCTCAAGAGGTCGAGCAGGCCAAGGGCGACGCCCTGCTGTTTCGAGTCGAGCGATTCGAGGGGCTCAGCGACGCCCAGCTGATCGAGCTCTTTCAGGAGGCGCGGAAGCGGGACTACGACGCCCTCGACGCCCGGGCGGCGGACTTAGAGAAGTCGCTGGACGCGAGGGGCAGGCGGACGCGAGACCTCGCCAGGGCGCGCGACCTCCTCGCCCGGCTGCGGCGGGAGCACGCCGAGATCGTCCGGATCGATTTCTTCGACTGCCCGGCGGGGGTGCAGGCCGCCGGACGCTTGGCCAGAATCGGGCAGGCGCTCGCTCCCGGCGAGGCCGCGGAGGCGCGGGTGCCCCCCGCCACGGTCGCCGCGTATCGCGGCAAGCGCTGGGTGACGCGGCCGCGTCCCCACGTGGACAGGCTGGCGTGCGCCTGGCTGATCCGGCGATTCATCAACCCCGGGGCGCAGATCCGGTACGCGGCCACGCCTGAACCGGAGGAAGTGGCGTTCGACATGCGCGGGGCTCAGTTCGGGCACCGGGGCAACCTCTGCACGTTCGAGACTATGCTCAAGGCCTTCGGGCTGGACGATCCCGGCCTGCGCGCGATCGCGGAAATCGTGCACGAGATCGACCTGCGCGACGGCCGGTATATCCGCCCGGAGGTGCCCGGGGTCGACGCGATCCTCAAGGGCTGGGTGACCTACACCGATGCGGAGCGCGAGGCCCCCGGCATCGCGCTCTTCGACGGCCTCCACGCGGCGCTCTCCCAGGTCCCGCGCGCGGCGCCAGCGCGGAAGCGGCGCTAAGGTGAGCCCCGGCCTGCTGACCCATGACGGGCGGCTGCTGGTGGCCGCCCGCGCGGTGCGGATGTTCGCGTACGGCTTCCTATCAGTGATCTTCGCGCTGTATCTTTCGGCCGCAGGATTTTCGGCGGCGCAGATCGGCTGGCTGTTCACCGCAGCCTTGGCCGGCGGCGCGGCCACCACCGCGGCCGTCTCGCTCATGGTGGACCGCTGGGGGCGCAGGCGGACCCTCATCGCCTCGGCCCTGCTGATGGCGGCGGCAGGGGTCGCGTTGGCCACCCGGCAAGGCTTACTTGTGCTGCTGCCGCTCTCCGCGATTGGCGCGCTGAGCCCCAGCGGGCAGGAGATCGGCCCCTTCCAGTCGCTCGAGCAGGCCGCCCTCGCGCAGGCCACGACGGCGCCCCATCGCGTGATGCCTTATGCGTGGTACAACCTGGCGGGGTCTGTGGCCGCGGCGCTCGGCGCGCTGGCGGCCGGGGCCGTGCCCGCGGCCTTCCGGATCATGGGGGGAACGGCCGCCGCGGCGGAGCAATCGCTCGTCTGGGCCTCCGCCGCCGCCGGGGTGATCCTCGCCGGTCAATATCTCGCCCTGTCGGCGGCGGTCGAGGTCGCGGCCGCCGGGCGGTCCCATGCCGCTCCCCCCGGGCTCGGGCGGTCGCGGCGGTCCGTGATCAAGCTCACCGCGCTCTTCGGCGTCGACGCGCTCGCCGGCGGGCTTGTGGTCCAGAGCCTGGTCGCGTTCTGGTTCTCCCGGCGCTTCGGCATCGACCTGGAGAGCCTCGGGCTCCTGTTCTTCGCGACGAACCTGCTCTCCGCGCTCTCCTACCTCGCCGCGGCGGGGCTCGCCTCGCGCTTTGGCCTGCTGAACACGATCGTCTTCACCCACCTGCCGTCCAACCTGCTCCTCGGGCTCGTCCCGTTCATGCCGTCGTGGCCGCTCGCCGCCGCGATGCTGCTGGCGCGCTCGGCCCTCTCACAGATGGACGTCCCCACCCGGCAGGCGTACACGATGGCGCTCGTCGCCCCCGAGGAGCGGGCCGCCGCG
>Ga0209577_10005187_pt1 | contig 12170 bp, 8 predicted proteins | sample GraSoiAngelo_109_FD_185874 | JGI IMG/M metagenome (GOLD analysis project Ga0209577, IMG submission 185874) | Grasslands soil microbial communities from the Angelo Coastal Reserve, California, USA - 14_0903_12_20cm (SPAdes) (version 2) | ecosystem: Environmental > Terrestrial > Soil > Grasslands ... | reverse complement strand
CTCCGGCGGGAGCTTCTCCGGCTTCTCGCACGGAGGGCCACCGTACCTCGTGCCGCAGTAGTCGTCCGTGTGGTTGCCCCACGTGCGGTTCGGAACCCCCTGGGTCGGATCCTTCCAGCTGCGCTTCCACTTGCCGATCATGTACGGCTTGCAGTGCCCCTTGGGCTGCTCGGCCTTGTCGATGTAGAGGCCCTCGTGGGTCATCACCCGGTACCAGGCGTGGGCCTTGTTCTCGTAGGTGCCGCTGATCCGCAGCCGGTCGCCCTTGTGGATCGGCGCTCGCCAGGCCGGGTGCGTGACCTCGGTCTGGTAGTCCTCCGACAGCGGCACGTTGTGGTCGATCTCGTCCTCCTTGATCAGGAGCGTGCCGCCGTATCCGTTGCCCGTGTTCGGGCACGGGTTGGCCTTGCTCCCGTAGTTCTCGAACACCACCTGCTTGCCGCCCGGGTGGACGTGGCCGCCCGCGCCGATGATCGTGCCGTCGGTGGGCGACGTCCACTCGATCACCCGCCCTGAGTCCTTCGCGTACTCCCACCTCCCGTCCCCGTGCGGCTGTCTCGGCACGTTGTAGGTCCGCCCGAACAGCGCGCCCGAGACGTCGTGATAGGGCCGGTGCCGGATCGCCTCGAGCTGCTGCTTAGTGCCGTGCTCGAACTGCACGTGCAGCACGATCCAGACCTCCATCGGCTGGTCGGTCTTGTTGTGGAGCATGTAGATCAGGGTCTGCTCGTTGCCGGCGCGGATGTACTCGCCGTAGACCGGCCCGTGCGGGCCGTTCGCCGCGCTGCGCTCCCGGAAGTCGCCGCGCGTCTCCTCGTCGCCCATGCCGAACACCCACTCGGCGGTGTGCCCCAGGTAGGTGTCCTCCTTGTTGCCCGGGTCGAGTGCGAACCAGTGCGCGTGGTGGATGTGGGCCTCCTGGTGGCTCGGCTCGGTCATGTCCGCCACCCGGTACATCTGCGGGTCTACGTATTCGAGGAAGCCGTTCTGGGTCGGCAGATCGAGATCGACCCGGTTGGCATCCCAGCCCGGCGGGATCGTGTACGGGCCGTAGTAGAGGTTCAGCTTGTCGACGGTCCCCGGCGGCTTGGGCACGTACCGGTCGCCCTTCTCGCGGCTGGCGTGGAGCACCGCGCCGCCCTGGCCCGGGTCGTGGTGGCTCGAGCCCTGCTGGTCGTTCTGCCGGCGGGCCTCCGCCTGGCGCCGGCGGTAGTCGCGGCAGCGCTTCGTGTTCCGGTTCTTCCGCTTGGCGCAGTCCTTCTTCAGCCGGTTGTCGCGCTGGTACTGGTCGGGCTGCACCTCCGGGTCCTCCTGCCAGTGCTGCGCGCCCGAGGTCTCCTCGTTCCCCCTGCGCACGCGGTACGCGGCGATGTAACCGGAGTCGGTCTCGCTCCCGATCGCCGCGAAGACGGTGCCGCCCGCGACAGCCACCCCTCCCCAGCTCGGCGCGCCGAGCGGTATGTGCGCGAGCAGCAGCCCGCTGCCCGCCTCGTGCGCGTTCAGGAAGCCATTGGTGTCGGTGGAGTAGACGACCCCGTTGGCCACCGCCGTCGCGCTCCACTTGATCGGACCGCCTGTGGTGGAGACCCAGGCGCGGCTGCCGTCCACCCCGAGCGCCCATTCCTCGCCGGCGATCGTGTTCGGCCCGTAGATGCGCTTGCCGTCCGTGGCCGTGGAGCCGAGTATGCCGCCCACCTCGGAGCCTCCGCCAACGGTCGTGTTCCAGACCGGCTTGAGCGTGCGCCGGTCGAACGCCCAGTAGGTGCCCGACTTCTGGCCGTCGCCCACCAGCTTTCGGCCGCCGGGCCCCGTGAACAGGTTCGGCGACGCGCCGAAGTCGTGGTCGGGCCCGCTCGCGACGCCCTCGGTCGCATTCCAGGTATCGCCGGCGGTCGTCTGGCGGTGCGCGACGATCACACCGGTGCGCGCGTCGAGCGCCAGCACCGAGTCGGTCGTTGGCGCGGCCGGCGCGTGGTACGCGTTGCCGGTACCCACGTAGAGGCGGCCGGTTTGGACGTCGAGAGCCGGCGACGACCACACCGCGCCGCCGTCGTGGTTCGGAGGAACCGTGTAGGTGCGCCATCGCACCTTCCCGCTCTTCGTGTTCAGCGCGACCACGTTCCCCCGGACGTGGACCTTCGGATCGGTGAGCTCGCCGTAGAGCGCCGAGATCCCCTGGTAGACCGCTCCCTTCCAGACGATCGGGCTGCCGTACACGTCGGAGTCTCTCTGTGTGTCGACTGGGGCATCCCAGAGCTTTCGACCGTCCTTCAGCCGCAGCGCCACGATGCGGGGACGATGCGGCTGCGCGACAGGAGCGAAGACTCGGCCGCCCGAGATCGCCACCGACGCGTTGATCGGCTGCCCCGCGTCGTAGTGCCATCTGAGCTTGCCGGTCTTCGAGTCGAGCGCCACGACGTGGCCGTCGAACGTGCCGGCCACGACAAGGCCGCCTGCGACCGCGGGAGTGCCGAGGAAGTCGCCCCAGCCGGAGTGGAACGACCAGGCAACGCCGAGCGCCGGGACCTGTGAGGGCGACGGCGCGGCCTTGCCGCCGTTCCGCGAGTTGGTCACGTCCTTGCCGTAGGAAGACCAGCTCGCCTTGCCGGTGGACCCCTGAGCGGCGTGGGACCAGATGTCGTACGGGTTGGGTGCGAGGGCGGACCCCGCCGTCGGGGACCCCGCGCCGCCGCCGCCGACCCTGGGCTCGCTCGGCACCCCGCCGCCCCCCGCGGGGGTCACCTGGAGTACGCCCTTCATCCAGGAGTGCAGGGAGCAATGGAACTGGTAGGTGCCGGGCGGGAGCTTCTCCACTCCGCGAACCGGTCCCGTCTGGTCGGCGCCGATGAGGTCGCTTCCGAACTCGCCCTCGTGGCCCACCAGGTCGTGCTTCGCGATGTTGTCGAGATTGGTGAAGGTGAGCGTGTCGCCGTGGCCGATCGTGATCGTCGCTGTGGCGTAGTTCATCGCGGCCGCGTAGGCGTGGTGCTCCGCCGCGCCGGCGTCGGTCGCGCCGAGCAGCAGCGCCGCCAGCGTGCTGGCGACGAACGTGATGAGACGCAACACGTCCCTTGGAGAACCCAATCCAACCCCCGCTTGAAACGCCCCCTGCGCGCGGGAAATGTCCCCGCAGCCGGGACACGATAAACGCTCGCGCCTGTTGATAGACCTACCACATGGGACCAGTGGTGCTGCTCGCCGCGAAGTACGACTTCGAGCCGGCCCCCTGAGCGCACTCGAGGACCCCTCTGGCGACTGCGACCTCGCGGTGGTCGGCGCGGGGATCATCGGGCTCGCCGTGGCGAGGGAGCTGGCCGAGCGCCACCCCGCCCTCACGATCCGTGTACTCGAGAAGGAGGCCGACGTGGGAGCGCACCAGACCGGCCACAACAGCGGCGTGGTGCACGCGGGCATCTACTACGCGCCCGGCTCGCTCAAGGCCAGGCTGTGCGTGGAGGGCGCCAGGCTCCTGTACGAGCGTTGCGAGCGCGACGGGATCCCCCACGAGCGCTGCGGCAAGCTGATCGTTGCAACCGACGGCTCCGAGCTGGCCGCCCTCGACGAGCTCGAGCGGCGGGGCATCGCCAACACGGTGCCCGGGCTCCGGCGCGTGGACGCGGACGGGATCCGCGAGCTCGAGCCGCACGCTCGCGGCCTCGGGGCGCTGCACTCGCCGGGGACCGGGATCGTGGACTTCACCGGGGTAGCGCGCTCGCTCGCGGACGAGCTTCGAGAGCGCGGCGCCGAGGTGGCGACGGGTTGCGAGGTCACCGAGATCCGGACCGGCGGCAGGCGGATCGAGCTCCGCACGGCACGCGGCGAGGTCCGCGCCCGACACGCGCTGTTCTGCGCCGGGCTGTGGGCGGACCGCCTGGCGGTGGCCTGCGGCGGCGACCCCGACCCGCGGATCGTGCCCTTCCGGGGCGCCTACCTGCGGCTCCGCCCCGAGCGGCGCCACCTGGTGCGCGCCCTCATCTATCCCGTTCCCGACCCGCGCCTGCCGTTCCTGGGCGTGCACCTCAGCCGCCACCCGAGCGGCGACGTCCTGGTCGGGCCCACCGCGCTGCTGGCGCCCGCCCGCGACGCCTACGCGCCCGGCCGGGTCCGCCCGCGCGACGCCGCGGCCACGGCGCTCTGGCCGGGGACCTGGCGGATGGCCCGGCGCTTCTGGCGCACCGGCGTCCGCGAGCTCCGCCACGCGGCGGGGAGCGGTGCGCTGGCGCGTGCCGCGGCGAGGTACGTGCCGGAGCTCCGCAAGGGCGACCTCGAGCCGGGCCCCGCCGGCGTGCGCGCCCAGGCACTGTGCCGCGACGGGACGCTGCTCGACGACTTCGCCTTCTCCGCCACCGAGCGAGCGCTGCACGTGCGCAACGCGCCGTCGCCTGGCGCGACCTCGGCGCTCGCGATCGCGCGGCACGTGGCGGACCGCGCCGGCAGGGCGCTCGACCTGTGAGCGCGCCGCGAACAACGGTGATGATGCCGGCCTGGAACTCGCACGCGACCCTCCGCGACTCGGTCGAGTCCGTGCTCGCGCAGACGGTCCCCGACCTCGAGCTGATCGTGGTCGACAACGCGTCGTCGCCGCCGATACGCGAGGTGCTCGACGACGTCCGCGATCCTCGCCTGCGCCTGGTGAGGCTCAGGCTCAATGCCGGAACCGCAGGTGGGCGGAACGCCGCGCTATATCGCGCCCGCGCGCCGCTGGTGTCACAACTCGACGCCGACGACCAGTGGGAGCCCGACTATCTGGAGAGCATCCTCCCCTGCTTCCAGGACCCGGCGGTGGGGCTCGCGTACTCCAACACGCACATCATCGGCCACCCCACCGGACACGACGACTACATCGGCGACCCCTCCGTCCATCCGATGCACGACTTCCCGAAGATCGCGGAGCAGAACCCGATCCCCTGCCCGACGGCCACGATCAGGGCGGAGGCGGCGCGCGCGGTAGGGGGCTACGCGCTCACCCAGTGGATGGCCGAGGACTACCTCATGTACCTCAGGCTGGCGCGCGCCGGATGGCGGTTCGCGTACGTGCATCGTCAGCTGGCGCGCTACCGCTGGCCGTCGGCGACGAGCGGGCTGAGCCACCGGCAGCGCCCGCACGAGCTGTGGGAGCTCCTGATGTACGCCCGCTTCGTGGCCCGCCATCCGCTCACTCCGGGGCCGCGCCGGCAGGTGCGCACGCGCGTGCTTAGCGAGCTCCAAAGGCTGCGCGACGCGCGCTGAGGCCACCCCGCTCACCGCTACATTTCGCCGGGTGAGCGCTTCCACGGGCGGCGTGCCGGCGGTCGTCGTCGACGGGGTGTCGAAGACCTTCAGCATCCCGCGCGAGCAGATCCACACGCTGAAGGAGCGGGCGCTCCACCCCTTGCGGCGCACGGGCCATGAGCGCTTCGAGGCGCTCAAGGGCGTGTCGTTCGCGGTGCCGCCCGGCGAGTTCTTCGGCATCGTGGGCCGCAACGGGTCGGGCAAGAGCACGCTGCTCAAGTGCATGGCCGGCATCTACGCCGTCGACTCCGGCGCGATCTACGTGAACGGCCGCGTGTCCACCTTCATCGAGCTCGGGGTGGGGTTCAACCCGGACCTCGCGGCCCGCGACAACGTGGCGCTGAACGGGATCATGCTCGGCCTATCCCCGCGCGACGCGCGCGAGCGGTTCGAGCGGGTGATCGAGTTCGCGGAGCTCGAGGAGTTCGTCGACCTCAAGCTCAAGAACTACTCCTCGGGCATGCACGTGCGACTCGCCTTCTCGGTGATGATCCAGGTGGACGCCGACATCCTCCTGATCGACGAGGTGCTCGCGGTGGGCGACGCGTCCTTCCAGCAAAAGTGCTTCGACGTGTTCCATCGCATGAAGGACGAGGGCAAGACGATCCTGTTCGTGACGCACGACATGGGCGCCGTCAGGCGCTTCTGCGCCCGCGCGATGCTCATCGAGCGCGGCGAGCTCCAGATGATCGGAAAACCCCGCGAGATCGCCGACAACTACATGGAGCTCAACTTCGGGCGGGAGGCGAGCGCCCAGGAGGAGGGACACCAGCGCTACGGCGATCGCTCGGCCGACATCGCCGACGCCTGGTTCGAGGACGAGCACGGCGAGCGCCAGACCGCGCTGCCCCAGGGCCGGCCCTGCACGTTCCGCGCGCGCGTGGTCTTCAACCGCCCGTCCGAGCATCCCGCGTTCGCGGTGCTGTTCGAAAGCGAGTCGGGCCAGCCACTGTTCGCCACGTCCACCGACTGGGCCAGCGAGCGGACCGGCCGCTACGAGCCGGGCGACGAGGCCGTCTTCTCGGTGGCCTTCGAGAACCCCTTCGCCCCTGGGCGGCTGTTCGCGTCGCCCTGGGTCACGCGACGCGCGAGCCAGGACCTGCTCGACCGCCGGCCGCGGATGACGTCGATAGTGGTGACGGGGACGCACACCTCGGGAGGGGTCGTGGACCTCCCACACGACGTGTCGCTCGAGCGCGCCGGCGAGACGCTCACCGCGCGGGGGTCGTCGGCGTGAGCGCGCAGCCCGTCGAGCTCGGCGCGTTCGGGCGTCCGATCCGCGGCCCCTCCGCGCTCGGCGGCGACTTCCGCCGCTTCCTCCACCTCACCTGGACGCTCGCGGTCACCGACTTCAAGCTGCGCTTCTTCGGCTCGGTGCTCGGCTACCTGTGGCAGCTCCTGCGGCCTCTGATGCTCTTCGGCGTCCTGCTGCTGGTGTTCACGCAGTTCGTCCCGCTCGGCAAGAACATCCATCAGTACCCCGTCGTCCTGCTTCAGGACATCGTGATCTTCACGTTCTTCGCCGACGCGACGATCGGGTCGGTGGGCTCGCTGGTGGACCGCGAGAACCTCGTGCGGAAGATCCACTTCCCGCGGATGGTCATCCCGCTCTCGGTCGTCCTGACGGCGTATTTCAACTTCCTCCTCAACCTCGTGGTGGTGATGATCTTCGCGCTGGCCCGCGGGATCACTCCGCGGATCACGTGGCTCGAGCTCCCGCTGCTCCTGCTGTTCATGGGGGTGCTGGTGACGGGCGTGGCGATGCTGCTGTCGTCGCTGTACGTGCGCTTCCGCGACGTGCGCCCGATCTGGGAGGTCGTGGCCCAGGCGCTCTTCTACGGCTCGCCGGTGATCTACGTGATCGACCACCTCCAGCACCGCAGCTTCCGCAGGCCGATCATGATGAACCCGATCGCCGACGTGCTGACGCAGGCGCGCCGCGCCGTGGTGGATCCGCACGCGCCGAGCGCGGCCTACGTGATCGGCGGCGCCGCGTGGCTCGCAATCCCGGTCGGGTTCGTGGTCCTGCTGTTCGCGGTCGGGTTCTGGCTCTTCAACCGCGAGGCGCCGCGGATCGCGGAGCAGCTGTAGCCAGCTCCTCCACCAGCCGCCCGTAGAGCGTCGAGGCCCGCTGCCGCTCGGCGGCCACACGGCCGAGCGCCACCTGCGGCGCGAACGCCTCCGGGAAGCTCTCGAGCGCGTCGGCGTACTGGACCACGTCGTCGTCGGTGCTCGCCGCCAGGTGATCGACGCCCGGCAGGAGCCCGAAGGTGAGCTGCGCGCGGGGCGCGATCACCGGGCGGCGCGCGGCCAGCGGCGCGAACACGGCTGCTGGAGCGGCCTCCTGGCGCGCGCCCGGGAGCGGGTCGCCATCCCACACCGGCGGGAACGCGACCATCGCAGCTCCGGCGAGCGCGGCCGCGGTCAGCTCGGGCGCCGTCCGGACCCTCAGGCCGCGGCCGGTGAGCTTCTCGATCAGGCCGGCGTGAAGGTCCTCGTGGCTCGTCACCAGCAGGAGCGCGCCGTCCGGGTCGGGTGGATCGAGCTCGAACAGATCGTCGCGCACCGGCCAGGGCGCGCGGCTCCAGAGCCCGTCGCCTGCGGTGGCGATCACCCGTCGTCCGGAGGGAGGAGCGCCTCCGGCCGCCGCGTCGCCGATCCACCGCACATCGGGCTCGCGGTCGCCCACGGGCACCTCGCCGAGCGTGACCACGACATCCGCGCGCGGAGGGTCGCCGGGCCACGCGACGGTCGCCTGCCCCCACGGGAACGATCCCTCGAGACCCGCGATGCTCGCCGGCCCCGGCTGGGCGACGATCGCGAGGGTGACGGTCATCCGCCCCTCCGGAGGAGCGCGCGGCGCACGGCGACCGCTGCCCGGTAGGCGCGCTCGGAACGGATGTCCTCGATGAGCCGGTCCTTCTGGGCCACGATGCCCTCCAGCCCGCGCATCGCCGCGCCCAGCTCCTCCACGTGGTCGCGGGCCTCCTGGAGCGCCCGGCGGAGCCAGTCGCGCTCGCCCTCCGCCCGCTCGAGCGCTGCCTCGGACTGGCGCACGTATTCGCGGGTCAGCTCCAGCCGGCGCAGCCGGGCCCGGGCGAGGTCCTGGAGCGCCGGCTCGGCATCCGGGGCCGGCCGCTCGGCGATGGCCCGGAGCGCGTCCGCGAAGGAGTCGGCGGCGTCCTCGGCCGAGGGCCACTCTCGCGCCGTCTCGAGGGCGCCCTCGGAGAGGGTCCCGAGTAGCGACGCGTCGCGCGCGAGGCGATCGAGCGCGCGGACGGTCCCGGGCGCGTCGTCGAAGCCAACGACCAGCCCGTTGCGCCCGTGCACGACGTGCTCCTCGTGGCCCGTATACGGGGTGACGACGGCCGGCGTCCCCACGTGGGCGGCCTCGATCGGCGCGAGGCCCAGGCTCTCGACGCGCGAGAGCTTGACGAGCACGTCGCTCTCCGCGTAGAGGTCCGCCATCCCGCCCGGATCGAGGCCGCCTACCACCCGCGCCCCGTCCACCTCGCCGGCGTCCGCCGGGTCCCCGGCCACGACGGTGAGCTCGGCCGGCTCGCGCATGGCGCCGACACACGCGACCGCCTCGTGGACCCCCTTGAACCACATCGACGGCTGGCCCTCCACGAGGACCCGAAGCGGCCCCTCACGCGGAGCCCGCTGGCGCGGCGGGAAGGCCGACTTGTCGATGCCCCTCCGGACCATCTCGCAGGGCGCGTCCGGCCGCAGCTCCGCGAGCAGGTCGCGCATCCAGCCGGCGACCGTGACGAAGGCCACCGGCAGCGACAGGACCTCCTCTGCCGCCAGGCGCTCGAAGAAGTGGCGCTCCTCGTAGAAGCGGCTCTCGATGCTCTGGAGGAGCACGGCGCGGCGCCGGGCCGGGACGCGCCACAGGTGGCCGGCGGTCCCCCACCAGGTGGCGATCGCCACGTCGTACGGGTCGTCGCCCTCCGGGATCGGCTCGCCATCGGCCCGGATGAGCTCCACCTCGAAGCTCGCCCGCGCCTCGAGCAGGCGCGCGTACGAGCGGATCGTCTCCGCGCCGCCCGAGCGCCCCAGCTCGGGGACCAGGAAGCAGATCCTCACGCGCGGGCGGCCGCGGTGGCCGGGGCGACGGATTCGAGAAAGCGCTCGAGCTCGTCGATCCGAGCCTCCCAACCGTACGCCGACGCGGTCCGCGTGCCCTCCGCGCACAGCCGGCCGCGCAGCTCGGGGTCGGCGAACACCCGCTCGAGGGCCGCGCGCACCGATTCCGGGTCGCGGTCCGCCATCAGGCAGTTCTCGCCGTCGCGGCAGAAGTCGCGGTTGCCGTGGGCGTCGGTGCAGACGACCGGCGTGCCCGCCGCCATCGCCTCGAGCAGCGGCAGGCAGAAGCCCTCGTGCCGGGAGGTCTGCACCAGCGCCGTGGCGCGGTTCAGCAGCTCGCACACCTCGGAGTCGCTCGGCGCGGTGAAGTAGCGCGCCCCGAATGGCTCGGCCAGCTCGGGCTCGATCCCGTACATCCAGAGCTCCGGGCCGTCATCGCCCATCGAGCGCCAGGCCTCGATCGTCAGATCGAGGTCCTTCAGAGGGTTGCTGCGTCCGAGCGCCAGCAGCACGCGGTCTTCCCGTGGGACGTCGAGCTCGCGGAACGTCTCGAGGTTCACCCCGGGCGCCACGATCGTCGGCGGCAGGTTGAGCTCGCGCAGCCGGTCGGCGACCCAGGTGGAGGTCGTCAGGTAGCGAAACTCCTCCCTGTAGCTCTCGAGCACCGCCGCGTGCATCCGCGGCTGGTCCGGGTAGTAGGAGGTCTCGATGTCCTGGACGAGGTAGACCGGGATGCCCCGCCTGACCGACGCCTGCCAGACCGGAGCGGCCGTGTTCCACCAGGTGGCGACCTTGATGCCGTCGACCTCGGCGAGGGCCTCGGCGAGCTCCCCGTAGGTCTCGAAGGTGCGCACCGGCACGTGCAGGTCGAACCAGTCGGGAGGGCCACCGAGCGAGTACAGCTCGCACTCGTGGCCGCGCGCGGCGAGGCGGTTGAGGTGCTCGAACGCCACCCGGTGACCGCCGCCGACCCCGGTGTCCTCGGTCACGTAGGCGATGCGAAGGCGGCCCTCGGTGGTGCGCACCTCGCGGACGTCGAACCAGTCGCCCCACCGCTCCCAGAAGAGCCGCTGGGAGTCGAGCTCGCGCTCGCCCTGCTCCATGCCACGTGTGCGGGCCTCGTGGTGGATCAGCGTCGAGCGCGGGTCGTAGAGCACGAGCATCCCCGCCTCCCAGGCCCGAAGGCACCAGTCCACGTCCTCGTACGCCATCCCGTAGCGCTCGTCGAGGAGGCCGATGCGGTCGAGCGCCGTGCGCTTCGCGTAAATGCACGCCCCGGTGACCGCCAGCGTCGGGCCGCCGATGTTCGCGGGGCCGTGGCCCGCGGGCTTGAACCGGTAGCGGTGGTCGAACCAGTCCGGCGCGCCGAGGTTGCGCACGGTGCCCGCGGATTGGATCGTGCGGTCCGGGTAGAGCAGCCTCGGTCCCACGATCGCGACCTCGTCCGCGCCGTACGCGGCGTGCTGGAGTGCCTCGAGCCAGCCGGGACGGGCGATCACGTCGCTGTTCAGGAGCACCACGTCGTGGTCCTCGGCGGCTGCGCGCATCCCGCGGTTGGCGTTCGCGGCGAACCCGCGGTTCTCGCCGGCCAGGATCACCTCCGCCTTCCCCTCGAGCGCGTCCCTCAGCTGCTCCCCGAACGGAGCCGGGCTCGCGTCGTCCACGACGATGACGCGGACCTTCTTCGGATCGGATGTCCGGCGCACCGCCTTCACCGCGTCGACCGTGGTCTCGGGCGGGCCGAAGCTCGGGATCACCACGGTCACCGGCCGCCAGTTCCCGCGGTACCAGCCGCGCGCCTCCGAGCTGCCCGTCGGCGGGAGGCGGTCGGGGGCGATCCGGCGCCCGAGGGGGGTCAGCCGCAGCGGGAACGTGAGCGCCCGCAGCAGGAACTGCCCGAGCCCGCGGTACTTGATCGTGAGCCACGCGCGCCGGGGCAGCCGGCTGAGGTTGTCCGCGAGGAGCGCGCGCAGCGACTCGAGCCGCCATCGCATCGCGTGCAATCTAGCTACGCTGCCGCGCCCGATGGAGCGACTCCCCACACGGCTGGATGGGCCCCTCCTCCTCCAGCCGCGGACTCACGGCGACGAGCGCGGGTTCCTGGCCGAGACCTACCGCCGCGCGGTCCTCGCCGAGATGGGTATCGAGGAGGAGTTCGTGCAGGACAACCACTCGCGGTCGGCCACAGGTGTCCTTCGTGGGATCCACTTCGCGGCGGGTGGCGGGCAGTCGAAGCTCGTGCGCTGCGCTCGCGGATCGATCCTCGACGTGCTCGTCGACCTGCGGCGCGGCTCGCCAACCTTCGGGCAGTGGGAGGGGTTCGAGCTTGACGACCGGGAGCTGCGAATCCTGTACTGCCCGGTGGGGTTCGGGCACGGGTTCTGCGTGACGAGTGACATTGCGGACGTCGTCTACAAGCTCTCGAGCTACTACGACCCCGACCTGGAGCGCGGGATCGCCTACGACGACCCTGACGTCGGGATCGAGTGGCCCGACCTCGAGCTGACGGTCTCGGAGCGCGACGCCACGGCGCCCCGCCTTCGCGACGTGGCGGACGAGCTGCCGTTCGAGTACGCCCGCTAGATCTCCAGCCAGTCGATCCGCCGCCCGCACAGGCTCGAGGCGCGTGCCGTGGGGATCTGGACGACGCGGGTGGCGTCGCCAACGCGCGTGAAGACGAGCGGGCCGACGATGTTGGGGTGCCGGCTCGACGCCCGCCACCACGCGCGGTGGGCGGCGGTCACGTGGACCACCGTCCGGCGCTGCAGCTGGGCCACCGCGATCGGCTGCCACAGCGCCGGCAGGCCCAT
>Ga0209577_10005184_pt1 | contig 12172 bp, 9 predicted proteins | sample GraSoiAngelo_109_FD_185874 | JGI IMG/M metagenome (GOLD analysis project Ga0209577, IMG submission 185874) | Grasslands soil microbial communities from the Angelo Coastal Reserve, California, USA - 14_0903_12_20cm (SPAdes) (version 2) | ecosystem: Environmental > Terrestrial > Soil > Grasslands ... | reverse complement strand
CCCGGCCCAGGAATTGCGCGCTGGCGTGACCGGCGGCCGACGAGACCGCCGCTGAGAGCTGATCCGTCGCTGCCAGCAGCAGCATCGTCAGCGGCGCGGCGATGCCCACGCCAAGCATCGCGAGGGGGAGGTAGCCCAGCGCCGCCCGCACCAGCAGAGCCAGATCCGACTGGACGAGTGCCTGGATCGCAGCGGCGAACAGGAACGGAAGCGTGAGCACCGCCGCGATGCCGGCGACCCGCCAATAGGTCGCGGAGAACCAGGTGCTCCGGAGCTGGGGCGCCGTCGTGTGACCGATGACGGTCGCGGTCTCCTTCAGCGCGTACCTCGCCCCACCCAGCACCCAGCTGACCACCGCCGCGAGGCCGAGCGCGAACGTGGCCTTTGAGCCGATGGAGCTTCCCCCGCCACCGACGATCGTCTTGACGGCGCTTCCGAGGTGGCCGGTCGCGAGCTTCTTGCCCGCGCTCACGATGCTGCCCCCGTGCTGCACCGCCGTGCAGGCCTTGCCCACGAGCCCGCTGATCAGCCCGCCCACCGCGCATACCGGCTTCAGCGGGTTGAACGCCTCCGCCTGGGGCGCGGTCGCCCCGGTCACGCAGGCGCCGCCGACGAGGACCGCGGCGATGAGATGCCCTGTCCGCACGAGATCGCGTCGGGTCAGCGGGCCGTGCTGCCCAGCCGTTCGAAGAAGTTCACCAGCCCGGGGCCCGCCCCGACGATCAGCGCCGAGGCCCCGGAGATCAGCGCAGCCATCCTCCCTCGCGCGGCGTAGTGGTGGTTGTGGGTGTGGGAGGCGACCGCCCAGAGCGCCGCGCCTACGAACGCGCCGAGGAGGGCGATGGCCAGCGCCCAGGCCTCGGCGCCGTTGACCAGCTGCTGCAGGACGTTGCTCCCCGGCAGCCCTCTCGGATTGGGGTGGGCCGCCACCGCCGCAATGACATGCATTTCGCCTCCTGAGTCCAATCGAGTCTAAATAAGATTCAATACATGCTAACAAGATGTGCTAGGGTGCTTTGCATCAATTTAGTCTCAGTTAGAATCAATGGTCTATCAGCATGCGCCAGAGCAGCTTGGGATCGGTCCCGAACGGGGGATCGCCCTCGATCGGGGGATCGGTCCCGATCCGGGGATCGGCCCCGATCGGGGGGCATGGGCGCAAACGGACACCAGCCCGGACCAGCCCGGGATCCGCGACATGGGCCGCCTCTATCGCGAGCTCTCGCGACCGCTCGAGCGGGCCGTGCGCCGCGCCGTCCGGGCGCCGGATCCGATCGTCGAGGACGCGTGCCAGTTCGCGTGGAGCCGGCTCGTGCATCACCGTTCGCGGGTGTGTGAGGCAAGCGCCTTCGGGTGGCTCGTCAAGACGGCGACGCACGAGGCGTTCAAGCTCAGCTGCCGAAGCGCGCGGGAGCTGTCGCTCGATGAGGCGCTCCAGCAGGGAATCGACCCGGTCTCGACGAGCCCAGAGCCATGGGAGCTACTCGCCCAGCGCGAGCGGATTGCGTCCGTACGGGAGCTCGCGATCCGCCCGCGGCGGATCGTATTGCTTCACGCCCTCGGATTGAGCTACGCGGAGATGGCCGCTCACGAGCGCTGCTCCAAGCGCACCGTCGACCGGCAGCTGACGAGCGCGCGGCGGACGCTGCGCATCTCCGTCGCCGGGTTCTAACCTCCTACCGCGCCCGGCCGCGCTTGCGCCGCTTCCGCTCCGCGCGGCTGAGCTTGCGGGGCTTCGGCGGACGCTTGGAGCCGGAGCGGGCACCGGCGCCGGCGGTGGCATGAGCCGCGTGGTGCCTGACCGGTGCGCGCTTGCGGGCGTCGCGCCAGATGAAGAACGAGATCCCCACCAGGAGGACGATCGCGCCGATGGCGATCCCGATCGCGGCCCCTCCGCTGAGCCCACTGTTGCCCTGGGTCGAGGTAGTGGTTGGGCTGACGATCGTCGGCGTCGTGGCCGTGGGGGTGGGAGTGGTGGCCGGCGACGCGGGGATACCCGGCGCGAGGGGATTGGAGGGTCCCTGGGCCAGCGCTGCTCCGGGCAGCACGAGCGACAGAACCACGAGTGGCGCAGCAATCCGGGCCCGTGCGACCAAGGTCCTCAGGCGAGCGGCTGCTCCATCGCGGGCGTCTCGGGAGCGTCGCGGTACGGCTGCTCCTCCGCGACATCCTCCTCGTGATAGACGCTCTCGGCGTTGACCGCCCAGATGTCGTGATGGGTGCCCTCGAGGATGTTGTCGACCGCCCGCATCGCCGTCAGCATCGAGTGGTCGGAGTTGTTGTAGCGGTGCAGGCCGTTACGACCGACCTGGATCAGGTTGGGAATCCCGTCGAGCCAGTTCCTGATCGTGGCCACGCGCTCGGCGTACTCGGCGTCGTACATCGGATACGCCTTGTGCACCCGGACGACGAACCCCATCTTGACCCTCTCCGCGCGTGCCAGGCCGAGCTGCTGGATCTCGCGCGTGGCCATCGCCACCAGGTCGTCGTCGGCCATGGTCCAGAGCTGGTCGCCCTCGAAGCAGAAGTACTCCATCCCGATCGACGCATCGGTGTCGTTCGGCACCATCCACGGGCTCCAGGAGCGGAAGTTCTGGATCCGCCCGACCTCGACCGAGGGGTCGTGGATGTAGATCCAGTTGTCGGGGAACAGGTCCTCGTCCTCGATCACGAGCAGCACCGTTAGGAAGTCGCGGTAGCGGAGACCGCGAGCGGCGTCCCGGACCTCGCCGGGAGCCTCGGGCTCGGTGATCCCGACCGTCGTCCTCAGCGGCAGGGAGGAGACGACGTGCGAGGGCGTGATCGTCTCGCCGCCGGCGAGGACCTGCACGACCCGGCCTTGATCGATCCGCAGTTTGGTCACCGGCGCGTTCAGGCGGATCTCGCCGCCGTTGGCCCGGATCTCGTCACGCATCTTCTCCCACATCTGCCCGGGGCCGTACCTCGGGTAGTTGAACTCCGAGATGAGCGACTTGATGGTGTTGCCCCTGTTGCCGAAGAACGCGTTCTTGGCCGCGGCGAAGAACGACAGCCCCTTGATCCGCTGGGCCGCCCACTCCGCCCGGATCTCGGAGGTCGAGACGCCCCACACCTTCTCGGTGTAGGACTTGAAGAACTGGTTGAACAGCCACCGGCCGAAGCGGTTGGTGACCCATTGCTCGAAGGTGTCCTCGCGTCCCTTGGGCCTGATCGCCGCATATACGTAGGACAGCAGCGCTTTCGTCAGATCAACCGGGCCAAGCTTCTTCATCACGTCCATCCCCTGGAGCGGGTACTCGAGGAACTTGTGGTTCCAGTAGATCCGCGACCGGCGGGGACGCTTGAGAAACTCGTCGGACAGGATCTCGTGCCAGAGGTCATCGACCTCCTTGACCTTGGTGAAGAACCGGTGGCCGCCGAGGTCGAAGCGATAACCCTCGCGCACGTCGGTCCGGGCGATCCCGCCGACCTGGTCGGTGGACTCGAGCACGATCACCGGCTTGCCCTTCTTCGCCAGCAGGTAGCCGGTGGTGAGCCCCGCGGGCCCCCCACCGAGGGCGACCACGGGTCGCTCGGGCGTGATGTCCGAGCCGGGGGCCGGTCCGGTGGGCTGGGAGGCGGTGTCGGTCATCAGGTCTTCTTGTACAGCAGGGCGCTATCGGCTACGCAGCAGGCGCCTCGGTAGGTGTGGGGCGCCCACGCGACTGGCTTCAGGCTCGGATCGGTCGCGAGGATCGAGCCGAACTGCGCAGAGCGCCTGCGCACGAGGAGCGTCCACGCCGCCTTCCAGTTGTTTGCGCCCTCCGTCAGCGGACGGATGAACAGCACCTGCTGGCCGGGCCTGAGGCTAGCAAGCAGGGGGTCGAGCGTCGCCTGCGGATGCGAGTTGCGCAGCCGCTTGAGCGCGTACACCCAGTTCATGTAGGTGGGGTTGGACACCGAGCCGAGCGGGCTCGCGTATCGCAGCCCGTTGGGCAGGTAGTACCACGCGAGTGGCACCTGCTCGGGCTGGCCGAGGACCACCAGGTCGCCGGGATGGAGCAGCGAGCGCATCTCGCCGCCCACGTCGCGCATGTCGCTCTTGTACTGCGGCGTGTACGAGGACACATGCACGGTGAAGATCACCGACAGGATGATCGCCACTAGTCCGACGATCCCCGCCCGGGCGGCGCCCCAGGCGGCGAGCAGCAGGATCGGCGCGAGCGCGGGGGCGAAGTAGCGAGAGACGAACGCGGGGGTGATCTGCGAGGCCAGCCAGGCGATCAGCAGCATCGCCACCGGCAGCACGATCAGCGCCCACATCATCGTGGCCTCGCGCGTGCGGCGGTAGCGCTTGGTGAACAGGGTTGCCAAGCCGATCACGAGGGCGATCACCAGCGCGACCGTGATCCGGTCGCCGCCGATCAGGTCTCGAGAAATAAGAACCGGCGCACCGAAGCGGGGTGGAGGCGCCCAGGGCGCGCCGGTGTGGGCGGCCTGGTAGACGAAGTTCGGAAGCCAGGGGAGGAACAGGATCCCCGCTCCTACGAACGCCAGGAGCGCGTCCTTGACCAGCCCGCGGCGGTCGTCGCTCACCAGCCAGATGGGGATCAGCGCCAGCACCGCCCCCACGCCGTAGAACATCCCCCAGGCGTGCGTGTAGAGCATCAGCGCCTGGCAGATCGCGAACATGATCAGGTAGCCGCGCCGTCGGAAGATGAACGCGTGGATGTAGGCGGCGGTGGCGAGGATCCCGAGCAGGCCCATCAGCTCGTACATCCGGGTCTCGCCCGCGTACTGGGTCAGGAACGGCGCGAACGCGAACAGCGTCGCGGCGTACAGGCCGGCGCGGCGGCCGATCAGGCTCGTGCCCGCCCAGAACGCCGCCGGAATCGTCAACAGGCCGAACAGCAGCGACAGCCAGTGGGTGGCGGCCTCGCTGGCGCCGAACCCCTTGATCCAGAAGTGCAGCAGGAAGTAGTAGAGCGGCGGCGACCCGTCGTGCCGCAGCAGGCCCGGGATCTGGCCGAGCGGGTGCGAGGCGATCCCGGTTGTGATCGCCTCGTCCATCCAGAACTGGCCGCCGATGTAGCGGCTGCGGATGAAGGCCGAGATCCCGACCAGCACCACCAGCAGTCCGCCGTCCACGGCCCATCGGGGGATCCGCTCGAGCCAATGCGGCTCGCGGACGTCCATCACCCGCGGGACGCCGCGGACCGGTGCCTCGACCGTGGTGGCCATCAGAGCGCCGCTCCGTTCGCGCACCGCGCGTAGACGCCGAACGTCCGCACATGCGCCACACGTGTGAAGCGCACGCCGTGCCACGCGCCGACGATCGGCAGCAGGTGGGCGCTTCGCTGGGCGCGAGTCTGGAAGATCACGTTGGGCGGCGTGCCGGTGCCGGCGACGGCCGGCGAGGCCTCGATCCGCATCGTGTGCACGTCGAGGTTCCAGGCCAGCATCGGCACCTGGAAGCCCTCGGTCATGACCGTGCCGCAGGCCAGGATCCGCGAGCGCCCGCCCGCGGCCTGGACTGCGCGGGTCATGTCGGTGCGCAGGTGCGCCTGGTAGACGAGCGCCCGGTGCGTCGCGGGCACGTCGATGATGCTGGGCCCGATCCACGGCGGCGCGCCGATCAGGATCGCCAGCGCGATCGCTACTGCCCCCCCGGTGGCCCAGGCCAAGTGGCGGCGCATCGCGCCGGAGAATCGGGCCGCCAGGCTTGCGGCGGTCATCGCGCCCCACCCCCAGCCGACACCGCCCGCGATCGAGATCAACGCCGAGCCGAGCACCAGGTAGCGATCGTTCCCGCTGAACCCGGCCTGCGTCAGCACCGCGATCCCGATCCACCACAGCCACCCGACCGCACCGGCGAGGAGCAGCAGCAGCCTGCCGCGGGTCGCGCTGAGCAGCGGGCCGCGCCGCCACCACGTCGCCCGCGTGTGCCAAAGACCGAACGCGGCCGCCGCCATCGCCAACAGCGCCACGAACTTGATCCGGAACATCACCCGCGGCCAGGCGTGGTGGCGAAACTCTGTGCAGAACGGGCACTTGGCGAGCGCCGCGGAGTTCGAGCGCACGTGTTGCGCGCGCGTCACGCCGCGGAACAGGTGCCCCGAGCCCCACAGCTCGGGTCCGAACCACAGCACCGGGATCAGCACGAACAGGGCGCCGACCAGCTTGCGGGCGCCCGGGTCCTTCCACCACAGGTACAGGCCATAGGGTCCCCACAGCGCCCATAGCTCGGGGCGGTCGAGCGCCGCGAAGAAGCCGATCGCGAACGCTTGGCGGCGCGCCCCGTCGAGGTGGCGGTCGAGCGCGATCAGCACGAGCGCTGTCATCAGCCCCTCGGAGTAGCCGAGCGCGTTGTCGGTCACGAACCCCTTGGAGTTGACGAGGCTCGCGGCCGCGATCGTGGCCGCGAACAGGACCGGGAGGACGCCCATCCTGCGGGCCCAGCCGACCGCGTCGGCCGGGACGCTGACGATGTCCCGGGCGATCCGCCACGCCACCTTGAACGTCATCGCGACCGCCATCAGCGCGCCCGCGCGAGCCACCACCAGCCACAGGTCGGGCGAGGCGTTCCCGAAGACAGAGAAGACCGTCGTGAAGATCACCGGTAGCGGCTTCCACGTGGGGCCGCCGGTCGTGACCAGATCGAGGTGGGCGATCTCCTTGCCCCACACGAGCCACGCCCACGGGTCGTAGCTCGGGGTCGAGGGGATCAGCAGCGACAGCGCCGCGATCGCGAGCGCGGCCGCCGCGAGCACCAAGTACAGCCGCCCCCCGGCCAGGCGGCCGGTCAACCGCACGGCGCCGATCGATGGTCGGCCGGTGGCGGGCGCGGTCAGCTCAGCGGTGGGGACGGACACGGTTAGAGGCGGCTCACCCGTTCACGCCCTGCGAGAAGCAGAGCTCGATCTTCTTCATCTCGGTGTCGGATGCCCCGTTCGGATACACCTGCGCGGAGCCGATCACCTCGGCGCCCTGGGCCGGGATGACACCCTGAATCTGCTGCGACTGGGCGGCTCCCGGTGTGGACTGGTACCACACGGTGGGGCCGCTCGGCGCCTGCCCGATCTGGATGCCATAGCGACCGAGCGGCTGGACCCGTAGGTGGTCACTGCGGAGGCAGGTGAGATGGTTGTTCGGATACGTGAACGGAGTGTCGATCTTGCCGCGGCCCTGCGGAGGCTTGACCGCCGATCCGCAGCCGCAGAGCACTATCGCGGCGAGGCCCGAGGCCACCGCCAGCTTCGAGGAGGGCATCGCTTAACACGGTAGAGGATCATCCCGGACGTGATCCCGCTCGCGGCGCTGTCCGGACCGCTCCCAAAGGCCGGTGTGGTGGTGGCCGCCGGGCTCGTGGCGATCACGCTCCTGCACCCCGGCTCGCGGGCTCGCGCGTGGGCGATGCTGGGCGCGCTGGTGCTCGCTCCGGCGTTGCTGCTGGCCGACATCTGGCATTCGCCCCAGCTCTCGATCGTGCACCGCCACCCTGCGCTCGCCGCCGCGCTCGGCGCTCTCGGTCTGATCCTGGTCGCGGCTCTCGCCGTCTTGATCTGGCGGCGTCCGGGGCTGCTCGCGCTGCTTGTCCTTATCGCGCTGCCGTTTCGGATCCCGATCGCGGCGGGAGGCTCCACCTCGAACCTGCTCGTCCCGCTGTACCTGGTGGTTGGCGCGGGCGCGCTCGCGTTCATCGTCCCAGCGCTGCGTGGACGCGATAGGCCCACCGTCGATGGGCCGGCCGGCGACGGGCTGGTGGAGGAGCTGCCTCGCGCGGGCTGGGTCGAGCGGCTGCTCGCGCTGTACGTCCTCCTGTACGCGGTCCAGGCGATCTACTCCCCCGACTTCGAGAAGGCGCTCCAGCAGATCGTGTTCTTCTACGTGCCCTTTGCGTTGCTGTTCTGTCTGCTGCGGAGGCTCCGATGGACGTCCGCGCTGCTGCGACGGTGCCTGTTACTGATCGTGGGCCTCACGCTCCTGCTGGCGGTGGTGGGATTCGTCGAATACGCGACCAAGACGCTGTTTCTCAACCCGAAGCTGATCGCGGAGAACAACGTCCACACGTACTTCGCGATCAACTCCGTGTTCTTCGACGCCGACATATTCGGCCGCTTCCTGGCACTGGTCATGGTCCTTCTGGCGGCCGTCCTCCTTTACAGCCTCCGGCGTCGTACGCAGCTGGCGGCGGTCGGCGCGCTCGCGGCGCTATGGGCCGCCCTCGTGCTGACCCTCTCGCGTTCGAGCCTCGGCGCGCTCCTGGTCGGGCTAGGGGTGCTGGGGGCGATGCGGTGGCGGGCAAAGCCGATCGTGGTGCTGACGGTCGCGGTGGCGGTCGTCGGCGTGGTGCTCGTGGTGGTCTCGCCGACGACCTTCGGGCTCAACCAGGGACTCAACGGCGCCTCCAGCGGGCGGGCCGGGCTGGTCGGCGGTGGCGCGCGCCTGTTCGCGGACCGTCCGGTGTGGGGCTACGGATCCGGGTCCTTCCAGAACGAGTACCACCGGATTCATCCGGCGAGCTCTCAGACGCTCTCGGCCTCGCACACGATCCCGGTCACGATCGCCGCCGAGCAGGGCGTGATCGGCGAGCTCGCGTACCTGGCCCTGGTGATCGCAGCGGGCACGGTGCTCGTCCGGGGCGCCCGCGGCGACCCGGCCCGGGCCGCGATCGCCGCGGCGTTCCTCGCGCTGGTGTTCCACACGCTGCTGTACGCCGACTTCCTCGAGGACCCCGTGACTTGGACGCTGCTCGGGATCGGCACAGCGCTGGCGTTCGCCTCGCGCGCCGGCCCCGCTGATCAGACGTTGAGGTCCGGGAGGGAGAAGCCGTCGATTCCCGCGACGGCGCCGGGGACGCCCGCCTGAGCCTCGGCGAGCAGAGGCTCGATCGACGCCTCGAACGGCGGCAGGTGGATCAACGCCAGCTCCTCTGCCGACGCCTGCTCGGCGACCGCGGCAGCCTGGGCCGCGGAGGAGTGGATCTCCGGGTTCCGGGGCGACTGCTCGGTGAACCACGCCTCGTGGGCCAGCACGCGCGAGCCCTCCGCGAAGCGGCCTGAGTCGGGGTCATAGGCGGTGTCCGTGATCCACGTCAGGACGTCGCCGAGCCGGAACGCCAGCGAGGGAGCGGAGTGGCGGTCCTGCCGGCGGTGGGCGATCGTCACGCCGCCGAGCTCGATCTCCCCGCGGGGGAGATCGCGCACGTCGATGTCCTGTTGCTCCAGCGGGACGGGATGGAACGGCTGACGCGACACCCGGGCCAGCAGCTCCTTGGTCGGAGTGCCGTACACCAGCTGACCTGGGCCCCAGATCGTGGTGTGCTCGCAGAGGCCGAGCGCGGGCAGGTACGCGAGCCCGGCGATGTGGTCGAGATGGAAGTGCGTGAGCAGGATGTCGAGCCTCGAGGTCCCGCTCAGGAGCTCGGGGTTCTCGATGACCCGTGCCACGCCGGTTCCGGCGTCGATCACGATCGCGGAGTCGCCCTGACGAAGCAGCGCGCAAGCCGTGTGGCGACCGTGACCGGGGAACCAGCCGCCGCCGCCCAGGATCCTCAGCACCTGCTCAGGGCCTGAGGCCCGGCGTCAGCCGCCCGGTCGCGACTCGCGCTCGCACCGCGCACAGATGCAGTGACGGCCATGCACGGGCGACACGTCGAGTCCCGCCATGGCGGGGTGGCGACGCCGCGTCTCGGGATGAGCCAGAGCGATCGGATCGATTCCGCCAGGCTGCCGCCTGGAGCGGCGGGCCAAGCCGACGACACGAAGGAAAGGAGACCAAGTCATGAACCACCCACAAAGATAGGAACACCGGCGGCGGAAGCGGGTGTCGCCCCAGCGCCCCGCTCTTCGAGAACTATTAGACCGAACGGCTGAGAGCCGGACATCCGGGATTTACCGCGAAGAATCCGGGCGACTTGCGATCTTCGGCCACAGGGATCTGATCGACCGAACCAGCCGGGGGGTTGAGCCGGTCAGCTCGGTTCGGCCTTGCGCTGCTCCCGTCGCTCCCGCCGCTGCTCCTCGCGCGTGCGGCGGAGCGCGTTCGAGCGCTTGGCCGCCGCGCCGCGCATGCCAACCGTGAATGGACCAGCGAACGCGGTGAGGACTCGCTCGGCCTCCCGCCTCCCGCACGCGGGACACGCCGGGAGCTCGCCGTGCGGCATGCGCGCCTCGAAGCGCGCCTCGCACGCGCGGCAGCGAAAGTCGTACAGCGGCACGCTCCAATTATCCGCGCTCGCGTCGACGGTCGTCGAAGGCCGCGGCCTGGGGGGTGAGCAGCCGCTCGGGCGAGGGGCTTGGCTACCGAAGCCACCGTATTCGTGGGTTTCGTGACCAGCCTCCCGGATGAAATAAGGACCAGGGTGCTTGACGGCGGTTTCACAACCGTCTGACATTGTCGGCGTCGCGGTGGCGGCGACGCAGCCACGGAGCGCGACGAGCGCCCGGTGCGGGACCGGGCGTCCCAGAGGGAGGAGAGACAAGTGTTGAGGCAGAGGGTCCTGATCACGCTCGCGGCGAGCGCGAGCGCAGCGGCGATGTCGATCTTCGGCGCGGGCGCCGCGGTCGCGAAGACGTGCCCGAACTCGTCCACCCGGGCGGTCGCCGGGACTCCCTCCTACAGGTATACGCGCGGCTGCATCATCAGCTACGACGGGACGGCGATCGTCTACAACCTGTTCGAGCCGCTGCATCCGGCGGCGGGCTCGGTGTACCCGATCCTCGAGGGACCCGGGTGGGGTGGCGCAGGGTCCACGAGCCCCGACCCGCGACTGATCTCGAGCGGCTACGCCGAGCTGACCTGGGATCCACGCGGCTTCGGCCAATCCGGGGGAGTCGCGGAGGTCGATGCGCCCTCGGCCGAGGGACGGGACGTGTCCGCGCTGATCGACAAGGTGCTCACCGGGCGGCGCGAGATCGCGACCGATCATGCGGGCAAGCGAGGCCAGCCTCGCTACGGCAACGACGGGCCGCGCTCCAACAGCTACGGCGAGCCGGTCGTCGGCATGACGGGAGGCAGCTACGGCGGCGGCATCCAGTTCGCCACCGCGGCGTTCGACAACCGGGTGAAGGCGATCGTCCCGGTGATCACGTGGAACAACCTCAACTACTCGCTGTGGCCGGGCAACGTCATCAAGCTGGGGTGGGGAGAGCTGCTCTACGGCGCCGGCCTGGGCGAAGGCGCCGCCGAGCATGGTGGGGGTGACGCTGCGGGAGCGCCGTCGGGCGGGGACGGCGGACAGCAGACCGGCGGCTATGACCCGAACATCCACTACGCCGAGGTCACCGGCGCAGCACTGGGCTACCCCGACCGCCAGATGATGTATTGGTTCGGGCAGCGCTCTCAGGCGGTGTACGGAGCGGGACCCGCCGGGCACATCGGGGACGTCCCGACGCTCCTGATCCAGGGAACGGTCGACACGCTGTTCAACCTCGACGACGCGTGGGCCAACTACGTCGAGATCACCGGTCGCTATCCCCAGTTGCCGGTGAAGCTGATCGCGTTCTGCGGCGGCCACGTGAGCTGCCCGACGGGGCCACCGCCCACCGGCGCCGGCTACAGCGACACCGCGTCCGCCTCGAGCCCGATCGGCGCCCGCCAATCCGCCGGGACGTTCGACGAGAACCGGACGATCGATTGGTTCAACCACTACCTGCGAGGCAAGGGCGCCGGCGACGGGATGCCGGCGAGGGTCGTCTACCAGGACCAGAAGGGCAATTTCCACCCCCTGCCCACGTTCCCGACGACGTCGGTTCCCGGGCCGGCCACGATCGTCTCGGCGCCGCTGTCCGGGACGCTCGTCGCCCATGGCGTCCCCAGCGGCGCGGGACCGGCGGGCATCGACACCGCGGTGACGGATGGCGCGACGTCGTCCGGCGACCCGGGGCAGGTGACGGTCCCGGTGCTGAGGGCCCCCGCCAAGGCCGACGTCCCGATCGTGGGCATCGGGCACGTGATCGCGAACGTAACCGTCGCGGGGGCCGCGACGGAGCTGTTCTTCAGGCTGATCGACAAGAACACCGGCGGCGTGCTGGATCTCCAGACGCAGCCGCTGCGCGTCGACAATCTCGATCTCCAGGGCCTGGGTGGCAACCCCAACGTCCCACCGGGTCCGCAGAGGGTCTCGCTGGACCTCGTCGGCACGGCCTACGACCTGCCGGCCGGCGACACGCTCGAACTGCAGGTGTCGACCTCCACGGACTCGTACACCCCC
>Ga0209577_10005180_pt1 | contig 12178 bp, 11 predicted proteins | sample GraSoiAngelo_109_FD_185874 | JGI IMG/M metagenome (GOLD analysis project Ga0209577, IMG submission 185874) | Grasslands soil microbial communities from the Angelo Coastal Reserve, California, USA - 14_0903_12_20cm (SPAdes) (version 2) | ecosystem: Environmental > Terrestrial > Soil > Grasslands... | reverse complement strand
GCCGTTGGGGCCGAGCAACCCGTAGATGATGCCCGAAGGGACGGTGAGGGAAAGCGCATCCACCGCGGTGTGTCCAGCGAAGCGCTTGGTGACGCGATCAACGACGACGGGTTCAGCCATGCCCAACAAGCTAGACGTCTAGACGTCTAGACGTCTAGCCTATGCAGGTACGCCGAAGAGCTCTCCCGCTTTTCGGACGGCCGTTACGAGTGCGTCAACGTCGTCGACGTCATTATAAATGTAGAAAGACGCGCGCGCGGTCGCCGCAACGCCGAGGCGACGCATCAACGGCTGAGTGCAGTGGTGGCCGGCCCGAATACAAACGCCGTCGCGGTCCAGGATTGTCGCCAGGTCGTGCGGATGAATGTCGCCGTACGTAAACGGCACGACCCCGGCGCGGTGGTCGCGCGGTCCATAGATCGTGACGCCCTCGATCTGCGACAGACGCTCGATCGTGAGGCGGGCGAGCTCCTGTTCGTGCGCGGAGACCTTGTCCAACCCCAGCTGCTCGAGGTAGGCGATGGCAGCGCCCAGCCCGACGGCGGCCTCCACGTTCGGCGTCCCGCCCTCGAACTTGTGGGGGATCTTGTTCCAGGTTGAACGGTCATCCCAAACGCGCTCGATCATTTCGCCGCCGCCGTGGTAGGGCGGCATGGCTTCGAGCAGCGCCGGCTTGGCGACCAGCGCCCCGCTGCCCATGGGAGCGAGCATCTTGTGGCCGGAGAGCGCGTAGAAGTCGCAATCGATCGCCTGCACGTCCACCCGGAGGTGAGGGCTGGACTGCGCGCCGTCCACCACCGTTACCGCCCCCGCTGCATGTGCCAGTTTGCTCAGCTGCGCGGCGGGATTGACCGTCCCGAGCGAATTCGAGACGTACGGAAAAGCAACGATCTTGGGCTTCGCCTCCAGGGCGCGCCCGAAGTCGGACAGGTCGATCCGCCCGTCTTCCGTGATCTCGACCATCCGCAACGTGGCGCCTTTTTCCTGACACAGGATCTGCCATGGGACGATGTTCGAGTGATGGTCCATCGCCGTCACGAGGACGGTATCCCCGCGCCGCACGTTGGCGCGGCCCCATGACCCGGCGACCAGGTTGATGGATTCCGTGGTGCCGCGCGTGAAGACGACCCCCTCCCGAGCCCAGGCGTTCACGAACCGGGCGACCGCCGTACGGGCGGCCTCGTACGCGTCCGTTGCCGCGACCGCGAGCGCATACGCGCCACGGTGCACGTTGGCGTTGTGGAAGCTGTAGTAGTGAACGATCGCGTCGATGACTTTGCGCGGCTTCTGACTGGTCGCCGCGTTGTCGAGGTAGACGAGCCGGTGCCCGTTCTCCTGCTGCGCGAGAATCGGGAACTCGGGACGAATCCTGGCGGTGTCGAGCATCAGAAGTCTTTGGCCGACTCGGTAGTTACGGGCTCGGCGCGGTTCTGGAGCGCCGCGTGTAGCGCGTGCCAGGCGAGGTTCGCGCACTTGATGCGGCTCGGGAACGCACGCACGCCCGAAAACGCGGCGAGCTTCCCCGGCGCGTTCGCGCCGCCGGCGAGCATCTCGCGGAAGGCTTCAAACATCGCCTCCGCGTCTTGCCGCGGTTTGCCCTTCACGGCGTCGGTCATCAGCGACGCCGAAGCCTTGGAGATCGCGCAGCCGGAGCCCTGTGGCATCTGAAACCCGATGTCGCTGATCGTATCGCCGTCGAGCTGCACGTACAGCTGAATGCGGTCCCCGCACAGCGGGTTGTTGCCCTCGGCCCGGCGGTTCGCCGACTCGAGCCGCTTGAAGTTCCGCGGATTACGGTTGTGATCGAGAATGACTTGCTGATAGAGCTCGCTGAGATCGCTCATGGCTCCGCCAGGCGACCCCGCACGATGCTATCGAGTTGCGCGCGCAGCGCCGCGACTTCCATGCGGCCGAGGATCTCGGCGGCGAATCCATAGGTCAGCAGGCGCCGAGCCTCGTGGTCGCCCAGGCCGCGGCTGCGCAGGTAAAACAGCGCCCGCGGATCGAGCGGTCCCACCGTGGAGCCGTGGGTGCACTTCACATCGTCGGCGTAGATCTCGAGCTGCGGCTGGCTATCGGCGTGTGCGTCGGTCGACAGCAGCAGGTTGTTGTTGGTCTGCTTCGAATCGGTCTTCTGCGCACCGGGACGGACGATGATGCGGCCGGTGAACACCCCGCGGGAATGGCCGTCGAGCACGCCGTTGAAGTACTCGTGGCTCTCACAATGGTCCGCGGCGTGATCGATCGTGGTGTGATGATCGGCGTGCTGCGCGGTCCCGAGCAAGTACAGGCCGTTCAAGATCAACCTGCCACCCGAACCCGCCATGACTGCGCCGATGTCGTGGCGGGCGAGCGCCGCACCGAACGCAACCGTGTGGAGATTGACCGTACTATCACGGCCCTGATGCGTCTGGGTCGCCGCAACGTGATAGGCCCGGGGACTCTCGCGCTGGACGCGATAGTAATCGATCCTGGCCGCCTCACCCACGACGACTTCGGTGACGCTGTTTGTCCAATACGGCGTCCCACCCTCTCCCTGGCTCAGCGACGCGTACGTCTCGATGATGCTCGCGCGCGCTTCACGCTCGAGCACGACGAGATTGCGAGGATGGGTCACCGCAGGCTTCCCGCCCGTCGACAGGAACAACAACTGGATCGGCTCCGCAATCGTCGCCTTCGACGGCACGTGAACAAATGCTCCGTCGCTTACGAACGCGGTATTCAGCGCCGAGAAGGGCCGGTCCTGCGTAGCAGCGTACTGGCCGAGATGCTGGCGCACGAGATCCTGTCGCTGCGTGACGACATGGGCAAGGCTATGAACGTCGTCGAGGAAAGGCGTCGAGAGAGAGCGTTGAAAAAAACCGTCAACAAAAACAAGACGGGGTCCAGCCTCGGGCAGCAGGAAGGGCCGGATCTCGTCGAGGGTGGGGATGCGCGTAGGCGCCGTCGCCAGCTCGAACGATCCCTCGGCAATCGGTGCGACGCTCGTGAAGCGCCACGCTTCCTGCTTCATGTTGGGGAAGCCCAGGTCACCGAAGCGGGCTATCCCGCCTTCGCGCAGATGCTCGAGCCAGGCGGGTGGGACGCGCCGTTCGTTGCCCACGCATGGTAGGAGCCGATGAGCCGCTCCACCGAGCCTGTTTTCGAGCCTGTTTTCACTGCCATCGTCACGACACCATTACGCCATCACGCAGCCAGTCGTAGCCACGAGCCTCGAGTTCCTGGGCCAATTCGGGCCCACCGGACTTTACGATCCGGCCGTCCGCGAGGACGTGGACCACGTCGGGCGTGATGTAGTCCAGGAGACGCTGATAGTGCGTCACGATCAAGAAGGAGCGCTCTGGGCTCCGCAGCTTATTCACGGTCTCCGCGACTGTTTTCAGCGCGTCGATGTCGAGGCCTGAGTCCGTCTCGTCGAGGATCGCCAGGCGCGGCTCGAGAACCGCGAGCTGCAGGATTTCGTTGCGTTTCTTTTCGCCGCCGGAGAACCCTTCGTTCACGGGACGGTTCATCATCGAGTCGTCCCAGCCGATCGCCTTGAGCTTCTGTTCGAGAAACTGCAGGAAGTCGATCGGATCAAGCTCTGGTTCCCCTCGCTCCCGGCGGAGCGCGTTCAGCGCCGACCGAAGGAAATAGGAATTCGTGATGCCGCGAATTTCGACCGGATACTGGAACGCGAGGAAGACGCCGCCACGCGCACGCTCCTCCGGTTTCATGTCCAGTAGATTTTTGCCCTCGTAGGTCGCGGTTCCAGCGAGCACGGTGTACGCCGGATGCCCGGCGAGCACCTGCGCAAGCGTGCTCTTACCCGAACCGTTCGGTCCCATGATCGCGTGCACTTCGCCATCGCGAATCGTGAGATCCACACCTTTGAGGATCTCAGTGCCGGCAACCGCGACGCGAAGTCCTCTGACTTCGAGCATTACCCAACACTCCCTTCCAAGCTGATCCCAAGCAACCGAGTAGCCTCGACGGCGAACTCCATCGGCAGCTCCTTGAACACTTCCTTGCAGAAGCCGTTGACGATCATCGAGACCGCGTCCTCGGCGGACAGGCCGCGCTGGCGCAGGTAGAAGATTTGGTCCTCGCCGATCTTGGATGTGGACGCTTCGTGCTCCATGATTGCCGTGCTGTTGCGCACGTCGATGTACGGGAAGGTGTGCGCGCCGCACTTGTCGCCGATGAGCATCGAGTCACACTGCGAATAGTTTCGCGCGCCTTCGGCACCCTTCATGATTTTCACGAGCCCACGATAAGTGTTCTGTCCGCGGCCCGCAGAAATTCCTTTCGACACGATCGTCGAGCGCGTGTTCTTGCCAAGGTGAATCATCTTGGTGCCGGTGTCGGCCTGTTGCCTGTGACTGGTCACCGCCACCGAATAGAACTCGCCGATGGAATTGTCGCCCTGGAGGATGCAGCCCGGATACTTCCACGTGATCGCGGATCCGGTCTCGACCTGCGTCCACGAGATCTTGGAGTTCGCACCGGCGCACTTGCCGCGCTTGGTGACGAAGTTGTAGATCCCGCCTCTACCCTCTTCGTCGCCCGGGTACCAGTTCTGAATCGTCGAGTACTTGATCGTCGCCCGATCGAGCGCCACGAGCTCGACGACCGCCGCATGGAGCTGATTCTCATCGCGCATCGGCGCCGAGCACCCTTCGAGGTAACTCACGTAGCTGCCTTCGTCGGCGATGATGAGCGTGCGCTCGAACTGTCCGGTCGATGAGGCGTTGATGCGGAAATACGTCGAGAGCTCGAGCGGGCAACGCACACCCTTCGGGACGTACACGAAGGAACCGTCGGTGAAGACGGCGGTGTTGAGCGCGGCGAAAAAGTTGTCGTTGTGCGGAACGACGGTGCCGAGGTACTTCTGCACGAGGTCAGGGTGCTCGCGGATCGCCTGCGAGATCGGACAGAAGATGACGCCGTACTTGGCGAGCTCCGCCTGAAACGTCGTCGCGACCGAGACGCTGTCGAACACCGCGTCGACCGCGACCCCACTCAGCCGCTTCTGCTCTTCGATCGGGATCCCGAGCTTCTCGAAAGTCGCGACGAGCTTCGGGTCGACCTGGTCGAGGGAGTCGAGCTTAGGGAGCTTCTTGGGCGCTGCGTAGTAGCTGATCGCCTGATAGTCGATCGGCCCGTACTTCACGTTCGGCCAATGCGGCTCCTGCATTTTTAACCAGTTGCGATATGCCTTGAGCCGCCACTCCAGCATCCACTCCGGCTCGTCTTTTTTGGCCGAGATCAGCCGAATCACGTCCTCGTTCAAGCCGGGCGGCACGACCTCGGATTCGATGTCGGTGACGAAGCCGTACTTGTACGGTTGTTGAACGTGGGCTTCAATACTGGTCATTTTGCTCCCGGAAGTCGTTACCGGACATACGCTTGGCGATCAAAACGTCGGCGTCGATGGGAATCCTAATGGTTTTGTCGGGATTACGCTAGTAGATGTCGCGATTCCACTCCCGGACCAGCCGTTCGTAGTCCTCCGGCGTATTCACCTCGTCGATCACCGCTGGATCGTCCACGGGCACGGCGATGACTTCCTTATCATGCCCGTGCAGGATTGCCCGCGCGCCTTGGCGCGTGGCTTCCGGGCTCTCGAGCAGCTCGCCGAACAACCCAGATCCCCAGATCACCGGATGGCCTCGCCGCTCGGCGAACGTCGGAACGACCGCTGCAGCCCCCGTTCGACGGTGCGTTCCGAGGATCCGCTCGACCGTCGTCACGCGGACGTGGGGCAAATCGACTGGCCAGACGAGCGCCGCGCTGGGTTGCACCGGCTGCAGGGCGCGCAGAGCCCCTCGGAGCGAGGCGATGGGCCCGGTTTCGGGCTCCGGGTTCTCTACGATCATGCAATCATGGCCGGCAATAGCGGGCTGGATCCGGGGCGCGTCGGGTCCAAGGACGACGACTCGAGTTTTTACCTCGAGCGCCTCCAGGGCCTCCAGGATTCGGACGACGAAAGGGAGACCGAGGAAATCCAGCAGGGCTTTGGGAGAGCCCATTCGGGCCGACCGCCCCGCCGCGAGCACGACGCCCGCTAAAGACATAGGGGAAACTATAGACGCCGAGACGCTTAGCTGCCTAGGACGGCTAAGTGGCTATCTGGCTAGAGGGTAGTTGCATGGCGGGCCGAAACCCCCACATTTGGCGCGCGATGGCAGCCCGACGCATTCGCCAACTCGGTGACCCGATCCTGCGGGTTCGCTGCACCCCGGTGGAAGATCCCAAATCACCGGCGGTACGGCTGCTGTCTGACGACCTGCGGGACACCCTGCGTACCGCCCGCAAGAAGTACAACATGGGGCGGGCGCTCGCTGCACCCCAGATCGGTGCGCCTGTACGGGTGATCCTGGTCGAGATCGGGAAGTTCCGCGCGACCATGATCAATCCGGAGATTACCGACGTCGGGTCCGAAGACTTTCACGTCTGGGACGACTGCTTTTCGTTCCCGAACCTGCTGGTTCGGGTGACACGCGCGTATAAGGCGACGATTCGCTATACCGACATGAAAGGCAAAGTAGTGACGATGGACTTGGAGGGGCCGATGGCGGAGCTGCTTCAGCACGAGCTCGACCATCTCGACGGCATTCTCGCCGTTGACCAGCCAAGTGGGCTCGACCCCTTCGCCTACAAGGCCGAATGGGAAAAGCATCACAAACCCGCCGAGCGGTACGGACCTCCCAGGCCGCGCGAAGTTTAGAACCAGCTACATTCCCGTCATTTGACAGGGGTGCCCACCACGTTGGTGGGCTGAGATCACACCCTTAGAACCTGATCCGGTTCGTACCGGCGAAGGGAGTTCCGCATGACCTGCCGCACCCAGATGTTCTTCGCCCGTCAGGGCACCGTTACTCCCGAGATCCAGCGCGTCGCCGAGCGGGAAGGGCTTCCGCCCGAGTCGATTCGGGACGAAGTCGCGATCGGCCGGCTGATAATCCCGGCCAACGTCAATCATCTGCAGCAACGGCTTGACCCGATGGCGATCGGCCAAGTCGCCAGCGTCAAGATCAACGCCAACATCGGTAACTCGGCGGTGGAGTCCGACATCGATGGCGAGCTCGAGAAGCTGCACCATGCGGTGCACTACGGCGCCGACACCGTGATGGATCTGTCGACCGGCGGAAACATCGATGCGATTCGCGAGGCGATCATCGCGGCCTCGCCGGTGCCGATCGGCACCGTCCCGATCTATCAGGCCATCCAGATCGCCGCCGACATCACGAAGCTCACGGCCGACGACATCCTCGACAACATCGAGCATCAGGCAAAACAGGGAGTCGATTACGTCACTGTACACGCCGGCATCTTACGCGAGCACGTCGGGCTCGCGCTCGGTCGTGTCACGGGGATCGTCAGCCGGGGCGGATCCCTGATGGCGTACTGGATGACGCAGCACGGCAAACAGAATCCCCTCTACGAACATTACGACCGGTTGCTCGATATCGCGCGTGAATACGACGTCACGCTGTCGCTCGGCGATGGACTACGTCCCGGCTCGATTGCCGATGCGACCGACAAGGCGCAGCTCGCGGAGCTGACGGTGCTGGGTGAATTGACGGAGCGTGCCTGGAAGAAGGACGTCCAGGTGATGATTGAAGGACCGGGGCACATTCCGATGCATCAGATCGAAGTGAACGTACGGCTCGAGAAGGAGCTGTGTCACGAGGCGCCGTTCTACACGCTGGGACCGCTCGTCACCGACGTCGCGCCTGGCTACGACCACATCACATCGGCGATTGGCGCCGCGATGATCGGGTGGTTCGGCGCGGATATGCTGTGCTACGTGACGCGCAAGGAGCACCTCGGCCTGCCGAACGCAGAGGAGGTGCGCGAGGGGGTCATCGCCTACAAGATCGCGGCGCACGCCGCCAACATCGCCCGCCGGCGCCCCGGAGCGACGGAGCGGGACGACGCGCTTTCTCGCGCGCGCTACGCGTTCGACTGGAACGAGCAGTTCCGCCTGGCGCTCGATCCTGCGCGCGCGCGCGAGCTGCACGACGAGGCCTTGCCCGCCGAGTACTTCAAGAGCGCGGAATTTTGCGCGATGTGTGGACCGAAGTTCTGCTCGATGCACATCACACGCGAGATCGAGCGGTCGCTGGGGCTCCGGGAGCCGCAGCAGAACGAGAAGCGGGAAACAGTCGGGGCAGACTAAGACGCTCGTTCAATCCAGACGCCGCTCAGCCGAACGCGCATGAGCCTCGAGCCCTTCCACCCGCCCGAACCACGCCGCGTCCTCGAGGAGTGGACGCGCCCCCGCCCCCGCCCCGTCGTCGATGCGCAGCCAGGTGCGTACGCGGAGGAACGTGTAGACCGATAGCCCGCCCTGCGACCGGGCCGTACCCGCCGTTGGAAGGACGTGATTCGGGCCCGCGCCGTAATCCCCTAGCACCTCGGCCGCCCCGCTGCCGATGAAGAGGGCGCCGTAATGCCCCAGTCGCGGCGCAACGGCGGCCGCGTCCTGCAGGCAAAGCTCCAGATGCTCGGGCGCGAGCGCATCGCAGGCGGCGATCCCTTCCGCCACATTCGCGACCACCACGACGCCGCCATTCGCGAGTGCCGCCCGGGCGACTTCTCCAGTCGGCAGATCGGCAAGCTGGCGCGCGAGCTCCGTCTCGACGCGATCAGGATGCGTGGGGTCGAGCGTCACAAGTACCGGTATCGCGTCGGGATCATGTTCCGCCTGCGCGAGCAGATCGGCGGCGATCACCGCAGGCGAGGTCGTGGAGTCGGCGAAGACAACCAGCTCTGACGGGCCCGCGAGCATGTCGATCGCGACCCGTCCCGCGACGAGCTGCTTCGCCGCGCTGACGTAGCGGTTGCCCGGGCCGACGATCACGTCGCACGGGGGCAGCGGACCGGCGCCGAAGGCGAGCGCGGCGATCGCATGGGCTCCGCCCGCCGCCAACACGCCGTCAGCGCCCGCGATGGCCGCAGCGGCGAGCGTCATCGCTCCAGGCTTGGGGCTCGCGACCCAGACCTGTTTGACGCCCGCCGTCCTCGCGGTCACCGCCGTCATCAGCACCGACGAAGGCAGCGGATAGCGCCCGCCGGGCGCGTAACAGCCGGCGCGCTCCAGCGGCGCAATCCAATGGCCCGCCGAACCCCCAGGCACCGTGAGGGTCACCGCTCCGAGTGCGTGCTTCTGCGCCTCGGCGAACGCGCGGATCCGCTCGGCGACACGCTCGAGGCGCGCGCGGTCGCCCGGCTGCAAGCCCGCGAGTGCGCGATCGAGCATCGCCCGGTCCTGAAACAGCGGTTCGCCGGTCACGACGTCGCCGAAACGCTCGGCGTACTCGCGCAACGCCGCTTCGCCTCGCTCGCTCACCGCTTCCACGATGGGCGCGGCAACCGCCAAGGCCTCGGCAGGCACACCGGTCGCGCGGCGAGACACCAGCTCGGTGACCGAGCGATGGCTCAGCAAGCGGGGGTCTTGCCGACCATCGGCCGCCGGCTTACCGCGCGGTGCCGGCGCGCGAGCTCGGCGCGCACATCGGCCAATGTTCCGCCCCCGCGCGCCAACGCCACGAGCGCCATGTAGAACACGTCCGCGGTCTCCCGCACGACATCTCCAGACGACTCGGCTCGCGCCAGCTCGTCCGCTTCCTCACGCAGCTTCGCGGCGAGGAGCGCAGCATCGGCCAGCAATTGCGCCGTTCCCGATCCCGTTGCGGGCCGGGCGATTCGGTCAGCGAGCGTGCGTTCGAGATCGGCCAAGTCAAACTCCGACTGCCAGCACGAGGGTCGATTCAAGTGACAGAATCCGGCGCCCGCCTGGCGCACCGTGAAACGCAGCGCGTCGCGATCGCAGTCGAGGTCGACACGGATCAGCTGCTGCGAGTTTCCCGACGTCTCCCCTTTCACCCACAACGCTTGGCGGGATCGAGACCAATAGATCCCGCGTCGCTCGGTCACGGCGCGCGCGAGCGATTCACGCGTGCTCCAGACCAGGCCGAGGGTGCGACCCGCTTCGTCGCAAACGACAGTAGGCCACATGTCGCCCGCCACCGGCTTCGCGAGCGGCGCGGCGACGGCGTCGCCAAGCGAGAGCCTGGCGGTATACAAGGCCATGCCGACCTGTGCGTCGGCCCCAATGCGATCGAGCTCGGCCACGTCGTCTGCAGTGGTGATCCCACCCGCGGCAGTCACGCGTGCTCCCGCTCCGGCGCGCACGACCGCTTCGACCGCGGCGCAATCGAACCCTCGCATTTCTCCTTCCTTCTCCACCTGTGTGAAAAGAAAACCACCGACGACCGGCGCGAGCGCGCGCACACGCTCGAGCACGGGAATGCCGGTCTTCTTCCGCCAACCGTCGACTACGACCTCACCCCGTTTCGCGTCCACGGCCGCGATCACGCGCTCGCGCGGCAACGCGCCACAGAATTCCGGAGTCGCGGCGGTGCCGATCACTATCTGGACGGCACCGGCGTCGAGCCAGCGGCGCGCGGTGTCGAGATCACGGATGCCTCCCCCGACGCGACACGGCGCGCGGCGCACGAGCTCCCGGAGCAACGCGGCGTTGGAGCCCCGACCGAGCGCGGCATCCAGATCCACCACGGCCACTTCGCCCGCCACGGAGAACTCTTCCAAGCGTTCGACGGGATCGCCGCCGTCCATGACAAATTCTTTGCCGCGCCGCAGCTGCACGGCCCGTCCACCGATGATGTCGATGCTCGGTACGATCATCGCCGCACTCGAATTCCCCGGACCGCGAGGTCCGACTTGATGCCATCGACCGTGTCGTCGCCGTCGTGGAAGACCGATGCCGCGAGCACCGCGTCGGCGCCGGCCGCGAACGCGGCGACGACGTGCGCCCGCGTTCCCACGCCGCCGGAGGCGATGACGGGCACACGCACGGCATCCATCACCGCGCGCAGCAGCTCGATGTCGTGCCCCGCCCGCGAGCCGTCGCGATCCCAGCTCGTGAGCAGGATCTCGCCCGCGCCGAGGCGCTCGCCTTCGCGCGCCCAGGCAACCGCGTCCGCTCGCCCGGTCTCCCGGCCGCCGACCACCAGCACATCCCAGCACTCCGCGGCTCGGCGCGCGTCGATAGCCAGGACGACACACTGACAGCCGAACGCCTGCGCCAGCTCGGTCAACAGGGCAGGACGGCGCACGGCGGCCGTATTGACGCTCACCTTGTCAGCGCCGGCGGCGAGCAGGCGGCGTGCATCCTCCACGCTGCGGACTCCGCCGCCCACAGTCAGTGGAATACGGATCGCCGCGCGCACTCGCCGCACGGTTTCGACCTGCGTCTCGCGCCCCTCGGCGGATGCCGCAACGTCGAGGATCACGAGCTCGTCGGCACCCTGCGCTTCGTACCGCGCCGCCTGCTCGGCGGGGTCGCCGGCGTCGCGCAGGTTCTGGAACTGGACGCCTTTCACTACGCGGCCGTCCCGCACGTCCAGGCAGGGGATGAGGCGCCGCAATAGACCCGGCGTTCCGTTCGCGGCCGGCCCGGAGCGGGCAGTTCGACCGGTGAGCCAGCGCTCGAGCAGCGTAGCTCCGTATGCACCCGACAGCTCCGGGTGAAACTGACAAGCGAGCGTGGACCCGCGCTCGAGCGCCGCGATGAAGGGGACACCGTGCGTCGTCCAGGCCGTCGTCCACTCCGCCGGGCCCTCGCGCAGCGCGTAGGAGTTCGCGAACGCCGCGACGCCTGGAGTCAGCAAGCGGGCTTCTGGTTCTGGTGTCACCCTGTTCCAACCGAGATGCGGGATCCGCACCTGGGCAGGCAGCCGGCGACAGGTCCCCGCGACTACGCCAAGTCCCGTGACTCCCGGCGTCTCCTCGCTCGCCTCACAGAGCATCTGCATACCGAGGCAGATACCGAGCAGCGGCGTGCCCCGCGATGCGTGATCGCGAATGACGGTGTCGAGTCCGCGGGAGCGCAGGGCCATCATGCCGGCGCCAAACGCGCCTACACCCGGCAGAACGATCCGTGCCGCATCACGAACGATTGCCGGGTCGGCCGTGACGACCGGAGTCACGCCCAGACGCCGGAACGCGCCCACAATCGACGCGAGGTTTGCCACGCCCGAATCAACGATCACCACGGAGCGTCCCCTTGGTGGACGGCACGTCGTCGAATCCCGAGCGCCCGACCGCCTGCCGCAGCGCGAGCGCGGTCGCCTTGAACGCGGCTTCGGCACGGTGATGGTCGTTCTCA
>Ga0209577_10005179_pt1 | contig 12183 bp, 6 predicted proteins | sample GraSoiAngelo_109_FD_185874 | JGI IMG/M metagenome (GOLD analysis project Ga0209577, IMG submission 185874) | Grasslands soil microbial communities from the Angelo Coastal Reserve, California, USA - 14_0903_12_20cm (SPAdes) (version 2) | ecosystem: Environmental > Terrestrial > Soil > Grasslands ... | reverse complement strand
TTCAAGAGGGACTCAAGAAGGACCCCCGCAACGCCTCGTGTTTATTTAACATGGGCTACATCGAGGAGCGGCAGGGAAATCACGCGCGGGCCGAAGAGTTGTTTCAACAGGCGCTCCGCTCGAACCCCGATTTTTCCGAAGCGCTTTTTGAGCTGGCAAATCTGCGAATCGCGAACAAGCGACTGGAAGAGGCCGCGGAACTGCTTAGACGCTATGTGAAAGTCAGTCGCAACGCCGCTTCAGGCTATTACAAGCTGGCCATGGTGGAGAGGAGCCTCCATCAGCTTACGGCAGCGCAGAGGGACTTGAATGTTTTTCAGACGCTTTCGAAGGACGCTTCGCCGGGCCCGTATCCGTATCAGCACCTTTTCGATTACCTCGATAACCGCTCCAACCTTTCACCTCAAGCGCGGACGCAACTGGATTTGACAGAGCTGACGGAGCAGATTCAGAAACATCCGGATCAACCGCAAGATCTCTATCTGCTGGCCGAAACGTATCTGAAACTGGGCAAACTCGAAGACGCGCGAAAAACAATCGCGCAGCTTGATCAGCTCAGCTCCGGTGACTACCGGACACAGACCGGCGCGGGCGTACTGCTGGCTCGCTACCGTTTGTACGACGATGCCATTCAGCATTTCCAATCGGCCTTGCGCGCCAATCCGGATTCCGACGACGTGAAATTTGATTTGACTGATGCGTATTTCCGCAAAGGCCTCTATGCGCAAGCGCTTGAAGCTGCCCAGCAAGTTTCGCCGGCGGGCCAGCAGGACGATGCTTACCTGGCGCTGCTCGGTGACATCCATGCGCATCTCGGCGACACGGCCCGCGCCAAAGGAATTTTCCAGGAGGCCATCCGCCGCAATCCTGACAACGACCAGTATTACCTCTCGCTCACACTCGCCCAGCTCCGCGAAAATAATGTCAGCGGCGCCGAAGAGACGTTGCAGAGAGGTCTGGCGCGAATTCCCAGCTCCGGAAAAATTCTCTGGGGCTTGGGAATCGTCTCGGTGTTGGAAGGGAAGACTCCGCAAGCCGCGGAAAATCTCGAGCGCGCCGTGGACCTTTTGCCGGAGTGGGCCGGAAGCTATTCCACGCTGGGGGTTTTCTATTATCAAACCGGAGAAATCACCAAAGCCCGCGAAGTGCTGAATCGCTTCAAGGGCAGCAACGCTGCCGGTGGCCTGGATGTGAATCGTATTGAAGAGGCTCTGGATAAAGCCCCGGTGACCTCATCTTCGCTTCGCGAACCCATGCCGATGGTTGCCAGACAGCAGTTGCTTCAACTGGCGCTGTCGCTTGCTGACCGTACGCTATGAGACCGGTGTCATTGTCGCGTCTTCGTGGCGCCCAGGTCGCGAATCTCAACGTCGATGGGGCTTGAGAAGCGATCCAATGGATGTCGTCCAGATGGAAACTTCCAGTTGAGCGTCTGCATGGCCAAGGCTAAAATGCCTGAGCGAAGACCACGATGAATTCGAATGAGCACTCTTCAGGTCAAAGGCCAATTGTTATCGCGCTTTGTTGCTTCATCGTCATTCTTGCCTTGGTCGTGGGCGTCGGGCTTGTCACCAATTTAGTGGTGCGTCATATCGTCCAGACTTTGCCGCTGTGGTTTGGAGTGGCGTTCGGATTTCGCCGCTCGCAAGCAACGGGCTGGATTGCTCTGCCGTTCTTTCTATGCTGGCTGGCATTAATGGTAATCATCTGGCTGTATCTCCTGGGAATTGCGCGCATCATAACCGGGCATTTTTCAGCCGTCGAGATTGCGATGACAATCATCGTCGGAGCAGCATGTCTGACCGGCATTGTTGTGTTCGCCGGCCTTAAATCTTTTTTGTCTCCGGCGAAGGCGGCAACGGCGTTTGTGGTCATGGCTCTATTACAATTGGCATGCCTTCGCGTCAGCTTCCTGCCCGCAATCGCAAATCGGTAATCCGGGGAATGCGAAAAAATACAACGATCAAAAAGGCATTCGGCCTCACAAGCAGTATGAGAGCAATCCTCGCGCTCAGTGCCATGAGTGTTGCCGCTATCCAGCTTGGAAGTTCCGCTGGTCAAGCTCCTAAAACGCAGGGCGAGCGAATCACTGTCCGCTACACTGACATTCGGCAGTCAGCCGGAATCACGTTTCGCCAAGACTCCACGCAAACCGACGAAAAGTATTACCTCGAAACCATGGGCACAGGTGTCGGCTGGATTGACTACGACCAGGACGGCTTGATGGATCTTTACTTTGTCCAATCGGCCGCGACGGATATTTACAAGCCGTCGCATCCTCTGCGCTCGGCGCTCTATCACAATAATGGCGATGGAACGTTTACCGACGTCACCGAGAAAGCCGGTGTTGGAGGCGAAGGCCACTACGGTCAGGGAGTCGCCGTCGGGGACTACGACAATGACGGCTATCCCGATCTGTACGTGACCGGCTACGGCCGCGCCATTCTTTATCACAATAATGGCGATGGAACGTTTACCGACGTCACCGCCAAAGCCGGTGTCGCCGACGAAGGCCAGTGGTCCACCAGCGCGGGCTGGTTTGATTACGATAAGGATGGCTGGCTCGACCTCGTCGTCACGAATTACATCGAGTGGACGCCGAAGACCAATCTCTGGTGCGGCGAGCGCCGTCCCGGCTACCGCTCATACTGCAATCCTGGCAACTACAAAGGGCAGAAGACCAAGCTCTACCACAACAATCACGATGGCACCTTCACCGACGTCAGCGACGCCTCCGGTGTCGGCAAGCCCGAATCCAAGGGCATGGGGGTGGTTCTGGCGGACTTCAACAACGACGGCTGGCCGGACATCGCCATCGCCAACGATACTTGGCCGAATTTTCTGTTCCTCAATAAGCACGATGGAACGTTTCAAGATGTTTCGTTCGTTTCTGGTTTGGCGGCCAGCGAAGATGGCCGCTACGAAGCGGGCATGGGGATCGACGCCGCCGACGTGGACGGCGACGGCTGGCTGGACGTCTACGTCACGCACCTTGATTTTGAATTGAATCGTCTCTACCACAACAACCGGGATGGAACCTTCGACGACTACACCTATCGCTCGGGCATCGGAAACAAGGCCATCTTGTTGAGCGGCGTTTCCATGAAGTTTCTGGATTATGACAATGACGGCTGGTCCGATATTCTGCAATTGAACGGCGCCATGCTAGATAACGTGAATCTCTACCACAGCGAAGTCTCCTACAAGGAACCGCTGCTGATGTTCCGCAATCTCGGAAAGGGCCAGTTTGAAAGAGTTTCGGAGTCTTTGGGGCCGGACTTCATTCGTCCCATTGCCGGCCGCGGCCTGGCCACCGCCGATTTCGACAATGACGGCGACATCGACATCGCCATCAACAATCGTGGCGATTTTCCCGATCTTCTGCGCAACGATGGCGGCAATGCCAATCACTGGCTGGAAGTTTTGCTGATCGGCACAAAATCTAATCGTGACGGAATTGGCTCGTCGCTGAGGCTGACGTCCGAAGGTGCCACGCACGTCGAACAGTCCAAGGGCGGCATGAGCTACATGTCGGCCAGCGATCCACGAATTCATTTTGGTTTGGGTAAGCGCGCCAAGATCGAGTCTCTCGAAATCACTTGGCCGAGCGGGAAAGTGGACAAGCTGACGAATGTGCCCGTGGACAAGATCATCGCCGTCAAAGAGGGAGCAGGAATTGTGCCGCGCAATTTTCCCCAGGTGCCGAGCAAATGAAAAGAGACCGTCAACAACGCTCCCCAAGCGAATTGGTTCGCTCAAATTGCAGCTCGGCAGCTTGCGCTCCCGGTGATCGCTGGTTATGAATCTTCTCCGCCGCCGTTTTCTCGGCTCCTCCCTTGTGGTTCTTGGCAGTTCGCTTTTGGATGCGCTTACAACTCCACTCTGGAAATGGCGCGGCACCGTGCGCCTCGAGGCCGAAGTTCTTCCGAATCCGTCCGTTCCAAATTCGACGCCAACCTCCCCAGTCCAGTTCGTCGACGTAGCTCGCGAAGCCGGGCTGACCATTCCCAACGTTTGGGGCGGCGCCGACCACAAAAAGTACATCATTGAAGCCAAGGGCAGCGGGCTGGCTTTCTTCGATTACGACCAGGACGGCTGGCTGGACATCTATCTCACCAACGGAACCCGCTTCAACACCGACTGGCCCGCGGGCAAAGCACCCACTTCTCATCTCTACAAGAACAATCGCGACGGCACCTTCGCGGATGTTACGGAAAAATCCGGTCTCGCCCGTACCGGCTGGCAGACCGGCGTTTGCGTCGGCGACTACGACAACGACGGCTGGGACGATCTCTTCTGCTGCTTCTGGGGACACAACATCCTTTTTCGCAACAATGGCGACGGCACGTTTACCGATGTCACGCGCAAAGCTGGCGTCTACGACGAACAAATCCGGTGGGGCGCTGGATGTACCTGGCTCGACTACGACCGCGACGGCCGTCTCGATCTTTTCATCTGCAATTACATCAAGCTCGATCCGGAAAAAACTCCTTCCAAAGCCGAGCCCGCTCAGTGCCAGTGGAAAGGCATCCCCGTAATGTGCGGTCCGCGCGGTTTACCCGGCGACACCAACGTTCTCTTCCACAACAATGGCGACGGCACCTTTACCGATGTCTCCGCAAAGTCGGGAATCCTCAAGCCTGGCCCGCGGTATTCCATCACCGCCGTCTCCTATGATTTCGACAACGACGGCTGGCCCGATATTTATGTCGCCGTGGACTCCGAACCCAGCATCCTCTTCCACAACAACCACGACGGAACGTTTACCGATGTCGCCGTGATCGCCGGCTGCGCGTACAGTGAGAACGGCCACGAACAAGCCGGAATGGGTGTCGCGGTCGCCGATTATGACTGCGACGGATGGTTTGACATTTTCAAGACCAACTTTGCGGACGATACCTGCAACCTCTATCACAACAACGGCGACGGCACCTTCAGCGACGTCACCTTCTCGTCGGGCATCGGTATCAACAATCAGTACGTTGCCTGGGGTTGCGGCTTCATTGATTTCGACAATGATGGCTGGCCCGACATTCTGCAGATCAATGGACATGTCTACCCGGAAATTGAGAGCCACGAACTCGGCCAAACCTACAAAAATCCGCGCCTGGTCTACAAAAATCTGGGCGATGGCCGATTCAAGGACGTATCATCGGAAATGGGCCCCGGCATCGGCGAGCGCTTCTCCAGCCGCGGCGCGGCCTTCGGCGATTACGACAACGATGGCGATATCGACGCGCTGGTTCTGAACATGAACGACACGCCTTCGCTGCTTCGCAACGATGGCGGCAACCAGCAGAATTGGATCAAGATCAAGCTGATCGGCACAAAGTGCAATCGCACTGCCATCGGCGCTCGCGTTCGTGTAGTGACCGGGAAACACAACCAGATGGACGAAGTCCACAGCGGCTCAAGTGTTATGTCGCAGTGCGACCTGCGCCTGCACTTCGGCCTGGGAAAATCTCAGGTCGTCGATCTCATCGAAGTGAAGTGGCCAACCACGCAGAAGGTGGAACAGTTCAGGCAAGTGAAGGTGAATCAGATTCTGACCATCCGCGAAGGCACCGGAATCGTCGCGCCTGCTGGCGCCAAGAGCAAATAGTTTGTCCTCTTATCGGTGGGGCGTAGCTGCCGCTGGCTGGTCCTTCAAAATAATCAGGAATTGCCGAAGCTCCCGCCTTTGGCGTTCGATTGCAGCGGTTTCGGCCTTTTCAATCTTCTCGTACTCCCAAAATTCCTGTTCCGCTTTCGATTCTTCGCTAATCCGTCTGTAGGCGGAACCCAGCCGATAGTGGGCTTCGCTGAGCTGCGGACTTACTTCGATCGCCTTTGTGTAATCGCGAATCGCCTGTTCGAAATTACCCCGCTCGGTACGCAAAATTCCAAGTTGTAGATAAGCCTCGCCAAGCTTGGGATCAATCCTAACCGCTTTGTCGAGCAATGCTTCAGCTTGCTGCAAGCTTGCTGCGTTTTTCTCCAATCCCCGGTCGCGTTTCCACAGCGCTACTCCGTAATAATAATTGGCGAGAGCATTCCCAGGCTGTTCGCGCACGAAGCGTGCCAGCTTTTGCTCTCCGCACGGCAGCACTCCGGTTGCCGCTTTCTCCATTTTTCCAAGGAAGACATAAGGCGCAGGATCTGCCGGTTTCAAGTCGGCAGCTTCGCAGAGCCGCCTCGCTGCCTCTTCACTTTTGCCCTCGGCGTACAACGCCGCGCCAAGCCCTGACAGCATTCTTGCGGAGTCCGGATGCGCGTGTGATCCCTTTGTAAAAACTTCCACAGCCGGCTCGTCCGCCCGGTGCAAAAGCAGTTCTGTGCCCCACGCAAAATAATTCTGCTCGCTGGGATCCATCAGCGCCGACCGTTCATATTCCCGCACCGCTTCCAGCGGATCACCCAATCGTTCGTTGAGTTCGCCCAGCAAGCGATGCCCGTCGGCAGTATCCGCCTTCGCCAGCATCGTTCGCGCTTGCTCGCGAGCAGCAAGCAATTCTTCACGAGATTCGTCGGAAGTCCTGGCCGCTCCAGCCTTCGTCTCCACCGTGGAACTTTTAACGAGTTCGCCGTTCTTTAGCGCCAACGTTTCCTTTGCGAGCGCTTCGCTCGTTCTCACCCGAACGTCCGACCCATGCGTTCCCGTATTATTCCAATCCATCACTCCCGCGACCGTGAAGTTCGGCTTGTCGGTAAATTCCATCTCTCCCGTCGCGGGGCTGGAAGAACGGGATGCGCCGGTAGCTCCGGGATGATCCATCGGCAAAGACTCAAGCACCAGATCAACACGCTTCTTGTGTCCCGCTCTTAGAACCAGCAGATTCGATACACCTTCGCGCCATCCCGCTTTTTCCGCCCTAACTGTGTAGACGCCCGGCCTCAGTCCCGAAAAAACAAAACTTCCGTCGGCCTTGGTCTTCGTCTCAAGAGAGTTAGACGGCTCTTGTTCCTCCAGCCGCACGATCACGCCCGTCAGCAAGTCTCCAGTCGAGCTCCGGATCGTGCCTTGCACCGTGTTTGTCTCGCGCGGCGGTAGGGAAGTACCTTGCGCAAAGATCGCCCCGCCACAAAAACTCGTTAGCATCCCAACGACAGCGACGAGGGCCGCAAGAAATTGCTTTTTCAGCCGCCAAGCTACGCCGAGGACTTTGCGCGGAAGATTCATTATGCAGACCATCTCACCCATGGAAAGCGGTGTCCTTCCGAGTGAGCGCGTCGCAACGCATTTTATCCCCTGCCGCCGCCGCCCGCAACGACCCGCCACAATCCTAAAATCCTACTTGAATCTTCCTTCGTTCTTAAAAAAGTTGCCGGTGCCGCGAGAGATCCTGGAGAAACTAAACCGGCATGCTGACGAAATCGAATGGACACTAACACTATGGTTGTAGTATCAACTGAACTTCCAAACATCAAAAATATCTCGGGCCACAAAACGATTCATGTCTTTCAGCGGTACAACATCATCGATGTCAAGGATAGATTGGCTGCCATGAAGCGGTTACAATGCAAGTTTGATGCAAGCTGCCGCTCGCGGAAACGCGGAATGAGTGGTAAGTTGTTGATTCTACAAGCGTGGGGCCCGTATGGGACACAAGAACATCGAAATGACAGTGCGCTATTCCCATCTTGCGCCCAAGCACACTCTTGCAGCAGTCGAGCGGCTTTCAGCTCCCACACCAACTGAAGGTGTGACTAACGCTAGCGAGTCTACCGATCTACCTGTGCCTCTAAATTGAAGTCTTTTGCAGGGGTATTCACCGATTCGCGGAGGCTGGAGCTTGACAAGCAAGCCAGCAAAGTCCTGTTATAACAGGACAACTGAAAGTAATAAGTCCTCGTATAAAGGGACTTCTTGCATAAGGAAGTCCTCTTTTAACAGGACGCGCGTATGAGAGACAACTTCAGGAATCTCCGATTAAACCAAGTCGCTCGTAGTTTGTCTAGCTTTGAAACGGCTCGGTCAGAAGCGCGGCCTCAACGCGGATGGTTAAGAGCGATCCGAGAAGCACTTAGCATGAGCCTCGAAGAAGTCGGAAGAGCATTGGGCCAATCCAAAAAAAGGATCCTGGACTTCGAGCATGCAGAGGCAGAGGATCGCATCACGCTCAAAAGCTTGCGACGTGTAGCCAGCGCTATGGACTGCGAACTCGTGTATGCCCTCGTCCCGAAATCGGGATCGATTATTGAACTCGCTGAGAAACATCGTCAAAGGCATGAAAAAAATGAGGAACGACAGACACGGGATCGCGTAAGACAAGACGTGTTGGAGGTCGAGCACACGATGGCTCTCGAAAACCAAGCGCCGGGGGATGTCGACCGATTAATAGACGAAGAAACGAAGAGACGCCTAAAGAAAAAATGAGTCCGATTTCGGATCTTAACTCAGTCCCCGGCAACACTCCAATCCATCCCGATGATGCTGCGAAACTGATTCCAAACCTCGCAACCAAGAAAGAGTTGGACGAGTGGGAACGACAAAACATTCTTGAAGCCCAAAGATGGGCTTTCAGTTCTAGGGTTATGAAAAGTCGGAATCCTTTGGACGAAAGTTACTTGCGTGAACTTCATCGAAGAATGTTTGACGAGACTTGGAAATGGGCTGGCAAGTACCGCACCAGGGACGCATGCCAGAATGCTCGCTGACGTTATCGTTGAGAAAAACGGAGCAGCCAGATTCACCTGGGGTCGAGCAAATCTCGTGGAGGTGGGTCCAACGCGTGACGCCTATTTAGGCGCCTTGCATGCGCTCGACGATGACGGCAATGACATCCAACCGCTTCTGACATTCGCGCGCTCCTGATATCCCCTTCATGATCGCAAACCAACAGCCCCATCATACTCTCCGCTACACGGACGCTCCCTCGGGAAAATACAGTCATGCTTGCCATACACGGCCTTGCGCCAAAAGCTGGCCAATTCAGCTGGCACTACAACTAGCACCGGCACATCGGAGCAAAATCAAACGGAAGTGGGGCGTGTCCAGTAAGCTCTTTCACGGTAAGATGTTGCAGTAAGCGTGGGGCCCGTAGCTCAGCGGTTAGAGCAGCGGACTCATAATCCGTTGGTCCTAGGTTCAAATCCTAGCGGGCCCACTAGCTCTCCTAGGGCATTTTCTCGCCTACCAATTACGGAGTTTCCCCGATTGACTGTTAGGTTCGCCCTATCTATTGTCGCGCCGTCTGCGGTCGGTGTTTTCGAAGTGAGGCCAGGAGCTGTCGGCCCAGAAAAGCTCTGGCACGAACCGTTTAGCACGGGATCATGTGTTTTTTTCTGTGAGCCCGCGCGTCAGTTGCGAGTCTGAAAAAGCCGGCAGTGTTTCACTCCGAAAGTCGCAGTAGTTTGAGCACTCGGCGATTCCGGCGAGCGCTCGAGGTGTCTCCCGACATTCTCGCTGGCGTAGCGATCCGTGAGCCGACCGAGGTCGCGTGTCTCCTGGAGGTGAAAATGAAAAGCAATCGGCATTCCGTCTCCCCGAGAACAAGGTCAGCGTCTGCTCTTGAGATCTGCCGGCTCTTGGCCTTCATTCTCTTTTCGACCGCGACGTTCTTGTGCGCGCAGGACTTCCGGGCAACGCTGGAGGGCGACGTATCGGATCCGAGCGGCGCCGGCGTTGCGAACGCTACGGTTAAGGCGACCAAGCTCGAAAACAATGAAACCAAGGAAGCGAAGACGACCGCTGAGGGACACTACACGATTCCTTACCTCAACCCCGGGATTTACAACATCGAGGTGAGAGCTAATGGCTTCAGCACGCTAAAGATGGAGAACATTGTACTTCGCGTGGCTGACAAGCTGAACTTGCCTTCGCGCTTGCAAATTGGCGGAGTTGCCGATTCGGTGGTTGTCATGGCCCAGCAAGGGGTGATCGAGAGCGGCTCAGCGGACCGCGGCCTGGTTTTCGACCCCATCAAAACGCAGGAATTGCCGCTCAACGGACGCCAGACGTACATGCTAATGTCCCTGACACCGGGCGTCATTTTCACGCAGGAGGCCTTCGGGCCGAGCGGTTTTTCGGGCACGCGCGGCTGGGACGTGAACGCTTCGTACAAGATTAATGGCGCTCGCGCGGGACAAAACCTTTTCTTGCTGAATGGCGCGCCCATAAGCGACGCCGGCGGCAGTTGGCAGTTTGCACCCAACGTCGAGGCTGTTCAGGAATTCAAGGTAATGACCAATACCTACGACGCACAGTATGGGCGTTTCGGTGGCGGCGTGGTCAACACCATCATAAAGTCGGGCTCGAGCAACTGGCATGGGGACGTTTTTGAGTATTTTCGCAATAAGGTCTTCGATGCGAACTACTTTCAGAACAATTTCATCGGTACGCCCGTTCCCAAACACAACCAACATCAGTGGGGAGGAATCATCGGAGGCCCAATCCGGAAGGAAAAGGACTTTATCTTTTTCAGCTTCGAGGGGTGGCGAGAGATCGTTGGCTTTCCCGCACTTTCTAGTGTTCCTCCGTCCCAACTTCGGAAGGTGGACCCCACGTTGCTTGGCGGAGCAGGCGGCATCGACTTTGGCGCTCTCGGATACAAAATCTATGACCCGATGAGTGGGCACGCCTGCGGCGCAGCAAACGAACCTTGTTCGAAGGCTAGTGTTTGGCGCAATGAATTTCCGGGAGACATTCTTCCGGCAAACCGAATCAATCCGGTTGGGCTCAAAATTCTCTCCTACTATCCGGCACCGAATACCACCGGACTGAACAACAACTTTATCGCCAGCGGAAACGTCGGCCGCTACCATTATGACCAGCCAATGGCCCGCTGGGACCATGTCTTCAGCGCGAGCGATAAGATCTACACGATGGTCACGTTTCAGCATGGCAGTGAATATCGCGATTCAACGGGTTTCGGGCCCCCGGCGGGGAGCGGAGATGTCGGGTCAGAGCGAACCGACCAAAACTACATTGCGGCTTGGACGCACGTGCTTTCCCCAACATCGGTGTTCGACGTCCGGGGCTCGTACGGCAGGTTCACCGCGATGTTTCCGCGTTACACGGACTTCAATCTCACGGCCGACAAGCTTGGCATTACGCAAGTGTTTCACGCTCCCACTTATTCGAAGAACACAGTTCCGGTTATCCAAGTGGATGGGTACACATTTTTGTTCGGGCTCACCGGCGCTGGTACGCTACTGTCCTGGAACACTTACAATCAATGGAATTTCGCCCCAAGTCTGACCACGACCCGGGGCAAGCACACCGTACACACGGGCATCGAGTGGAACTATGTGGCCAGAGGCGACGCGAGTTACGGATGGTCAAACGGGAATTTCTCTTTTGGCCAGGGCTGGACCCAACAAAACAACGGCAACAATCAAAGTACACCGACAGCCTTTGACGGTTCCGGACTGGCTACATTACTCTTGGGTGCGCCCACAGGCGGCACTGTCGATTGGAATCAAAGCGCGTACATGACGCGTCCCTACATGGGACTTTACGTCGGGGATGATTGGAGAATTCGTCCCCGCCTGACGATAAACGTCGGTTTGCGCTATGACATACAGATCCCGTGGCTGGAACGATTTGATCGCGTGAATCGAGGCTTCGACCTGACAAACAAGAGCCCCGACAGCGACGTTATCCTGGCAAAATGGGCCTCCAACCAGGCGAATTGGACAGCTTGCGGCGGGGGTGATGCTACCAAGTGTCCCGCAGGAGTGACGCCTGCCACCGCGACAAAGTATGCCTACCCCTCTCCACCGGCGCAGCTTACGGGCGGATATTTGTTTCCGGGAGTAAACGGTCAATCTCGCCGGCTTTACAACACCGATTGGACAAACATCGCGCCTCGCGTGGGCGTCGCCTGGCTAATCACTGAAAAAACCGTGCTGCGGGCGGGTGCGGGCGTCTATTACATTTCGCCCACGCAGCTCGGCACGCGCTCGGGATTTCAGCAGAACACCCCCTACAACAGCATCGCGCCGGACGGCATGACTCCTGCTGCCTGTGGCAGCGATCCCACGACTTGTTCGAGCGGGCCGTACTCAATCGCAAATCCATTCCCAAATGGGGTTTTGCCGCCACCTGGATCGAGTCTGGGTCTCTTGACGAATATCGGAAATGGCGCCAGCTTCCAACCCCCGAACTACAAGATCCCGCGGACATATCAATACTCACTCGGATTCCAGCGGGAGTTGCCCCACGGAATCCTGGCCGAGGCGTCGTACGCGGGGAACTATCAA
>Ga0209577_10005175_pt1 | contig 12186 bp, 10 predicted proteins | sample GraSoiAngelo_109_FD_185874 | JGI IMG/M metagenome (GOLD analysis project Ga0209577, IMG submission 185874) | Grasslands soil microbial communities from the Angelo Coastal Reserve, California, USA - 14_0903_12_20cm (SPAdes) (version 2) | ecosystem: Environmental > Terrestrial > Soil > Grasslands... | reverse complement strand
ACGCGGCAGGCGTTCGACCAGCTCAAGATCCACGAGACGAAATCGGCCAGCGAAGCGGGGGAGGGCGGCGAGCAGCGGCACATCGAGGGGACCGGCCGCGACCGCGACGTCAGTGTCACCCTCAAACCCGAGGGAACCGGCTCCACCCGCATCCAGGTCGTGGCGAAGGCGAGCGCCGTCACCTGGGACAAGGACTTTGCCAGACAGATCCTGGACAAGATCGTCGTCTACTCGCGCTAAAGAGGACTATGCCCCCCATCATCTGGATCGACGGGACCTATCACGATCGCGCCTCGGCTAAGGTCTCGGTGTTCGACCACGGCCTGCTGTACGGCGACGGCGTGTTCGAAGGCATCCGCGTCTACAACCGCCGCGTGTTCCGGCTGGCGCAGCACCTGGACCGGCTGTACGCCTCGGCCAAGGGCGTGTGGCTCGAGGTGCCGCTCGCCAAGCCGGCCCTGCACCGGCTGGTGGAAGAAGCGGTCACGAAGAGCGGGCTCGATGAGGCCTACATTCGCCTGCTGGTCACCCGCGGGGTGGGCGACCTGGGGCTCGATCCGCGCAAATGCCCCAAGCCGTCCGTCATCTGCATCGTCGACACGATCCAGCTGTGGCCGCAGGATCGCTACGACAAGGGGCTGGTTGCGCTCACCGCCGCGACACCGATCCATCACCGCGAGAGCCTCTCGCCGCGCATCAAGTCGCTCAACTACCTGTCGCACATCCTCGCCAAGGTCGAAGGCATCGCGGCCGGCGTAGACGAGGTGATCATGCTCGACGCCCAGGGCTACGTGGCCGAGGCGAGCGGCATGAACCTGTTTGCCGTGACCAACAGCACGCTCAAGACCCCGCCCGCCTACGCCGGCATCCTGCGCGGTGTGACGCGCGACGCCGTGATCGAACTGGCACGCGAAGCGACCTATGGCGTCGAGGAAGTGCCGCTCAACCGATACGACCTCTACACGGCCGACGAGATGTTCCTGACCGGCACCGCCGCCGAGGTGGTCCCGGTGATCAAACTCGACGGCCGGGTGATCGGGCCCGGCCAGCCCGGTCCCGTTACAAAGGAGCTCGCCAAGCGATTCAAGGCGCTCGCGATCCGCGGTGACTAAGATTCCAACTATTGACAGGACTTAGGGTTAGACAGCATATTCTCGCGCCCTTGTGAGCGAGGTGATCCATGCCGTGGCGCGTGATCGCCCATGGCGATCAAGTTTGGCATGTGGACGCCTTGGCGGAGCGCCCGGCCAATACCGAAGCATGGCAGTTGGTACTGTCATTCCGATCGGCGTCCGAGCGCTCCGGACGCTCGTTCTGGACGCTGTACCCGCTCGAGGCGACCTCGAAGTCGTCGCTCTTCATTCAGGCCGAGCGCATCCCCGACACGGCCATCTCGCAGCTCCTCGCTGAGAAGCTGGCGTGAGCTCCCTCGAGCTCCAACAGCTGCGCCGCGTGGCGGGAGCGGTGGCGCGGCTGCGTGGTGAGGGGGTGCGTGAGGCGACCGTGCGGTCCGACCTGCGGCAGCTCAAAGTCGAGCTCGACAGCGGATTGATCCTGGTCGTGTCGGCGGAGCGGGACGCCCAGGGGCGGCCGCGGCTCGAGGTGGACGTGGTGGACGTCCCGAAAGAGCCGGTGGTCCGCCAGCAACTTGAAGTCCGCTTCGAGTAGCGGCCGGCCGTGACGACGCCAGCGGCTGGGGGGTCCGGCGGGGTAGAGGGCGGCGGGACGGGGGGAGAGCGCCTCCGCTTCCAGGACTTCCAGTTTCAGAAGCTGGCAAGCGGGCGGTGCCGCGCCAAAGTGGTGCTGACCTGGGCCGATGGGCGGCAGTTCACCGGGGAGTCGGACGGCGTGATCTCACAGGCGGGCGAGCTGCGGTGCTGTGCCGAGGCGACCGTGCGGGCGCTGGAGCGGGTGGTCCAGCCGCGCCTGGGCTTCGAGCTGCTGGGCGTGAAGGCCGTGCGGGCGTTCGACGCGACGGTGATAATCGTGTCGCTGTCGGCGCGGCAGGAGTCGCGCGCCTCCCGCCTGGTTGGCGCCTGCCTGACCGAGACCGATGCCCCGCGCGGCGCGGCCCTTGCGGTGCTGAACGCCACGAACCGCATTCTCGGCAACTTCTTCGCCACCCGATGAGCAGGATGACGCGGACTCCCCTGGTCGCGCTGCTGAGCGCGGCCCTCGGCGGCGCGCTCGGCGTCGCCTGCGGGGGCGGTCATGCGGGCCGTACGGCCCTGATCGCACCCGCCCGCGATTCGACGGCGCCGTCGCCCGGCGTCGATTCGCTCGCGGCGGTCGCTGCCCGGCAGGCGCGCGACTCTGCGGCCGACCAGCAGGTGCTGGACAGCCTGCACGGGGCGCATCCCCCTACCGACAGCTTGCAGCCGCACGCGGCTCCCACCCCGCCGCTCAAGGGAGAGGACGTCGAGCGGGAAGCGGTGCGCCTGTTCGGCGCGGAGGGTCGCACGGCCATCGGGGCGGCCCCTACCGCCGCGCCCACCTTCGATATCGACGTTTCCAGCTTCGCCACCAACCGGCGGGTGCTCGAGTACCTCGAGTTCTTCCAGGTGGACTCGCGCGATCGGTTCGAGATCTGGCTGGCCCGGCTGGGCCGTTACGAGGGCATGATCCGTGAGCGGCTGCGCGCCAAGCGGCTCCCCGAGGACCTTCTGTATCTCTGCCTGATCGAGAGCGGCTTCTCGAACACGGCGGTGAGTCGCGCAAAGGCCGTCGGGATGTGGCAATTCATGGCGAGCACGGCGCGGCTGTACGGGCTTACGGTAGACCCCTGGGTGGACGAGCGTCGGGACCCGTTCCGGGCCACGGAGGCGGCCGCGAATTACCTGGCCGACCTGCGGGAGCGGCTGGGCAGCGTGTACCTCGCCGCCGCGGCGTACAACGCGGGCGTAGGACGGATCGAACGGGGTATCGATCGCCTGCCGGGTGAGCAAGATTCGGTTGACGACCGCACGTTTTTCCAGCTCTCGGACCGCCGCTACCTGCGGCGCGAGACCCGCGACTACGTGCCGAAGCTCATCGCCGCGTCGTTGATCGCCAAGCAGCCGCAGCGCTACGGCTTCCAGCCCGAGCCGTTCCCCCCCCTCGTGTTCGACGAAATCACCGTGCCGGACGCGACGGGCCTCGACGTCATCGCCCGCCTGGCCGACACGACGGTGGCGGCTTTGCTCGACTTGAACCCGCAGTTCGTACGCGGGGTCACGCCGCCGGGGCGGAGCGTCGTAGTGCGCGTGCCGCGCGGGCGCGGGACCCTGGTGGCGGAGCGCTACGACAGCCTCCCCGCGACCGAGCGGATCACGTTCGTGGACCACTACGTGTCGCGGGGCCAGACGCTGTCCGACATCGCGAAGCATTATCGCGTCACCGTCTCCCTGATCGAGAGCGCCAACCCGCGGATCCGGGCGCATGCGCTGCGGGTGGGCCAGCGGATCATCGTCCCGATGAGCGGGCGCGTGGTGCCCGCATCGGCCTGGTCGGTGCCGCCCGAGCCGCGCTACCGCCGGGTGTCGAGCACCGAGGCGAGCGCCGGCGCGCACCGCGTGCGGCCGGGGGAAACGGCCAGCGAGATCGCGCGCCGCTTCGGCGTGTCGCTCACGGCGCTGCTCAACTACAACGGGCTGACGATGGGATCCCTGCTACGCGTCGGGGACCTACTGAAAATTCCCCAGAAACAATAAAGCAATAAGACATCACGGAAAGGCGTAGCAGAAAGGCGTAGGGGGACCTGACCCTACGCCTCTCTGAAACGTCCTTCCGTGACGTCTTTCCGTGACGACGTCTAGCTTTTTCTACGATATCCCTTCATAAGGGCCGTCGCATAGCCGTTTTGCGGATCCTTCCCCGCGTCGAGCAGCTCCTGCACCCGGCCCGGCCCACGGTTATACGCGAGCAGCGCCAGCCGCAGCTTCGCGTCGGGGTTTCCCTCGTACCGCTCCAGCAGGTCACGCAGGTAGCGGAAGCCCAGGCGCAGATTCGTGTTACGCTCGTAGAGCTGGGTCGTGGTGAGGCCCGGCTCGTACAGCCGCGCCGTGCTGGGCAGGACCTGGGTGTAGCCGATCGCGCCCACCTTGCTCTTCGCGTTGGCCTTGAAGCCCGACTCCACTCGCACCAGGCGGAACGCGAGGGCAGGATCCACCCCCTCCGCCAACGACACGTCATAGATGGCCGCGGCGAGGTCGGCCGCAATGCTGTAGTGGGTGGAAAAGTCGATGATCGCATTGGCGCGCTCGAGCTGCAGCCGCGCGACCGCCAACTCGCCGCGGGTCGCCTCGAGCGACTGCTCGAGCGAGCGCAGCTCGCCCACGATCGCGGGCGCGGTCAACGGCGTCGGCTGGTCGTCGGCGGTGGCACGTCGAGCCCACCCGCCCACACTGCTCACGACCAGTGCCCCGAGCAGAATCAACCCCCCCTGCAACATCAACTTCTGGGTCTTCGTGTGCATAGACCTCTCTTGTGAGTCCAGGCGGTCACAAACTGGCCCCGCCTCGTCAAGCATCCATCAATCGGCCGCGTCGCGCCGCCAGTCGCCGTGCGTGCCACCGGTCTTCTCCAGCAGGCGCACCTTTTCGATCACCATGCCACGGTCGGCGGCCTTGACCATGTCGTAGACCGTCAGCAACGCGACCGACACCGCCGTCAGGGCTTCCATCTCCACCCCCGTCCGGCCCACCGCCTTGGCGGCGGCCCGGACCCGCACCCCCGGCAGCCCCTCCTCCAGCGTCGCCTCGACCTCCACGTGGTCGAGCCCGACCGGATGACACAGCGGAATCAGCTCCGCCGTGCGCTTCGCCGCGAGCGTCCCCGCCACCTCGCTCACGCCCAGCACATCGCCCTTGGCCACCTGCTGTTCGGCGACGAGCCGAAACGCTTCCCGCGACATCCGGATCGCTCCTTCGGCGACCGCGGTGCGCACCGTGACCGGCTTCTCGCCCACGTCCACCATGCGGGCCCGGCCCGCTTCGTCCACATGCGAGAGCTTCATCCCGCCGTCCCCAAGTCGCTGCCCAGTACGGCCGCGACCAGCTGCGGGTTCAGGTTACCCTGGGCGAGCGTCCGGGCCTCGAGCACCTGCGCGATCGCCCGAACCACCCTGCCGGTCTCCTCGCCCGACCGGGCTTGCTCGCGCAGTCGCTCGAGCAGGCCGTCGAGCATCTCGGTGAATCCGCCGCGCGCCTGGAACGGCTGGTGGCCGAGCGCGAACGCGTAGCGCTGCACCGGTCCGGCTTTCACGGCCGCGGCGAACCGCTCCGCCGCCTCCCCACCTCGGTCTTGTCGCTCCCCTTCTGCAAGGACCCTGCCGATGCTCCCTTCGGCAGCTGCAACCCTTTGCGCGACAGCACGTTGTCCTGCGACGCCGAGCTCCCGCTGAACGAACGCTGCCACGATGCTGTCGGCATGTCTCGCCACTCGAACCCGCACTACGCGAGACAGAATCGTCGGCAACAGCGCGTCCGGCTCGGCCGCCGTCAGCACGAACACGGTATTCGGCGGCGGCTCCTCGAGCGCCTTGAGCAGCGCATTCGCAGCTGCTTCGGTCCCGACCTGGGGGACCAGCCGTTCCGCATCGCCGATCACGAACACCTTGCGCTGGCCTAGTGCCGGCTTTAGCGCCAGGCGCCGCAACAGCAGGCGGATGGCCGCGATCCCATGGATCGCCAGACCGGACGCCGACTCGTACAACGGCTGCTCCCGCCGTGCCGCCATTTCCATGGCGAGCGCTTCCTCCGCCACATCGACCTGTTTGTCCGCATCGCCGCTCTTTTTCGAGGGCTCGAGCGGCACGAACCAATGCACGTCCGGGTGCGAGAGGTTCAGGACCAGCTTGCATTGCTGGCACTCGCCACACCCTTCCCGGGCCTCACCCCCGGCCTTCCCCCCGGCTCGTTCACAGACGAGCGCCTGTGCCAGCCATAACGCCAGACGCTGCTTGCCGACTCCCCTGGGGCCCTCAAACAGGAGCGCTTGCGGCAACCGGCCGGAGGCGATGGCGCCTACCAGCCGGTTTCGGGTCCCCTCATGACCATACAGGGGGGGTATTGGCATGGCGAGAATCTAGCCGGGGGCAGAAAATCGAGCTCATGTGGAAAACGTAAGAATCTAATTTACAAGTACTTATGGCACTTTCCCGGGTCTTGTGCTAGTGTAATATGATGTGGCTAGTTGACTTACTTCGTGGAGTGAGCACACACTCGCCAGATAGTGCCCATTTTGCCTACGTTTTCGCCATATATTCGGGGCGCTGACGCAACAGCACTCACTTCTGTGGTTGCGGCGATACAACGCTATTCCCCCTAATCAGCCGGGCGGCCGCATGCAGCTGATGCGGCTGCCCAACAACGACGAGCACGTCGCCGGCGACCAGCCGGAACTGGGGGCCCGGCGTGGCGATCTCCTCGTCTCCCCTTACCACGGACAGCACCAGGGCGCCCGTCTGGCTGCGTAGGCCCGTGGCCGCGAGTCGCTTGCCGGCCAGGGGCGATTGGGGAGGGAGCCGCATCCGCTCGATCGCCATCTGCGGGACGCCGGCGACGGCGTCGAGGCTCAACCGACCGGCGGCGTCGCTGCGCAGCACCGCGTAGTGCGAGCCGCGGATCTCCCCCACCAGTCGCTCGATGTCTGCGTGCGGGACGCCGTAATGAGCGAGCACCCGGGCGAAGATCTCGATCGACGTCTCGAATTCCTCGGGGATCACGACGTCGGCGCCGAGCCGCGTCAGCTCCGGCATCTCCACGACGTAGCGGGTGCGGGCGATGATGTGGATGCGCGGGTTGAGCCCCCGCGCGACCCGCACCATGCGCCGCGTCGCGGCCGGATCCGAGATGGCCACCACCAGCATGCGCGCCCGCTCGGCGCCCAGCCCGCGCAGGATCTCTTCGCGCGTGGCGTCGCCGTAGAAGGCGGGCTCACCGCGGGCGCGCGCCTGTCGCACGGTCTGGGCGTTCAGCTCGACGATCAGGTAGGGGGCGCGGATCGAGCGCAGCGCCGCCGCCAGGTTGCGCCCGTTCAACCCGTACCCGGCGACGATCACGTGGTCGGTGAGCGGCTCCCCCACCGGCGTGAGCGCCTGCGGCCGGAACCCCGGAAGCAGCCGGTCGAGCGGAATCAGACGCTCCAGGCCGTCCAGCAGGGCGGGCCCGCTCTGCAGCGCGAACGGGGTCACGAGCATCGTGAGCACGGCCACGGCCAGGAACGTCTGGTACAGTCCCTCGGGCAGGAGTCCCGTGCCCCGGCCCTGGCGCGCCAGCACGAATGAGAACTCACCGATCTGGGACACGGCGAGGCCGGCGAGCAGGGCCACGCGTCCCGAGTATCCCAACAGGGCCGGCCCGAGCGCGGCGAGCACGCTCTTGCCCGCCATGATGGCCGCCACACCGACGAGCGCCAGCACCGGGTGATCGCGCAGGAAGCCCACCTGCACCAGCATTCCCACCGTCACGAAGAACAGGGAGATGAAGACGTCGCGGAATGGCAGCAGCTCCGCCATGGCCTGATGCCCGTAGTCGGACTCCGAGATCACGAGTCCGGCCAGGAACGCCCCGAGGGCGAGCGACGCTCCCGCCGCCGCGGTGCCGAGCGCGGTGAGCGTGCCCACGAGGATGACCGCGATCAGGAACAGCTCCCGGCTACGTGTCTTGACGATCTCGCTCAGGGCGCGGGGCACGACGGTGCGGGCCAGCACGAGCACGCCAGCCACCACGAGACCGGCTTTGATGAGCGCCCAGGCCACGCCCGCGCCCCCGCCCGAACCGCCGGCCAGGTACGGCAGGACGAGCATCATCGGCACGACGCACAGGTCCTGGAAGATGAGCACGCCCGTCGCCAGGCGACCGTGCGGCGTGTCGATCTCGCCTTTGTCGGCGAGTCCCTTGAGCACGATGGCGGTGCTCGACAACGCGACGAGGAATCCCAGGAGCACGGCGACGGGCCACGCGAGGCCGAGCCCGGCGGCGAGGGCGGCGCTCAACCCCACCGTGAGCAGCACCTGCGCGCCGCCGCCGATCACCACCTGGCGACCCATTTCCCGCAACCGGCTGAGCGAGAATTCGATGCCGATCGTGAACAGCAGCAGGATCACGCCCACTTCGGCCAGGCTTTCCACCTGATGGACGTCGGATACGAGGCCGAGCGCGTTGGGGCCGAGCAGCACGCCGGCCACAATGAATCCGGGGAGCGCCGGCAGCTTGAGACGATGGAAGACGAGAATGACGAGGAGCGAGCCGGCAAAGATGATCGCCAGGTCGCGCAGCAACTGGTATTGCATCAGCGCGCCGCGTAGTAAGTCATTGTCCAGGCGTTACTTGGCACACATGTGACGGCGCGCACCCGGTTTGTGTGAAGCCCATAATGGAAAGCGGCAGCGTGGGATGCAAGCTTCACAACTGCAGGACGCTCGAGCATTACCGCGATACGCCCTCGCGCATCATTTCCGGACCACTGCACGGAGTGCCATGGCTGGTTTGCGCACGAACCGGTTCAGACTGCTGCGCCAGGACGACTCGGTCCGCGACGCACGGCTGACGCTGTCGGAGGAGCGGCTGCGCGCGGCGCGGCAGCAGGAGGCGGTGGCGCACCTAGGGCAGCAGGCCCTCGCGGGCGCGCCCGTCGCCGAGCTGAGCGACGCCGCGGTCGCGCTCGCGGCGCGCGCGCTCGAGCTCGAGTTCGCGAGTCTGCTCGAGCTGCGGCCCGAAAGCCGCACGCTGCTGCTGCGCGCCGGGTTAGGGTGGCGGCCCGGGGCTGTGGGGCGGACGATCCTACCGGCCGACGCCGATTCGCATGAGGGGTACGTGCTGCGCTCGACCGGCCAGGTGGTGGTCGAGGACCTCACCAGCGAACGGCGGTTCGGGAGCTCGCCGCTGCTCACCCCGCACGGGGTGGTCTCGAGCCTCAGCGTGCTGGTGCACGGCAAGGACCGGCCGTTCGGCATCCTGGGCGCGCACGCAACGCACCGCCGCGAATTCACCATTCACGACGCGCACTTTCTGCAGGCGATCGCGAACGTGTTGGCGACCGCCATCGACCGGGCCCGCACCGAGGCGGCGCTGCGCTCGAGCGAGGAGCACTTCCGCTCGCTCATCGAAAACGCCTCCGACATCGTGACCGTGGTGGGCGAAAACGGTGTGTTCCGCTACGCCAGCCCCTCGGTGGAGCGCGTGCTGGGCTACGGACCCAGCGAACTGCTGGAGCGCAGCGCCTTCGACTACGTGCACCCCGACGACATGGCGCTGGTGACGGAGGCGCTGGCCCGCGCGATCCAGCGTCCCGGGAGCCCGCAGGCCGCGCAGTTCCGCTTCCGGGCGCGTGACGGCTCGTGGCGGTTGCTCGACGCGGTGGGGCAGGCCCGGGCGGAGCACAGCGGCTCGGCTCATCTGATCGTCAACGCGCGCGACGTGACCGAGCGGCAGCGGCAGGAGCGGGCGCTGCGGGAGAACAAGGAGCGGCTGCGCACGGTGATCGCCGGCGCGCCGCTCGTGCTGTTCGCGCTCGATCGCCACGGCGTGTTCACGATGGTCGAAGGGCGCGGGCTCGATGCCGTGGGTTTGCGGCCCGCGCTCCTCGTCGGCCGCTCCGCATTCGAGCTGTACGCCGACCTGCCGCACGCGCTCGCCGACGTACGACGCGCCCTGGCGGGCGAGACCTTCTCGTCCGTCGTGGACGTGTTCGGCGTCGTGTTCGAGACGTGGTACTCGCCGGTGCGGGACGGCGACGGGCCGGTGGCGGGCGTCATCGGCGTCGGCACCGACATCACCGAGCGCCGCCGGGCGGAGGAAGCGCTGCGTCGCTCCGAGGAGAGCCACCGCGCGCTGGTGCAGCACGCGTCCTACGCGATCTACCGCTCCACGCCCGACGGGCGGTTCCTCACGGTCAACCCCGCCCTCGTCGCCATGCTGGGATACGAGTCCGCGGAGCAGCTGCTCGGCGTGGATCTCGCGACCGATGTGTACGCGGACCCCACGGAGCGGGCCCGCATCCTGGCGCGGTTTGAGAAGTCGGGAGACGCAATCGACGGGGTGGAGGTGACGTGGAAACGGCGCAACGGCCAGTCGATCCTGGTGCGGCTCGCCGGGAGGGCGGTTCGTCGCGCCGACGGCTCTATTGAATGTTTCGAGACGATCGCCGAGGACGTGACCGAGCGGCGGGCGCTGGAAGAGCAGCTGCGGCAATCGCAGAAGCTCGAGGCGATCGGCCAGCTCACGGGTGGCATTGCCCACGATTTCAACAACCTGCTCACCATCATCCTGGCCAACGCGCAGCTGCTCGCCAAGGCGATCCCCGCCACGCTCGAGCACGCGCACGCCGATCTGCGCGACGTGACGTCGGCGGCCCTGCGCGGGCGGGTGATGGTGAAGGAGCTGCTCGGATTCGCCCGGCGCTCGCGTCTCGAGCTGCAGCCGGTGTCGCTGGACGGCCTGGTGCGGGACCTGTCCGGGTTCCTGCGCCGCATCCTCCCCGCCGACGTGGAAATCGTGACGCACGACGGGGCGGACCTTCCCGACGTCCGGGCCGACGTGCACGCCGTGGAGCAGATCGTCTTCAATCTCGCTACCAACGCGCGCGATGCGATGCCGGACGGCGGCGTGCTGCGGATCGAGACCAGCCAGGTGCACTTGGCCGAGGAGCAGCGCCAGACCTGCGGGGCGGCGCGCGCGGGGGCGCACGTCTGCTTGGCGGTCGACGACACGGGGGTCGGCATGGACGCCGCGACGCGGGCGCGCATGTTCGAGCCGTTCTTCACCACCAAGGCCCCGGGGAAGGGCACGGGGCTGGGGCTCGCCACGGTGTACGGCCTGGTCAAGCAGCACGGCGGCGGCATCGAGGTCGACAGCGAGCCGGGCAAGGGCACCCGCTTCCGGATCTACTTTCCCCTCGCCGAGGCGGCAGCCGCGCCCGCGCGGCCGCAGCCGGGGGAGCCGGAGGCCCGCGGCGGCTCCGAAACGGTGCTGGTGGTCGAAGACGACGATCAGCTGCGGCGCTCGGCCAAGCGGATTCTCGAGGACGCGGGCTACCAGGTCGTCACGGCGGCGGATGGGCTCGAGGCGCTCGAAGCGCTGCGGCAGACCGCGGGTGTGCGGCTCGTCTTTTCGGACCTGGTGATGCCGCGCCTCGGCGGGCGTGCCCTGTATGACGCCGCCCGGCGTGAGGGCGTAACCGTCCCCTTCCTGTTCGCGAGCGGCTACTCGGACCCGGACCGCGCGGCGAGCCTCGACCCCGCACTGCCGCTGGTGCACAAGCCGTGGATGCCGACGGATCTGCTGGGTCGGATTCGCGCGATCCTTGATCGGAAAATCGGAACGAACTAGCTGTCCAGCACGTCCCTCACTTTGCGCGCCAGCGAATCGGGCACAAACGGCTTCTGCAGGAAGGCGACACCCGCGTTGAGCACGCCCTGGCGGACCATCGCGTCGTCGGTGTACCCCGAGGTATAGAGCACCTTCATCGCCGGCCGCGTCGGGGCGAGCCGCTCCGCGAGCTCGCGGCCGCTCATCCCCGGCATCACGACGTCGGTCACGAGCACCGCGATCTCGCCGGTGTGGCGCGCGGACAGCTCCAGCGCGCTGGGCCCGTCGGCCGCGTCGATCACCTGGTAGCCGCAGGCCTCGAGGCTGCGGCGTGCCAGCGTGCGGACGGGCGCCGCGTCTTCGACCAGGAGGACCGTCTCGTGCCCGCCCCGCAGCGGGGGCGGCTCGGGCGCCGGCAGCGGCGGCTCCGCGGCCCCGGGCACGCGCGGCAGATAGACCTTGACCGTGGTGCCCCGCCCGGGCTCGCTGTACACCCAGATGTAGCCGCCGCTCTGCTTCACGATGCCGTACACGGTGGCGAGACCGAGCCCCGTGCCTTTGCCCACCTCTTTGGTCGTGAAGAACGGCTCGAACAGGTGCGCCTGGGTGGCCTCGTCCATCCCCAGCCCGGAGTCGGTGACGGCGAGGCACACGTAGTCGCCGGGGGGAAGGCGATGGCGCCGCTCGAACAGCTCGTCGCGCAGCAGCAGGCGGGTGGTCTCGATGAGCACGCGTCCCCCCCCGGGCATGGCGTCACGCGCGTTGACCACGAGGTTCAGGAGCACTTGCTCGAGCTGGCCCGGGTCGGCGTTGACGGCGCCCGCCTCGGCGTGGAGGGCGGTGGCCAGCTCGACGTCGTCGCCGATCAGGCGGCGCAGCATCTTGTCCATGTTCGCCA
>Ga0209577_10005173_pt1 | contig 12192 bp, 12 predicted proteins | sample GraSoiAngelo_109_FD_185874 | JGI IMG/M metagenome (GOLD analysis project Ga0209577, IMG submission 185874) | Grasslands soil microbial communities from the Angelo Coastal Reserve, California, USA - 14_0903_12_20cm (SPAdes) (version 2) | ecosystem: Environmental > Terrestrial > Soil > Grasslands... | reverse complement strand
GCAGCGGCCCGGCGCGCGCCTCGGTGACCTGGCCGAAAAGCACGTGCAGCGCGAACCACACGGTGAGATTGAGGATCACCCCGACTACCGCGGCGGTGATCGCGGCGAGCGCACCCGAAAGGCGCTCGTTGCCGCGCAGCTGCTCGACGAAAGGTGCGAGAGCGAAGATCAGCGTCATCGGCGGCACGAACGTCACCCAGGTCGTCATCGCCGCGCCCAGCACGCCCGCCGCGAGCGGCGCGAACGGCGCGGCATCGCGGTAGGCGGCGAGGAAGCCGACGAACTGCGTGACGAGGATCAGCGGCCCGGGCGTCGTCTCGGCGAGCCCGAGCCCATCGACCATCTCCGGCGCGCTCATCCAGTGATAGTTCTCGACGGCCTGCTGCGCCATGTAGGCAAGGAGCGCATATGCGCCGCCGAAGCTCACCACCGCGAGCTTCGAGAAGAACAGGCCGATATCCACGAGCACGTGGCTCGGCCCGAGCACCAGCACGGCCGCCAGCACCGGCAGCCACCACAGCGCGAGCCCGCTCGTCATCGCGAGCGCTGCATGGCGCCACCGCCCGGGCGCGGGCGGCGCCGCTAGCGGCGCGCCGGGCAGGCTGGTGAAGAAGCCGGCGACCGCGGCGGCGAGCACGATGAGCGGGAATGGCACGGCGAGAAAGAAGATGCCGACGAACGCCGCTGCTGCAACGCCGATCAGGAAACGTGTCTTCAGCGCGCGCCTGCCGATGCGAATCAGCGCTTCCACTACGATGACGAGCACGGCAGCCTTGATGCCGTAGAGCGCGCCCTCCACCGCCGGGATGCCGCGGCCGAGCGCGTAGACGATGCTGAGCGCCAGCATGACGAGCGCGCCGGGCAGGACGAACAGGATCCCCGCGGCGAGGCCGCCGCGCGCGCCGTGCAGGAGCCAGCCCGCGTAGGTGGCGAGCTTCTGCGCCTCGGGCCCCGGCAGCATCACGCAGAAGTTGAGCGCATGCAGGAAGCGGCTCTCTTCGATCCAGCGCTTCTCGTCGACCAGCACCCGGTGCATGATCGCGATCTGCCCCGCGGGGCCGCCGAAGCTGATGAAGCCGAGCTTCAGCCAGAAAGCGAGCGCAGCGGAGAAGGCGATCGGCGCGGGCGCGTTGTTTTTCATTGACTGCCGGCAGGCGCTACTCTTTCACATATGGGTGCGATCGCGGAAGGGCTGCGGCGCGTGCTCGAGCTCGATCGCGAGCTGTGGCACATCGTCGCACTGAGTCTCGAGGTGAGCCTCTCGGCGGTGCTCATCGCCACCGCGCTCGGCCTGCCGCTCGGGGCGCTCCTCGCCGTGAAGCGCTTCGCAGGGCGCCGCACGGTGATCGTGCTGCTCAACGCGCTCATGGGCCTGCCGCCCGTGGTGGTAGGACTGCTCATCTATCTGCTGCTCTCGCGCGCCGGGCCGCTCGGCGAGCTGGGACTGCTTTTCACCCCCGGCGCCATGGTCATCGCGCAGTCGGTGCTGGTGCTGCCGATCATCGCGGCGCTCGCGCGCCAGACGCTCGAGGATGCGTGGCGCGAATACGAGGAGCAGCTCCGCTCGCTCGGCGCGCGCGAGCTCGAGGCCGCGTTCACCCTCATCTGGGATGCGCGCTTCTCGCTCGTCACCGCCGTGCTCGCCGGCCTCGGGCGCGCGGCGGCCGAGGTCGGCGCGGTAATGATCGTCGGCGGCAACATCGACGGCGTGACGCGCGTCATGACGACCGCGATCGCGCTCGAGACCTCCAAGGGCGACCTGCCGCTCGCGCTCGGCCTCGGCTTCGTGCTGATCGCGCTGGTGCTCGCCGTCAACGCCGCCGCGCAGCTCATCAAGGAGGCGGCTGTGCGCCGCTACGGATGAGCGCCTCGATCCTGCCGCTCGCGCTGGAAAACGTCTCCTATGCGAGCAACGGACAGCCGATCATTTCCAGCGTGTCGCTTGCGATCGTCGCCGGGCCGAGCACCATCATCCTCGGCGCGAACGGCGCGGGCAAAAGCGTGCTCATGCGCCTGATGCACGGCCTGCTCGCTCCGGCTTCCGGTACGGTCTCATGGCGGGAAAGGGACATGGGGCGCGTGCGGCGGCTGCAGGCGATGGTGTTCCAGCGGCCGGTGATGCTGCGGCGCTCGGCGCTCGCCAACGTCGTCTATGCGCTTGCCGTCGCCGGCGTGCCCGCCGGCGAGCGCGAAGCGCAGGCGCTCGCGGCGCTCGACGAAGTAGGGCTGCGCCATCTCGCGCAGCGGCCGGCGCGCGTGCTCTCGGGCGGCGAGCAGCAGCGCCTTGCGCTCGCGCGCGCCTGGGCGCTGCACCCGGAGGTGCTGTTCCTCGACGAGCCGACCGCCAACCTCGATCCGGGCGCGGTACGCGAGATCGAAACAGTGATCAAGGCCTTTGACGCAGCGGGAACGAAGATCGTCATGGCGACTCACAACCTGGGGCAGGCGCGGCGCCTGGGCGACGAGGTGATCTATCTGCAGGCCGGTCGCGTCATGGAGCGCGCGCCGATCGAGCAGTTTTTCGCCCGCCCGGCGACCGCCGAGGCGGCCGCGTTCATGAAAGGAGAATTACCGTGGGTGTAGCACTCGCCGCGGCGCTGGCCGGCTTCATTACCGTCGCTTCGACGACTTCGACGGAACAATCCGGGCTCTTCAAGCACCTGCTGCCGATATTCGAGAAGAAAACCGGCATCCAGGTGCGGGTGGTCGCCGTGGGCACGGGCCAGGCGCTCGATATCGGCAGGCGCGGCGATGCGGACGTGGTGCTGGTGCATGCGAAACCGCTGGAACAGAAGTTCATGGCCGAAGGGCAGGGGGTCAAGCGCTACGACGTCATGTACAACGATTTCGTGCTCATCGGCCCCAAGTCCGACCCCGCTCATGTGCAGGGCACGAAGGACGTGGCCGTCGCCTTCCGGAAGATAAAGGAGGCACGGGCGCCGTTTGTCTCGCGGGGCGATCGCAGCGGCACGCACTTCGCCGAGCTCGAGATCTGGCGCCTGGCAGGCATCGACATCGCTCGGGAGAAAGGTGCGTGGTACCGCGACACGGGCCAGGGCATGGGCCCGGCGCTCAACACCGCGGCGGCGATGAACGCCCACATCCTGTCCGATCGCGGCACGTGGCTCTCGTTCAAGAACCGCGGTGACCTCGTCATCGCCGTCGAAGGCGACCGGCGGCTCTACAACCAGTATGGCGTGATGCTCGTCAATCCGGCCAAGCATCCGAATGTGAAAGCGAAGCTCGGCCAGGCGTTCATCGACTGGCTGATCTCGCCGGAAGGCCAGGACGCGATCGCCAGCTATCGCATCAACGGCGAGCAGCTCTTCTTCCCGAACGCGCACGAGTGAGCGACCTCGTCACCGCGCTCCTCGCGGCGGGCATGCTCGTCGCGGCGTTCGGCTACGCCACGGTGGGCCATGGCGGCGCCTCGGCCTACCTTGCGGCGCTCGCACTCGGCGGCGTGGCCCCGCCCCAGATGCGACCGATCGCGCTCGTGCTCAACATCCTCGTGTCCGCGATCGGCACCTACAAGTTCTGGCGCGCGGGTTACTTTAACTGGCGGCTTTTCTGGCCCTTCGCGGTTGTCTCCATTCCGCTCGCGTTCCTCGGCGGCGCGATCACGCTGCCCGGACACGCGTACAAGATTCTGGTCGGGGTGGTGCTGATCTATGCCGCCTGGCAGCTCTGGCATAGCGCGCGCGCCGGCGAGGAAATGCGCCCGCTGCGCGAGCCGCCGCTTGTCTGGTCGTTGGTGGTCGGCGCCGCGCTTGGGCTCCTCGCCGGCCTCACCGGCGTGGGGGGCGGCATCTTCCTCAGTCCGCTCCTCCTGATGCTCGGCTGGGCGGGCACCAAGCAGACCTCTGCAGTCGCGGCGCCCTTTATCCTCGTGAACTCGATCGCCGGCATCGCCGGCGCATTCACCGTAAGAGCGGCCACGCTGCCGGCGCAGGTGTGGATCCTGGCGGTGGCGGTGCTGATCGGTGGCTGGCTCGGCGCCGAATACGGCAGCCGCCGCTTCGCCAATCCGCTGATCCGCCGCATCCTCGCGGTCGTGCTCGCCGCCGCCGGTGCGAAAATGGTGGCGCTATGAAGGTGTTCGGCTTCGCCGGCTGGTCGGGCAGCGGCAAGACCACGCTCATCGAGAAGCTCATCCCGCGCTTCGCCGGCGCCGGGCTGCGCGTGTCGCTCATCAAGCACGCGCACCATACGTTCGACGTCGACCAGCCGGGCAAGGACTCCTATCGCCACCGCCACGCCGGCGCCGCGGAGGTGCTCGTCACGTCCTCGCGCCGCTGGGTGCTGATGCACGAGCTTCGCGGCGCCGCCGAGCCCTCGTTCGACGCGCAGCTCGCCCGCCTCTCGCCTTGCGACCTCGTGATCGTCGAGGGCTTCAAGCACGCGCCGATCCCGAAGCTCGAGGTCTGGCGCCGCGTGACCGGCGAGCCGCTCTTGCATCCGAACGACCCGCACATCGTCGCCATCGCGAGCGATGTGCCGATCGAGACGCGCCTGCCGCTCCTCGACCTCGACGACGACGCGTCGATTTCCTCGTTCATCCTCGCTCACCTGCGCCTGCAATGAACCAGGGCTTGCTCTCGGTCGACGACGCGCTCGCGCAGATGCTCGCGCGCGCGAGGCCCGTCGCCGATGTCCAGGAGGTGCCGACGCTGGAAGCAAGCGGCCGGGTGCTCGCGCGCGCGCAGCGCTCGACGATGGACGTGCCGCCGCTCGACAACAGCGCCATGGATGGCTACGCCGTGCGCATTGGCGATGGCCTGCGCCTGCGCGTCGCGCAGCGGATCATGGCGGGATCAGTGGGCCGCCCGCTCGAGCCCGGCACTGCCGCGCGCATCTTCACGGGCGCGCCTATCCCGCCGGGCGCGGACGCTGTGGTGATGCAGGAGCATTGCACCGTGGATGGCGACCGCGTGACGATCAACCGGCCGCCCCAGCCCGGCCAATGGATCCGGCGCGTCGCAGCCGACATCCGCGAGGGCGCCGAGATCCTGCCCGCGGGCAAGCGCCTTGCGCCGCAGGACACGGGGCTCGCCGCCTCCGTGGGCATTCGGGCTCTGCCTGTCTACCGAAAGCTCAGGCTCGGCCTCTTCTTCACCGGCGATGAGCTGGTGATGCCCGGCGAGCCGCTCGCGCCGGGTCGCATCTACAACTCGAACCGCTTCACTCTGCGCGGCCTCGCCGAGGCGCACGACTGCGAGCTGCACGATTACGGCATTGTGCCCGACAGCCTCGAGGCGACGCGCGAAGTGCTGCGACGCGCGGCGCGCGAGTGCGATGTGGTGGTGACCTCCGGCGGCGTCTCGGTGGGCGAGGCCGACTTCGTCAAGCCGGCGGTGGAAGCCGAAGGCCAGTTGCTCATGTGGCGCATCGCCATGAAGCCGGGCCGGCCGCTCGCCTTTGGTAGCTTGGGCAGCTCGTTTTTCATCGGCCTGCCGGGCAACCCGGTGTCGAGCTTCGTCACGTTCTTGATCTTCGTGCGCCCCTTCATCCTCAAGGCGCAGGGCGTGGCCGAGGTGACCCCCCGCGCCATCGCCGCGCGCGCGGACTTCGATTGGACCGAGCCCGATACGCGGCGCGAATTCCTGCGCGCGCGCTGGAACCGTGAAGGCGGGCTCGAGCTCTATCCGACGCAGGACTCGGCGGTGCTCACCTCCACCGCCTGGGCCGACGGGCTGATCGACAATCCCGCCGGGCACGCGATTCGCAAAGGAGAGAGCGTGCGCTTCCTCCCCTACAGCGAGCTCTACCGGTGAAGGTGAAGCTCCTTTTCTTCGCCGCGCTGCGCGAGCAGCTCGGCCGGCCGGCGGAGGAGCTGGAGCTGCCGGCGAACGTCGCCACGGTCGCGGCGCTGCGCGATCATCTGCGCGCGCGCGGCGGCGAATGGGCGCAGGTGTTCGCGCCGAACCGCCCGGTGCGCGCGGCGGTCAACCAGGACATGGTGCAAGCGGAAGCGCGGATCAAGGCGGGCGACGAAGTGGCGTTCTTTCCACCGGTGACCGGCGGATGAAGGTCGCAGTCCAGCGAGAAGATTTCGATCTGGGCGCAGAGGTTCGCGCCATCTCCAAGAACGCAACCATCGGCGCGGTGGCGAGCTTCGTCGGTCTGGTGCGCGACGTGCGCATGACGCTCGAGCATTACCCGGGGATGACCGAGCGCGCCATCCGCAAGATCGTGGAGGAGGCGGCGACGCGCTGGCAGTTGATCGATTGCACGGTGATCCACCGCTACGGGGAGCTCGCGCCGAACGATCAGATCGTGCTGGTCGCTGTGGCAAGCGCGCATCGCGGCGACGCCTTCGCCGCTTGCGAGTTCATCATGGATTACCTTAAGACGCGCGCCCCCTTCTGGAAAAAGGAGCATCGCGCGGGCGGCGCGACGTGGGTGGCGTCGCGCGGGGCCGACGACGAAGCTGCCGACAGGTGGAAGCAAGGCGAGCGCTAAGCCGTCCGGACTAAGCGCCCCTGAGGGGCACGCTAGAGCCACGATCTCCGGCGTCTTTAAATGCCGGGACCATGGAACGGTCTGCCGCCACCAATCACAACGAAACGCACCACGACGAGACTTACCAGGACCTGCTGCAGGCAGTCCGCTGCTTCTGGACACCGCTGGCCGATAAGCCCGAAGAAACGCCCGAGGGGGTGCTCTGCGCGCTGTGGGCGACCGCCTGCGGCGAGCCCGTATCGGTCGACCGCGCGGTGGGCGCGCCGCTGCCGGCGCTCGATAAGGAAAGCCACGAGCGGCTGCGCGAGCTGATCGAGCGCAGGAAGACGGGCGTGCCGCTCGCGCATCTCACGGCGCGCCAGACGTTTCTCGGCCTCGAGATGCTCGCCGGCCCGCAGGCGCTGATCCCGCGCAAGGAGACGGAGATCCTGGGCCGCGCCGCGCTGGCGAAAATCGCCTGCATGGCGCGCGAGCACGGCGAGGTTACCGTGATCGATGTCTGCACGGGTAGCGGCAACCTCGCGCTCGCCTACGCGTACTACGAGCCGCAGGCACGGGTCTATGCGTCGGACCTCCTGCCCGAGGCCGTGGCGCTCGCGCAGCGCAATGTCGAATTCCTGGGGCTTGGCGAGCGCGTGACGATGCGGCTCGGCGACCTGCTCGCGCCGTTCGAGGAGCCGCAATTCGTCGGGCGCTGCGACTTCCTGAGCTGCAACCCGCCTTACATCTCGAGCGCGAAAGTGAAGGAGATGCACCCCGAAATTGCGCGGCACGAGCCCGAGGCGGCCTTCAACGGCGGCGTGTACGGCGTGAGCGTGCTGATGAAGCTCGTGCGCGAATCGCCGCGCTTCCTGCGCCCGGGCGGCTGGCTTGGCCTGGAAGTCGGACATGGGCAGGGCGACGGCATCGCGCGCCAGCTCGCCAAGAATCCCGCCTACGCGGCGGTGGAGACCTACGTGGACGCGGCGGGGGAAGTACGCGCCATCCTGGCGAAGTCAAAGGCCGCCGACTCGGCATGACCAGCGGCGTCGGCACGCTCGGCAAGCGCACGGCGCGGCGGCGCGCCTGGCTGCCGGACTGGTGCCGCCTGCTCTACCGCGATTACCGCCGCTACCGCGTCGCCGGGCGCGGCGCGCTCGGGACGCTGCTGCTTACGCAGGGGCTCTGGGCGAGCGCGGTATACCGCAGCTGCCATGCACTCGTCGACTGGATGCCGCGCGGCCTGCTGCGCTCGGTGGCCAAGACGCTCGCCGCGGTGGCGCAGAAACTGATGGAGATCGTCACCGGCATCTGCCTGCCACGCGACGCCGAGATCGGCGGCGGCCTCTACCTACCCGCCTTCGGCGCCGTCATCCTCGGCCGCGGCTCGATCGGCGAGAACTGCACCATCGAGCAGAACGTGACGCTCGGCATCGCCGGCCGCGGCGCCGACCGCGGCCGGCCGACGATCGGCAACCGCGTGTTCATCGGCGCGGGCGCGATGATCGTCGGCAAGGTGATGATCGGCGACGACGCCTACATCTTCCCCGGCTCCGTGGTGACGCGCTCCGTGCCCGCGCGGGCCGTGGTGATGGGCTATCCGGCGCGCATCGTCTCCTACGACGGCAGCTTCGACCTGATCGCCTACGACGACATGGACCACGATCCGGAGCGCCGCGCTGCGCTCGAGAAGCCGAATTCGGAGCCAGGGTCGTAACTAGCTCCCCGCGAGCGCGCGAGAGCGCTCGTACAGCCAGAAGAATTCCTTGCTATCGCCGGGCCGCGTGCCGCGCCAGAGGAGCTGCCAGCCTTCGGCAAGCGCCGGCGCCTGTGCGCGCGGCGTGTGAATGAGGAGCAGCGGGCAGTCCCGCCTGCCGGCCTCGATGCCGGCGAAGTAATGGAACATGGCGCGCTGCGGCTCGGTGAGGTTGCGCGCGCTCACGCATTCGCCTTTTGGTCGCGCGCGCTGCATGTCGGCGATCATGCCGCGATAGCTCTTCGCGTGGTCGAGCCACGGCAGCCATAGCGTCATTGCCAATCCCCAGACGAGCGACAGGCTCGCGAGCCAGCGCACCGGCAGCGAGAGGCGCAGCGCATACAGCCAGAGCGCGGTGATCGCCAGCGCGGCGCCGGTAGCGATCGGACCGAACTGGGGCACGAAGCCCGGCGCCTGTGCCTCAACAAATCCGGGCGTCCAGCCGGCGAGGAACGCAGCCCAACCGAGCCACAGCACGAGCCCCAGGATGGCGGCGAGCGCCACGGCGAGCACATCGAGCGGCCGAGCGAGCCACGCGGGCACCGATTCGAGCCCGACCGCGGCGAGGAGGGCGAGCGGCACGAGGAGCGGCAGCCCGTAGAGCGTGCGCGCCGAGGAAGCGGCGCTCAGCACCGCGAGCATCACGACGAAGGCGACGGTGGCGAGCTGCACGAGCGGCGAGGCCAGCCGGTCGCGCCACAGCGCCCACAGCGCGAGCGGCCACGCGGGCAAGCCGAACCAGACGAGCGCTTTTGCGTAATGCGCGTGATCGAGCACGCCGCCCAGTCCTGCTTCGCCGGTGAAGCGGCCGACGTTGTTGACCCAGAACCATTCGTCGAAGAGCGCAGGCGACTGCCGGTAGAGGAGCAGCGGCCAGATGAGCGCCCAGGGCAGAAAAGCGAGCAGTGCGGTGAGGAAGCTCCGCGCATAGGCGGAAGTGCGCCATTCGCGGAAGAGCGGCAGCAGGATCGCGATCAGCACGAGCATGCCCGGGCCGAGCAGACCCTTGGAGAGGAGTGCGATGCCGGCGCCGGTGCCGACGACGAGGCCCGACGTGCGTGCGAGGCCGTACAGGCCGAGGGCGATGCCGGCCAAGAGCGCGTTGTCAGTAATGAGCTGATGCGCGTGCTGGAGGTAACCCACGCAGCCCGCCAGGACGAGCGGGGCGGCAAGCGGCGACTGACACCAATCCTTTGCCGTGAGATAGGTGAACGCCAGCGTGAGCAGAACGTAGAAGGCGGCGGCGAGGCGAGCGGCATCGTGCAGCGGCAGCAGGTCACCCAAGGCATTGGCGAAAAGCGCCGCGGTCCAGTAGAAAAGCGGCGGCTTCTCGACGAAGGGCTCGCCCGCGAGCGTCGGCACCAACCAGTCGCCGTGCTCGAGGATGTGATAGACGAGGCCGAAGGTGTACGCCTCGTCGGGCTTCCACGGATCGTGGCCCACCAGCCCGAGCGCAATCCACGCCGCGAGCAGGGCGATGCTCGCGAAAGCCTTCACGCCGGCTGCGCCACGACCTTGCGCAATTCGCCGAGCTCGCTTTCGGCGAGCGTTTCCTTCTCCAGCAGCTTCTGCGCCCAGGCCTCGAGTGCCGCCTGATGCTTGCGCAGTATGCCGAGCGCCTTTTCGTACGCGCGCTCGACTATCCCACGCACCGCGACATCGATCTCGCGTGCAGTCTCTTCGCTGTACTCGCGGTGGCCCTGCGGCAGCGGCCCGCCGAGGAAGGGCGCGCGCTCTTCCTCATAGGCGACGTGGCCGAGCCCTTCGACCATGGCGTAGCGCATCACCATGCTGCGCGCGATGTCGGTGACCTTGGCGAGATCATCAGCCGCGCCGGTGGAAAGGTGGCCGAAGATGACGTCCTCCGCCGCGCGCCCGCCGAGCAGCACCGCCATCTTGTTGTCGAGCTCCTCGCGCGTCATGAGGAAGCGGTCTTCGGTCGGCCGCTGGATGGTGTACCCCAGTGCCCCGACGCCGCGCGGGATGATCGAAACCTTGTGCACGGGATCGGTGCCGGGCAGCGCCATCGCCACTATCGCGTGGCCCATCTCGTGGTGCGCGACGATGCGCCGCTCGTGCGGGTTGAGCACGCGGTTTTTTTTCTCCAGTCCGGCGACGATGCGCTCCACCGCCTGCGTGAAGTCGTCCTGCGTCACGGCTTCGCCGCCGCGCCGCGTGGCGAGGAGCGCCGCTTCGTTCACCAGGTTGGCGAGATCCGCGCCGGAAAACCCGGGCGTGAGCGCGGCGACCTGTTCGAGCTCCACGCCGGGCGCAAGCCGTATTTTGCGCACGTGCACCTGCAGGATTGCGAGCCGGCCGCGCTTGTCGGGCCGATCGACCAGCACCTGGCGGTCGAAGCGCCCGGCGCGCAAGAGCGCCGGGTCGAGGATCTCGGGACGGTTCGTCGCCGCGAGCAGCACGAGGCCCGTCATCGGATCGAAGCCGTCCAGCTCCACGAGGAGCTGGTTCAGCGTCTGCTCCTTCTCGTCATGACCGCCGTACGGGCCGGCGCCGCGCGCGCGGCCGAGCGCATCGAGCTCGTCGATGAAGATGATCGCCGGCGCCTTGGCGCGCGCCTGCTCGAAGAGATCGCGCACCCGGGCGGCGCCTACGCCGACGAACATCTCCACGAATTCCGAGCCGGAGATGGAAAAGAACGACACGCCCGCTTCGCCCGCCACGGCGCGCGCGAGGAGGGTTTTCCCGGTGCCCGGCGGCCCGACGAGCAGCACGCCCTTGGGCACGCGCGCGCCCAGGCGCCCGTACTTCTTCGGGTCCCCGAGGAACTCGACCACCTCCTGCAGCTCGGCCTTCGCCTCGTCCACCCCCGCGACGTCGGCGAAGGTGACGCCGGTCTTGTTCTCGACGTAGATCTTGGCGCGGCTCTTGCCGATGCTCATGAAGCCGCCGCCGAGCCCCTGGCTCACCCGCCGCGCGAGGAAGTACCAGACGCCAAAGAATAGGAGCGCCGGCACGATCCAGGACAGCAGATCGCGCATGAACGTACTCTGGTGCACGCGGGTGTACTTGACGTCGTACTTGTTCAACTGCTCGGCGAGCTGCGGCTCGACGCGGTTGGCGATGGCCACGGTCTTGCCGCCCTGCGGCGTCTTCAGCTTCCCGGTGATGTGCGTGTCGTCGACGACCACCTCGGCGATCTTGCCTTCGGCGAGCAGCTTCTCGAAATCGCTGTAGGGCAGCACCTCGACCGTCTGCGCCCGCTGCCAGGCTTCCTGGATCAGGATCATCGCCAAGAGCGCGAAGACGACGTAGGCGACGTGAAAGCGGGTGCGGCGTTCCATGGGCGCGATTTTCCCTTGAATACTGGGGCCTTGGCCCCATCTTTCCTGAGGGAATCCCGGAAAGGCTTTAGAGGATCAACGAGATGCGATTCGAGAAGTTTACGACCAAGCTGCAGGAGGCGCTCGCCGAGGCGCAGAGCGCGGCACTGGGCAACGACAACCAGTACATCGAGCCGCAGCACTTGCTCGCGGCGCTGGTGAACGACCCGGGTATTTCGGGCCTCGTGGCCAAGGCGGGCGGCAATGCCAACGCGCTGAAGAAGGCGCTCGCCGATTCGATCGCGCGGCTGTCCAAGGTCGAAGGCACGCCGGGCGAAGTGCTGATCGGCCGCGATCTCGCCAATCTCCTCAATGTCGCGGACAAGGAAGCGCAGAGCCGCGGCGACCAGTACATCGCCTCCGAGCTTTTCCTGCTCGCCGCTGCGGGCGACCGCGGCGAGGTCGGCCGCATGCTCAAGCAGGCGGGCATCACCAAGGCGGCGCTCGAAAAGGCGATCGAGGAAGTGCGCGGCGGCGAAAGGGTTTCTTCCCAAAGCGATGAAAGCCAGCGGCAGGCGCTCGCCAAGTACACGCTCGAGCTCACCGAGCGCGCGCGCCAGGGCAAGCTCGATCCGGTGATTGGACGCGATGACGAGATCCGCCGCTGCATCCAGATCCTGCAGCGGCGCACGAAGAACAATCCCGTGCTCATCG
>Ga0209577_10005172_pt1 | contig 12193 bp, 9 predicted proteins | sample GraSoiAngelo_109_FD_185874 | JGI IMG/M metagenome (GOLD analysis project Ga0209577, IMG submission 185874) | Grasslands soil microbial communities from the Angelo Coastal Reserve, California, USA - 14_0903_12_20cm (SPAdes) (version 2) | ecosystem: Environmental > Terrestrial > Soil > Grasslands ... | reverse complement strand
AATCGGCGCAGTATTCCGCACGAATCGGAATCCTTCAACGATGTCTTCCAGCGGAGAAGCCTTGCTGGTTCCCCGTTTCCGATGGTCGATTCGCATCATCAGCAGGCCAATGATGACGGCTATGTAACTCACCCCGTTGGCAAAGAAGCACCAACCTTCACCAATCTTCGCGACCAGAATGCCGGCGACCGCCGGTCCGATGATGCGCGCGCCGTTGAACATGGAAGAGTTCAACGCGATGGCATTCATCAGATCTTCTCGCCCAACCATCTCAACCAGGAACGCCTGCCGCGCAGGAATATCAAAAGCGTTCACCAGACCCAGCAAGGCGGCCAGTATCAGAATGTGCGGCACCTGCACTTCATGACTGAGCGTAAGTCCCGCCAGAATCAACGCCAGCACCATGGAAATGGCCTGCGTCGCAATAATGACCCGATGGCGATTGAAGCGATCCGCGGCCGTCCCTCCAACAGGCGCCATGATAAAGACGGGGATCTGGCTGGCGAAACCCACTAATCCCAGCTTCAACGACGAACCCGTAAGCCTGTAGACCAACCAGGACTGCGCAACTGTTTGCATCCAGGTCCCAATCAGGGAGATCAGCTGTCCGCTGAAGAAGAGCTGAAAGTTCCGGTGGCGGAGCGCCCGCATCGCAATCTGCCATCTCGAAGCAGACAGCATTTCCTGCTCTGCCGGAGCGCCATTTACAGAAGTGGAAGTGTGCTGGTTTGCCACGGTCGTTGTATAGATGCCCGGGATTTGTCCCTCGACCGCCTTAAAGTCTTCCCGGTCAAGTTTAAGGCTACAGATTCCTGGGGCGCCGCCACAATTTCTATTTCCTCACACCCCAACCTGCGGTACATTCTCCCTGTCCAGAAACTCGGAGCCGCGACGGGTTTCCAGTATAGAGGGCTGAGCACTTCAAAGCTCAGACGCCAACAAACGCTTCATAGTAGGGCACGACCTCCGGCCCGGCTGCACTGCCAGCCGCGGAACCGCAGCCATTTACGAGTCAGCCAGCGAGGCAACCATGACCACCACTCCAGTTCGAGTCGAGCGCCGCGCCGCCCAGCGCTTCGATATCTCCTTGCCCGTCTCCATCCGCTGTCCCAACGGACAGAAGGAAGAGCAGGGCTTCACTCAGGACCTGAGTGCCCGAGGGGTCTACTTCTACACCGATATTTGTTTGGACCAGGGTTCGGAGGTTGAAATTACTTTGGTGATGCCGGCAGAAATCACGCTTTCCGAAAACATGCCGATCCGTTGCCATGGCAAGGTCTTGCGCGTGGACAAACCCGGTCTAAGCGCGGCGGCCGGGAACTCAACGGGGCCTAAGATGGGCGTCGCTGTGCATTTTGGCCATTACGAATACCTGCCAGATGCTAAAGATTCCGCCAAGGGTTCTGAGCAATATCTGCGCGTAGCCTCGTTGCATCACGGGAGTGTGGAAGAGGAGCTTCCAAGCTTCCCTGCAGGCTTAAGAAAATATTGACTTCCCGGCGATAATGCGCCGCATAGAGTGATTTTCCATCTTCCCAAATCCCGCGATCCCATTGGTGACATTCCGATTTTTTTCGCGTGCCGCCTTCCCAACTCAGCTCGATTCGCTTAGAATGAGCAGTGTACGCGACTTTCCACGCTGAGCCCCCTTCTTTGTTGTCGCTTCAGGTCTGCGGTGGTCATGTGGAAGCGGTGGGCCGTCTTTATGGCGGACTAGCAGCAGGTTACGGAAGTCACTTGGCGGTAAGTGCTGTCGCCTCATACCATGCAAACAAATAGGGAAACCAGCGAGAACCGAATCATGCATGGCATTGCCGTAGCCGTCCTGAGTGAAGACCGCGAACGCCTAACCGTGCTGCAAACCCGCCTCGAAACCACCAACCTGGGCCGGACCAACTACATTCACCTCGGCTTTCCCATGGGCCCCACCGACCCGGTCCTGCGCCAGATCCAGGATGCGCGGAGCGAAATCGTTCTGGTCGATATTGATTCCCACGATCCGCAGCGGGCGATTAATGCCATTGAACTCATCCACGCGACCACCAGCGACATCTCCATCTTTGCTGTCGGAGAAATGAGTCATCCTCCGACGATCGTAGCTGCGATGCGGGCCGGGGCCGGGGAGTTTCTGGATGGCAGCGCGAGCCGCGAGGCTCTGCTGGAATGCCTTACCCGCCATGCCGCGACACGAAGTAAGACCCGCAGCAATGTCGGCAAGGCAAAGGTTTTCTCCTTCCTGAATGCCAAGGGTGGCGCAGGCGCAACCACGTTGTCGGTTAACACCGCTATCGCTTTACAGCACGCTCACGGCAAAGTGGTGCTGGTGGACTTCGCCCTCATTGGGCATGTCGCACTTCATTTGAACTTGCGCCCGAGTTTCGGCGTGTTTGACGCCCTGCAGAACCTGCATCGCATGGATGGTGCCCTGCTCGAAGGATTTATGACGGTCCACAAGGATGGCTTGCACCTCCTGGCCGGCCCCCAGCAACCCCAATCCGTGGTGCCCACTCCGGCAGAACTGGCGCGGCTTTTCGATCTGCTTATCAGCCACTACAATTACGTGCTAATCGACTGTTCGAGCCGCCTGGACCAGACCACCCGCCTCATATCTGATATCTCCAATGCCGTTTTGCTCGTGACTCAGACCGACGTGGTTTCACTCTGGAGCGCTGGGCGCATTCATTCGTTCCTGGAAGAAGGAGTGGGACGAGACCGGTTGCGCCTGATTCTGAATCGCTACAAAAAAATTCCCGGCTTCGGCGAAGACGACGTCGAAAAGGCTACTAATTGCAAAGTACTCTGGAAGGTCCCCAACAATTACCAGGCCATCGGACCGGCCATCGACAAGGGCAGTCCGGTTGCTTTGCGCAGCAATGAAGACGCGAGCCGTTCATTCATTGCCTTAGCCAATGCACTAGCAGAGGCTTCCACCTCGTCTGAAGGAGCTCTCGATCTGGTGTATCAGCACGACAAGTCGGACGCCAAGAAGAAGACTGGCGGCCGCTTGCTGATCTCCCCACTCCGCGCCGGTCAGTAAGAAGCACCACCACTGATTCAATATGTCGCGCGGTATGCAATCTCTGTGAGGAGTTCTGGAGTGTCAGGCCCCGGGCGCTCCTACGTCAGTCGCAACCCAGGTCTGCGCCGACAAGAGCCATTAAAGAAGGCTGCTACTTGAATTGTGAGGGGCTGGCCGGATCATCACCCTGCATCAAAACCCACGACGTCAACCCACCTACTGCTGAACCTCCGACGATGATCGCCGTCGTAGAGTCCATAATGGGCCCCTTGGCTGCCGGGATAGCTCCTCCGACCGGCTTTTTCTTCCTTTGCGCCGTTGAGTGGCCGCGAGTGATCTGCTGTCCCTGCGGAAGCGTCGTAGTCGTAGTCGCGTCCGCAATCAGCAAATCGCCCTTATGCGCGCTAATGTGTACCGCACCATCTGAATCCTTGACCTCGAATTCCGTCCAGTCGTTGGAAGCGGGCGTCACGGAAATATCACCGGCGTGAGTCGCCAAAGATTTTGACGTTGAAATGGTCACGGCTCCGTGTTCCAGTTTGACAGAGTTGCCCTGGAATTGGATGAGTGAATCAGAAAACACCAGGACACTCGATCCCGCAGCATTGATGTTCGCTATCGAATCAGACTTCGTCTGTACCAAATCGCCAGAAAATATTGCCGACGATTTAGGAATGCGGCTGCCGTTGAGCCACGTCGTTCCGTTGCTGTACAGCATGGCAGCACTGATGTCAGTTGCAAACAGAGCAGCCGGGACAACCGCGATCAAAATGCCACTCATTACGTGGCGAATCCATGGTGTCGGCATTCGTACTCGCTCCGAAGACAATGCGTGAGTCTTTCCGTGATCCTAGCTTGCCAGTAGTGGATCGTCAATTCTCTTCCGGGGTTCCTGCCTGATGGGATGGGGGACGCAATCGGCTTCCCTAGCGCCATCGATCAACGGCTTCCCACCAAACTAAGCGAAGCCATTCATCCAGATTCGCCTTGGCCCACTGGCGGTGACGCCACCACTCCACCCCAAATTGCGCGGGATCATTTGCCGCCGCTACTGTGAATACGTGATGGGGAATTTCTTTGCGGAAAGTGCTCAACGCCCGGCGGGTATGAAAGTCGGAAGTCACCAGCAGCAGGTTTCGAGCGCCGGCTAGCTGCAGACACACTGCAGCTTCTCTCGCCTCATCTCTGGTCGACAGGCCACGGATGGGGCATACATCGATGAATTTCGATTCAGGCAAAGTTTCAATGTACTTCCGCGCCAGTTCGAGTTGTGTCCAGGAATAAATCTTTGTGTCTGCAGGAACGTCGATAATGATTTTGGCAGCATAGCCTTGGCGATAGAGTTCCAGGGCTCGCATGTACCGGACATCGGTTTCCCCCGCAAGGACGAGGATTGAGTCGGATCTACCAGGTTGGTTAATGACTAGAAATTTACCCGATAATCTCGCAAATAAGAGCAGCAGAAGAACTACAATGGCTGAAATTCGGATTTTGTTCTTCATCTTTGCCAGTTGTAGTATCGTCGGGGTTAGGCTCGTCGTGCCATTAAAGCATTTAATCTAGCAACTGCTACGCAGGCAATCCTTCACCAAGTTGCCAAATCTCTTTTTGAGCCATTGTTCAAAACGCTCTCTGCCAATCCCGCATCCAGTGCTCCAAAGCCCGACAGTGGGCATGCTAGAATCGACAAGCATTCAGACTTCCGATTATGAGCACTCGATCCATATCAGCCAACCTTTTTAGCGATCTTAAGACCAAAATAGAAACCCGGCATGCCCGAGTTGCGATTATCGGACTCGGCTATGTTGGATTACCATTGGCGCTTTTATACAGCGACCAGACATTCCCGGTAACCGGGTTTGACATCGACCCACGTAAAGTGGAAACCCTATCTCAGGGCGGATCCTACATCTTTCGCATTCCGAGCGAAGAAATTCAAGGGGCGCGGGCACGTGGTTTTTCCGCCACCGCGGATTATTCCCGGCTGACGGAAATGGACGCGATGATGATCTGCGTCCCCACGCCATTGAATGAGTATCACGAACCTGACCTGAGCTACATCACGAACACTGCACACGCCATTGCGCCCTATTTGAGAGCTGGCCATTTGGTCATACTCGAAAGCACGACCTATCCCGGGACAACCGAAGAGGTGCTGGTCCCGATCCTCGAAAAGGAAAACCAAAACGGGCTCAAAGCAGCTCGGAATGGCAATTCGCGGCCGCCCCAGCAAGAGTTCTTCGTTGCCTTCTCGCCGGAACGGGAAGACCCCGGCAACAGCAGTGTGGCCCGACGCGACATTCCGAAGGTGGTAGGAGGCCTTGACTCGCAAGCCGCCGAGCTTGCTTCTGCATTGTACGGTTCAATTTTTAACCGCACCGTGCAGGTCTCATCCCCCGCAGCAGCCGAGATGACCAAGCTGCTGGAGAACATCTATCGTTGCGTGAATATCGCGCTGGTTAATGAGCTAAAGCTTTTGTGCCTCCGCATGGGAATTGATATTTGGGAGGTTATCGACGCGGCGTCCACCAAGCCTTTCGGGTTTCATGCCTTCTATCCCGGCCCCGGGCTCGGCGGACACTGCATTCCCGTTGACCCATTTTACTTATCGTGGAAGGCCAAGGAGTGGGACTTTCACACTCGTTTCATTGAACTGGCGGGTGAGATCAATACGGCCATGCCATACCATGTGCTGGCCTCTGTGGCGGGAGCTCTCAACCGACGGAAGAAAGCGCTGAACGGAGCGCACGTGCTTGTGTTGGGAGTGGCGTATAAAAAAGATATCGATGATCTCCGAGAATCGCCGGCGCTGACGATTATCGAGTTGCTTCAGAAGGAGGGGGCGCAGGTCAGCTTTAACGATCCCTATTTCCCCTTCATCGGCAAAGGCCGCAAATACGATTTGCAGATGAAGTGCTCCTCCCTGGATAACCTGAAGCAGTACGACTGCGTGCTCATCGTGACCGATCACAGTGATTACGATTACCCGCGTATTGTGGAGGAATCGCAGTTGGTGGTAGACACACGCAACGCAACCAGAGGGATCCACAGCCCGAAAATTGTGCACTGCTGAGCGGAGTTGTACGGTACCAGGTTAGTGTTTTATAACGCGCCGGAGAAATCGCGCCTGAGTTCAGCCTGTTCTCCTGAGAGCGCCTAAGACGCGACTCGCCACATACGGCGGTCGCAGACAGATTTTAGGCGATGGAAATTGTTCTGAAAATCAGGAGGAGAAAATCAGGGGGAAAATCGTAAAAGATGATGGTGCCGGAACGAGTGCGCATTACCCCTTACTGCTACTGAATCGCGCTGCCAACTTGCGAAAACACCGTGTTGGAATTGGAACCAATCAGCCGCACCGTACCGATCACGATTACCAAGATCACCGCCAACATAACTGCGTATTCGGCGATATCCTGGCCTTGCTCTTCGGACCAGAGTTGATGTAAAAATTTTTGCACGAAGCTCCTCTCTTTCTACCGCGCTGCCTCTTACGGTCCCTTTGCCGTGAACACTCCCAGCCGAGACCAGCTAACGCACGGTCCTTCCCGAGAAAACTACATTATTTGGAATGTTAGTCGCCGCACCGGGAGGAGGCCAATGGCCCAAAGGTGGTGAGACGTAGCACTGAAGTGCTATGTCGGTAAATCGGCCCCTTGCTTTAAATACATGAATCTCAACAACTTACGCAATCACCTTCAAGGGGAGCGCCTGGTTCACCGCAAACAGCGCGAGCTCCAATCGCGTCGAAACCCCTAGCTTGTCGAAGATATTGCTTAAGTGATGCTTGACGGTATCTTCGCTGATCTTGAAGTGCTCGGCAATCTCTTTATTGGAATAGCCGGCTACCACGGCCGAGACCACTTCCAGTTCCCGAGGCGTGAGACCAAATTTTTTCTGGCGAGCCTCTTCCCCGGAAGACTGCACCAGAGTACGCAGGTATTGCACCAGGTTCGAGACGCTCTCCCGGCCAACCCAATACTCGCCCGCCATGACGGTATGAATGCTCTTCAGGAGCAGCTGGGTTGCTGAGTCTTTTAGGACAACTCCACGAGCACCCAATTGCAAAGCTTCGACAATTTGATTTTTTTCCGCAGCTGCCGTCAGCAGAATCACCCGCACGGAATTTGCCCCTTGCCCGGAGCTCAGTTCCCGCAATGCCTCAAGACCGGGATGGCGGGGCATGGCGAGGTCCAACAGCAGGATGTCGGGTTTAAGTTGCCGTGCCAGCTTGACGGCCTCGGCGCCGTCACAAGCCTCCCCGATGACTTTCAGATCAGGTTCGGCTTCCAGCAGCCTTCGCAATCCATCCCGAAAAATAGGATGGTCGTCAGCGATGACAATTCGAATCGGGTGCGGTCGTCTATTGGTGTCCATAAGCAGCTTCCCGCTTTCGCGGAATGCTGATCTCCAGGCGGGAACCCCGGCCCGGATTCGATTCTATCGTGAGTTCCCCTTCAATTAAACGTACCCGCTCCTGGATCACGGATGGCCCCTTGCCATCGGCTTCAAGTTCTGCATGAGAGAAGCGCCCGGAAAACGGGAATCCACGGCCATCATCCTCTACCGTCAGCCTCCATTGACCATCTCTGCGGGCCAACCGCACTAACACGTGAGTCGCTCCGCTATGCTTCCGGATATTTACCAATCCCTCCTGCACGATGCGGGCCAGTTCGCGGCATAGTCGGGGGGGCATATCGATCTCAGTGGCCTCGGAAACAAATCGCGCGGCGATACCGGTCTCTCGCTGAAATCTTTCCACCGTGTCATGCAGGAAGCGCAGGAGTCGCTTGGCATCCACTTCGAGGGACTTCATTTGCTGCATCAATTCACGCAGCTTCAGTACTTCCTCGCGCAACAAGCCTTGAATTCGACCTAATTCTTCAGTCACCGCTACCGACGGGGAAGCCGATTGACGACGCAACACGTCCACTTGCATTTCCACCGCAATAAGCGACTGCACAGCCCCGTCGTGCAGTTCTCGAGCAAAGCGTGCCCTCTCTACGGCGCCCGCCCGCAAGCGCAAGCGCCGCATCAGGTAGACGTTGTAAACCGCTGGCCCAACCTGGCGTATGATTTCCTGCAAAAATCGCAGTTCTTCCTCTCGATCCCCGGTGAGAAGAGGCTCAAACAAAAATATTCTTCCTCTCCATTCCTGACCGAATACGAATGTAACGGCTGCTAAAGAATGAAATTGTTGCTCGCCTGCAAACCTCCAGAGGAAATCGGTCGGAAGATTTCGCAACCGAGTACCTTGGCGGTCTAAGGCCAGCATTTCGAAGAACTCGCCTTCACGAACCGCGTAGCATATGTCGGCGGGGGATTCGTACAAATATTTATCGTGATCTGTGGGTGCCGTGTCAATCCATGCCAGGGGAGTAAAGCTACCCTCGGCGGCTCGAGTCTCTCCCAGGAAAACGCGGTAGCTGTTAGTTTCCTGCGATGCAATCAGCGCACGCTGGGCTCCGTACATCGAGAGAATCTCGGTGAGAATCTGCTGGATGGTACCGGTCAAGCCCGCCTCGACTCGTGCCCCACCGAGAACGCGCGCAATCACAACCTTTTCGGCTCTCAGTTTTTTCTGTTGCTCCGCCATGTAACCGAGCAACAGTCCCATCACCAGTAAATAAACTGACCGCATAAACAAATGTTTGGGCTCAAGTTCTGTGAGATCCACGCCCAACTGAGGAAGCCCATGACGAACAAGGAGACGGTCCGCCCACACCACAAAACCCCTGCTCACAAACAGGCTCTCCATCCACAGCAGGGCGACCGCCAAGGATCCCGTCTCCAAGGTTTCCCAAAGACCCCAGCGATAGGCCGCAGCAGCCAAAACGAAAACAAAAAACAGGAAAAAGGGATTGCGCTGGCCGCTCGCGAATACAGAAATTAATGCTGGCCAAATAATATCCAAAGCGTGCACGACGACCCGGAACGCCGGGGTTGACTCTTGCCGGAAGCGAAGCAAGAGCATGACGACTACGCCATGCACAATGTAGAAGCCAAGGAGCCAATAAGCCCATGGGGAGTAGCCAATTTCTGGATCCATCCAGATGGCGAAAAGAGCAGAAATGGCGAGACCTACACGAGCCGTGGCGAGCCAACGCTCGATGCGGCGAACTTCGCCCGGCCCCAATGGGGCCCTCAACCTTCGCAGAAACCGGTACCGGGGTTCTAAGTGTGACAATCTAGCCCTTATCGCGCACTTTCCCGCTCCTGGATATTATTGAACATAAATCGTTAAGGGCAAGTACAAGTTCCATGCCCCAGCCAGGCTGTCTGGCCCTGGTGGGCATTTCTCGGCCGATTACCGGAGTAACCTGCTGCTTACTGCTTTCCTGTCTACAATTCTCCTGAGGGCATTCGTGTCGGAAAGTTCCAAAATGTGGATTCTGGCAGCGTGTGGGCTGGTATTTGCCCAGACTGCTGCTTCTTTATTGCTCCGCACCAAGAACTTCGAGCTGACCGTACTCAGCGACATCACCCAATGTATCCTCCTGCTCTCCGGGACGGCAGCTCTTTTGCCCAACATTTTCCGCAACCAGGGCCGAAATAGACTCTTCTGGGCGCTGATGACCTTGGGAATGGTGCTCTGGCTTTCGAATCAACTCCTGTGGATTTACTTCGAAGTGATTCTCGGCCGCGACGTGCCTGACCCCTTCGTTGGTGACATCGTTCTTTTTCTGCACATTGTTCCGATGATGGCGGCTCTGGCTCTGCAACCGCATATGGAACAAGACGAACGGGCTTCGCGGCTCGGCACATTGGATTTCACCCTGCTGCTCGTCTGGTGGGTCTACCTTTACTCTTTTGCAGTTCTCGCCTGGCAGTATGGCTTCACCGACGAACAGGCATACAGTCGCAACCTGAACGTGCTTTATCTTACCGAGAAAATGGTGTTCCTGGGAGGCCTCGCGCTGGTGTGGTTGCGAAGCACAAAATCGTGGAGAACGATCTACGCCCATTGGTTCGGTGCCAGCCTGATGTACTCGCTGAGTTCGTATGTTGCAAATTGGGCGATCGCCAAACACCTCTACTACACGGGCAGCCTGTACGACATTCCAATGGCTCTTTCCATGGCCTGGGTAACCGGGATCGGCCTTCTGGCAGGGGATTCGGAGCTGAAACGCCAGCCCGCCAGCTTGTCGAATACTCGTGGAGTTCGGGTAGCCCGCCTGGGTATGATCGCGATTTTTACTTTGCCGTTGTTCGCGGCTTGGTCGCTCTTTGACAGCGCTTCCCCGACGGCTGTGCGCAACTTTCGTCTCGTCGTGACCTTTGTTGCCATGATGGTGATGGGGGCGATGGTGTTTCTGCGCCAGCATCTCTTGGATCGGGAACTCATCCGGCTCCTGCGCACTTCAGAGCAATCATTCGAGGATCTGAAACGGCTGCAAACCCAGCTCGTGCAGTCGGAAAAGCTTGCCTCATTGGGGCAACTGGTGGGCGGGGCAGCTCATGAATTGAACAATCCTTTGACTGCCATGCTGGGCTACTCCGACCTGCTTACTGGCACTAAATTGTCCGGCGAACAGAAAGCACTGGCCGAGAAGATCGCGCAGCAAGTACGCCGCACCAAAGCCCTGGTTTCAAGCCTTCTCAGCTTCGCCAAACAGGTTCCCGCCGAAAAGGTTCGGCTGGATCTCAACACAATCGCTCAAACAGCCGTCAAGCTTTCGCATCCGGAACTCGGGACGCGAAAGATTGACACCAAGCTGGACACCGCCTCCGAACTCCCGAAAGTTTGGGGCGACTCCAACCAACTGCTTCAACTCTGCCTACACATTATCTCGAATGCGGGCCACGCCCTGGAGGAGGCCGGAGGCGGCCTGCTTACAATCAGTACGGGGGTGCAGGACGACTCCGTAATTTTGGAATTTTCCGACAATGGGCCGGGCGCACAGGATCCACAACGTGTATTTGACCCCTTTTACACAACGCGGCCTGTCGGGCAAGGGATCGGGTTGGGACTGAGTGCTTGCTACGGAATCATTCAGGAACACCGAGGCAGGATCTTGTGCCACAACCGACCAGAAGGCGGCGCTGTTTTTCGTATTGAATTGCCTAGCGCAGACCCCGTGCCCAGGGTCTCTAAGTCCGCAGACGATGACGCGCCCTCGGAACCTCTCGAGGACCGGCATGCCAGTGCTACTCTTCCGCTGCGTCCCACTCCTTAAATCTTCAGTGGAACTGGCACTTATCCCTGTCCTTACTGGACATGGCTTCCGGAACCCTTGAGCTTGCGGTCAAAGAAATCAGCGGTCGCCCCGTAGGCCCGAATCCAGTTCCTCCATAAAAGAAAGTCGTGGATTTCGTCGGGAAAAATTAATTCTTCAAACTCCACGTGGTTTTCCCGCAAGCGTTGCGCCAGGTCCGCGGTTTGACTGAAAGGCACATTGCGGTCGTCGTCGCCGTGAATAAGCAGCACAGGCGATTTCCAGTGCGAGACCGAGGCATCCGGTGACGACTCAAAGGCCAGTTTGGCAGCTTCCGCCGCATCCGGCGCACCCGGCCGGTTCTCCCAATGCGGCAGAAACTCGGACCAGTCATGCACGCCGTGCATGTCGGATCCGGCAGCGAATAAATCAGAATTGCGCGCCAAACCCAGCGCCGTAAGGTACCCGCCATACGATCCGCCCCAGAGACCAATCTTGGCGGCATCCACTACGGGCAGGGTTCGAAGAAATTTTGCCGCTGCCACAATGTCCTTATACTCAGAAGCGCCGCGCCAACTGGCATTGGCCGGCTCGCGGAAGGCCCTCCCATACATGATTCCGAGACGGTAGTTCACAGAAAGCACTACATAGCCAAGGCTGGCGAGATACTGATTCATGGCATAGGCATTGTGGTAGTAGTACATGTAATGAAAGCCCAGCAGCATTTGACGCACTGGACCACCGTGCATGAAGATGAGTGCCGGGCCGGATCTGCTCTTTTCATTGGGGACAAATAGCTGGCCATGAATATCGAATCCGTCCTCACTCTTGAAGACCACCTGCTTTGGAATAATCAACTGTTTTGAGGGAAAGTCAGCCGGTAATGAGGCGGATGCCAGCATTGTCCTGCCTTGCGCGGTGATTCTGTACGGCATTGCGGGGCTGGTTGCGCTGGATCCCAGGCATAGTAGATTATTCTGGCCCTCGCCTGTTTCCACCGGACTCCATTCGATAGTCG
>Ga0209577_10005168_pt1 | contig 12196 bp, 12 predicted proteins | sample GraSoiAngelo_109_FD_185874 | JGI IMG/M metagenome (GOLD analysis project Ga0209577, IMG submission 185874) | Grasslands soil microbial communities from the Angelo Coastal Reserve, California, USA - 14_0903_12_20cm (SPAdes) (version 2) | ecosystem: Environmental > Terrestrial > Soil > Grasslands... | reverse complement strand
TTCAAGACCCCCAACAGAGTTTGCTCACAGCGCCGGGTCTTGTGTATGTGTTAGAATTTTCCACGCTTGATACGGTCATCGGAAGGGTGTGATTCGCAAACCATCTTCCTTCAAGGAGCAAGCACCAACATCGATCCAATCACTTTCAAAATCCTGATCAGTCTGGCGATTATCGTCATCGCGACGGTGCATGGTTATGGCGCGGCTTGGTTGGCGATCTGGATGTTGTTTCATCCTTATCAGTCGGTGAAACTTTTTGGCGTCACGGTCTGGCCACAGGGGATGATTCCGCGGCACCGGGAGCGTTTGGCGGAATCGATTGGTAATGCTGTTGGGAATGAACTGGTTTCGCAGGAGACGGTCTTTCACGCGCTGTTTGAAACTGGATTCTTCAGTCGCAAAGTCGAAGGTTTCGTTAACAGCTACACCACGGAATTACTTTCGACGGCCCACCCTTCGCTGATCGAAGCACTCCCCAGAGGCGCGCGCGCGCCGGTGCTCGACACCATCACGGCATTGCAGTATCGGCTGGCCGAACACATTGCCTCGGTCTTGAAGAGTGAACAGACCGCCGCAGAGATCGCAAACTTTGTCCATCGTCAGATAGACAAGTTGCTGGAGAAGAGACTGAGCGAAACCGTCAGCGATGCAACGTTCGATCTGGTTTTGGGCTTTGCGGAAAAGCGTTTTAACGGCCTGGTCAACGTGGAAGGATTTGAAGCGAAAGTAAGTGCGTTTGTCGGTGAGCGTATCGATGACTTCGCGCAGATGAAGGCTTCACTGGTAGAGATGCTGACACCGGAAACCATTGCGCTGATCAAAGAGCGTATCGATCGGCAAGTCGGACCGATCGCCGATCACCTGGCTGACATTGCGACCAGCCCAACTACGCGAACTCAGATCGGGACGCTCATCAAGCGCGAAGTCGACGATTACTATCGCGAACTTTCATTCCTGAAAAAGATCTTCATCTCTCGGGAACGCATCTATCGCGAGGTTGATGACCTGGTACACAGCACTCTGCCGCGCCGGGTGGATGAATATCTTCGCGGGGCGGCGTTTGCGCAGGAAGCGACGGTCTTTCTGAATTCAACCATTGACAATTTGATGCAGCGGCCCTTGAACGAGATCATCGGCCAAGTCCCGTCCGAGAAGTTCGAAACAATCAAGCACGAGGCGGCGGCGCGTTTAGTCGCAATGATCCGGAGCCCGGAAGTCGCGGGCTCAGTCCGAACCTATCTTAGTGAAGCACTGGAACGTTTGAGACCTGAGACGCTGCGCGAGCTACTCGCGATGTTGAACCCTGAATCAGCTCAACGCGTGAAGGCTTTTCTCACGAAGAGTTTGTTAACCGTGCTGGCGCGCGACGATACCGCTCGTACCATCAACGCGATCCTTAGCTCGCAGATCGAGCGTTTCCTGGTGGCGCCGATTGGCCGGCTGGCAGATCATATGCCCTCCGGTGCGATCGAGAAAGCCGGCGCCGCGCTGACCGAAAGAATCACCGCCGCCGCGCGTGAACGTCTGCCGGCGGCAATCGCGGAGTTCGACGTCGGTGGCTTGGTGCGCAAAAAAGTTTCGGAGTATCCAATTGAAAAATTGGAAGAGTTGGTTCTATTAGTTGCGCAGCATCATCTGAAAACGATCGAACTTTTCGGCGCCATCATCGGTTTGTGGATCGGCATCGGACAGGCGATCTATTTTTGGTTTACTTATGTGCCGAAGCGATGAGTCGCCGATGATGTGTGCTGTTGATGTTGGGATGAATTCCGCTATGCTATGATTCAATTTCGCCGAATTGTTTCGCCGATTACAATTGTTGAGAACATCGCAATATCGCACGGTATTAGAGAATTCAAGTGACTGCGACAACTTTACGGCGGAAGGCGCTGGCGCAAAGTTAAAGGGGCCGCCAATGTTGAATTGCTAACGGGCGAGATTCGCTTGGCAGAACTTCATTGGTATGAAGCCCATGGAATCGGAAAGAGACAAATCAAGATCAAGCGACTATTAGATTAAGAGACTGCAAACATGAGGTTCGCGATCTGTTTAGACAACGAAGGTTACGAAGCGTCTTTGGAGTTGCGCAAGATATATCGAGTGCTTCCACCCGAAGGAAATGATCCAAAAGATTACGTGCGCGTCGTTGATGAATCAGGCGAGGACTATCTCTACCATAAGAAAGGCTTTGAACTGATCGATCTTCCGCAACGAACCGAGCGCAAACTATTGGCCACTCTGCGATGAATGAATCTTTTTCTATTGACATTCCGCTCAATAGATAATAAACATTCGTTGAAAGGAGTTATCCCCGAATGACATACGTCGTCGTCGAACCGTGCATCGATTGCAAGTACACTGACTGCGCCGCGGTCTGTCCGGTTGAAGCTTTTCATGAATTGCCGGATCGTCTTTATATTAACGCCGACACTTGCATCGATTGCGATGCCTGCGTTCCCGAATGTCCGGTCGAAGCGATCTTCGCCGACAGCAACGTGCCCGAACAATACGCGCACTGGACGCAGATTAATATTGACGAAGCGCCGAACTATCCGGTGATCAGCCAGAAGATTCCCGCGCTGCACGGACCTGCTTGTACGGGACCGGCAGAGTGACTCTCAGAAGCTTTCCGAACCAGAATCTTCAAACTCGCGCAAAACACGTTGGGCTTCCTCCGAAAGGTACTCGTGCGCTTGTCGCTGGAGCGCAATGTGGGCCACTGAGGCGTCGACAGGATCGCGAAGTAAGGCAGCCAGCAGGCGCGCAGGCATTTGGGTCAGGGCTTCGTGCGCCAGAGCGCGCACCACCACACTATTTGATCGCGCGAGTTCGCAGATTTCGGTAGGCGCGAGACGCTCAGGCAAAATCCCGGCGAGTTCGTCAACTCGCGCATAGTCTTTTCGTTCGTGTGCGCGCTGAATCAGTTGGGCGAAGACTTCGGCAGACTGCGTCTGCTGCGCAAGCACCGTCGCGCAAGCGTCCGCCAAGCGTCGGGCCCGGTGGGATGGCTCGTCGGCAGCGGGCTTTTCGGCTTCATTCGCGCGCGCGTCAAGCGCTGCCAGCAGGCGGCTCAGTTCATTATCGGCTCGCGGATCGTATTGAAGCGAGCGAGCGACCTGCACCGCCGAGCCACTGGCTGCCGACAGCCAGGCTCGTTCCATGAGGTTGCGCGTGGTCGACCGCAGATCATTCCAGACACTCGCGACCTTTGGACCAAAATCTTCAATCATCATCGATTACTTTGTTTCCCCGAATTCTTCGCTCAAGTTTGCCGGGACTTTCCCTCGCTAATTGTACTACACGCGCTACAACAAATCGTGCAATGCTGCTAAGCTTTCTGTCCGATGGGCTTTAGCTTGTCGAGATCACTCCCTCTTCCGGTGGGAGAGGGTTGGGGTGAGGGACTAGTTGGGAGGAATTAAAAAAACTACCCTCTTTGTCGTTCTCGTAGACCTCTCGACCGAGAGGGGATACGTAATCAGACGGTTGGGCTATGACAAGCCAGGCCCTCACCCCGGTCCTCTCCCAAAGGAAAGGGAGACTCAGCGACACGCCAAAGTTTCTCGAACATTTGAATCCAGAGGTTCAGACCATGCCCATAAGCGAACAGTTACTTGAGATTCTGGTGTGTCCCGCATGCCGCGCCAAGGTTGAATTGAAACCCGACGGCAGTGGCTTGAAATGCGTCGAATGCAAACGCGTCTATCCCATTCGCGACGATATACCCGTGATGCTGATCGATGAAGCGAAGATCGAAGAAGAGTGAAGTTGGGTACGCATGCTTCCAGCGTGCTGTCTATGAGAATATGAACAAGACGAGCACGCCGGAAGCGTGCGTACCCAGGAAAACTAATGAACAGCCTGCGGGAAATAATTGAGTCGTCGCCAAGCGTGCGCCATCTGGCCTTCACGACCGAACGCGAAAATGACGAACCGCAACCGCTCGGGCCGGCGCTCTGGGATTGGTCGCGGGTCAGCCGCGTGCTGGTAGCGCGCTTGCGTTCGATCGGCGATACCGTCCTGACGACGCCTTCATTGTTCGCGTTGCGCCGGTTTCTGCCGCACGCTCAAATCCACATCCTGTTGGAAGATTGGGTCGCGCCGGTGCTTGATGGTTCAGACTTGATTGATCGCGTCGTCACCGTGCCGCGCGACGGTACGTCTGCGCGAGCGCGCGTCGCTCGTGAACTTCGGGCGGAGCAGTATGATGTCGTTTACAACTTGCATGGCGGAACCACTGCGACACTCTTTACGCGCGCGACGGGCGCGGAGTACCGAGTTGGATTTGAGCACTATCGATATGCGCGCCTGCATAATCATGTTGCGCCTTCGGCCCGAGAAATATGGCAGCGGCCTACTCTGCATTCCGTCGAACAACAACTGGCTTTGATTGGTTGGACAGGCGTTCCGGTAAGCGATCGGCCGGCCACGCGTTTGACAGTGAGTGAGGAAGCGGTTGCCACCGTTTCCGAGAAACTTCGCTTGGCGGGATTTGAAGTTGAAAAGAGCGAACGGTTCGCGGTCATCCATCCGACGGCGGCTTTTGATACCAAGCAGTGGGCTACGGACAAATTTGCGCGCGTCGCCGAAGAATTGCCCGCGCGCGGGTTGACGCCTGTCGCGATCGTTTCGTCGAAAGAAGAGCCGATTCTTGAATCTCTCATCGAACAAACGTCGGTTCGCTTGATCGGACTTAGCAATCTTTCATTACCCGAAGTTGCCGCGCTCGCCTCGCGCTCGCGCTTGTTCATCGGGAACGACAGCGGCATCGCGCACATCGCTGCTGCGGTCGCCGCGCCCTGCGTAGTGATTTTCGGTTCGTCGAATCGCGCGCATTGGCGGCCGTGGACGACTCACCCAAACGAAGTAGTATTCGAAGACATGCCTTGCCAGCCATGCCCCGGGTATTTCTGCGCTGAGTTTGAAAAGCCCGAATGCATCCGGCGCGTGCCGGTAGAGCGCGTGGTCGCGGCGATTGATCGGGTGATCCACCAGAGCGCGACTTTGAGGTCCGCTGAGGAGAGCTTTCGACCAGGGTTGGCGGGAGGCCAGGGAGAACCGAACTCTTCCCGTGAAGGATTTTTGGAAAGGCGTTGAGTGTGACCAGCAATCAGAGTGATTTTCGCCGCCAGGCGGAAGGAATTCTTCATCAAATGCGCGAGCGTAATGTCGTCGTGCTCGGCGATGTAATGCTGGACGAGTTCATTTGGGGCGATGTGTCGCGCATTTCGCCTGAGGCGCCGGTACCGGTGGTCGATATTAAGCGAGAGTCCACGCATCTGGGCGGCGCGGCGAATGTGCTCGCAAACCTGCTGGCGCTGGGAGCGAACGCCTGCGTCATCGGGGTTATTGGTCAGGACTTTGCCGGCGAAAGGATCCGCAGCTCGGTGCGCGAGAAGAGCGCTTTGCAAACAGACGATTTATTGATCGCGGATGATTCGCGCCCGACGACGATTAAGACCCGCATCATCGCGCACAATCAGATGGTCGTGCGCGCCGATCGCGAACATCGCGCGCCGGTGAATGGCGAAATAGAAGTCCGGATCATCGGCGCAGTAAAGTCTGCGATCGAGAACGCGCATGCCCTGATCGTTTCAGATTACGATAAAGGGGTAATCACGCCTCGCATCCTGGCCGAAGTTCTGCCATCTGCGTATGGTCGCATGCCGGTGCTGATCGATCCGAAGCTGCGAAACTTTGACGTCTATCGTCCGGCAACCCTGGTCACGCCGAATCATTACGAAGCGCTACAGTTAACAAATCTTGAAGAAGATTCTGATGGCGCTTTGCAGACCGCAGCCAAAAAGATTCGCGCTCGGTTAGGCTGTGATGCGGTGCTCATCACCCGCGGCGAGCGCGGCATGATGCTCGTCGAAGGAAATCTCGATCCGGTATTCGTCGAAACTGCGGCGCGCGAGGTGTACGATGTAACCGGCGCCGGCGATACCGTGGTCGCTACACTAGCTGCGGCTCTCGCCGCGGGCGCATCAATGACAGAAGCCGCAGTGTTGGCAAATCAGGCTGCGGGAATTGTTGTCGGTAAACTCGGCACCGCCACGGCGAGCGCGCAAGAAATTCTAGAGACGATTCAATAACCATGTTCAGACGATTCATCATCCTTTTACTGGTGGCGTCGACTGCCGTCGCCTTGGTTCCTTCTACTTTTGCGCAGGATCAACAGCGCCCCCGCACGGTCATGCCGGCCGATCCGGCTACGATCCAACAGCCGCAGTCCTTGAATTCTCCCGTGGCGTCCCCGCGGATCCTTCCCGCGCGACCTGGATCGACTGTACCGCGAACATTGGCAGAATTAAGATCGCAGATCGAACAGATCGTGCATGAGCCCGCGCTTGAACCAGGATTCTTCGCAGTCAAGGTTGTCTCGCTAGACACGAATCAGATCATCTACGAGCAGAACGCGAACAAGTTTGTCCGCCCGGCTTCGAACATGAAACTTTACACCGTCGCCACGGCATTCGATCGGCTCACGCCCGATTATCACTTCATCACTTCGGTTTACGCGAAAGAAAGACCGGAGGACGGCAAGGTCAAAGGCGATTTGATTGTTTACGGTCGTGGCGATCCTTCGATTGCCGCGCGGTTCAATAACGGCGATTACTTCAAGGGCATAAACGATCTTGCCGATCGCATCGTCGCCGCGGGAGTGAAACGCGTCAAAGGCGACCTGGTTGGCGACGAGAGCTATTTCAACGGCACACCCGTCGGTAGCGGTTGGGAATGGGAAGACCTGACGTGGTCATACGGCGCGCAATTGTCTGCCCTTACTATCAACGACAACGCGATTGATTTGACGGTGAAGCCGGGCGAGAGCGTCGGCTTTCCAGTGGTAATCACAACCGGGCCGCCTGCGACATCGTTCATGACAATAGCGAATCACGCTGTGACCTCGGCGCGAGGATCCAGAAATGATCTGCATATCTATAGGGGTCTGGGCGCGAATACCTTGGAGCTCACCGGAAGCTTGCCGCTCGGCGATAACGGGTTCATTGGCGGCGTTGCCGTTCCTGACCCGGCGCTGGCTTTCGTTTCGATGTTGAGAGATGCGTTGGTAAAGCGCGGCGTGAAAATCGATGGGCGAATTCGCACAGTCAGCTCAAAGTCCGGAAGTCTCATTGGATCGGGAGAAGAACATGAAATTGCGACGTTCCAGTCACCACCATTCAGCATAGTTGCAGCGCAGACGCTGAAGCCTAGCCAAAATCAGTACACGGAGCTAATTCTGCGCGCGCTGGGAAGATTTGATGCTCAAGGTGGAACGGGTATTCGTACAATATGGAATCAAAGTAATGAGGATGCGGGACTACAAGTCGTGAGGAAATTTCTTCTTCAAGCAGGCATCAGCGAGAGTGAGGTTGCTCTCAACGACGGATCGGGTCTTTCACGCAACGATTTGATCTCAGCGAACACGACAGTGCAGTTGCTGACGTTTATGACCAAGCATCGTTACTTTGCCCCGTTTCGCGATGCCTTGCCGATTGCCGGTGTCGACGGGACACTCCGCACGCGCATGCGCGGCACGCCCGCCGAAGGCAACGTGCGCGCAAAGACCGGCTCGCTCAGTTCCGTCGCGTCGTTGTCGGGCTATGTAACCACGGCCGCGGGCGAGCATCTGGTTTTTTCCATGATGCTGAACAATTATCCGGACGCCGCCGCCGTACGTCGTGATTCGATCGATGCCATCGCGATCTTGCTGGCGTCGTTTGCGGGAAAGTCGCAGTAAGCACGGACTGACTAGACTGATGGAAGCCCAAACTCTTAATTGCCCGAATTGTGGCGCCGCGATCTCGAGCGATGCTCCGCAATGTCAGTACTGCGAATCGAAGCTCGCAACCGTCGCCTGTCCTTCGTGCTTCGGAATGATGTTTCTTGGCAGCAAGCACTGTCCGCATTGTGGCGCGACGGCAGTGCGGGCGACCGCCGCGCAACTCTCCATCTTGAAGTGTCCGCGCTGCAAGATCGATATGTCTTCAGTCACGATTGGCACCGAAGCGATGCGCGAATGCGAGCGATGCGACGGGCTTTGGGTCGAGGCTGCTGCTTTCGAGAAGATCTGCGCCGATCGCGAGCAGCAATCAGCCGTGCTCGGCTTGGCGTCACCCGCGCCGTCACATCCAGTGGACGTGACTAGCGACCACAACAAAGTTTTTTACGCGCCCTGTCCACAGTGCGGTCAGTTGATGAATAGAATTAACTTTGCGCATTGCTCAGGTGTGATCGTCGACGTTTGTAAAGGCCACGGCACCTGGTTCGACCGCGACGAATTAAGCAAGATCGTTCAGTTCATTCGCAGCGGCGGCCTGGAAATGGCGCGTCAGAAAGAGAAGATGGAAATTGAATACCAGCGGGAACAACTTCACACGGAACAGATACGCTCCACTGATCAGGATTTATTACGCCGCTCCTTCGCCGACGAAGAACGCATCGACGGTCTTTCCGCGGCGCGAGGTTTGTTGAAATTTCTGATTGAGTAGCCGACTTCACGCATCCAATGTTTCTAATTCGTCGTCCTTCTGCGCGTGAGATCGAAGAGTTCATCAAAGGGTCAATTAATCTTCCGCTGTCGTACGAACAAGTAGGCGTGGCGAAACACTCTTTATCGGATTTCAGGATCGATGAGGCGAGTGCCACGATTGGACGCGGTAAGCCTGCGTTCGAACAAGCCAAGCTGGCCCTGCGCGAATGGCGACACTTTCAATTGGGCTGGGTCGAAAGTTTCCCAAAGAATGCGCCCATCGAACCGGGAACGACCGTGGCGATCTTGATTCATCATCTTGGGTTTTGGTCCCTGAATGGATGCCGGGTGGTCTACGAGTTGGGCCGGCTGGAAGAGAACAGGTTTGGATTCGCCTATGGCACTCTAACGAACCATGCGGAAATGGGGGAAGAGGTTTTTCAGGTCTCGATTTCAGCTGAGTCTGAAGAGGTTTCCTATAACATTCGGGCCGCCTCGAAGCCTCGCGCGGCGTTGGCACGCATCGGGGATCCAATCACCCGCATGCTCCAAGCGCGCTTTCGTCGCGATTCAATCGCCGCAATGCAGCGCGCGGTGATTTCCTAGCGGTGCGCGAAGTAATAAGTCTCTCCGTAGTCGGCGTTGATGACCCGCGAGAGTGGGTCGAGTTCCTGAGACCTCCTAATTTCTACTATGGCTCCTTCCGTCCGCCCTGTCGAAATCAAGTAAATAAGTATAGCCATGATGAGCAGTGGGACAGTAGCCCGCCTCTCAACTTTCACCGCGGAAATTTCATTCGGCTCACCAGTTCGACGAAGCGGGGATCAGAGCGCAGCGGATCGAATATTGGCTCGACGTTGAGATAAATGATCCAACCGGTGCGATCTTCGTAGGCCTTGGTGAGTTGTTCGAACGCCCGATCCTTATCACCTAATCCAAGGTAAAGAATTGCCAGGTCATACGGAGAGACATAGGCCTGCTCAGACATTTTATTTAGTTCACCGAGTATCTTTTGCGCCTCGCCCTGTTTACCCGAAGCCGCATAGGCATGTCCCAACAGAGCCAGTAAGCCTGACGTTCTTCCAGCGATGGCGATTGCTTTCTGAAGTTCTTTGATAGCTGCCTCGGGCATTCCTTTCAGCTCGTAAACCTCACCAAGGTTCCAATGCGCTACCGCGTCGGTCGAGTCCAACTCGATTGATTCTTGATACTGACTTATTACGGTCAGGATTTCGACGACCACTTCCAGCTCACGGATTCTTACCGCGTTCGTGGGACAGTGAACCTGAATGCGTCAGGAACGTCGTTTACAGGAGTTTTGGATATAACCGTTTATGACCTTGACGGAAATGAGGTTTTCTCTGACTGTTGCGCGACCTTTGATGGGAGCCGCGCCGGATTAGGATCGCCTAGTGCGCCAGTGCCGGCGAATACCTGCCTGCCTCGAAAGGTAATATTCAGTTAAACCGTTACCAGGGCTGGTCGAGAAGATCAATTAAAGGTCAGCCATAAACCCGCAAATTCCCATTTCAGAAACTATGAAAAAATGCCGAGCGCAAGTTGCATTGCGCTCGGCATTCTAGCTGTTTCGTCAAGTGGAGGTGGCAGAATTTTGTCTATCGATTCTCTTTGCGCGCCCGGCTTCGCTGCCGCAACTTCGTAGCGACTCCCGTCAGCCCGGTCCCCAACAACAGCAGTGTTGTCGGTTCGGGAATGGGCGACTGATTCCCGGTAATTCCAGCGGTTATCTGCGCCGAGCGGCCTGTCTCCACGAACAAATCGGCGACCGTCAGCGAGAAAGTGCCGGAGCCACTCGCGTTGCTGAAGGTGAAGTTTTGCGTCGTCGGTGAAGTGAAATGAATGTTCACTCCGCCCTGATCGATATTTGGCGAAACGCTCCCTATGATCGTTGCCGTATAGGTGGCGCCCTGTCCGCCCGTGATTCCAGTCGGGGCCGTGAAAGTAATATTCAAAGTGAACGTGCCGCTCAATGCCTGGGTCGGCGCCGTGCTGAGAAAGAACGAACCCAAACTATTAGCGCCGCTCAAGGAACCGATGCCTAATGCAGTTGTGCCGGTAAATGATCCGTTACCGGTGAAAGTCAATTGCGGGACCGCGGTAACTGTGCCGGTCGTAGAGCCGGAGATGGTTACCTCATTTGCGCGGGCCGCCTTTTGACTGACACCAAAGATGACCAGGGCCAGAAGGCCAAGGAAAATGGACTTGAGAAATGTGGACCCGATAAGCCTTTTCATAGTGTTCCCCCTGCGAACGTGCCAATAGGCACAATTTGAGATGGAGTGTTCAGGCACGCGAGCATGCGGGACAAGTGCGCTCGTACGCCTGATCAATTTCCTCTAACTGGCACTCTGAGCGATTCGGAGAGGGAAAAGAACCAATCTGCAGAGGTTTCCAGAATTTTCAGTTCCCAGCAAGGAAATTTATGTGATCGGATCGTAATTCGAAGAAAGCCGGTCCTCACAGACCGTCGCGGTTTTCAGGTCTTTATGAAATAGACACCAATAGTGCTCCCTCTTTGCTTCATGATTCAGTCTCCAAGTAAACTCGCAAATCCTGGAGAGGCGAATTGGAACCTGAAACGCTGAACATCAAAATCAACGAGCGCGAGAGCGTGACTGCGCTGCTCTATCCCGCGCCGAAGCGTGTGCGTCTGGGCGTGACGATCGTACTCGGGCATGGCGCCGGCGCGAACCAGTTGAGCGGTTTCATGCGCGAGTTTGCGCTGGGCTTAGCCGCGCGCGGAATCGACTCGATGACTTTCAATTTTCTATACACGGAACAGAAGCGGAAACTGCCGGATGCAAAAGAGAGACTCGAGAGTTGCTATCGCGCAGTGATCGATGCCGCGCTGAAGCACGCCAAGCTGAAAAAGAATCGGCTGGTGATTGGTGGCAAATCGATGGGTGGCCGGATCGCTTCGCAAGTCGCCGCTGCTGACGGAAAAAACATCGCCGGCTTGGTCTTGCTCGGTTATCCACTGCATCCGCCGGGTCGTCCGGACAAGATGCGCGATCAGCATTTGAAGGAGATTCAGGCACCGATGCGGTTCGTGCAGGGCTCACGCGATGCGTTTGGAACTGCCGATGAAATTCGCGCCACCATAAAGAAACATCGCTTGCCCGCAACGCTTTATGTGATCGAAGGCGGCGATCATTCTTTCAAAGTGCCGAAGAGCGCGGGTGTGCCGCAGCAGGAAGTTTACGAAACAGTAATGGACGAGGTAGCTGCATGGTCGCAATCGTGTCAGAACCAGGAGCGGTAGCGACCGTGTCAGAACCGAGAGCGGTAGCGACCGTGTCAGAACCGAGAGCGGTAGCGACCGGATCATCAAGTTTCGCGGAATTGTTAGATCCCATCGCTACCGCTCCGGGTTGTGACCGAGTTTTGACACACTCTCGGTAGCGACCGGATCACGAACAGACTTTGGAATCGGCAAGCACTTTCGGATCGATGGTATCGGGCGTGGGGCCGGTCGCTACCGCTCGCGGGTCTGACACCTTACTTAGTCGGAGGATTTAGACTTTGCCCAACTACAACTTCATTCAACTCGACGTATTCACCGATCGAGCTTTCTGTGGCAATCCCCTCGCGGTCTTTCCCGAAGCCGAAGGACTCAGCGACAAGCGAATGCAGCAGATCGCGCGCGAGATGAATTTGTCTGAGACGGTCTTTGTTCTGCCTTCGGAAAAAGAAGAAGTGTCG
>Ga0209577_10005167_pt1 | contig 12198 bp, 10 predicted proteins | sample GraSoiAngelo_109_FD_185874 | JGI IMG/M metagenome (GOLD analysis project Ga0209577, IMG submission 185874) | Grasslands soil microbial communities from the Angelo Coastal Reserve, California, USA - 14_0903_12_20cm (SPAdes) (version 2) | ecosystem: Environmental > Terrestrial > Soil > Grasslands... | reverse complement strand
TCGAGTAACAGGTCGCCGGGGTCACTCGCCATGAGGACGCAACGTTGCACGATCTTTGTTTCGGTCTGGACGACATAGGTTTTTTCTGCCGCCGTAGATCCCGTATCGGTCCAGGTACTATTCAGAATGAACGCCGGGAAGTCGTCCATGAACCTTACGGCTCTAAGCACATTTCCTTGCGGGACAGCGCGGCCCACCTTTATTAGCCGCTCGAGACTCGCTTTTGGAAGTCCCCACCAATTGTTCCCTGCTGAAAAAGTGCGCCCCCAAGCTTGCACGTCATAGCGACTGCCGGGGCCTTGCTTCATCATATTGTCATAGCGAAGAAAGCGGGTCCCGGCGGGTAGCGCGTAAGGGTTTGCGATGTCATCTCTAGTGACCCGAGTCACCTCCCCGCCCGGCAGATGCTTGTGCGAAAAAGACCCGACCGATCCAGCCTCGAGACTCTTCTCCAAGTACAGTTGTCGATATTTGACGGTATCCAGAAACTTGGCATACCAGACGATGTAATCAGAGTTTCTCGGAAGCAGCTTCGCACCAAGCCCAGTTGATTTCTCAAAAAGGATCAGCGAGATGAAGTTGCCGTCACCATAGACCTCATCCATCAGCGCACGGACTCGGTGGACATTCTCGTCACCGATCTGCACAAAGATTGAACCGGAGTCAGCGAGAAGATCGCGCGCGACAGTGAGCCGGTCACGAAGGTACGTGAGATAGCTGTGGATACCATCGCGCCACGTATCCCGAAAGGCCTTTACTTGCTCCGGTTCCCGGGTGATTTGGTCGGTCCTGCCGTCCTTTACGTCGCGACTGGTGGTGGACCACTGGAAATTGCTGTTGAACTTGATCCCGTACGGTGGATCGATATAAATGCACTGCACTTTCCCCCGCAAGCCTTCGCGCTCGGCGAGACTTGTCATCACTTGCAGCGAGTCACCGAGGATCATGCGATTCGACCAGTTTTGATCGTGCTGATAGAACTCCGTCTTGTCTATGCCTTTCGGAATTCCATTGAAATCGGCGAAGAGATCGGCTGTGGCCTCCCCGGCCTCGTGCTCACGCTCTCGGGTCTCCCGTAACAGATCATCAACCAGCGCCTTCGGATGCACCTTCTCCTGAATGTAGAGCGGGGGCGCATTTACAACTAGGTTGCTCCAGTTCTCGTCGTCCTTGCCACGCCAGACGAGCTGCGGATCCAGATCACGGTTCCTGCGCTTATAGGCCACACGGACTGATTCTCTTTCGGACTCCCGCAGTACCGACTGGAATTCGGCGGTGGGAATATTCTTGCGCTTTGCCTCGTCGTGCTTAAGCGCCTCAACGGCCTTTGGCGCGGATTTCCTCACCATGTCTAGCGCCCCTCGCGGATGGTCTGCTTGCCAGTCGAGTCGATCATCTGGTGGAATCGGCTTTCGACTTCCTTCGCGAAGTCGGACTGAATTTCGTAGTAGTCACAGAACTCCGCGAAGGCCCATCGGCTATAACTCTTCAAGTGATTGACACCGGGAATCCAGTAAACGTCCATGGTCTCCTTCTTTGCCTTCGCGTTTTCACCACGATAGCCCTTTATTTCAACAACAAGGTGCAGTAAATCATTGTCACCACGTCCGTCATCCACCAGTACGATGAAGTCCGGAAGGTATCTTCGGGTCTCGGAGCCATCGCGGTAGGGGACTTCAAATCCTAGGCCCCGATTCTTCACGTAAGCTTTGACTTGGGGATGCTTCTCGGCAACGCGGCAGAATTCCTTCTCCCACTCGCTGTCGAGTATCGCCCAGTTAACATGGCAGCGATTGGCGCTGGTTTCCCAGCGCGGCGTTTTCGATGTGTTGAAGTTAACGTGAGCCGTACTTCCGTCGGGCGTGTACGGATCGAGAACGGCCTCGATGGGACGTTTTCCGACGAACGCCGTCGTTATCCCCGCGACGATCTTGTTGCAGGCCATGTCTGCCAGCAATTTATATTTAAGCTGCGCCGGATAGGTACCGCCTCGGCAGACGAGATACCCGCCATCGATCCACTGCTTCACGATTCGTTTCAGTTGCCCGAAGAGCGGCAGCCTCGGATCACCGTTGGCATCTCGCCAGCGAGTAAGCACTAGATGCGCCGTTAAGTCGTAGATGACCTGCGACGGGCGAACCTCGCCCGTGTGGACGAGGTTGAGGTCAATCGGTTGCCCGACGATTCCTGAATTGCGGGTCTCCGTTGCCCCAACTAGTGCTGGTGTAAGTTCTAGCATGGACACATCTCGGTCGAATTTCGCCTCGACGCGCTCTTCAGGGAGTTCGACACGATATCCCTGCACTCGGGGGAACCGAATTTCAAGCGCGTCCCGATCCGGGCGAATGGCTCTGACATGGATGGTTTCGCGTGGCGGCGTCGGCTTAGCCACAACTGGCTTCGCCGTGAAGTCGAATGGGATTCCAAGGATATCTGCGTATTCGACATCAAATAACCCTTCATCATTCAGCTCATACGACTGGCGGCGCAAAGCCCGGCCAATCACCTGCTCGCAGAGGAGCTGTGTCCCAAATGCCCGGACGCCCAAAACGTGGGTAACGGTATTGGTATCCCATCCTTCCGTCAGCATCGAAACAGACACGACGCAGCGTATTTCTCCGCCTAGCCGCCCCTTCCTACCGACAGTATTCATAACCTCACGTAGGAGATCTTGATCGGAGATGTTCTCTGCTTGGCGCAGGTCGCCTGTACGCTCGATAATGTCTCGACGGAACTGCTCTATTTCAGAGGCCGCGACCTTTAAGAAGTTCGCATCAAGCGACTCGCCTGATTCCAGTTGCTCGCTGTCGATCAGGAGGGTGTTTGGACGAGGAAGTGGGTTCCCATGGCTGTCAAAATTGCAAAATAATGGCAACCGCCCTTGAGTGAAACTGGTCGAACCGTCATCATTTTCCGTCTGATATCCGGCGATGAAGTCGTACAACAACTTCGATGACGACGTGTTATTGCATACGACGATGAAGCACGGGGGAGCCGAGACTCCCTCTTTCTGCCAAAGCTCGTGAGTCTGTTTGTAGTGTCCGTAAAGCGCGTCGAGAGCCGTCTGCAGTTGAGGGGGTAAGTCCGCCGGACTGAGTGCGCCTGATTTACCACGACCTCTCCTCGGCATCTTCTTGCCAATGTGCTTCCAGAGGTTCCGGAACATCGGCATTTCGTCGCCCGGAATGTTTTGGGCGACTGGAACACGCGGCAACTTGACGATTCCGCATTCAATCGCGTCCATCAGCGAGAAGTCGCTCATCGTCCAAGGAAACAACGTGCCCTCGGCATAACCGGAACCGCGCAAGAAGAAGGGCGTCGCAGAGAGGTCAGTAACCCGGATGATGCCAATCTTTCGGTTCACTGTTTCGAGTCCAGAAATCCAGAGTCGAGCCGCCTCATTGTTCTTCTCCGCTTCGTCTTTGTCCTCCCCCTTAAGCTCACCCTCGCCAGCGGCCGGCTTCTCCCGGTAGCAATGGTGTGCCTCGTCGTTAAGCACAAAGATGTTCCGCATACCCATGAGATCAGGTATGACGCGCTGGAGCATCTGTCCGTCCGTCTCGCGGGTATTCAATGCCTCACCGTGGCCTTGCAAGAGGGCCCGTCCGCCCTTTGAGATGTCAACCCGCTCACGCAGCTTGAACCCGTGGTAGTTCGTTATGACGATCTTAGCTTTATGGATTTCGTCGATCAGATCGTCTGGGACCAGCTCACGACTCTGGTAATAGCTGTCTGGGTCATTGGGCTGCAGGACCCTTAGGCGATCCTTGATCGTGATGCCGGGTGTCACCACGAGGAACCCCCGGGTGAATCGATTGCTCTGCGGGCGGCGGACGGCGTTTATCGTCTGCCACGCAACAAGCATCGCCATAACGGTGGTCTTCCCAGCGCCCGTGGCGAGCTTCAGCGCAAGACGGCCTAGCTCCGGGTTGGCGTCGCGATTGACGGCGGCCAGTTCGCCGAGAATCTGCTCCCCGAACTTCCCGCTCTGCGGGGCCACCTCGGACAGCCAGATCAGCGTCTCAACGGCTTCAACCTGACAGAAGAACGGTCGGATGCTCGCGAACTTATGGTTGCGCCAATGTTCGAGCAGTCTCGCGGTCTCGGCAGTCACCCGCCATTGACTCTGCGGAAGCCGACGCCACTGATCCACTTGCCTCCGAACTGCGTTGATCCGTGCGATTTCGTACCGCTGGCTTGCAGTGGAAAGCCCGTCAGAATCATCAAGTTCAAGGGTTCGCTGACTTCCTTGGGGCTTCGGGATAGGAGTGATGAACTCCGCCTGCCGACGGGTTTCGAGGATCCTCTGGGTAGGCTGACCGCGCTCGTCCAATTCCCAATGCCTGCTCGGGTAATCGTAGGGCGAATTCAGGATCGGGCGCTCGAAGAATGCGTCGTTCATTCTTGTGTTTTTCCCTACTGCTGATTCAGCGTTGGATGAATCGAAGCGACTGGCCGACGAGCAAACAGTCTCCTAATTTGGAACGTCCGGTCAACTCGTAATTTGCAAATCCATGGGGGCCCGCAGGTGCGCCCGGCGGGCTCCCTTGGTACCAGAATACGTTCTCCGCGAGGTGCTTACCACCCGGACCCGGCGCGATCCACCTTCGGCAGTGTGTATCCGCAGCCGGTCGCACCAGTTGGAGCCGGCCGTGGCGGACGGGACGATATACGTCGCAGCGCTACCGCCGGAGGCGCGCAGTTGTCACCTTGATCGCAGCTCGGGCTCGTTCAATGATTGGGCGCAACGCTGTGGCAATTTCGGGAGCCTGCGGCCGATAATCGCCGGTCGCAAGTCGTCCCGGGGCACATCCTTTCAGCTATTAATAACCGTATTCTAGTCGCATGATTCCGATTACGACGGAACAAGAACTTGCAGAAGTTCTCTCGGAGAGTGGGAAGCGCTTCTACGTCTACGTGCTCTATCGCCCGCACGCCAACAAAGGCTTAGACACGCCGTTTTACGTCGGCATAGGCCAGGGTAATCGCTTGTTTGCCCACGAGCGAGAGGCACGCGATCCCAACGCCGCTGGTTCAAAGCTGGAAGTAATTCGCGGCCTTTGGGCGAAAGGACTTGACATCGTCCGGATCATCGACAGCTTCCATGATCGCGAACCATGGGATCGCGAGGAAGCTCTCATAAACCAGTGGGGATTGCTGAAGGACGGCACAGGCCTCTTGGTAAATGAGCAGCGATACGCCCGCGCATGCACAGCCGAAGGCGGCGCGGAGCTGCGCAAGTATGCTCACCACGGAAACGAATTGCCGCCGAACTTTCGCTCACGGTGTCGGCGTTTGCGCTCGGGACCACGACGACCCGCGAATCCCGACTCCGTTTACGGCAAGATCTGCGCGGTGCTCGACGAAAATCCCGGAACGGTCGGGGCGGAACTCGTCGAGCTCCTCTTGAGGGTAGATTTCTCGGCCAACAAATCGGCGTACACAAAATCCGGGGAGGTCAGTCGCCCATGGCTCGCAGGTTATATCGACGGCGGCTTTTACAAGAGGAACCAATGCATACAGGAATTTTGAGTATCCTGACGACCTAGGTAACAGTGCGCAAGGTAGGAATTGCCGCCGCCAGCTAGGCTGAAAGTTCGCAACGACCAATGACTCGATCAACTACGGAGCAAAGGCGAGGCGTGCTGCAGCGAGCGGTTGACACTCGTTATAGACGCGGACGGGGCGATTCGTTGGCGATACTCGTGTTGGATCGAGCCATCAAGATACTCCAGAGTGTTGTCGCGAAGAAACGCGGAGAGGCTGTCCTCGAAGCTGTGCGACGCGAGATTCAAGATGAGCCGGATTACCTTGTTGCTCGCTACCTGGAAATCACCGCACTGGAATCCGCACTACAGCCGCGAAGGCGCGGGCGGAAACCTAAACCTAAACCTCCGACGCGGGGATCACGGGGACGCCCCATGATTTGGGGTCCACTTGCAACGCTGTGCTTGAAGCGGTTGGAGCTTGGACAGGCGATGTTGCGCGAGAAAGGAGAGCCCGTCACCAACGTTCGCGCATACGAGTTAGCTCTCGCAAAGGAATTGCCGAAACTGTCACTCGATGACCGGAAGAGACTGGCCAAAAAGCTCGCGCGGCGGACCGCGGACTTCCGATCACTCCAGAAATAACCAGAAAATCCGCGAACAATTTCGACTTTATTCGGTATCCGAATCCTTCACCCTTGCTCCCGTAGGCCGCGGAGACTCCGCGCGGGGAGAAGGCATATTGAGGAGCCGAAGAGTCAAGGGGACAGACTCCAAGGCCGCTAACAGCTCGGGCGGCTTGACAAGTCTCCGCACCCCGGGGGTGCGTATTAATCTATCGCACGCAGTAGAACCGTTCGAGACCATTGCAGCGCAGCTCGACAAGAACGGCTACTGCCCCGTGCCGCTCGTCTTCGGTCAGAAGAGGCCAATTCCCGAAAGGTGGCAACGGTATAAGTTTGTTCCCGGCGAGGAACGACGGTACGCCGGCGCGGGAACAGGGCTACTGTGTGGCAGTCTGATCGGGCTTGACATCGATGTCTACGACGCGGCTGTTGCGAGGGAAATAGGGAAACTTGCGCGACGGAACCTCGGAGCCGCGCCATCGCGAGTTGGAGAAGCACCCAAAGTTGCAATGATCTATCGCTTGGCCGGAAATCCGTTTGCCAAGCTCAGAACAGCCAGCTTTCGCTTTTCCGGAGATGGACCGGAGAGCAAACCCCACCGGGTGGAGATTCTGGCCGAGGGCCAACAACTTGCCGCGTTCAACGTCCATCCCGTCACAAAAAAGCGATACCGCTGGCTCGCGAGGCGGAGTCCGCTGACGGTTCCCTTTTACAAACTCCCGCTCGTCACCCATGCCCAGCTGCGGGGTTTTATCCGTAGGACGGAAGCGATTCTCCGAGCACACGGAATGCGCGTCGGCAGGCTTGCAGAAGCTGAGATCGACGAAGACGTGTCGAGTGCTGAGCTGCGGGCCTTCGACCCAGAAGAGTGTCGTCAAGCGCTTGAACAAATTCCAAACGATGACGAGTGCTATGACGATTGGATTCGCATGTGCTATGCGATCAAGGGCGCACTGGGGGAACAAGGACGCCCTGACTTCCTGCGGTGGTCGGCGAAATCGGACAAAGACGATCTAACAACCACGAACGCTGCGTGGGACAGTGCTAAGCCAAGCCGTATAGGCGCGGGCACGATTTTTTTCCACGCCCTACGCAACGGGTGGCAGCGTACACGCGCAACTCCAAGCGGGCGCAAATGGCCGTCACCGCTCCCTGAGGCTGCCTTCCAAGGACTAATCGGCGAGATCGTGCGAGCAATCGCGCCGCAAACCGAATCCGACCCATCGGCTTTGGTCTTGCAAACTCTCGGCGCGTTTGGTGCGGCTTTGGGCCGTGGCCCCCACGTCCTAGTTGAGAACGATCAGCATCACACAAACATCTTCTCAGTACTGGTTGGCGGTACCTCCAAAGGACGTAAAGGTACAGCGTGGGGTCGGGTGAGAGAGATTTTTTCGTCGGTCCCGGACTGGCCCGGAACAGTCACCGGACTGTCGAGCGGTGAGGGTTTGAAGTATCACGTGCGAGACGTGGTCGTAAAGACCATTACCAGTGAGAAGACCGGCAAAAGTAGGGACGTGGTCTTCGATAAGGGGGTAGAGGATAAGCGGTTGCTGGTCTATGAGCCCGAATTTGCGCAGGTACTGCGACAGGCGGCCCGGACCGGCAACGTCATCTCAGCCGTGATTCGATCCGCGTGGGACTCAGGAGATCTTCAGACGCTAACAAAGAATGACCCAATCAAGGCGACCGGAGCCCACATTTGCATCATTGGACACGTGACAGCTGATGAACTCCGCGCCGAGATGACCGCGACTGAGCAGGCAAACGGATTCGCTAACCGATTTCTATTCATGTGCGTCAAACGCTCGAAACTCCTTCCGCGCGGCGGCAAACCTTTGGATGAGCGGGTGCGACATGAATTCGCCAGCAGAATCTCGAAAGCACTTCAGCAATCCCGGAGCCTGTGCGCGGTCGCACGAACAGAAGCGGCCTTCGCGCTATGGGAACGAGAGTATCAACGACTCAGCGAAGGAGGCAGCGGACTATTTGGTGCGGTAACGGCTCGTGCCGAGGCACAGGTGCTGAGGCTCGCGTTGATCTACGCGCTTGCGGATGGAGCAACTGAGATTGATACCCCTCACTTAGAAGCGGCGCTCGCGGTCTGGGACCGCGCGGAAGCCTCCGCTCAGTACGTATTTGGTACAGCACTCGGCAATGCCGTAGCTGACGAGATTCTCCGTGCGCTTCGATCTGCCGGTGCCCAAGGCTTGAGCAGAACGCAGATCCGAGACCTGCTTGGCCGTCACGGAAGATCGGAGCAGGTTGGTGCGTCACTCGAATTGCTCTCAACCCGAAGGCTTGCCGTGAACTTTCACCAGCCGTCTGAGGGTGGTCGTCCTTCCGAGGTCTGGAGGGCGGCAGAGTATGCGACCGAAGCGACAAAAGCGACTAAAGTCGGCACAGAACTTTCGTCGCATCGGTCGCTTCGGTCGCCCGCCCGGAAGGTTATTCGCGTGGTAAAGCGGAGCCGCAAGTGACAGTTTTCCTGCTGCACCTTCCAGAGCCGGTGGGCTGGATAGCCCTTACGCCGGAATTCTTGCGCGAAGTACAGGCGGTTGCTCGCGAAACGCTCCGTGCCGACACGAACAACAGCGACACCACGATCCCGCGCGCCTCTGCGGTCACCTTGCTTACCGCCGAGGATGCCGGCCGGCTGCTCTCCGTGGATGCGTCGTGGCTGCTGCGGCAGGCGCGGGAAGGCCGTATCCCGCACGTCAAGCTGGGGCGTTACGTGAGGTTCGATCCCCGCGAACTCGTTGGGCGATGCACAAAGAACCCCGCTTCGGGCTCCTGACACGCGGATCGGCAATCCGCACACCACGATAGAACACCCTGATCTGCCTGGGCTGCTGTCCGCTTGTTTCCGCGTCGGTTTCCGTTTCAAGTTGGTCCCTTAAGGAATCTCGCGCTCGGTTTGCGAGGCAGAACAAGGGCCTGCGATTTCACTTAATGCGATGAGCCATTCTGAACTGCCCCCGCCTTTCATACGCTGACCCTAATGGCGACCGTTAGAAAGCATCGTGGCCGGTGGTGCGCAGACTTCCGTGACCAGCACGGCTGCCGACGCATCGAGGTGCCGAGGGGCGCGTTTGAAAACGTTGCTCAGGAGAAACTTGCGGCCCAGGCTCTGCTGAGTAAGCGCCTCGCCGAGGTTTCGCGCGGACAGCATCAGCCGCTCAGTCAGCGCCCCACATTCTCGGAGGTCTGCACTCGGTACCTCGAATCGAAAGTAAATCTCCGACCATCAACGGTGCGCAGCTATCGCGGCCTGATTGAGTGTTACTTGGACCCGTATTTCGGCAAGTGGAAGGTCCAGACGATATCGCCCACCGATGTGGAGCGCTTTAGGTTTGAACTTACGCAGGGCTTACCCGCCCCCATCGCGAAAACCTTCACTGAACGACGGCTCTCAGCGAATCCCAAGTGGTCGAAAGCCCGCGCAACGCTAGAAACGGCACGCATGAAGCCTGGCGTGCGGACGATCAACCAGGCGCTGACGCTGCTGGTGATGCTGCTCAATTACGCCTCGAAGCATCGGTGGGTGGACTCTAATGCTGCCGAGCATGTTGAGCGTTTGCGTGATACTAGGTCTCCGGACGAGCAAGCAATCGACGGGAACATCCTGAGCCCCGACGAAATACGACGACTACTCGATGCGATGCCAGAGGGCGTCTATCGGATGATCGTGCAAACGGCAGCCTTCAGCGGTGGGCGGCAAAGTGAGCTCATCGCTTTGCAGTGGGGCGACATCGACTGGAGCAGCAAACAAATATATATCCGGCGAGCGTGGCGCGAAGGCCGAATCACTCTGCCAAAATCGCGCAGCTCGACCCGTCGCATTGATTTACCTGAGTTCCTCATGCACGAACTAAAGAAATGGAAGCTCAGGTGCCCGAAGAGCGAACTTGACCTCGTATTCCCGAATGAGGCTGGCCGGCCATTGAGCCACAGCAATCTGCTAGCCAGGGGCCTCTATCCCGCGCTGAGGCGCGCCGGTCTACGCCGCGTTCGTTTCTGCGACACGGCTATGCGAGCATGATGTTGGCAAATGGAGCAGACGTCGTGCGGCTATCACGCCTGCTCGGACACGCCTCGCCTACCGTGACCCTCAGTGTCTATGCCCATCAACTTCCGATTGAGCATTACGCGAGCGTCGATAGGCTTGCGCAGCTTGTCTACGGCGAGAGCGGTTCGCCGGTTCCCGCGTCGCCGGTGGAATCGTCAGTAGTGCCGTTTCCCGCGGCGGCGCATCGCCGACCGTGAGTACGCCGGCTGCGAATGCGGAGTTAGCCGCTCTCCTCCTGCGACTTGCTCGCCGATTGGAAGATGCCTATGCGGCTTGCGTGACGGCCGAGGTTGCCCTCACCGCCCAGAACGCAGACCACGACGCTGAGATCGCGCGCAGTCTGCGCGCCAGCGTCTCCGAACCGATCGCAGCCGAGCTGCAAAGGATAAGAAAAGCTATCGCCCGGTCAAAAGCTCAGGAACCGTAGTACTCAGGGATTTCGCCAGCACTTCCAGGGTGCTCAGCGTGACGTTGCGTTCACACCGTTCTATCGAGCCGATGTACGTGCGATGCAGCTCGCAGGCATCGGCGAGGGCCTCCTGCGATAGGCCGTGCTTCCTTCGATAAGCCCGGACATTGTTCGCCAGAACCTTCCTGAGATGTGAGCTGGGCTTTCGCACGGCATTTCGGGACCGCAGTCCCGAATGGTGCGAACTTGCTGACTATGGAGCTACAGACTATAAGTAGCAATATGCGGGCGATATCCTGATGCAATCTCAGACTCATCACCCGGAAGAAGGGGCGGTGGATTCGAAAGCAAAAGCGAAGCTGAGGCGCGCGATTCCGTGGCTGTGCGTTTTCGTTGCGGGAATAACTGTCGTCTATAGCCTTCACCTCGTCGTCGCGCCAGCATCACTCCGGGCCGCGGTCCCTAGCGCGAATGTGAGGCAGGTAAGCCTTGACACGACCTCCGCAACAAACGCCGTTCAGCACTGGCACTGCGGCGTCCTACAGGGCACCACGAGCGACGTCAATATGGATGCTGCGAAACCCGAGGCCGATGGGTTCCACAGCGGCACGTCAATCCGAATAAACGTCGCAACCAAGCAGGTTGAGGTCTTCATGGACGACGAGACGGCGGAGTCTCACGAAGGTACCGAGGCGCATCTATTCAACCGTGACGACGGCACGATCAGTTGGTTCGAGATTACCAAGGGGCCCGCTCCAAGCGTGGGTCTGTACACGCTATTTATTCCTGAAGGATGGGTGTACTACGCCAACCAGCGGCGCCAGGTCCTTACCAAGCAACCGGGCGCGTCAAGCTTTCGGGCGCACTGCAACCTGCAGGGGTAGACAAGCTCTCCCCACTGATGCGCCGTACGGACCGTCAATTCAGGTGACGTCGTGAGGATTCTCTACCGGGACCGTGAGGCTTGGGTCGATCTCGGTGAAGAGCCGCAAGGCACGGAGCTTGAGCCGTGGGAGCGGGAGGCCCTGCAGGCGTTTACCGATGCCCTTCCGAATCTGCCAAAAGAGATCGAAGTCTCGGAAGGCCGCGCCTTTTACTGGCTGCACCAGACCGGACTTTGGCCTTATGACGACAAGAAAACGACATGCTTCGCCGACTACTTGATGGCGGTCCCGGGTTCAGCGAGTCCCCTGCCCTGGTGACGCGAGGCAACTGCAGATCCCGGCGGCCAGCCATGACGGTCGAGGAACTTCCGTGCACTCTCGGCGAACAAGCGGTTCTGCTTTCCAAGCACCGTGTCCAGCTTCCTACTGATGCGCGCGAACGTACGCCGATGCATCGACTTCGGTCTCGCACAGTAAGGGCCGACGAGCTTCGCTTCTAACTTGCCCTGCTTGCGATACAGCCGATCTATCTTGCGCGCGTCCTGGCTGCTATAGACGAGTCCCATGCAGCGCCGGCAACTAAACGAGCCGTCTTCATCCAAGCCGTAGAGGATTGCTCGACGCGAGTTGCATCGTCGGCATCGAAACCACGGACGCGTGCCGCCGAACGGGCAGGCAGTTCGCTCGATACGAATTTCGGTCGGGACCGAGGAGGGAAAATCGGCTA
>Ga0209577_10005166_pt1 | contig 12199 bp, 10 predicted proteins | sample GraSoiAngelo_109_FD_185874 | JGI IMG/M metagenome (GOLD analysis project Ga0209577, IMG submission 185874) | Grasslands soil microbial communities from the Angelo Coastal Reserve, California, USA - 14_0903_12_20cm (SPAdes) (version 2) | ecosystem: Environmental > Terrestrial > Soil > Grasslands... | reverse complement strand
AATAAAGAGCGAGAAATCGGGATTCGAAATCAGTAACCTTTCGCCGATGTGCAACATGATTCCGTTCATGTTGTTGGTGCGCATGATCAGCTCCGGCGTCGATTTCATTTTCTGCGCGACCCGGGCAATGACGTCCCCTTTTTTAACGATGTATTCTTGTTTTTCGGGGGAAGGCACGGGCGAGAAAAGTATATCGATGTTGACGGCGCCGAGCAGGTCTTTCGCTTCCTCGAAGTGCTGGCCGTTGGGATATTTCTGAATAAACGCAAAGAGAGCATTGCGTGCCTCCACCAGTTTGCCTTCCTGCCGTAATTTCGCCGCCTCCTGAAATTCCGGCAGGCTCAGGTCGGGCACCGGTGTCGCGGGGATTTCGCCGCGCTGTTCTTTTTGGACGGCGATCTCCTGTTTAAAGAGAACGTTGTAGGCGAAGTAGGCGGCGCCGCCAAAAATTGCCAGCGCCAATAACAATGCAAAGAGCCACTTCATGCCAACGCCATTGCCAGCCTCATCACATCTTCGCGATGCAACGCAGGTCGCGTCCTGCCGAAGTCACTCTTCTCGGTACGGGTTGGTCCCCGGGAAAATCATGTGCCAGAAGCGCGAAATCTGTCCTTCGGGCTCGTTCGTCCAGGTAAAGTGGCAATTGTGACAATAAAATCCTTTCGGAAAGATCTTAAGAGCAAAGAGAATGCTCGCGATCGCCGGGGTGAGAAATTTCCGGGTCATTTGCGGATATTCGATATTGGAAGATTCGCATTGTGGGCAACGCAGTGCCGCACCAACGTCGGGATCGGAGACTTCCCACTTCCGCATCAATTGGTGCGCTTTCCCGAAATCGTCTTCGTTCACTTTCACTTTCACGTTTGCCTGCGGCTTCGCCATAAAGGCGACTCGTTGCAGGTGACTATCGCCGACGATGTCGGCGCCGATCCCTGCTTGTCCCAACCGGTCGCGCAGATGTTTGGCTTTCGATTGCTCGTTGAAGGTTCCGATCGTGACCATGGTTTTGGAAGCGGCCTGGCCGCGTCCTGAGCAAACAACATTCAACGCGGCTGTGCAAGACTGGCCGGCGGAAACCATTGATAAAGCATCAAATAAACGAGCACGCCGGTGATCGAGACGTAAAGCCAGATCGGCATCGTCCATTTTGCGATCCGCCGATGTTTGTCCCAGCGGCGCTGGAAGACCGGAACGAGGGTGAGAACGACGAGCGGAAGCGTGACAAAGGCGAGCAAAACGTGGCTCGCCAGCATTGGAAAATAAATTGCTGCCAGCCAACCGCGAAAGCCGGAAGATTTTTCGCCGACGTGGATGTGATAGGTGATATAGCCAACGAGAAAAAGGGTGGAGGAAACGACCGCCGTGACCATGCAAACGACGTGGCGCTGCCAAAAATTCCGCCTGATAAAATACCAGCCGGCAGAAATGAAAATAGTACTGACAAAATTGAGCGTGGCATTGATTGCCGGTAAATCGGAAATGGAAATCACGTTGAAGCGTTGAAGAGTTAAAGCGTTACATCGACAGTCCCTTCAACCCTCCAACCATTCAACGCTTCAACGCGTCATGCCAGCCATTCTGGAACCACAGCAAGAATCGTTCGCTTCTGCGACGGATCGACCGCGCACTTTCGCGCGACGATTTCTTGTTACCACGGCGCGGTTTCTGGTTGTTCTGATCTTGGGAGCGATGGCCGGCGGCGGCTGGTACCTGGCCAGGAAAGGATTTGGCCGGAAATGGCGCGGACTTGTGGTTGAGGAATTGCACAAACACGGCGTGGAAGCCTCGGTCCGGCGGCTGACTCTCGATCCCTTTCGCGGTCTGGTCGCGCAGGATGTTCGCATTTACGATTACAAAAATCGCGAAAACACTATCGCGGAGATCAGTCGCATTTCGTTAGACGTGAATTACGCGGCGTTGCTGCAACGACAGCCCTTCTTGAATGCAATCGATATTCGGAATGCCCAGGTCACCTTGCCCTTGCCCGAAGGAGCGGACCCGAAATCGCCACATGCTCAAATCAAGAATTTGCACGCCCACGTTTATTTTCCGCCGGAACAAATTTATGTCAGCCAGGCGGATGGAATCTTCTGCGACATTCGCATTTCGGCGACCGGACAGCTGATCAAACGGAACGATTACAAACCGTCGAAGGAAGTAACACCAGAAGAATGGCAAACACGACTTGCGATTTTACAGCGATTCGTGAGCGAGCTGAGCCAATTCAAATTCTCCGAGCGTCCGCATTTGCAGATCAAATTCAGCGGCGATGTCGCGGAACTGGAGAATGCGCGAGTGGAGGGAAGGCTGCAGACCGGGGCATGGCAGCGTGGCAATTATCGGGCACGAAACCTGACCATGACCGGTGAGTTCGCCGATCAAACATTCAGCATCAGGCAATGCGAATTGCAGGATGACTTGGGCGGATTCAATGCCAGCGCAATTTGGCGACGACCGGTGGGGGATCTTCAGTTTCAGGCGCGCAGCAGTCTGAATCTGCGCGCCCTGCTTGAAAGCATCGGGCTCTCCCGGCTCGTTTCCGACATCACTTTTCTAGCGCCGCCGCGCTTCGAGATTTCGGGATCGGCAAAATTGGGCGAAGGCCAGCCGCGCTGGCAGGCCATCGGCCACGCCGTGCTGGATCGGTTCGCTTACAAGGGAATTCCGTTTCTGAGCGCGAATGCCGAATTTTCCTGGGATGGCGAACGCACGATGGTGCGCGACATTCATGTGCGGCATCAAAGCGGGGAGTTAGTCGGGCGGTTGCTCGATGCGCCGAATGATTTTCGAATCGATCTCGCCAGTACGATTGACGCCAACGCGTTTCGTTCTCTGGCTCCGGCCGAGATGCGTGAATTCATGAACGATTGGGATTGGCCCCATGCCTCTAATATTCAGCTGAGCATTCGCGGGTCGAGCGCCGCTGCCGCGACTTGGAAAGGCGATGGCATCTTACAACTGCAGCGCGGGCGTTTTCGCACCATCGGTTTTAATAGCGCCTCCGCCAACGTTCATTTCGGGGATGGCGCGGTCACCTACGAGAATTTTCGAGTAGCCCGAGACGAGGGCGTTGCCACCGGCACATTCGTTTACGATTTCGCGCATCACGAGACGCGCCTGTCGAACGTCGTTTCGGGTTTGCGACCAACGGAAGCAATTTATTGGATTGATCCGAAATTACTGAAGGTCGTTACCCCGTACAAATTTCAAAAGCCCCCTACGATTACCACCAGCGGTGTCTATCAATTTCGCGGCGCTAAAAACACCCGCCTCGAAATCAATGTCGATTCAGCAGGCGGGATGGATTACGCTTTTCTTGGCAAAACACTGCCGTTTGACCGGATCAACGCGAAATTGCTCCTGACCGATGATCGGCTGCAGATCTCCGAATTAAACGGCACGATTTTTTCCGGCACCGTGCGGGGCAGTGCGGACATTTCTCTCACGAAAAACGACCAGCGTTATCGGGCGGTGATGACGGTCGATCACGTCGATTTTCCAAAACTGACCGATCTCTATTTCAAATACAAAACGGCGGTAGGATTGATGAATGGCCGCTACGAATGGACGGGAAGCGGGAACGAGGCACGGACAATGAACGGCAAGGGCGAGGTGGAGGTGCGCAATGGCGATGTCTTTGCCATCCCGCTCTTTGGTCCGCTTTCGGACATTCTCAACAAGATCATGCCGGGCGTGGGATATCGCGTTGCGCGAAAAGCGAACATGTCGTTTACGATCAAAGATGGCATCATCCGCACCTCGGATTTTCATGTGGATGGCGGCACTTTTGGCATGGTTGGGCAGGGCAACGCCCACTTTCTCGATGACAAAATCGATTTCGACGTTCGCATCGACGCCAGCGGAGCAGGGGCCGTCCTCACTCCGCTCTATAAATTTTTCGAATATAAAGCCGAAGGCAGTCTGAAGAAGCCGGATTGGCACCCGAAAATTTTCTGAGATGTCGTCATTCCGAGCGAAAACGCCAGTCCGGCTCGGACCGAGGAATCCCGAGGCGAACCTTGTACCTAACGCAACGGGATCTCTCGACTCCGCTTCGCTTCGCTCGAGATGACGAAGAACGTTCTTCTTGGTGCTCACATGTCGATTGCCGGCGGCGTGCAGATGGCGATCGAACGCGCTTGTTCGATCAATTGCACTGCAATGCAGATCTTCGTCAAAAACAACATGCAGTGGTTCGCCCGGTCATTGTCTACTGACGAAATTCGCGCTTTTCTGGACCACCAGCAGCGCGCCCAGTTGGCCTCGGTTTTTGCGCACGCGAATTATTTGATCAATCTCGCCGCCACTAACCCGCAATTTCACGCGAATTCGTTGCGCGCTTTAGCCGAGGAGTTGATTCGGGCCGATTACCTCGAGTTGCCATTTCTCGTTATGCATCCCGGCGCACACCTCGGGGCCGGTGAAGAAGCCGGGCTGGAGAAAATCGCCACGTCGATCGATGCGATTTGGCGGGTGATTCCAAAAGTGAAAACGAAGATCGCGCTCGAAACCACGGCCGGCCAGGGGTCATGCCTTGGTCATCGCTTCGAGCACATCGCGCACATTATTAACAATGTGCGCGAGCCCGAACGGGTCTGCATTTGCCTCGATACTGCTCACATTTTTGCTGCCGGTTACGACATCGGCTCTGAGAACGCCGCCAAGAGAACATTTCGCGAGTTCGATCGGATTATCCCGCAGGCGCGGCACCGGCTGGCGGCAATTCATCTGAACGATTCCAAAGCTGCGCGTGGCTCACGCGTCGATCGACACGCGCATATTGGCAAAGGCAAAATCGGGCTAGCCGCATTTCGCTTCATCATGAACGAGCCGCGGTTTCGTAAAATCCCGAAAGTCCTGGAAACGCCGAAAGGGAAAGAATTGAAAGAAGATGTAGTTAATTTGAGGACGCTGCGACGCTTGATTGCGCCCCCAACGCCGTCATCCCGAGCGCAAGCGAGGGACCTCACCAACTTTGGTTGATCACACAAGCTACTGCGCATGACTCAACCGCATTTGTGAGATCCCCTCGGTCCGAGCCGGCCTGGCGTCGTCTGCGCGACTCGGGATGACGGCGTGGCATTGCGATTCGTAACCTGACGCGCGAGTTTGCGTGATGGCAAAGGCCGAAAAAATCGCGCTTATCACTGGCGCAAATAAAGGAATCGGTTTCGAAGTTGCGCGACAGCTGGCGGAGAAAGGCTTTCGCGTGTTCGTCGGCTCGCGCAATGAGAAAGCCGGACGCGCCGCGGCGGAGAAAATCGGACCGGCAGCGAAGTTTCTGAGGATCGATGTTTCCGATCCGGGAACCGTTCGCGCCGCGGCGAAGGAGCTGGCCGGCGCCGTCGATCATCTCGACGTTTTGGTGAATAACGCCGGGATCATCGTTGATCATGACGGCGCGATCTTAAAAACGACGCCCGAACAGTTCGAAACCACGATGCGCACCAATACCCTTGGACCGCTAATGGTCGCACAAGCATTTCAGCCGATGCTGGCGAAGTCATCGGCACCGCGGATCGTCAATGTTTCAAGCAGCGGCGGACAACTGCACGACGGCGCAGACGGTTGGTCACCGGTTTACTGTATTTCAAAAACGGCGCTAAATGGAGTGACTTCCCAGTTCGCTGCGGCACTACCGAAATTTGCCGTGAATTCAGTTTGTCCGGGTTGGGTCCGCACCGATATGGGTGGGGCCAACGCGACTCGCTCCGTCGAAGAAGGCGCGGACGGAATTGTCTGGCTCGCGGCCGAAGCCCCGCAAAATTTGACCGGCAAATTTTTGCAAGACCGCAAAGTGATTCCGTGGTGAGAGGATTCCCACTGACGGTCATCCCGAGCGAAAGTCGAGGGATCCCGCCAAAGTTGCCTTTATGCTTCCGCAACGGGATCGCTCGACTTCGCTCGGGATGACAAGCGCCGAGTCAAACGAACATTAAGACGCGGCGGTCGTTTTTGCGGCCAGCTCTACTTCAGTTAAACCTTGGTAGGTTTCGGCGACGATATGATCGACGACCGCTTTGATATCGTGGGTTCGTTCCCAGACCGCAAGCTGCCGGTCCGCGCCTGTTCCTTCATGCAAAATTCGTTCGATGTGGTTCATCTCGCGCCGGCTGCCCAGCTCGGCTACTTCATCGGCGACAAACTCGATAAACTCGTGAATCAGACTGCGCGTCTCGGTTTCGCGTTCCTTGCCGAAATCAATCAACTTCCCGTCGATCCCATAGCGCGAGGCGCGCCAGCGATTTTCATCGAGTAAACGACGCCGATAAATCCGGAAAGTGACGTTTTGTCGAAGCAATTTGTGCAGTTTCGAAATTAGCGCCTGGATCAGGGCGGCGATAGCGAGAGTGTCGTCCACGCGCGATTGGGCATCGCATACTCGAACTTCAAGGGTGTCGAAAAAGGGATGGAGCCGAATATCCCACCAAATTTTCTTGGCATTATCGATGCAACCCGTTTTCACAAGCAGGTTGCAGTAGTCTGTGTATTCAGAAAGCGATTCGAACGAATCCGGAATTCCGGTGCGCGGAAAACGCTCAAACACTTTTAGCCGGTAACCTTTCAACCCGGTGTCGTGTCCCACCCAGAAAGGTGAGTTCACCGACAGTGCATAAATGTGCGGCAGGAAATAGCGCGCCTGATTCATAACATGGATGGCGGTTTCGCGGTCCGGAATTCCCACATGCACATGCAACCCGAAGATGAGATTGGCCCGGGCCAGCAATTGCATGTCGCGCACGATTTCCTGATAGCGTTCGCCCGGAGTAATGAGTTGATCGCGCCAATGTGAAAAAGGATGCGTGCCGACCGACGCGATCTTGAGTTTGCTGCGCCCGGCCAGCGCGGCCAGACGACTGCGCAGCTCGGTTACGTGGTTCCTGGCATCGTCGATATCGCGGCAAATTTCCGTGCCCAGCTCGACCACCGACTGATGCATTTCTGGCTTGATCTGCTCCTTGAGCGTAACTTTGCCGTCTTCGAGGATTTCGTGAATGTGCGAGCGCAATTCCCGCGTCGTGGGATCAACAATCGCGAATTCCTCCTCGATGCCGAGGGTGAAAACATGATCTTTGACGCTCATGAGCACAATCAATGTTGCGCTAAGAATTCATCCCGAGCAACGTCGAGGGATCCCGCCGCGTAATCTTTAAGATAACTTCACCGGGATCCCTTGACTGTCGCTCGCGATGACGAGCGCGGGTTCACGCAACAATGTGCACGATCACCCTGTGAAAACCGGTGATCCCGGAGGTGAACGCGCGATCTTCTTCAAACTCCTGTACTTTACCTTCGCCATCGGTCGCACGCACCACCAAGGTGTAATCGTCGACATCCGGCTCCCAGTTAAAACTCCAAAGCGCCCAGGTTAATTTCGTGCCGAGATAATCGATCTTTGCTTCGTCCCAACTTTCGCCGTCGTCCGAACTGAATTCCACCCGGGAAATTCCACGATCGCCCCCGAAAGCGACGCCTTTGATCGGAACGCCCTTCGCCGCATCAGCTATCTTAATCCACGACTCGTTATAAGGAATGTCGATGCGAGATCGTGTCGGGACGATGAAATTTGGGCCCCAGCCTTGTGTCTCGTAAAAACCTTTCGCGTCCGCCTTTGTTACTTCGATGCGAGTAAGCCATTTCACATGTTTCTCACCGAAATAACCAGGCACAATGGCACGGGCAGGAAACCCATGTCGATCCGGCAACTCCGTTCCATTCATCTTGAAGGCGATAAGCGTAGTGGGGGCCATTGCTTTCTGGAATGGAACGGTGTCGGTGTAATTGTCGACGCCGTGCAGCCGCACTCTCTCGGCGCCAGGAAGTGGCGAGGCTGCTTCCAATAAATCCGCCATCGGAATCCCGCGCCAAACCGCGTTACTCATCAGTCCGGCATCGAGTCCGTTACTGATGCACATTAAGGTCGTTTCCTGATCGATCATGTCCATGGAATTGAAATCCAAGAGCCGGTAGGTGTGCGAACGCTGCACCAGGCCGGTCACTTCGAGATGCCAGAGCCCTCCGTCCACCCGCGGATCGACTACGTTCTTGGTCACGCAATAAAACCGATCGTTCGGGGTGATCGCCTGAACATCCGCGCCTTTGTATTGCGTGCCGTCGTAGCTGAAAGTCGCGATGCGAAAAAGCCTGCGCGCGATGGCGGCGCTTCCGCCTGCGAATAGAAGGCCCAGCGTTCCAAACAAAAATGCGCGCCGGCCCAGGTGCGGCGTAAATTCAGGAGGCATCGCGGTCTTCTCTTGTCCATGACTCGTTAGAAAATTGAAACCAAGCACAAGGATGCGTTCGAAGAGGAGAAACGAAATTGCCAGTCCCAGCAGTGTGATCAAACGCGCCGCATCGATTGGCATTCCACCGTAATGGGTGCCGAGCACCGGCCACAGCAAGATCGCGCTGACTACCAGCGGCAGCGCTACGAAAATGAGAAAGGTCCAGCGATACCCAACATGACCGCGCTTGCGGCGGACGAGTCCGTAAACTATTCCGCCAATCGCGCCGACCAGAATTTGTCCGAGGATGGAGGAGCCGACGCCGAGCTGTTTCAAATGGTTGTAGCCGCCGACGCGGCCCATAATCCAAAAGAATGGCTTCGGCGAGATGAACACACTGAGGCGGTCGCCCAGAATCACCAGCGGCGTCGCGATCTGAAATAGCCACGCGAGCAAAAGCATCGCCAATGTCATGGCGATTCCGGCAATGAGGCCGGCGTAGAAACCGCAAAGCGCTGCTTTGGATCGGCTCATCATTATCGCGACTATGAGTTGTAGGGGCGCTTGTGCCAAGCGCCTGCTTTATACTTCTGACGTCGCGGGGCGATGGGGGAACCGGAACACAGACTGCAGGTCTATGTTCCAGAGAAAGCGATTTTCAAAAACGTCGCCAGGATCCGAAAACTCGCGACCAACGTGCCACGCAGTGTTCCGGAAACTTTCGATTCCCCACCCCTGCGACGGCGATGATCAACCGGCACTTCAAGAATGCGCAACCCAGCTCGGGCCGTTTTCATCTGCATCTCCAGATTCCAACCGTAGGTTTTTTCGCGCATTCCTAGTTGTGCAAACGAATCGCGCCGGATAGCGCGGAATGGCGACATATCGGTGTAGCGAACACCGTAAAGTATGCGGATCAAAAATCCCGCGAGATGCCCCGCAAAAACTTGCTGCGGATTCATACTGCCCGGCTCGCGTTGCCCGCGTGTACGCGAACCGATCACGAAGTCATGCGTGCCGCTCATAATCGGCTCGACCAACGCCGGAATGAAGCGCGGAACGTCGCTGCCATCGCCATCGAGAAAAACGATCAAATCGCATTCATGGAAAATTGCCGCCACGCCCGCCGCACAAGCGCGACCGTATCCGCGCGGCGCCGAAACCACTCGCGCTCCTGCGTTTCTGGCGCGTTCCGCCGTTTGGTCTGTGCTGCCATTATCAACAACAATGACTTCGCACGGAGTTCCTGTTGCGATCACTTCACGCACGACCTCCGCGATCGGCTCTTCTTCGTTGAGCGCCGGAATGACAACAGAAATCCACACGTCGAAAACTTAATGCGATTCAGGCGACCGATTGTTCGCGAAGAATCTGCTCCAACAATTCCAATCGCGTGCCCTCCGGAAGGTGGCCCTGGCGCGACAAAGTAATGTAAAATTCCGAGCCCTGCGGCGGATGAAAAGCCAATTCCTTAAGCTGAATGAAACCAAGCTCAAATAAGTCGCGCATCATCAGTCGAAATGAAGTTGGTGTGAAACACCATTCGTGGACATCGAGATAGTACCCGCGCTCGCTCACATCGCGGATCGCTTGTTTCGCTTCCTCCAATGAATGCACCAACTTGAACTCGCCTTTCTCATCATTATCCCAGGTAATGAGGCCGCTTTTACTTGTCACAGTGAGAAAATATTCCGCCGCTGTTCCGGCCGAATGAATTTTCTGCGGATTACGGGCGACATCGATGACGCGGGCAATGCCGGTGAGAGGTCGAAAATGATCAAAACAGTACCGCTTATCGGGCACCGCCAGGGAGAGAACGCCGTCTTTCTTCAGGAGCGAATCACAATCGTTGAGAAACCCAATCAGATCGGTGGTGTGTTCGAGAACGTGCGACCCGATGATCCAGTCGTAAACGTGGCGCCGGCCGATGAGCTCCACGTAAGGCCGGCCATCCCAAACGAAATCGACCTCCTCGATGTTGTCGACGTTGATCCCGTGCGGCCGATATTTTTCGATCAGCGCTTTCTTGTCGCAATGATCGAGCACGTGAACGTGAAAACCCTGCTTTTTCGGCGTGATCGGAGCACAACCCGCCCCGATCCCGAGGCCCAGGCCATCGCGCTTGATGTGCGCCAGAATTATTTCCTCTCGCCTCATCATGCCCTGACCCGATGGACGATGCCTTTGTTGCGCAACGTTTCGGAAGCCTCGCTGAAGTAATCGCGCACGTCGCTTTGCGAGCGAATCCAATCAAAATAGCGATCAATTCCCGCGGCGAGACCGACCTGCGGGGCATAACCGGCCGCCCGAATTGTATCCGTCCCGCTGATAAGGTGTCGCATTTCCCCAGGACGAAATTCCCCATTAATTTCTGGCGCGATTCTTATTCCGAGCGCGTCGGAAACGCGTTGTGCAATTTCGCGGACGGTCACTCCTTGTCCACTGCCGACGTTTACTGGCAGGCCATCGAGAGCATCGGTTGTGGCGGCGAGCAAATTCGCGTACGCGATATCCTCAACGAAAGAAAAATCGCGGGTCTGCTCCCCGTCTTCATAAAGAACCGGCGACAGATTGTTAAGCAAACGGGTGCAAAAAATCGCGATCACGCCGGTATAGGGATTGAAGATCGATTGTCGGGGCCCGTAAGTGCAGGAATAACGCAGCGCGACGGTCGGAATTCCGACTTGTTTTCCCCAGAGCAAGACCAGTTTTTCCTGATCGACTTTGGTTAATCCGTAAACCGTTTCCCCGCCAACCGGTGCCTCCTCGGGCGTGGGCACGCTCGTGGTTGGCTGAGTGCAAATCGGGCAGCGCACCGACCAATCGCCGCGCTTTAATTGTTCTACCGGCCGGACTTTTGGAAAAACGAGGCCGTGCTTTGGGCACTCACCCGCGCCTTCGCTGTAAACTGCTTGTGAACTCGCGACGATAACTTTTTTGATCGGAAAATTCTTTTCGCGAATGACTTCGAGCATTTGCGCGGTGCCGAAGGAATTCACCTGCACGTATTTCGCCATTTCGGGCATGTAACCGCCGTAAGCCGCCTGATGAAAGACGATGTCGATGTCAGAAAGCGCGTTTTCAATCGTGGCGCGATCGCGCAAATCCCCGTGCACAAACTCAGCGTCGCGGTTAACCCAGGCCGGCTTACCTCGTCTGTGCGTGTTCGGTTCGAGGTTATCGAGAATCCGCACGCGCCATCCTTCACGCACGAGCAAATCGACCACATGCGATCCGATGAGCCCGGCGCCGCCAGTAACGAGAGCGCGTTGTCGCTTTTTCATCGCGGGCAAAGTCGCTCCCATCCTTCACGCGCGGTCAGCTCTGCCAAAAATTTCGTCGTCGCCGGAGCGATATCGCCCCGCGAATTTTTCCCCAACAATTCCACGCACAAACGCCGTAGCGTTGCACCATCGTCCACATCATAAAATTTCGGCAGAACGTGAACCTTCAGTCCGGCCTCACGCGCGCGTTCGTCCGTTTGGGCAAAAACCCGCTCCGTGCTCCAATCGATCTCTTCGAAAAGGCGACGATTCAGTTTTCTCATCCCAATCAAATAATAACCGCCATCATCGGATGGCCCGAGGACGATTCGATCGTCTGCACCTTGCAACTGCGCTACGGCCTCGCGAAACGCCTCCGCTGTCGCGGTTGGACTGTCTGAATTGATCAGGCAACAGGATTCAAAGCCGACATGTAGCAAATCGTCGGCTGCGTTAGTCAATCGCTCGCCAAATCCATTGCCACGTTGCGGAATCAAATCGAAATGCGATGGCAAGATGCCCTCGTACTCCTTTGCGCTGCGGCCCGGGGTAAAAACGCCAACCCCTTGGGAGTGTTCCCCCGCTCCCGAGATCACAGCCGCGATATCGCGCAAGAAACAAATGTTCAGTTCCGCCGCTTCCGCGGGCATAAGTGGTGGTTGCAATCTTGTCTTTACCGTCCCTGCCCGCGGCGCTTTGGTCATAATGGCG
>Ga0209577_10005164_pt1 | contig 12204 bp, 10 predicted proteins | sample GraSoiAngelo_109_FD_185874 | JGI IMG/M metagenome (GOLD analysis project Ga0209577, IMG submission 185874) | Grasslands soil microbial communities from the Angelo Coastal Reserve, California, USA - 14_0903_12_20cm (SPAdes) (version 2) | ecosystem: Environmental > Terrestrial > Soil > Grasslands... | reverse complement strand
CGGGACGATGACGCCGTGGCGACGCTGCTGGCGCGCCTGGACGGCATTCTCGCCGGCGAGCCCGCCCACCGCCCGGCTGACTTCCGGCCGGCGCGGGGCGCCACCGCCACGCTGCGGCGTGCGATTCTCGTCACCACGTACGCCCGGCCCGGGGCGCTGCAGCGCAGCCTGCCGCAGATCGCCGTGCTCGGCGCCCCCGTCCTCGTCGTCGACGACGGCTCACCGCCCGCCGCAGCCGAGGCGAACCGCGCGATCTGCGCCGCCGCCGGCGCGACGTACCTCGCGCTGCCGCTGAACGCCGGGCTGCCGACCGCGGCCAACGTCGGCCTCAGCCTCCTGATGGCCGACCCCGCGGTCCGCTGGATCTCCTATTTCCAGGACGACGTCGATGTGCGGCCGGACACGCTGGAGCTGCTGATCCGGCTGGAGGACGCCGACGCGCGGCCGATCCTGACCGGTCACGACGCCTTCGAGCACCCACCCGTCGACGAGGTCGAGATCGCCGGCATCGCGGTGAAGCGCAAGCGCTCGTCGCCGGCCCTGCACCTGCACGCCCACGCGGAGTACTGGGCCGGCGTGATGCCCCTGCCGAGTCCCTACCTGGGCGCGCCGAAGCCGGGCGCGGGAGCCTCGATGGAGGACTGGTGGATCGTCAACCAGGCCCCCCGGAGCGCCGAGCGGCGTGGGCTGCTGGTCGTCTGCATCCCCGGGCTCGTGCGCACCTTCCTGTGGCACCACGACGACTCGACGTGGGCCAACCCGCGCCTGCCCGACCCACCGCTGCGCTGATCAGAGGGCACGACGGGGCTGCGTGGTATACTTCCGACCGTCTGATTTGCTCGGTGGTTCAGTCGCGAGCCCTCGTTCTCATTCAGACCGCGTTTCCCGGCCACTTCCGCTTCGTGGGGCGTGTTCACTGATTCGCGGAAGACTGACCGGGCCTGGCCCCAGGAGTGTTCATGTCCTTCACGTCGTTCGATCTTCATCCCGAGCTGCTGCGCGCCGTCGCGGCGCTCGACTTCACGGTTCCCACGCCGATCCAGAAGGACGCCATCCCGCCGGCCTGCGAGGGACGGGACGTGCTGGCCTGCGCGATGACCGGCAGCGGCAAGACCGCAGCGTTCCTGCTGCCGATCCTCCAGCGCTTGCTGGGCCGACCGGCCGGCGTCACGCGCGCCCTCGTGCTGGCGCCGACGCGCGAGCTCGCCGCCCAGATCGACGAGCACCGGCGCGCCCTGGCGCGCTTCACGCGCATCGGCGGCGCGGCGGTGGTCGGCGGCGTCGCGATGGGCCCCCAAGAGACGGCGTTCCGTCGCGGGGCCGACATCCTCGTCGCCACGCCCGGCCGGCTCCTCGATCATCTGCAGCGGCCCTACGCGCGGCTCGATCGGCTCGAGGTCCTCGTGCTGGACGAGGCCGACCGGATGCTGGACATGGGATTCCTGCCCGACATCCGCCGAATCATGAAGCTGCTGCCGGCGCGCCGCCAGACCATGCTCTTCTCGGCGACGCTGCCGCCGGAGATCACCGCGCTGGCGCGCGAGCTGCTGCGCGATCCCGCCACGATCAACGTCGAGCGGCCGGCCGCGCCGGCTGTCGGCATCACGCATGCGGCCTATCCGGTGGCGGCCGAGCTGAAGCTGCCGCTGCTCGTCGAGCTGCTGCGCCAGCCGGGGGTCCGTAACGCGCTCGTGTTCACGCGCACCAAGCACCGCGCCAACCGTGTCGCCGAGGGTCTGGGCCGCCGCGGCGTGCGCGCCGAGCGCATCCACGGCAACCGGAGCCAGGCCCAGCGCACGCAGGCGCTCGCCGCGTTCAAGGCCGGCACGGCCCGCGTCCTCGTGGCCACCGACATCGCCGCGCGCGGCATCGACGTGACGGGCCTCAGTCACGTGGTGAACTTCGACGTGCCGCCGGCGCCCGAGGATTACATCCATCGGGTGGGCCGCACCGCCCGCGCCGAAGCGGTCGGCGATGCCGTCACGCTCGTGTCACCCGCCGAGGAATCGGATCTGCGCGCGATCGAGCGCGCGGTGCGCACGCGCATCGAGCGCGTGACGCTGCCACACTTCGACTACGCCACGCGCCCGGCCGAGCGCCTCGAGATTCCCCTCGCCCAGCGCCTCGCCGCGATGCGCGCCCAGCGTCACGGCGCCCACACCCGCCCCTCGCACAGCTGAGAAAGCTGACTGAAGAGGTTCCCGCGTAGAATACGCCGGTGGCCTCGGCAATCGTCTCGGCGTTGCACCTGTTCGCGCTGGCCCTGGGTCTGCCGAGCGTCTTCCTGCGCGGCCGGGCGCTGAAGCGGCCGCTCGATCGCGACGGCTTCGCGCGCCTCTTCGCGGCGGACAGCGTCTGGGGAATCGCGGCGGTCCTGTGGCTGGTCACCGGCCTGCTGCGCGCCTTCGGCGGGCTCGAGAAGGGCAGCGCGTTCTACCTGGCGTCGCGCCTGTTCTGGCTGAAGCTCGCGCTGTTCGCGCTGGTGCTCGCGCTCGAGGTCTGGCCGATGACGACCTTCATCCGCTGGCGCGGCGTCCTCGCGCGCGGGGGCAGCCCCGACACATCAGCCGCCGGCACCCTCGCCCACATCAACCACGCCGAGATGGCCCTCGTCGCCATCATCGTCTTCGTCGCCAGCTTCATGGCCCGCGGCTTCGGCCTCCGCTGAGCCACGCCCGGCCCTAGAAGAGGAGCGCCACGGCTCCGCCGGGGCGCGACGAACGCTGGGGGGCTCGGGGGCCATGTCGGGGCCCCGCACGACGCTAACCACTCGAGAGAAGCGCCACGGCTGCGCCGGGGCGCTGCGAACGCTAGGGGCTCGGGGGCCATGTCGGGGCCCCGCACGACGCTAACCACTCGAGAGAAGCGCCACGGCTGCGCCGGGGCGCTGCGAACGCTAGGGGGCTTGGGGGCCATTTCGGGGCCCCCATGTCAATCAATCGAGCGCCACAGCTCCGCCGGGCGCTCCGAACGCCTGGGGGCTTGGGGGCGCCACGTCGGCGCCCAGCGCAGTATGCGGATCGCGGTACGTCCCGAGATAGAGGAGCGACACGGCTCCGCCGGGGCGCGACGAACGTCTGGGGGTTTGGGGGCCATGTCGGGGCCCCCATGTCTATGGACTGGATGCGGATCGCGGTACGTCCCGATATAGAGGAGCGACACGGCTCCGCCGGGGCGCGACGAACGTCTAGGGGTTTGGGGGCCATGTCGGGGCCCCCATGTCTATGGACTGGCGACGACCCCGGCCAGCAGATCGGGGTCGACGGGCTTGACCAGGTGGAGGTCGAAGCCGGCCATGAGCGAGCGCTCGCGGTCTTCGGGTGAACCGTAGCCGGTGACGGCCACGAGCATGATCCGCCGCCCCTCGTCGACGGCCCGGATCTGTCGCGCCACCTCGTAGCCGTCCATCTCCGGCAGACCAAGGTCGATCAGCGCGACGTCGGGGCGCAGTCGCAGCGCCGCGTCGACGCCCTGGCGGCCATCACTGGCCTCGTGCACCTCGTGACCGGCCGTCTGCAGGAGCGTCCGGAGCATGTCGCGGGCATCCCGGTTGTCCTCGACGACGAGGATCCGTCGGCGCGGGGTGACGGCCTGGCTCGAGGGACGCGCCATCGCCGACGGCATTGGCGGCGGAACCGCGCGGAGCCGCACCGTGAAGCGGCTGCCGCGGTTGACGCCTTGGCTGGCGGCCTCGGCCGAGCCGCCGTGCAGCTCGACGAGGCGCCGCACCAGCGTCAATCCGATGCCGAGGCCACCCTGGGCGCGGTCGAGCCGGCGCTCGCCCTGCACGAACATCTCGAAGACGCGCTCGACCAGGTGCTGCGGAATGCCGATCCCCGTGTCCTCGACGGTGAGCAGCGCGTCGCCAGCGTGGGGCGCGACCGAGATCGTGATGCGCCCGCCGGCCGGCGTGTACTTCAGCGCGTTGGAGACGAGGTTGCCGATCACCTGCTCCATGCGGACGACGTCGGCGTCCACCCACACCGGCGTGGCGTGCACCTCCACCTCGTGATCCTGCATCGTGCCGGTCGCGCGCAAGCTGTTCACGTGCCGCTGCACCACGTCGGCGAGGTCGAGCGGCTGGCGCTCGAGCAACACCTTGCCCGCCATGACGCGCACGACGTCGAGGAGGTCGTCGACCAGTCGCGACAGGTGGCGCGTCTGGCGGGCGATGACGTCGCGCGCCAGCGCGGCGCGCGGGTTCACGGCGTCGGCCAGCTCCAGGAGATGGACGGCGCTGCTGATCGCGCCCAGCGGGTTGCGCAGCTCGTGGCCGAGCATCGCGATGAACTCGTCCTTGGTCCGGTTGGCCTGCTGCGCATCCTCGTAGAGCTGCGCGCGCTCGCGCTCCACCCGCTTGCGGTCGGCGATGTCGCGCGCGATCTTCGAGGCGCCGACGATACGGCCGCGGCCGTCTCTCACCGGCGAGACGGCCAGCGAGATGTCGATGAGCGAGCCGTCCTTGCGCCGCCGCACGGTCTCGAAGTGCTCCACCGCTTCGCCGCGGCGGAGACGCTCCAGGACACGCTCCTCCTCCTCGCGCCGGTCGGGCGGAACGATCAGGAAGATGGACTGCCCGATCGCCTCGGCGGCCGGGTAGCCGAAGAGCCTTTCGGCCCCCCGGTTCCAGGACGTGATCACGCCGTCGAGGGTCTTGCTCACGATGGCGTCGTCGGACGAGTTCACGATGGCGGCCAGCCGGGCCACCGCTTCCTCGGCCCGCCGACGCTCACCGATGTCGCGGACGATCTTGGAGGCCCCGATGACCCGGCCACGGCTGTCCGTCACCGGCGAGATCGTCAGCGAGACGTCGACGAGCAAGCCGTCCTTGCGCCGCCGCACGGTCTCGAAGTGCTCCACTGTCTCGCCGCGGCGCAGGCGGGCCACCACGTCTTCCTCCTCGGCCCGCCGATCCGAGGGCACGATGAGGAAGATCGGCTGGCCGATCGCCTCGGCCGCCGAGTAGCCGAAGAGCTTCTCGGCCGCCCGGTTCCACGACGTGATGGTGCCGTCCAGCGTCTTGCTGACGATCGCGTCGTCGGACGATTCCACGATGGCAGCGAGTCGCGCCGCCGCCTCACCGACCCGTTTCTTCACCGGGACTCCTCGTGGTGGATGATCGCGCGAACAGCAGGAGGGCCCGCGCGACAGCGAAGCGTAACAGCCGAGGTGTGGCGCCACAAGCCGCGACGGCCGGTGTGGGAAAATATTTTCACACGACCGCGACGGCCTCGATCTCGATCAGGTAGTCGGGATGGGCCAGCGCGCTGACCTCGATCATGGTGGAGGCGGGGCCGCGGGCTCCGAAGAACTCGTCGCGGACGACGCGAAAATCCTGGCGATAGCGCACGTCGGTGACATACGTGGTGATCTTCACGACGTTGGCCAGCGTGCCGCCGCCGGCCTCCACCAGCGCCTTGACCGCGCCGAAGACCTGGCGGGCCTGGGCGATGAAGTCGCCGCGGTGATTGACCGAGCCGTCGGGCGCGTAGGCGACCTGGCCGGCCAGGAACAGGATGGTCTGCGCGCCGGTGACCTTGATCGCCTGGCTGTAACCGGGCGGGTCGTACACGCCGGGGGCGCCGTACTTCTGGAGCGTCGCCATCGTGAGCCTCCTCGCAGGGGGGTCAGTGTCCGCTCAACGTGCGCAACAGGGCGGGGCCGTGCTCGGCCATGACGAGCGCGACGCCCATGAGACTCTCGCCGGCGATCCACCCGGAGGCGACCGGGAACGTGAACTCGGCGGCCCATTCGGGATGCCGCCGCTCCAGCCACCAGCCGAGCACGCCACCGACGAAGAACAGCACACCGTAATACCAGTGGAACGTCCACGCCAGCCCGACGCCGGCCGCCGATGGTACCAGGTGCTGGCGGGAGGGCACGAGCCTGGGGAGCAGCGTCAGCACGACGCCGACGACGGCGCCGATCGCGATGCTCCACGTCTTGACCGCGCCCAGCTCGCGGACGCCGTGCGAGAGGGCCAGCGCCACCGCCCGCCACGTCTGCGCCGCCGGCGCCGGGAACTGGTCGGTGCCGAGCATGCCGGCGTCGGGCACCAGCAGGCGGAAGGACAGCACGCTCACCAGCGTGCCCACGAAGATGCCGGCGAACTGCGCGAGAAACTGCTGGCGCGGATTCGCGCCCAGCAGGTAGCCGCTCTTGAGGTCGGTCAGCAGGTCGGCGCTGCTGGCGGCGGCCGCCGCCGTGACGTTGGCGCTCATGAGGTTCACGTTCATGTTGCCGGGGCTCAGCACGCCGAAGGCGAGCTGCGTGATCTTGCCCATGGCGCCGACCGGCGTGGTGTCGGTCTCGCCGGTGACGCGGCAGGCCACCAGGGCCAGCGCGAACGACAGCACGACCGCCACGGCCGTCTGCCAGTAGGGCATGCCGAAGGCGCGGTGGCCGAGCCAGGCCAGGCCGAGCAGGCCCACGAGCTGGCCGCCGACGAACCACGAGGCGGGCGCCTCCAGGGCCGCGACCGGATCGCCGGCCGCCGCGCGGCGGCCGGCGCCCACCATCGCGCCGAGATCGGTGAGCGCGCGCAGCGCCGTCCGCCACTGCAGCGCGAAGGCCAGCAGGCTCGCGCTCACCATGCAGGCGACGCCGCCCCAGAGTGTCCACTGCACGAGCGCGCCGTAGCCGGCGCCCTCGATGACGCCGCGGCGCTGGAGCCACGGCACGAAGATCATCCAGGCGGTGACGCTGCCGAGCAGCATGCTCCAGCACACGCGCAGCCCGGTGATGGCGCCGGCCGCGATGAACATCGGCTCCCACGACAGCATCACGGTGCGCCCCATCCAGACCGGCCCGAACAACCGCTGGTTGAGCGCGGCGATCCAGGTGGAGATCGTGAGCGGCGCCAGCGTCGCCGACACCAGCGCCAGGCCCTCCGACCAGAACTTGAGCAGCAGCGCGACCAGTCCCGCCCAGCCGAGCGCGCGGGCCGAGCGCAGGCCCTGGGCGCCGACCGAGTGCAGCGCCCGCAGCGTCTCCGCGGCGGCGATCCCGCTGGGAAAACGCAGCTGCTCGACGTTGATCATCTGGCGTTTCATCGGTATGGCCATCGTGACGCCCAGCACGGAGAGCAGGAAGACCCAGGCCAGCATCTCGCCGAGCGGCATCGCCGTGCGGTTGATGAGCATCCAGGCCGCGAAGGCCGAGATGAGCGTGCCGCCGGTGGAGTAGCCGGCCGAGCTCGCCGTCGATTGCATGCAGTTGTTCTCGAGGATCGTCATCGGCGTGCGGGCGATACCGGCCCGGTAGAGCGCCGTCCAGATCGCGTAGGACAGGATGCAGGCGGTGATCGCCACGCCGAAGCCCCAGCCGGCCTTGAGACCGATGTAGAGGTTGGTGAGGGACAGCAGGCCGCCGAGCAGCGAGCCCATGAGCACCGCCCGCCACGTGAGCTGGCGCATGGAATCGCCGCGCCCGCGATAGACCTGCTCCAGCCACTGCCGGTCGATCTCCTCGGGAGTGCCCTGGAAGCCCTGCACGGGCAGCGCGTCGTGCGGCGGGGCCGCCGTCGCCGGGGTCATGCGCGGCGCAGCAGGCGCTGCACGAGCCGCCGCACGCCGGCGGCGTCGAATGGCTTCTCGAGGATCGGAACGCCGCTGCGCTCGATGAAGCGACGCGTCTCGGCGCTCAGCGTATCGCCGCTGAGGAAGATGAACCGCTCGCGCAGGCGCGGCTCGCGCATCGCGAGCTGGCTGTAGAGCCCGGCGCCGTCGAGCAGCGGCATCTTGAAGTCGCTGATGACCAGATCGAACGGCGCCTCGGCCAGCCGGTCGAGCGCGGCCTTGCCGTGGGCGGCGACCTCGACGCGCTGGCCGTCGGCCTCCAGCATCTCGCGCAGCAGGTCGCCGGCGGTCGGCTCGTCGTCCACGCCGAGGATCCGCTGGCCCCGGATGAGCTCGGCCTCGACGACCGGCCCGGTGGCCGCCGCCGACGTCGGGGGCTCGCCGACCGGCAACTCGACCCTGACGACGGCGCCGCCGCCGGGCCGGTCACCGATCTCGATGACGCCCTCGTGCGCCTCGACGATGCCCCGACACGCCGAGAGCCCCAGGCCGCTGCCGATGCCGACAGGCTTGGTCGTGAAGAACGGCTCGAAGACGCGCGAGCGGAGGGCGATCGGAATGCCGGGCCCGGTATCGGCGACGCTGAAGGTGACCCGTCCGCGGCCGGCGTCGAGTCGCGATGTCACCAGGAGCTGGCGGGAACCCTCGTGCTCGCCCATCGCCTGCTGGGCGTTGGCGACGAGGTTCATGACCACCTGCTGGAGCTGGTGGCCATCGGCGCGGATGAGCGGCAGGTCGGCGCCCAGGTCGAACAGCACGGTGACGTTGTCGAGCTCGAGTTGATAGGCGAGCAGCGCGACCGCCTCGCGCAGCACCCGGTTGACGTCGGTCGAGGCGCGCTCCGGCGCGCGCCGGCGGGCGACCGACAGGAAATTCGTCACGATGCGCGCGCAGCGCTCGGCGGCCGCCGCGATGCGCTCCACGCGGGCGGCGCCGGGCGCGTTGCCGAGCTCGCGCCGCAGGAGCGTGGCGTGCCCGATCACGACGGACAGCGGATTGTTCAGCTCGTGGGCCACGCCGGCCAGCAGCTGCGCGAGGCTCGCCAGCTTCTCGCTCTGGCGCAGCGCGTCCTCGGTGCGCCGCCGCTCCGTCACGTCGCCGAGGACCAGCAGCCGCCCGCGCGAGCGGCCGCCGGCGTCGCGCAGCGGCATGATCCGGGCGTGCAGCTCGCGGGGACCGGTCGGGGTCTCGCCTTGCGCATCGGTCTCCGTCGCCTCGCCGCCGACGGCCAGCGCGACGACGGCAGGCCAGGCGGCCAGCACGACCTCCGCGCGCGCGCCGATCGGGGCGCTCGAGAGCCCCAGCAGGGCGCGCGCGCTGGGATTGATGTCGAGCACGCGATGCTCGGCGTCGAGCACGAGGACGCCGTCGGCCATGCTCTCGATCAACGCGTGCCGCGCCACCGGCACCAGGTCGAACAGGCGCCGGCGAAAGAGCCCGGCGGCGAACACGACGCCGGTGAGCGCGAAGGCCAGCGGTGTGGGATCGGCGCCGCCGAGGACGCCGACGCCACTCAGATAGAGGGCGGTCCCGAGCCACGGCGGCGCCACGGCCATGATGCCCGGATACTCGAGCGCGGCGAAGACGACCTTGGTCCCTGGTGCCAGCGCGGCGTGCTCGAGCAGGGCGAGCCCCGCCCACTCGCCGGCGGCCAGCATCAGCAGCGCAAACGGCGCGGCGCCCGGCTGGCCGCGCCGCCGCCACACCACGGCGGCGACCGTGACGGACAGCACGACGGCGAGGCCCCGGAGGACCGGAGCCGCAGGAAGCGTCACATGCCGCCGGAGCCGCCGCCACCGCCGGGCGAGTGAGTCACGGAGATTCGGCGGGCGCCTCGCGGGCGATCAGCTCGAACGACTCGACCGTCACGGCGAGCACCTCGACGGCCTGCGGCATTCGCACGCGGAAGTACCAACGGCCGCGAGCGGGCACGTTGCCGTAGACCCAGGCCAGCGTCTGCGTGGGCGTCTGGCCCGGCGGGCGCGAGCTCACGCGGAGGCGCACCAGGCCGATCCGGTAGTCGGAGTCGTTGTAGACGTAGCCTTCGATGGCGGGCCGGTCGGTCACGCGCTCCCACTCGACCCGGACGGCATTGCCGACGCGCGGGTCCGGTGTTTGGGCCGACGCGAGGCCGACGACGACCAGCAGGATCAGGAGGGCCGCACCGGCGATCCGCGTCACGGCCCAAGACTCGCCCAAGCCGTGCGCGGGTGTCAACCGTGCCGTGGCGAGTTGCTACGCAAGGCGGCGGCGGCCGGGCCGGCTGGATGCCGCGCGCACGACCGCGTCCAGGTCGACCGGCCGCGCCCGGCGCAGCGCCGCCCAGCGATCGCCGACGCGTGCCAGCCGCGCGTCGATCGTGCGCAGCGTGAAGTCGCGCGGATCGAGCGCGCGATCGACCTCGTCCCAGCCGAGCGGCGTCGACACGCCGGCCCAGGCGGTGGCGCGGGCGCTGTAGGCGGCGGCCAGCGTCTTGCCGCGGGAGTTCTGCAAGTAGTCGACGTACACGCGTTGGCCGCGGCGGTCGACGGCGCGCTCGACCGTGGCGACGTCGGGATGGCGCTGCGCGATCACGGTTGCGATCAGCTCGCAGAAGATCCGTGCGCTCGCGGACGACGTGCCCGGCGCCAGCGGCACGTAGACGTGCAGCCCGGTGGCGCCCGACGTCTTCACCATTCCGGGCGCGCCCAGCGCCGTCAGCTCGTCGCCGATCCAGCGCGCCACGTCGACGACGCGCGCGAAGCGGACGCCGGGCATCGGGTCGAGATCGAGCACGGCATGATCGGGCGTGTCGGGCGTGGCGACGCGCGAGAACCACGGGTCCTGCGAGATCGCGCCGATCTGCGCCAGGTAGAGGAGCGTCCCCAGCGAGCCGCCGACGAGCCGGCTGGGAACCACGCGATCGCTCGGCAACGTCTGCACGCGCACCCAGGGCGGCGCCGCCGGCGGCGCGTGCTGCTGGAAGAAGGCTGGGCGCCCGACGCCCTGCGGGAAGCGCTGCATGACGAGCGGTCGGTCGTCGAGCACCGGCAGCAGGAACGGCGACACGCGCACGTAATAGCGCAGCAGCTCGCCCTTGGTGACGCCCGTCGCCGGCCAGAACACGCGGGCCAGGTGCGTCACGTCGAGGACACGGCCGTGGCCGAGATCGAGCGAGCCGTGGCCCCCGGCGGCCTCGATGGCGGCGAGCCGTTCGACGAGGCGCCGCAGCTCGGGATCGCGCGGCAGCCGCCCGGCATCGGCCGGATCCCGACGCCGTCCGCGGGCCGGCACGCGTCGCGACCGCGCGCGGCGGCGCTCGACAGGGATGATCCGCCAGTCGCCGACGGCGCCCGCGCGGTACGGCGCGGCGGCGCGCTTGGCCAGGACGGCGCGCTGGCCACGCTCGGCCGCCCGACGGTAGAGCTCGCGCCCGTCGCCGGGAACGGCCTCGGCCAGGCGCAGCGCCGGCGCCAGGACGTTGCCCAGAATGCGCTCGAGCCGCGCGCGACGGGCGGTGAGCGGCAGGGGCCGGGTGTCCAGCGCGCCGTCGCGGAGCACGTCGAAGGCGACCAGGGCTTCGTCGACGATCTCACCGTCGAGCAGCACGGGAGCCTTGAGACGCCGCGCGAGGTTGGCGAGCGCGGCGACGATGCGGGGGAACCGCGACGTGACGTCGCGCCCGTCGATCGATCGGATGAGGACGTGGCCCGGCCCGGTGCCCGGGGTGACGCTCACCATGATGCGGGCGCCGCCGTAGGCCGGCTCGTACAGCCACTCGTCACCGACCAGCGGCGCCGCCCGCCTGACCGCCTGCATGGGTGGCGGCAACGCCGGCTCAGGCGTGGTCGGTGCCGGAGCCCTCGCTTTCACCCTCTCCCTCGGCCGGCTCGGTGAGCACGATCCAATCGTCAGGCAGCTCGGCGGGACGCTGCCGGGCCTGGGTCGTCACCACCCGGCCGCGGCTCGGCGAGAACCACTCCCACTGGCCGGGCGGCGGGCCGGTGCTCTCGGCGGTGCCCATCTCCGGCCCCGACTCGCCCTGCTCGTCGCGCTCAGTCTTGCGCTCGCGCTTGGCCTGCTGGCGCGACTTGCGCGCAGTTTCCTTCTGCCTGCGCTCGAACCCGTAGTTCTTCCGCCGGGCCATCAGGAGGCGTGCGGACCGCCGGCCGCGGGCCTAACGCCAGCCACCACGACCACCACCGCCGCCACCGCGGGAACCGCCGCCCGGGCGCGCGTCGCGACGGCCACCGCCGTCGGTCTTGGGGCGCGCGATCTCGACCTTCACCCGCCGGCCGTCGAGCTCCCGACCGTCGAGGTGGGAGACGGCCTTCTGCGCCTCCTCGTTGGTCGACATCTCGACGAAGCCGAAGCCCTTGGAGCGGCCGCTGAACTGATCGGTGATGACGCTGGCGGACACGACCGTGCCCGCCTCCGCGAAGAAGCGGTGGAGACTCTCGTTCGTGGTGTCGTAGCTGAGCCCGCCGACGAAGAGCTTTTGCGCCATGGGGTTCCCATCGTCTTTCCGTATCGGGTGTGCGCGTCCCGGGGCCGGAAATCACCGGGAGCGGCGCCTGATGGGGGGCTCGAAGGTGAGCCAGTGTCCGGATCAGACCTCCACAGTGTAGGGGCTGGCCCGGCGGCGCGC
>Ga0209577_10005162_pt1 | contig 12204 bp, 6 predicted proteins | sample GraSoiAngelo_109_FD_185874 | JGI IMG/M metagenome (GOLD analysis project Ga0209577, IMG submission 185874) | Grasslands soil microbial communities from the Angelo Coastal Reserve, California, USA - 14_0903_12_20cm (SPAdes) (version 2) | ecosystem: Environmental > Terrestrial > Soil > Grasslands ... | reverse complement strand
ATCCGCACTCGCTTTGACAAAGCTTCCATCAGCCAGGACCAGATCGGCTGAGATTAGGTTGTCGATGGTGAGTCCGCATTTGCGCGTCAGATGTCCAATTCCTCCACCGAGAGTTAAGCCACCGACACCGGTCGTCGAAATAATTCCGCTGGGAGTGGCGAGGCCGAACGGATGAGTCGCATGATCAACGTCGCCCCAGGTGCATCCGCCGCCAACGGTTATGGTGCGCGCCGACGGATCGACCCGGGTATATTTGATCGACCCGAGATCGATCACTAACCCACCATCGCAAATTCCAAGTCCACCGCCATTATGTCCTCCGCTGCGGATGGCAAGAAGCAGATCATGTTTTCTGGCAAAGTTTACCGAGCTGATGACGTCCGCCACGTCCGTGCACCGCGCGATCAAGCGCGGCTTCTTGTCGATCATTGCGTTATAGACTTTGCGAGCATCATCGTAATCCGGGTCGTCGGGCTCGATCAAGCGGCCTCTTAACTTTGCCTTCAGCTCAGCGGCGGAATTCTTTTCCAGTGTTTTCTTCATTGAAGGCTCAATAAAGAGTCGGGCGAGCGCTATTCAAGCGAACATAATGGCGAGAGCTTTAAAAAAGGAGGCCGAAGTCAGATAAGCAATCGACGGACGCACGCTGTCCTGTCCCAAATATTGGGCGCCGACGGCGCGGCGCCTCCGCAGGGGGGCTAGTCGCCGTTCGCAGTCGCGGGCAGCGCAATGCTAACGGCAGTGCCGCTTGCGCTGGTATCGATGTCAACGCGACCGTTGTGGTCGAACACGGTCCGTTTGACGATCGGCAGACCCAATCCCATGCCGCGTGCTTTTGTTGTACAGAAGGGAGAGAAAACCTTCTCGCGCATCTCCGGCGCAATCCCATGTCCGTTGTCCTGCACCGTCACGAGCACGGCACTAGCGCGGCCGCCTTCGTGAATCGGCTTGGCCGAAAGTATGATCTTTGGTTTCTTCTGCTCGGTGACTGCTTCGGCCGCGTTCGCGACCAGATGCGCCACCACTTCGGTTAGCGCCCCTTCGTCGCCAAGAATCCTTGGTAAATTGGCAGGCAATTCTGTTTCCACCGCCACGCCGCCGTTGACCCGAAATTTGCTGCGCGCAAGATCGAGCCCGCGCTTTACCGGAGTGCGAATATCCAGCGGTCTCATCTTCAATTCCGCCGGATGAGCGAAAGCGTTGATCTGGGTGATGATCTTGTCGAGGCGATCGATTTCCTGAACGACGATCTGATTGAAATTTTTTCGGAACTCCGGGTCATCAAAACGCTCAGGCAAAAGTTGCGCGAAAGTCTTAATCGCGACGAGTGGGTTGCGAATTTCGTGCGACATGCTCGCGGCTAGGTCGGTCCAAAAGGCGGCGCGATCGACCAGGTCTTGCTTTTGCCGCAAATTTTCTTCCGCGGTCAGATCGTGAATGACTGCGACGGCACCGAGGGGGGTGTGCTGGTCGAGGAGTCGCCGTACTTCGACCGAGAGGGAGCGGCGGGTGTTCGGATCGATCCACTGTCGCGGCGGAAGGTTCGCCTTTGCCTCAAGAGTTTCCCGCAACATGGCGGCCAGCTTTCGGCCAACCGCTTCAACGGGACGGCTGAGCACTTCGATAGCTTTCAGCCCGAGGATAGGTTCGGCGGGGGGATTAAACCAGCGAATGATGCCGTCTTCGTCGATAGCAACAATGCCGGGCGGGATGGATTTCAGGAGCGTTTCCGCCAGGGTTTTTTGCAGCGTGACCTCTTCGTAGAGAAGCGCGTTCTCCAGAACGGTGGAAACATGCTCGGCCAGGATCATCAGGCCTTCGAGATCACCGTAATCAAATGGTAACCCGGTGATGCGATGGCCGAAAAACAGCCAGCCGATGATTTCGCCACGCGCATAAAGAGGGACGATCACTTCGGCGCCAAAGCTATCGAGCGCCCGACGCAAGAGTGGCCGCTGATTTTGCGCGGCAATATGCGCGAGGTTGGCGCGGGAAACGAGGTGCCCATGTAATTCAAACCAGCGGACCAGTGGATCGCGCTCGTGGTACTCGATCTCGTTAGTTTCTGGCAGACAACGAAGTCCCGCTCGCAGGCGATAGCGATCCCCCTGACGAATACGCGAAAAAATTCCAACGCGGGTCACCCCGGCAGCGTCCGCCACTCCTTCAACGATGCTGGCGAGCAATCCCTCGACGTTATCCAGGCGCCGAAAGACACGAGGAAAACGCAGCAGCGGCAGCGACGGCGCGCGCGCACGCTCCAGCACTGGCTCGCTCCGGCGGGGCTGTTCCGCTGGAGGACCATAATGGGATTGTTCGCGCAGGTCGCGATTCTCCTGCATGATTTCTAAGTGATCGAGGGCGCGTCCAACGAGAGTTTGAAACCGGCGACGGTCGAGTTGCAGATCTTCCGCAGCATAAATGCCGGATTGTTCGGCCTCGCGCAGCGGCTCGGAGCGCGGAGCGCCGAGAGCAATGACCAGCGATGCGGGCCAATCCTGTTCGAGTTGCTCGAGCAGGTCGCGGCATTCTTTTGCTCGCAAATCCATTAAGATTACCGCGGGCGAATTTTGTTGCAGCACGGCTCCCATCCGGTTGGGGTCGGTGACCTGGCGGATCAGTGCCACGGTACGAAGAAAAGCTTTGACCCGTCGCGCCAGGTCAGCGTCCTGGGTGTAGAGAATGCAAATGGAAGCCGCGCTCATGCGGCCACCACTTCCTGATCAAAATGCACCAGCGGCAGAAAAATGCGAAAGACAGTTCCCTTGGCCACCTCGCTTTCAACTTCGATTTGTCCACCATGTTCCTCGATAATTCCGTGCACCACAGAAAGGCCGAGACCGGTTCCGAAATCTTTCGTCGTGAAAAAGGGATCGAACACCCGGGCAATATCCTCCTTTTTTATCCCCTCACCGGTATCGCGAATGGAAATGCATAGCGCTTCGTGCCGCTCCTCGTCCCCCGGCAAAAGGCGCCTCACGAGAGAATCACCGGTCCGGATTTCGGTCTCCACCGTAAGCTCGCCCCCGCGTTTCATCGCGTCCATAGCATTAAGGAAAAAATTGAGAAAAACCTGTTCCATTTGATCTGAGTCAGCCCGGACGGTATCGAGACCTGCCTCCAACGTCCGGTTGAGTTTGATCTCCTTTTGATACAACCGATGTTGAACGAGTTGCAACGTTTTCTCCAGCACTTCGTGCACGTGCATCGGCCGGAGCAATGGTTTTGCCGGCCGTGCGAACCGAAGCAGCTGATTGACCAGTGAATCGATCCGATCAATCTCGTGCACGATTAAGCTGGAAAAGGTTTCGCGAAAATCAGACTCGTGGTAACGCTCTGGTAAGAGCTGAGCAAAAGTCTTGATTGAGACGAGCGGGTTCTTAATCTCATGCGCCATTCCAGCTGAGAGCGTCCCAAGGCTGGCGAGGCGATCGCTGCGACGCATTTGCAGCTCGAGCCGTTTCAGTGCGGTGATGTCGGTCACCACCATCAGCGCGCCCAGGAGCTCGCCCCCTTGACCGCGAAAAGTAGCGCTGCTGGCGCGCGCAAATGTGCTTCCCGCCGCGGTGCGCAATTCAACTTCGCGGTCTTCCTGGCGCTCCCCCGAAGTCAAAGTAGTCTGAATGATATTGCGCAAGGGCGCCGGTAGGTCGTCAATCGTTCGCTCTGCGCCGTTGGTATTTAAGCCGGCGATTTGTGCCGCTTCCTGGTTGAATACCGTAATATGGCCGTCGGCATCGGAGGCTACTACTCCGGTAGTTAAATTCTGGAGTAATATCTCATTATATATGCGAGCGTTTTGGACTTCGGTGAATAGCTCGGCGTTTTCAATTGCGACGGCAAGTTGGCCACACAGGACTTGGAGCGCGCTCTGCTCGGTGCTGCCATAAATGCGGCCGGAGAGCCGTGGCCCAAGAAGCATGATGCCCACGAGGTGCTCGCGTGAGAGAATCCCGACCGCGGCCGCAGCCCCCGCTTCTTCCAGCTGACGGCGAACGGCAAAAGTGGTTGCGGTGGCACGGGCGCGGTGAAGCTCTTCGAGGATGAGCGGTTCGTAATGAGTGGCCAACCATTGCACCAACGGCTCCTCCTCCTTGAATTGATCAACCGTCCCAGGTGAACCCGGATAGCTTTTTCGAAAAACTTTACGCTGCGCCAAGTAAATCGTTACGCTATCAGTGCCAATCGCTTCACCGATCGTAGTCGCGAACCTGCGCAACAAATCCGGCAAAGTAGTTACCGATTCCAGGATGACGGCAGCCTTGCTAACAGTGGCACGAAAATCAATTCCACGGCCACCGACAAAAAGACGGTCAGCTAACGATTGAGAGAACCCACGCGCTGGCGCCATGGCGAAAGTACAGACCAAAGCCGCGGCGACGTGAGCAAAAGTGTGATCAGTTGAATTAAAAAGAGAGGCCGTTACCTGGACTACCAGCCACCAAACCGCTCCGTAAAGGGCGAGCAAGTAAGTAGTGAGAACTCCATAAGATATCGCGCGCCGCAGAAAAAGACCGACGTCCATGATCTTTCTCGTGGAAATCCCGTAGGCGATGATCAGTGTGAATAGCACCGCTCGAAGTGGCGCAAACCAAAACAACCTAGAGGGTGGGACGAAGAACCTTAATACCTGATAAGCGCCGAGAGTAAGAACCAGGATGGAAGTAGAGCCGAGTAAAAAGTAGCCGAGTTCCGATCGAATCCTCCCGGAGCTATTCCTTAGATCGCGCAGAGAGGCGACAAGAAGAACAACCAAGGCACTCGTGAAACAATAAGCATAAAGATAGACGCCCCAGTCATAGATCGGCTGTGGTGCGGCTCCGGGTTGATCAGGGAAGCGTGCCCCCCTCACGAGAAGATTTGACTGACAGAAAATGATGATGGCGAGGGCCAGGATGATCCATCCACGGGAGTGACGAAGGATATCTCGCCAGGTCGCGTCCGGCTTGACCGTCGAAAGCCGGAGGAAGTTTAACGCTAATAAAATCAGGACTGCGGCAGCAAATGCTACTCGCATGTTTGTGGCAACAAATGCTAAATCGTGGCTGGTCGAACCAAAGTAGAGACTTGCCAGCCAGCAAATCATGGCGATCGACAGGATGAGGAAGCTTTGGGTCGCCTTGCGATGGCGATTAGTGACGAAAACAGCGAACCCCACCGCCGCCTGGATCACTAACGCCCCCAGAATCGGGACTGCTTGACTGTTCATTAGCGAAACACCCGACCCATCACCAACGAGCTGGCGCTCCCCCCGAGACCGCGCACATTCAAAAGCGCCTGGTGGACTTTGGCTTTCCGCGCCTGCAGCGGAACAACATCGAGATCACAATCAGGATCGGCGGTCTGATAATTTGCCGTGGGAGGGATAAGTTGATCACGGATCGTTAGGGCACACGCTGCGATTTGGAGTGGCCCTGCCGCGGCCAGCGGATTCCCAGTGACGCCTTTGATGGAGCTAATCGGAATGGAATAGGCATAGCGGCCAAATACCTCTTTGATAAATCGAATCTCGGCTGCGTCTAATATCGGATCTCCCGGTCCGTAGGCCGATATGTAATCGATTTGGCTCTTTTCGCAGCCTGCGTTTGCCAATGCCAGCTCCATGGAGCTGCGCAGGCCGGACCCATACTGAGCCGGCTCAAGATCGCGTTGGGCGGCATAACCAGTTAGTTCGAGGTAAATATGTGCTCCTCGCGCTTCCGCCCGTTCGAGATTTTCAAGCACGAACATTCCAGCGCCTTCTGCCAGGACGCCGGATTCCCGGTTTAAATCGAACGGTCTACTTGCACTTTCCGGACTTCCATTGTGCGGGACCGTTAGACCGCTAGCTACAAAAGCCGCCACGGTATGAGGAGTTATGGGCGCATCCGTCCCGCCGGCGATGGCCAGTTCTGCTTCTCCCGTGCGAATTGTCATGGCTGCGCTGGCAACAGCATCCAAGCCAGATGGACAGGCCGATGACACTGTCGCCGCATGCGCACGCACGCCGATTCGATCTGCAATGACATTGGCAGCTGCCTGCGGCTTCAATGCAGAAATCGCCGTCGGCGACATACCGTGAAAACCGTGCCGGTCGAAATCGCTAATTGAGCGTTCGATAATATCCATCGCACTGGTACTCACTCCAACGACCACCGGAGTGGGGCTCGGTAAATCTGTGTCATTAATCTCCAAGCCCGCGTCTTCGAGTGCCATTATTGTCGCGGCATAGGCGAACTGCGTATGACGTGCCATTCGCTTCGGCTTGAGTTCTGGCTCGATATATTCAGATGGATTAAAATTCTTCACTTCCCCGGCGATTTGGCTTTTCAAATTGCTGGCGTCAAAAAGAGTGATCGGTCCAATGCCGCTACGACCGTTGAGCAAAGAATCCCAGAAATCTTCCAGCCCGATTCCGTTCGGTGCGAGCACCCCCATCCCGGTAATAACGACGCGGTTTCGCTTAACCATGATGCGACTCCGCAGAGGAGAAATCCCCTCGTTCTACCGGAGGTGATTTCTGAACAAGCTTACGGTTGAAAACGGGCGAGCCTCCGGCGTCCATCAAAAAGCCAAATTCTAATGCCCCCACTAAATGCAGTCATTATATTTTCCATCCACCCTGCCCCACCGCACTTATTCACAAATTTTCACTTATTCACAAGATCGATCTTGCGCACCGGTCATTTTTGTTTCACCCTCCGCCAAGCCCCGCAGCTCTTTTAGCCCGATAATTTCAGATGCAATACGGCACGGCCCTAGCTCTAATCCGCTCATAGTGCACATCTCTGCATCGCCCGATCCCGCCAAGGTTCTCATCATCGATGATGAAATCGGACCACGCGAAAGCTTGCGCATGCTGCTCAAGCCCAGCTATCAGGTCCATACGGCGGAAAATGTCGAGACCGGCTTGCAACTCTTACAGGAAAAGCGCCCCGATACCATCGTGATGGACATCCGCATGCCCGGAATGAATGGGATTGACGGCTTACGCAGGATCCGCGAAATCGATCCGCATCTTTCCGTAATTATGTTCACGGGGTTCGGCGCGCTCGAGACCGCCCAGGAAGCGCTCCGGCTCGGCGCCAACGATTACATCAATAAACCTTTTGACGCTGTGCAAATGCGCGAAGTGATCGGCCGCAACGTCGAGCGGACCCGTTTACAGCGGCAAAGTGAGGCGACCAGCCGGGAACTGCACGAACTGAACGAGCGCCTCCGCAACGAGCTCGCGCAAAAAGAACGCCTTGCGTCTCTCGGTCAGGCGTCCGCTGAATTTGTCCACGATCTGAGTAATCCACTCACCATCGTCTGGGGTTATGTTCAAATTTTGGCCAAGAAGTTGGAACAATCCGGTGACGGGAATAACGGCGAACGAAACGCGAGCTCGCCCAGAGAATTGCATATTATCGAACAAAACGTGCGCCTCTGCCGTGAGCTTCTCACAATGTGGCAAAGCTATGGCAGGGTCGGCGCAGCCAAACCGAAACCAGTCTCGATGTCCAGCATCGTCCAGGATGTCGGCCGGAGCGTCACCGGCATGGCCTCGCAAAACGGTGTCCAACTGGACTGCCATATTGCCGAGGAAGAATTGATAATCCTCGGCGATCCGACGCAGCTGACGCGTGCGTTGCAGAACGTCATTGTGAATGCCATCCAGGCTGCGACCGAGAAGCATGGCAAGGTGGTTGTGAATTGCCGGGAGAAGGACCTTTACGCTGATATCCAGGTGCGAGACACCGGGTACGGAATTGCTGAAGACGAAATCGGGAAAATTTTCGAACCCTATTTCACCACCAAACAGGGGAAAAACGGCACCGGCCTCGGACTTTACATCACAAAAAAAGTGATCGACGACCACAACGGATCGATCGAGGTGGCCAGCACCCTGGGAGTCGGAACCACTTTCACCCTGCGGCTGCCGCTGCACGATAAGTAGGCTGCAGTTTCACTTGTCAGGCCGCGGCAGTTTCGTTTTGCTGCGAGCGTGTCGTCTGTCTACCGGATTGCCTCGCCGTTTTTAATTCGCCTCGCCGGAGTTCCATTTGATGTTCTTGAGGAGCTCGCGACGCCAAACGTCTGCGCCGCCGCGCGCCATCTACTTGCGCAGGAAAACGAACTCCAACAGCTCAAAAGCACTGCTCTGGAATTTGTCACTCGACGTAATAGCGGTCTCAGCTCTGAAGAGTTTGCGGCGTGGCGCACCGCCATTCGTCGCGATAAAATTCCCGAGCAGAAAATCCCGCAACAGCTTCAGGAATACACGCAGGTCGCGACCGCCACCAAGCGAGCACGTTCGCAACTGGAACATCAGCTTGAACAGGAATTGATCCGAGCGCGCCGGGCCTTGCTGCAAACCAGCCGGCGGATTCTTCCGCGCTATCTCGTCTTCGGCTCGGCCGAGGTTCATCACCTGATCGATCACTCCGGCAGCGAGCTTCCGCCTCGCAACAGTCGCGTCCGCGAACGGGAACGTCATCTTCTCCTTTATCTCCAGCGTATTGCTGCGAAGAACGATACCTTTGGCGAATTCGGTCCTTCCGCCTGGGGTTCGGCCGCGCAAGGTGGTTCCGCGCTGAAGTTTGAACCGCGTCCGGGAATCGCGCGTCGCGAAGTTTTCCTCGAGCGCTGGACGGCGCATGCTCTGGCCGCAGCGATCAATTCCGACCCGCAAACTTTTTTGGAGCGCCGGCCGCGCCTCAATCCAAATGGCATTCTGATCGACAATCGTCTCGTGTTCGTGGATAGCGGCGACGTGATTGCTCTTACGCCGTCGGAAATAGAACTTATCGCGCGATGCAATGGCACAACGTCAATCCACGCGCTGATCCCGTCCGCGAATGGAGACAGGTCTGCTGCGGCGCCCGTCAACGGAGGGCTCGATGTCATACGCGGTTTGATCGATAAAAAAATCCTGATCGCTGGGCTGGAAGTTCCGGCGCTTGAACCCTTCGCCTTCGAAATTTTGCACGACGATATCGCAGCCTGGCGCGAGGGGACGGCGCGGCAGCGTTGGTTTCCGTTCGCTGACTCACTGATCAAGTCCACCGCGGATTTTTCAGGAACAACCGAGTCAAATCAGCGCCAACAAATTCTATCTGCGGCCCGCGCGCAGCTTTCCCAATTCGGCGCGGAACGCAAACCAGGCCAGCGCTCGCTTTATGCCGCGGTCAATCCAATCGCGGAAGAATGCTTTCGCGATTGCAAATTCGAAATCGGCGAAACCATGCTCGACGAAGTCGTAACCGACGCCGAACCCTGGATCGATTTTTGGCGCGATAATTATGCTTTTGTCGCATCGCGCGTTGCCTCCGGTTTGCGCATGGTATTGGAAAAGCTTGGAAAAAATGCGCTGCCGCTGCCCGCGTTCCTGCGCGCTTGCGAAACGGCCAGGCTTCCCTTGACCGGTCCAGGCCTTGTTGGCCTGGCCGTGATGGCGTTTCACGAAATTAAAGCCGCCTTTCGAGAACGACTGAAACCGCACGCCCAGCTCGCTGAGTACGAACTCACTGTCGCGGATTGCCATTTTGTGCGCGAAAATTTTTCCTACCAGAAATTCGACGAATTCACTTTCCCTTCCGCCGATTTGCAACTTGCCGCCAAATCACCGGACGCGATTTCGCGAGGCGAATATCGCTGGATCGTGAGCGAGTTGCATCCGGCCGCCGCCACCTTGCATCATTGTATGTACTGGAGTTGCCCCGATCACGCCGCTCTTTCCCGTGCTCTTGAATTAAGCACCAGCGCTAAACCATTTTTTCATTTCGGTTTCTTCGCCGCCGATTTTACCGCGCATACTACGGTGCGGATTTTCGATGCCCTGCCACAGCAGGCAGTCTTCGCTTCACCTCAGCGCGGTAATCCACGCTGGCACTCCGTTTCGCCGGCGCGGGCTGAGGTTTTCATCGAGCAAGATGGCGACGTCGCCCTTCGCGCGAGTGGTCAATATCTCGGTTCTTTTGCCCGCAATTGGATCATTCCGCTCGGGTTTCATCCGTTCCAATTCGGGTTGGCGCCGGAGACACCGCGGCTCCGTTGCGGGCGCGTCATTGTCCAGCGCCGTAGCTGGACTGTCTCCAGTGAGGAAATGGGCGGTGGGAATTTCTCCGGCCTTTCGCGAGAACTGGTTCTCGTCATTGAAAGATTGCGCGCCGCCAAAGATTGGCCTCGCTTTGTTTATATTCGCCCGACCGAACAGGCATTGCGACGTAGTGGCGCGGAGGGACGCGACAAGGATACCAAACCGGTTTTCATCGATCTCGAGAGTTATCTTTTTCTGGAAATTTTTCATCGCTGGTTGAGTAAGGCCGGCGAGCTGGAAATCACTGAAATGTTACCCGCGCCTGACGACCTTTGGTGGCAAGAAGCCGATGGCCGCCGCACTTTCGAGCTGCGCACGCTGATGGTCCCGCGATGACACGATGAAAATCATTGCTATCGCGAATCAAAAGGGCGGCGTCGGCAAAACAACGACGACGGTAAATCTCGGCGCCGCACTGGCGGAACGCGCTCAACGCATTCTGCTCATCGATCTCGACCCGCAGGGCAACGCCACCAGTTCCCTGGGAATGCAGGACTTCGAAGGGGAAAGCCTCTACGATCCTTTGCTAGGCGAGACCGTAATTGCTGACAAAATTTTGCCGACCCGATTAGATCATCTTTTTCTCGTTCCAGCCGACCTCGATCTTGCCGGCGCGGAAGTCGAGATTGCGCGCATGCCGGATCATTTGCTGCGACTGGCGCGAACATTGCAACCGTTGCGTGCCGACAGCGCCTTCGATTTTGTCTTGCTCGATTGTCCTCCCTCACTTGGAATTCTCATGAGTAACGCGCTCGCAGCGGCCGATGAAATTCTGACCCCCATTCAATGCGAATACTTCGCGCTGGAAGGTCTGGTCAAAATTGTGCGCGTGGTTGAGCAAGTGCGCGATTCCGGAGCAAATCCGAATATCCAAATCGGCGGTATTCTCATGACGATGTTCGACAGCCGCACAAATTTGAGCGCGCAAGTGGTCGCGGAGGTGCGTCAACATTTTGCCGCAAAAGTTTACGACACCGTTATTCCGCGAACGGTTCGCTTAAGCGAGGCACCCAGTTTCGGCAAAACCATTTTGGAATACGACAAGAGCGGGGCCGGCGCGCGCGCTTACCGCGCCTTGGCGGATGAATTCATTCGGCGCCAGACATCAGTTGCAGCCATCGCTGCCGGGTAATTGCGAAAACAAATGTCGGAAAACTTCTGAAAATCGTTTCCCTTTCCAGGATCATTCCGTTTTTCTCCGCCACTCTGCGCGAGGCATGGTTCTCCGGATGAATCAGCGAAACGACGCGCTCTAATTTCAAATCGCGAAAACCGTGATCGCGGACCGTCCGCGCCGCCTCGCTAGCTAGTCCACGGTTCCAGAAATCGCGCTGCAATCGATAGCCGATCTCGATTTCCATTTTGCTGTCGACTTCCTGGTGAAAAAAGCCGCAGTAGCCAACGAGCGTTTCGCTCGATCGCACAATCATGGCGAATTGTGATAGCATACCATCTCGGTCCCAGCCGATCACTTTATCGAGAAAACTCCGCGTTTGTTCTGGCGTCATCGGCCCCATCGAGAAACGCATGAAATCTTTGTTCGCCATCAATTGCGTCATGCGATCGAGATCATCGGCGGCGAATGGACGCAGAATTAAGCGCGGAGTTTCGAGGATCATTTTGCCACGTTGTAGCCGCGCTCATCGGGTGCGGCATCGATCAATCACATACAATTCGAACTCGAGCTACGACTCATAATTAGAGATGCGAGCGGACGGACAAGATAGTTGGCGACCGGCACCGGTGCCGGAGACGAATAGGCTAGCTAAAGTTGCGGCGGCCGCGAAAAAGTGCACCGCCTGTCCGCTCTACAAAAGAGCAACGCAGACGGTCTTCGGCGAAGGCCCGAAGCACGCCACCATGTTCATGATCGGCGAGCAACCGGGCGACTATGAAGATGTAGCCGGGAAACCATTCGTCGGGCCGGCGGGAAAAATTCTGGATCGCGCGCTGGAGGAAGCTGGAATTAATCGAGACGAAGTTTATGTGACCAACGCGGTGAAACATTTCAAATGGGAACCGCGCGGGAAACGACGGATCCATCAGAAACCAAGTTCGCGCGACATCGCCGCTTGTCGGCCCTGGCTGGAAGCGGAGCTGCATTTGGTCGAGCCCAAGCTTGTCGTTTGTCTCGGCTCAACCGC
>Ga0209577_10005161_pt1 | contig 12204 bp, 13 predicted proteins | sample GraSoiAngelo_109_FD_185874 | JGI IMG/M metagenome (GOLD analysis project Ga0209577, IMG submission 185874) | Grasslands soil microbial communities from the Angelo Coastal Reserve, California, USA - 14_0903_12_20cm (SPAdes) (version 2) | ecosystem: Environmental > Terrestrial > Soil > Grasslands... | reverse complement strand
GAACCCGGGCGCGTACCCGGGCCAGATCGACGTGTACGACGTCAACCAGGACTGCCGTCACCCGGCGCTCCAGTCGAGCCTGCCGGTCGGCTTCCTCGGTCACGAGAGCGGCTTCGCCCCCGACGGCAGGACCTTCTACGCCACCTCGCTCTTCGACGGCCACGTCACTGCGGTCGACCTGACGAATCCGAAGCTCCCCGTCCCCCTGACGGTGTTCAACTCCCTATCGCACGGGATGACGGTCAGCCAGGACGGGACCCGCGGCTACATCGCCGCGAGGGACCTCGGCCTGAGCATCGTCGACCTCAGCTCGATCCAACTGCGAGAGCTGAATCCGCAGGTCCACGAGATCAGCCACCTCACCTGGGACACGCTGAGCATCCCCCAGATCGCGATCCCCGTGACGATCGGCGGGCACCGCTTCGTGGTGGAGATCGACGAGTTCAGCGTCGGCTCGGGCGGCGGCAGCTTCCCGGCCCAGAACGGCCCACGGGTGGGCGCAGGTCGGATCATCGACATCCAGAACGAGAAGAAGCCGCGGGTGATCTCGGACTTCCGGCTCCAGGTCCACCAGCCGGAGAACCGGGCGAAGCTGGCTGGGGACCCCGGAGCCACCAGCTACGTCCAGGGCTACGGCGGCCACTACTGCAGCGTGCCGCAGCGGGTGGACCCGGGGATCGTCGCGTGCTCGTTCATCCTGTCGGGGCTGCGCGTGTTCGACATCCGCGATCCCTACCACCCGAAGGAGATCGCGTACTTCGTCGCACCGCCCAAGCCGAGCCCCGTCCTCGCGGAGCCGAGCGACTACGCGATGTCGGCCCCGGCGTTCGCGCCGGCGCGCGGCGAGATCTGGTACTCCGACGGCAACAGCGGCTTCTACGCCCTGCGGGTGACCAACGGCGTGTGGCCGTTCGGTGGAACCGGCTGCCAGCGCCGGACGACGGTCGACTTCAGGCTGCACCGCGTGCCCGGGACGCGAGTCACGAGGGTCGAGGCATTCGTGAACGGCAAGCGGCGGTTGGTGCAGAAGGGACACGACATCCAGAAGATCGTGCTGTCCGGCCTGCCGGCGACGGGCCCGCTGACAGTCCGGATCGTGGCCACCCACAGCGGCGGAGCGAAGGTCGTGAGCACTCGGACCTGGCACGGCTGCAAGAAGGGGCCGCCGCACATGACCGTGATCCCGCGGCCGAGCCACGCCTGATATTCAACGCGAGGAAATGGCAGAGCGCGGGGACATCGACTTCAGCTACTCCCTGACGGATCGCGTCGTCCGTCTCGCCCTCGGCGACCTTGCCGACTTCAGCGGCGCGAAGTACGACGGCGACTTCTCGCTGACCCTGGAGGAGGCGCAGCGGCGCAAGCACGACTACGTGGCCGAGCAGATCGGGATCGCGCCCGGCCGCCGAGTGCTCGACCTCGGTTGCGGCTGGGGCGGACTGCTCGATTACATACGTCGTGTCGGCGCCACGGGGGTCGGCGTCACGTTGTCGTCGGCTCAGGTCGAGTCGTGTCGTCGACACGGTCTCGACGTCCACCTCTCCGACGCGCGCGAGCTGACGCCCGAGAGCTTCGGCCCGTTCGACGCGGTGGCGTCGCTCGGCGCCTTCGAGCACTTCTGCTCCCCGGACGACTACGAGGCGGGGCGCCAGGAGGACGTGTACCGCGACCTCTTCGCGCGCATCGCGAGCGTGCTCCCCGACGGCGGCCGGCTCTATCTCCAGACGATGGTGTTCGGCCGGAACATGATCCCGACCGAGGAGATCGACCGTAACGCCCCGCGCGAATCGGACGCCTGGTACCTGGCGATGATGGGCGCCGCATTCCCGGGCTCCTGGCTGCCCTTCGGCCAGGAACAGGTCGTCCGCTGCGCCGAGCCGGACTTCCGCCTGGTGTCGAGCGAGAGCGGGCGGCGCGACTACCTCGAGACCATCCGCCAGTGGGACAAGCGGACCGAGGCCTGGAATCCGAGGATGGCCCTGCTCAAGCTGCGGCTCATCCCCCGCTGGCTCACCGACCCGAACTTCCGCTTCGCGTACACCTCAGGCGTCAGCTCGAACCTGGTCTGCTTCGAGCGAGAGCTGTTGGACCACTACCGGCTGGTCTTCGAGAAGGCCGGCTAGATGACTGATTCCAAACCCCCGAGGTCACGCGGATTTGGAATCAATCATCTAACTGCCGAGCTCCGCGAGGCGCCGCTCGAGCAACCGTCGCTCGGCGTCGTCATCGACCAGGGCGAGCGCGCGGCGGTAGGCGTCGCCGGCCTCTGCCGTGCGACCGAGGCGGCGCAGCAGCTCGCCTCGCGTCGAGTGCAGGTAGCGGTACTCGTCCAGGTCAAGGCGATCGACGATCTCGAGCCCCGCCTCGGGACCCTGCTCCTCGGCCACCGCGACCGCCCTGCTCAGCTCGACGACCGGCGAGTCGGTGAGACGGGCAAGCTCACCGTAGAGGGCGGCGATCTGGGTCCAGTCGCGCGGCTCCTCGGCGTGCAGCGACGCGATCGCCGCCTGTACGACGTAGGGACCGCGGCCGTGCAGAGCCAGGGCCCGGTCGAGCGCCGCCCGCCCATCGGCGATCTGTGCCGTGTCCCAGAGTGAGGGGTCCTGGTCGGCGAGCAGCACGAGGTCGCCGCCGCGAAACCGTGCCTCGCGGCGGGCGTCGTGCAGAAGCATTAGCGCCAGCAGGCCGTGCGCCTCCGGCTCGTCTGGCATCAGCTCGGCAAGCGCCCGCCCGAGCCGGAGCGCCTCGGACACCAGCTCGCCGCGGCCGCCGTAGCCCTCGTTGAAGATCAGGTAGACGACCGCGAGCACGGCGGCCAGCCGATCGGGCAGCAGGTGGTCGGGAGGCACCCGAAATGGGATCCCGGCCGCCTTGATCTTGCGCTTCGCCCGCACCAGCCGCTGGGCCATCGTCGACTCGGGGACCAGAAAGGCGCTGGCGATCTCGGCGGTGCTCAGGCCGCCAAGCGTCCGCAGCGTGAGTGCGACCTGCGCGTCAGTGGACAGTGCGGGGTGGCAGCAGGTGAAGACGAGCTCGAGGCGTTCGTCTGGAAATGTCGTCGCGTCCATGGGGTCCTCCGCGGCCTCGGGTACTTCGAGCAGACGGGTCTTCTCGGCCAGCGTGCGTTCGCGGCGGATGCGGTCGACCGCTCTGTTGCGCGCCGTGGTCAGAAGCCAGGCGCCCGGGTTTGTGGGAACGCCGTCTCGCGGCCAGCGCTCCGCGGCGATCGCGAAGGCCTCCTGCGCGGCTTCCTCGGCGAGGTCGAAGTCGCCGAGGAAGCCGATGAGTCCAGCGAGGACACGGCCCCACTGGTCGCGGAAGGCCTGATCGAGGATCGCTACTGCTCCACGATTGGCCGCACCTCGATCCCGCCGCCCATGCGGGCCGCCGGGATCCGCGCGGCCAGCTCGATAGCGGCGTCGAGGTCGTCGGCCTCGAAGAACAGGTAGCCGCCTACCGCCTCCTTGAGCTCGACGAATGGACCGTCGGTGGTCAGCGTCTTGCCGTCCTGCACCCGCACGGTGGTCGCCGTCTCCGGGGGCCCCATGCGGACGCCTGGGCTGACGCCCGGGGTCTGGTTGATCGACTGGTAGGCGCCGTAGACCGCCTTCTTCTCGTCGTCCGAAAGGCTCTCCCACTCGTCCGACCCGGGCAGCGGGGTGGAACCCTGATGGATCAGCAGCATGTACTTCATCGCTTCCTCCTTTTAGGGATGGTCGCCTATGAGACGAACGGGAAGCGACTAAATCGACAGCCCTATGCAGGCCGGTCAGCGCGTAACCGTGAGGACGCCTTTCATACCCGGATGGAGCGTGCAGACGTAGCGAACCGTTCCGGGCCTTGTTGGAACGAAGCGGAAGGTCTGGCCATTACCGAAGGCGCGCGTGTGAAAGCCCGCCCCTGAGGTGGCGGTCACGTTGTGGTCGACGTTGTCGTCATTCGTCCACACGACCGGCTTCCCGACGCGCGCGGTCACCGCTGATGGATGGAAGCGGAGGCCCTGCATGCTCACCGGCGTGCCTCCCCCGCCTGCGGCCTTGTGCCCACCTCCGCCGCCGCACCCGGCCAGCAAACCGAGCGCGACGGCGGTCACGAGAATCGGAAGGCGCGTCACGCCTACTTCACGGTGAACGAGGTCAGCGCCTCGACGCCCGTGTTGCTGTGGTCGTTGTTGGCCAGGTAGACCTCGAGCGAGTGCTTGCCCTTGGGGATGCCGGTGTACGTGATCGCCGGAGTGACGGACGGCGAGTACTTCCCGTTGACCCCCAGCTTCACGGCCAGCGTCCCGTTCGCTCCCGAGTACTTCGGCTGGTCGAACTTGCCGCCGTCGAGCGAGAAGTGCAGGTGTCCCTCGCCCTGCTTCGCCGGCTTACCGACGTTCTGCGGCGCGATCTTGAAGCTCGTGAGCTTGACAACCACCTTCACCGTCGAGCTCGTTGTGGAGCCCTTCGTCGGGCTCACGAACGCGACCTTTGCACCCGGCGCGCCGACGTGCTTGGGCGCGGATGTCGGGCTCGCGGATGCCGGGGGCGACTTCTTCTTGCTGCTGCCGCATCCGGCGGCGCCGACGGCGGTGATTCCGACGCACAGAAGCGCGATGGTCTTGAGTCTCATGGGCTGCGCAGCCTCCTTGGAGTTGTGGTCCGCAGACTAATGCGCGCGCTAGTGGAGCGCTGGATCATCCAAGCCGCTTGGTTCAAGGACAGCGAGGGCAATCTGCTCGCGATCGCCCAGCCGATTACGACGAGCTGACGGCTCAGAGCCCGGAAGAACGGGCGAGAATCAGCGCGTGGCGCTGAAGACGAGCAGCTACCTGATCCTCGGCCTGATCCGCGGCGGTGTGACCTCCGGCTACGCGATCAAGCGCTTCATCGAACAGCAGCGAATGGAGGTCTTCTGGGCGACGACGTTCGCGCAGATCTACCCCGAGCTCGCCGACCTCGAGGATTCGGGCTACCTCAGGCACGAGGACGATCCGCACGGCGCGCGCCAGCGCCGGGCTTACTCGCTGAGCGCGAAGGGCGAACGCGCACTGTTGTCGTGGCTGCGCCGCTCGCGGATCCCGACTATGGAGTTGCGCGACGAGGGGCTCCTGCGGCTCGCTTTTGCGGATCATCTCCCACGCGAGGACGCGATAGTGCTCGTGCAGCGCCTACGGACGCGTGCCGAGGAGGCCGAGCGCGAGTTCCGTGAAGAGATCCTCCCGATCGGCGAGGCGCTGCGCTCGGCGGGCCTGCGCTTCCCGGTCGAGGTTGGCCGAATGGGCGCGTCCTACTACGCCTGGTCCGTCGAGCATCTCCGCCGGCTGGAGGAGGACCTGCGCGAGGAGCTCGACGGGTAGGAGGCTCCCCATTGCGACGGCCCGACCGATGTGCTTCCATGCCGCGCCGGGAGGGGGTTACGAGTTGAGGGGGAATCGAAAGCGGATCGCGACGGCGTCGACCGCCGCGATGGCGGCAGCCATGATGGCGGCAGGCGCGGCGGCGCACGCGACCGTCCCACGCCAGGTCGGGAGCCTGAGGTACACGTCGACTGTGCCGGGAGCGTCCACCGGGCTCGCATTGGACTTCAAGTTCCAGAACCCCGACGGCCCGGGTCTAAAGCCGCACACGGTCAAGACGCTCGTCGTACACGCCCCGCCCGGAGGCGCGATCGACACCACCGTTCCGCCCCAGTGCCATGCGAGCGACGCGGAGCTGATGGCTCTCGGGCCCAGCGCGTGCCCGGCCGAGACGAAGGTCGGCCAGGCATACGCGATCAGCGACACCGGTTCCAGCGGCCCGTTCCCGCGTTACACGCGAACGGACATCACGGAGTTCAACAACCAGGACGAGGTCGTCGCCGTCGGGGTCAACGAGGACATACCGGCGCTGAAGCCCGTCGACCGGACGAAGATCGAGGGCGACCACACGACCACGAACTTCCCGCTGTTCCCGGGCGGCCCGCCGCCCGAGCCGTACTCGGCCTTCAGGGAGCTGCACTTCTCGTTCAGCCCGTACGCGCGCGCCGGGCGACCGTACAACCACACGCCACCGACGTGCCCCTCGGTGGGCTACTGGCGGATGGTGCTCGATTTCACGTACGTCGATGGCGTCACCGAGAGCGTCAACTCGGACTCACCGTGCCAGCGCCCGAAGCCGCCAGCCAAGAAACACAGGAAGCACAGGAAGCACCACCACAGGCGCCACCGAGAGCGCGAGGACTCGCCCGACTGATCAGTGCTTACGGCGGGCAGTCTTGCGCGGACGCCTGCACGGCTCCTTGGTCGCCACGCTGTCGATGGACCCGTTGGTCCACCAGAACCTGACCGTCGTCCGCCAGTAGCCCCGGGCGGGACACTTCGCCGGCGTGGTGGCGTAGCTGCGGACGCGGCCGGCGGAGGTCCTCGTGTACGGCGACAGGAGGCTGGTCGACTTCAGCAGGATGACGTAGTCGTCCACGCAGTCGCCTGTCGGAGGCGCCGGAAAGCACGCCGCCAGGGGGAAGTCGATCGACCCGTCGGGGCGAATCTGGCCGCGCACGACCGCGTATCCCTCCGCCTTGATGAGGACGATCTGCTGGTTCGTGTTGTTGACGACGTCGACGGTGTGCTTGTAGTGATCGAAGACGAAGCTGTGCGCGACCGGCATCATGATGAGACCCTCGATCGTCCCGCCTCCCAGCCGGCTGCCCGCCGGGCACGCGTCGGGGCCTCTGACTTCGAGCACCACGTCAGGCGCGGTACAGCGTGCCGGGACGCTGGTGTCGTAGCGCATTCCGGGCGGGGGATAGAAGACCATCCGCCGCATGTACGGCGGCGGAGCGTTCGGATTACCGGCGGCGTGGAAGCTGGCGGTGTAGCCGATGCCCGTCGGAGAGTTCGGACGCGTCGCGGTGAAGGTCTGGTCGACGGTCTCGCGCGGCCCGGCGCCGGGGATCGCCGCGGCACCTGCCGGCCATAGCGCGGACAAGCCCCAGAGGAGCTGGGCCAGGAGAGCGACTCGCATGACTCGATGGCGCATGCGTGGCTCTCTTCTGCCCCGCGGACCGAAGATCTAATCCGGCTGTTGAGCGGTCTTCCCTGCGCCTGATCGCGAGATACTGCGCCGTGATGTCGGACGAGAACGTCGAGATCGTGCGCTCGTTGCTGGAGCCCTTCGCGGGCATAAACGTCGCAGACCTCGACTTCGGCGCCGAGGCGGCGCGCGAGGCCATCCGAAACATGTATGCGCCCGACGTCGAGCTCAGAACGCTGGCCTCAGGGTTGGGCAGCGGTGTGGGCACCCACTACCGGGGACTGGACGGCATCGTGCGGTACCTGGAGGAATGGCTGGAGCCCTTCAGCGAGTACCGCGTCGAGAACCTCGACTACATCGAGGTCGACGACTGCGTCCTGGTTCCGAGCCGGCAGTGGGGTATCGGCGCTGGGAGTGGCGTGCGAGTCGAGATCGAGCTGACCACGCTTTACGACCTGCGGGATCGACGAATCGCGCGGATTTATCAGTACGACACCATGGACGAGGCCCGCGAATCGGCGATGCGGCTGAGCCAGGCGCGAGCGCCCTGAGCGGGCAGCTACGCGATGGGCTAGGGCTTGCGCGCGCGAACGATGGCGGAGCCCGCGTGCTCGTGCACCCGGTGCGTCTCCCGGATCTCGATGTCCACGAAGCCGGCCGCGTCGAGCGCATGACTGAACTCTGCCTCGGTGAGCGCGCCGGCAATGCACCCCGTCCACTGCGCCATGTCGCGGCGCGTGCCCTCGTCCATGTCGGGATCCGCGATCACGTCGGAGACCGCGAAGCGGCCGCCCGGCCGCAGAACACGCGCGGCCTCGCGGATCACGCGCGGCTTGTCGCCCGACAGGTTGATCACGCAGTTCGAGATCACGACATCGACCGACGCGTCGGGCAGCGGGACCTCCTCGATCGTTCCCTTGAGCCACTCGACGTTCTCGACCCCGGCCTTCTCCTGGTTCGCGCGCGCGAGCGCGAGCATCTCGTCGGTCATGTCGAGCCCGTACGCCTTGCCCGTCGGGCCGACCCGCTGCGCCGACAGAAGTACGTCGATGCCGCCGCCCGAGCCTAGGTCGAGCACCGCCTCGCCCTCGTTCAGTGCCGCAACCGCTGTCGGGTTCCCGCAGCCGAGCGACGCGAGCGACGCGGCCTCGGGAAGCGCATCCCGGTCGGCATCCGAGTACTGCGACTGGCCAAAGACCGCCTGCTCGCCCTCGGGAAGCACGGTCGGACCGCAGCCGGCCGTTCCGCCGCAGCAACCGTCGCCTCCGGAAGTCGCCTGCTCCGCAGCGGCCGCGTAGCGGCTTCTGACGGCGTCTCGGATCTCGTCAGGGGAAGTACTCAGCTCAGCCATGCGGTCAGCTCCTTCAGCGCGTCGGGGACGACGTAGTAGTAGGCCCACAGCCCGCGCCGCTCGGAGTCGACGATGCCGGCATCGCGGAGCACCTTGAGGTGGTGCGAGACCGTCGGCTGGCCGACCTCGAAGAGCGGGGTCAGCTCGCACACGCAGACCTTGCCGGCGTGCTTTCGCAACACGTCCACGAGCTGGACCCGGATCGGATCCCCGAGCGCCTTCGCGACGATCGCCATCCGCTCGGCCTCCACGCGCTCGGTGTCTGGGTAGACGACCGGCTCGCAGCACGGCTCGCCCGGGGGGCGCTTCTGCTTCGGGGAGAGCTCCAGCTCGACCGCCATCGATGTACGTATATCGATTGAATCGTCAGTTGTCAATGGATACGATCAAAAGAGAACCCAGTACGGACGCGCGGCGTCCGACAAATCGCGCGGTAGTCCCGCCCCCATGGCGGCTCCATATGATCGTCCGCCATGACAGATCACCCGCCGCCGCTGCGCGTGGTCGTGGGGGTCGGAGTGGTGGCAGGGACGACGCTCGCGCTGCAGGTGCTGCTCACACGCCTGCTCTCGGCCGTCTTTCTCTACCACTTCGCCTTCCTCGCGATTTCGCTCGCGCTGCTCGGTACGGGTGGCGGTGCGCTCCTGGTCTATGTGCGCGAGCGCCGCGGCGACGCAGGCCCAGTCGAGCCGCTGCTCGCACGCTACGGGATTGCGTTCGCTGTCTTCTTGCTCGTTCTCCCGATCGTCCTCTCGAACCTGCACTACGCGGCCGGCGGGCTCGCACACGGTCTCACCGGGTCGTTCGTCTTCACGCTCTCGCTAGCGTGCCTTGCCGCCGCCGTTCCGTTCCTCGCCGCGGGGATCGTCATCGCGCTGGCGATCACCCGCTACGTACGCTGGGTCGGCCGGGTTTACGCGTTCGACCTATGCGGCGCTGCGCTCGGCGCGATCACCATCGTCCCGTTGCTCTGGCTGCTGGACGCGCCGGCGATCGCCGTTGGACTTTGCGCAGTGGCTGCTCTTGCGGCGACGATGTTCGGCTGGCAGGAGCATCGCGTCCGGCTCGTGTCGCTCGCCCTGGCTGCGGTCGGCCTTGCCCTGGCCGCACTTGCGCAGAGCGGTTCGCAATTTCAGCTACCGATCTCGGCATTTCCCATTGGCGGTACCCGCCCGGTCGCTGTGCGCTGGACGCCGCTCAGCCGCGTCATCGGCTTTGCGCCAGCGTCAGCCCGAGTAGCCGGCATCACCTATGACCGCGACGGGGCACCCGTCCCGTTGTATCGACGTGGGCAGCCGCCGCTCAACTGGCGCGCGCTCGGGCTGGGACCTCAAAGCATCCCCTACACGCTCACGCCGCCCGGGAAAACGCTGGTGATCGGCGGAGGTGGCGGTCGCGACATTCACAACGCGCTGTCGTCAGGTCAATCCTCAGTGGACGTCATCGAGCTGAATCGCGGGATCGTCGACGTCGTTGATCGGGACCTCCGTCGCTGGTCCGGTGGCCCCTATTCGCTTCACGGGGTGCACACCGCGGTCGGCGACGGGCGCTCGACTCTCGCCGCGAGATCGACCAAGTACCAGCACATCAACATCGGCTTCACGAACACGCTGGGAACAAGCGCGGGCTCCTCATACGCGCTGGCCGAGGCGAACCTGTACACGGTCGAAGCCTTCGACGAGTACTTCGATCACCTGCATCCCGGCGGCACCCTGTCCGTCACCCGTCTGTATCGCTTCAGCGGCGAGGAGGCTCTGCGAGCCACGGTGCTGATGATCGAGGCGCTTCGTCGCTTCGGCATCCGCCAACCGGAGCGGAACGTCGCGGTCGTTCTCCAAACGCTCCCGCGCGTTGTCCATACGAACCCGCAGCCGATTCTCAGCGGCACCGTGATCGCGCAGCTGCACCCGTTCACGTCAGCGCAGCTGCGGCGGATACGAGCGCTTGCTCCCGCGCGACATGGATTGGTTGCTTTTCTCCCGGGCGGGCCCTACTGGCACGAGTGGCAGGCGCTTGCCGCCGCCAAGAGCGTCGATGCGTTCTGTCACAACTACGTGGTCGACGTCTGCGCGCCAACCGACAACGATCCGTTCTTCTTCCAGGCGTCTCGGCCAACGCACCCCTCGACCTGGGAACGCGGGTACGCCTTCACGCCGACCCCGTTCGTGGTACTGGTGATTGCGCTTGGCATCCTGCTGGTGCTCGGCGTCGCGGCCTTTGTGCTCCCGCTGGCGGTGGTGGCACGTGCGAGGCGTCCGACTGGCGGCTCGCTGACGTTCTTCGCCGCCATCGGACTCGGTTTTCTGACCCTCGAGGTCGTCCTCGTACAGCGCTTTGTGCTGTTCCTCGGCTTTCCCACTTATGCACTCTCCGTCGTGCTCTTCTCGCTGCTCTTGTTCACGGGCGCCGGGGCGCTGTTCTCGGCTCGATGGAAGCAGCCACGGCGCGCGCTGATCGCAGCGTTGAGCTGTGCGACCGCACTGATGGTCGCGGCCACCTTTGGCCTGCAACCGCTGCTGGAAGGCATGATCGGCGAGCCGTTTGCGCTTCGCGTGGCACTCACCGTCGCGCTGCTCGCCCCAGTCGGCCTCACACTCGGAACCGCGATGCCAGTCGGGCTTCGCCGGCTGACCGCCCTGCATCCGGGCGGCACTGCATGGGCGTGGGGCATCAACGGCATCACGTCCGTGCTCGCCTCGACGCTCGCGGTCGCAGTCGCGATCACGTGGGGTTTCTCGGCGGCTACGGCATTCGCGGCCGCCTGTTACGGCGTTGCACTCGCGCACGCGGCGCTCGGCCGGTGGCCGACCGAGCTTGCATAGAGCTCCGCCACCCCGGCGCAGGTGTCGAAGTGGAGCTAGGCGGACGACTCTCGAACCGCAACTCGCTCAGCGGCTACGCCCGCTGTGCTAGCAGGCGGCCTTCGCCACGGCGCGCCAGTCGGTGAAGTAGCGACCCCCTGGGTAGTACGCGCCCATCTGCGACTGCTCCTGCCCGTACGAGACGTTCTGAATTGCCTGGGTGAACGAGGCATCCGGCAGCATGTGCCTGTTGATCATCACGCCTTCCGGCTGCGGCCCCCACGGGACCCAGCTGGCTGAGCGACAGCGCTTCTGGGCCGCGGCCGGCCAGTCCGCCGGCTGCGAGACAACGATCGTGTAGTTGCCCTCCCTGTCGACCCCTACCTGGTCGTCGCGACGGCAGGCGACGTAGCGCTGCGTGATCGGGTCGTTCTGACAGAAGGACCAGTAGCGGAGCTGGACGCCGCTCGGCATGGTGGGGGCGTTCGGGTAGGTGGCCGCGAAGGTCGGCGCCTTCCCGTGGAAGACGACCAGCGGGCCGAAGCCGCGACTGACGAAGGCATAGACATAGGCGTTATCGAGGTTCGAGAGAAATCCGCCGCTGCCAAAGCTCCCGCACGGGCGGGATCCGGTCGCCGAGTTGGTTGTCGAACAGCAGGTCCGCGCCTGACTGGCAGAGGTTCACGAACTTGTGCCAGACGGGCGGGTTGCGGCCCGGGTATGGAGGACCCGTGCTGGCCCCGGCCAGCCCCCCGTACGCCCCGGTCACCGTCGAGCTCGAGGGCTTCTCGAGGTTCCGGCACGGCGAGGTGGTCGGCGGCGGACCGGTCGAGGACGTCGGCTCCCAGGTGACCTGCGGGAGCCCGACCCCACCGGTCATGTCTCGACCTGCGTCCGGGACGTAGACACGCAGGGTGAGCAGGCCCCTCGGATTCTTCGATGGGTCTATGTAGATCGTGTTCGCCCCCGGCTGGTCGGTGGGATCGAACGTGACGAAGAGCGTGTAGTGCCGCTGGTCGGGCGGCGTCGTCCGGTCGGCCCCGGGGAGGAACGGGTT
>Ga0209577_10005159_pt1 | contig 12211 bp, 13 predicted proteins | sample GraSoiAngelo_109_FD_185874 | JGI IMG/M metagenome (GOLD analysis project Ga0209577, IMG submission 185874) | Grasslands soil microbial communities from the Angelo Coastal Reserve, California, USA - 14_0903_12_20cm (SPAdes) (version 2) | ecosystem: Environmental > Terrestrial > Soil > Grasslands... | reverse complement strand
GCGGCTCGTCGGCCGCGATATGCAGGTACGTGAACAGCACAAGCCCCTCGCGCAGGCGTCCGTACTCGGGTGCGATCGGCTCCTTCACCTTCAGCAGCAGGTCGGACTCGGCCCAGACGTCGTCGACGCCGACGATGCGCGCACCGGCGGCCTCGTAGGCGGAGTCCGCGAAAGCGCTGCCGACCCCCGCCCCGCTCTCGATCGTCACGTCGTGACCGCGCTGTACGAGCTCGCGTGCGCCCGCCGGTGTGAGCGCAACGCGGTACTCGTCGGTCTTGATCTCCTTTGCGACGCCGATCTTCACGGCGGCTCACCCTACCTTGTGGCCAGATCGGCACGTATTCGGCGCATGCGCGTCACCCACGCGTACGGGTTGCTCGGGTAGCGTCGAACTCGAGGGAGAGTGGGATGCTGCCCCCGCCCTTGGGTGGGGGGTGCACCGGCAGTGGCCCTTTCGGCGCTGCCTATTCAGGGCCGCTTGCGTTCGGCTCGTGGAGATACAGGAGCAGGCCGGCGAGCGTCTTCGCGTCTTCGATCTCGTTCAGGTTGCGCGCGATGTCGTGCGGGTGCCAGCGCACGAGCTCGAGCTCCTCGTCCGCCTCCGGGTTCGCATCCCCTCGTTCGAGGCCTTGCGCGAGGAACAGGTGCATGCGCTCGCGGCAAAAACCGGGTGTCGTGTAGAAGACCGCCAGCTCGCGCCAGTTGCCGCCGGTGAGGCCGGTTTCCTCGGCGAGCTCGCGGCGTGCGCTTGCGAGCGGCTCCTCGTCCTGTTCGAGCGTGCCCGCCGGGAGCTCGAGCAGCTTTTTGCGCGCGGCCTCGCGACGCTGGCGCACGAGCGTGACCATGCCCTCGCCGTCAACCGGGACGATCGCAACGGCGCCCGGGTGCTCGACGATCTCGCGCTCGTGGTCTCCCCAGCGTTCGACCGTGACGTCGAACAGCTTCCCGTCGTACACGGTTCGTGCCGAATCTGGTTGCAAGCGGCGAAGCGTACGCCGCGGGCCGCGAGGCTGAGGAGGACTGCGGCGAGAGTGCCTCGCGGCCGCGGCGACGAATTGGCCCCTAGAGGGACCGGTCGGTGCGCTCCATTCCGAGATCGGTGTGCTGCTCGATGAGCGCCCGGGAGAGCGCCAACTGGCGGCGAACGAGCTCGCGCCGGTTCAGCTCGAGGGAAGTCCGGCTTGCACCAAATGAGCGCAGCACCTGACGCTCAGAGACAAGCTCTGCGATCTGCCCCTGGAGCTGCTCGATCACTGACCCGGCGCCCATCGCACACAGAAGAGTTGCGCCGACCGCCTGTAGATCGCATGTGGAAAGTGCCCGGAATTCGCCGCTACGTGCGACCGAATCGTGCACCACCGAGCTGTGGAGACTCTCCTCCCTGTGGATGACTCGCTAGCGGCTGCCGCAGCGGGCCCGCGCGAGTCGGCCCGCTGCGAACGCCGCCGCGAAGAAAAGAGCGTCCTCGTCGATGCCGCGGCCCATGTGCGACAGGGGCAGCTCCGCACACGCATCGCGCCACCCGGAGCTGTCGATCTCCTCGCGCGGTCGCAGCCACTCAGGCGCCTCCACCCCGCGCGGCCACGCCGCTACCGCCCCTTCGGGAGCGAGCCGCAAGACGTCGCTGACGTGGTGCGACACGCCGCGGTGGCGCTCGCGCTCGTCCGCCTCCGACGCACGCACGGCGAGCACTGCGACGCCGTCGAGCGCAACCGCGACATTCGCCGCAGCCGCCGCGGCAACGCCGCCGTGGCCAAAGCTCGAGCCGGTGCCGACGATCCCGGGACCGATCCCGCACACGACCGCATCGAACCCTTCCGCCGCGCACCAGAGCAAGGCCGATGCGACCGACACGCACTGGACGTCGCCGTCGAGGCACGCGTCGACGCCAACGCTGGTCGCCACGAGTCCGCGCTCGCGGAGCGTGCGCATCGTGTCCGACAGGGACACCGGCAGGGCTCCGCCGGGGAGCTGGACGTAGGCGAGGCGCAGGCCGTCGCCGATTCCGGCACAGACGGGTGCAAGCTGGCTGTGCAGCGAGCAGCAGACGACAGGCAAACCGTCCAGCGTCTCCGGCAAGGCGCGGCCTTCCTCGGCGTGGACTGCCGCAGCCTGTCCCGGCGTGTACGGCAGCTTCATCACGTGCGCGCCGCCCTCCGCCGCCAGTTCGAGCCCGCGCGTCATGTTGGCGTAGAGAACGTCGAAGCCGCCGGAGCCGAGCTCGAGCTCGCGCGCCTGGATGTTCACAATCACGTCGTCACCGAGCGCGACCGGGCCGGTGAGTCGCGGATACGCGACGCATGGGGCGCCGTCGACCTCGATCCGCACGAGCCCTTCCGCGCGCGACACGACCGCGGTGACGCGGCCGCGCCTAAGCGTCAGCATCGCGGGCGACGTCGACCAGCTCGAGCGTGACCTCGACCATCCCCTCGAGATCCTCGACCGTGATGCGCTCGTCCGGCGTGTGGATGTCCTGCATCCCGTTCGCCAGGTTGAGACAGGCGAGCCCCCGCTCGTTGAAGATGTTCGCGTCCGCGGCGCCGCCGCTCAGCCCGTAGCTCGGCGAATAGCCGGCCCGCTCGAGCGCGGCGTGCGCGATGCGGACGACGGTGTCATCGCGCTTGAACCGATAGCCGCGATAGCTCTTCGACACCCTCGTCTCGACCTCGCAATCCTCCAACCCGGCGGCGAACGCGAACGCGTCGACCATCTCCTGGACGAGATCGGCGAGCTTGCGCTCGTCGTGCGAGCGAGCCTCGGCGCTGAGCGTGCACCACTCCGGGATGATGTTCGCCGCGCTCCCACCCGAGATCAGCCCGACGTTCGCGGTGGTTTCGTCGTCGACGCGACCGAGCCGCAGGTCGGAGATCGCACGCGCCCCCGCCGCTATCGCAGACCGGCCCTCCTCCGGATACATGCCGGAGTGCGCGGCCCGCCCGTGGAATGCGACCTCGAGTGCCTGCGAGTACGGCGCGCCCAGGATGACGTCGCCGATCGGCGCGGCCTGGTCGTAGACGTAGCCGACATTCGCCCGGAACAGTAAGTGGTCGAACGCGGCCGCACCGAGCAGCCCGACCTCCTCCTTCGGCGTGAACAGCAGCTCGACGCCGGCGTGCGGCCTGTTCTCCGCCAGCAGCCGCCGCGTGCCTTCGAGCATCGCGGCGACGGCGGACTTGTTGTCGGCGCCGAGGATCGTTCCTCCGGCGTTGCGGACCACGCCGTCCTCGATCACCGGCTCGAGGGGCCCGTCCGGCGGAACGGTGTCGAGGTGGGCGCAGAGGAAGATCGGCGTGCCGCCGTGCCGGGTCGGCTCGACGCGGCAGTAGAGGTTCCCCATATTCGAGCCGACGGTCGCGCCGGCGTCGTCTTCGGCGACGGTCAGTCCGAGGTCGCGCAGATACCGCGTGACCGCGTCGGCGACGGGCCGTTCCTCGCCCGGAGGGCTCGAGAGCGCGGCCAATTCGAGGAAGAGGTCGACGACCTCGGACGCCATCGAGCTAGCGGCGATGCTTGACGAGTGTGACCGCAACGGCGGCGAGGGCGGCGCGTAGCACGTCGGGATTGTTGCAGCCCTACGCGGAGACGGCCGCAGCGCCCGTGCGGTCATGCGTGCGGGTCAACGCCGCCGCGACGAACTCCCGGAACAGTGGCGCGGGACGCGTCGGCCGCGACTTGAACTCCGGGTGGAACTGGCTCGCCACGAACCACGGATGGTCGGGGAGCTCGACGACCTCGACGAGCCGCCCCTCCTGGAACGTTCCGGAGACGACCAGCCCGGCCTCGACGAGCGCCGGTCGGTAGTGGTTGTTGACCTCGTAGCGGTGGCGGTGGCGTTCGTGGACGACCGGCTCGCCGTACGCTTCCTGAGCGCGCGTCCCTTCGACGAGCTCGACCGCCTGCGCTCCGAGGCGCATCGTGCCGCCGAGATCCTCGATCTCCTTCTGTTCCGGCAGCAGGTCGATCACCGGATGCGGCGTCTCCGGGTCCATCTCCGTCGAGTTCGCGCCGTCTAGCCCGAGCACGTGCCGCGAGTACTCAGACACGACGACGTGCATGCCCAGGCAGAGGCCCAGATACGGGCTCGCGCGCGACGCGGCACGCGAGGATCTTTCCCTCCCAGCCGCGTGAGCCGAAGCCGCCGGGGACGATGATGCCGTCCATCGGCTCGAGCAGCGCGGCCGCCTCGTCGTAGGACATGTTCTCCGCGTCGACCCAGCGCACGCGCACGCGGCAGCCATGATGCGCGCCCGCGTGCTTGAGCGCCTCGTGCACCGAGAGGTACGCGTCCCGGAGCTTGACGTACTTGCCGACGAGCGCAACCTCGATCTCGTCAGTCGCCTGCTGCAGCCGCTCGGTCAGGTCGAGCCACGCGCCGAGGGCGGCCTCGCCGGCCGGCAGCCCGAGCTTGTCGCAGACGAGCCGGTCGAGGCCCTCCCCCTTCAGCCGCGACGGCACGAGGTAGACGTCGGGAACGTCGGGACTTGCGATCACCGCTTCCTGCTCGACGTCGGCGAAGAGCGCGATCTTCTCGCGGATCTCGTCGGAGAGCTCCTCGTGCGAGCGGCACACGACGATGTCCGGATGAATACCGATTCGGCGCAGCTCGTTGACCGAGTGCTGAGTCGGCTTCGTCTTCAGCTCACCGGCGGCCTCGATGAAGGGAACGAGCGTCACGTGCAGGTAGAGGACGTTCTCGGCGCCGACCTCGCGCCGGAACTGGCGGATCGCCTCGAGGAACGGCAGCGACTCGATGTCGCCGACCGTGCCGCCGATCTCGCTGATCACGACGTCGGTCGGCGTCGAGACGGCGCTGGCGCGGATCCGCGACTTGATCTCGTTGGTGATGTGCGGGATCACCTGCACGGTGGCGCCCAGAAACTCACCCTTGCGCTCGCGCCTGAGAACCGAGTCCCAGATCGCGCCGGCGGTGTGGCTCGCGGCGCGCGTCAGGTTCTCGTCGATGAAACGCTCGTAGTGGCCGATGTCGAGGTCGGTCTCGGCTCCGTCTTCGGTGACGAACACCTCGCCGTGCTGGAACGGGCTCATCGTGCCCGGGTCGACGTTCAGATACGGATCGAACTTCTGCGCCTGCACCTGCAGCCCGCGCGCTTTCAGTAGGCGTCCCAGGGAGCCGGCGACGATGCCCTTCCCGAGAGCCGACACGACGCCGCCCGTGACGAAGACGTACTTGGTCGGGCGCGTTCGCGAGCTCACGCCCGCCCCAGCCGGTCGATCCAGGCGAGCCCCGGTGTGCGTTCGATCCACGCCCCGATGGACGTGCGCTCGCCGAGAAGGGTGAGGCCTGCGAGGGCGCCGATCGCAACCCATCGCGCGTTCGACCCAGTGTCTCCGAGCATCGCCATCTCGCGAAGATCGTAAGGAAGCAGCAGGACGGCGATTGCGACCGGAGCGTCGACGACCAGCGCCGCGCAGAGGTACGCCTTGAGCGCACGGCCGGGCCGCGTGTCGAGTTGGTTGAGAGCGTTCGCCGCGAGCCCGACGAGGAGCGCGCCGGACACCCGGCGCGTCGCGAACAGACCGACAAGCGGAATCCCAACCAGCTTGAGCACGCCGGTGGTGAGGCCGCCGCGCACATGCCCGCGGAATCCCCGCTCCGGTCCGGACCACAGATCGTCGGCCAGCCCGAGCGCGGCAATCGCGGCGACCGCGGGCCCGTTTGCGAGCCCAGCCTTCCACCCGACGAGCGGCAGGCGCAGACCACGGAAGTTGACGGCGAGCGGGCCGCATCCGTACAGGACGTCGCGCAGCTGGCAGGCGCGATGCAGGAAGCCCCGTGCGTCCCGTCCGGTCGGGCGATGGCGCAACGGAAGCTCGACTTCGTGCACGTCGAGCCCCGCCCGCGCGGCGTCGATCGTCATCCGCACCTCGCAGCCGAACCCGGCCGCGACGGGAAAGCACGCGGCGCGAGCGGCCGGCGAGAGCGACCGCTGCCCGGAAAGCGGCTCACGCGTCTCCACCCCGCCGAGCAGCCCGATCAGGTCGCGGGCGACCCGCTTCGCAATGCCGAATCCGCCGCCGCTGCGCTCCGCGAAGGCAGCGACGGTCACGTCCCCCGGGCCGTCGGCCAGCGAGGTGAGGTCGCCCTCGAGGTCGGCATCGCACAGCAGCAGCCGGCCGGGCGGCGCCGCCCGCTCCGCCGCCGAGAGCGCCTGTCCCTTCCCGCGACGTGGCAAGCGGAGCACGATCGCACCCGTGGCCTCGGCGACGGCGGCTGTGCGGTCGCGCGACCCGTCGTCGGCGACGATCACCTCGGCATCGGGAAACGCCGCGCGCAGTGTCGGGACAGTTCGGCCGATCGTCACCTCCTCGTCGCGCGCGGCGACGAGGATGGTGAGCGGCTCATCCACTCGGCGCCAGGGCGGGTGTCACGAGCGGCAGCAGATCACTCGCCTTGAGGCCGTAGTCGGCACGTGATGCGGGCTGGCTCAGGACGATCGCGAGCGCAAGCTTGCCGGCGTCGAGGTCGACGTCGTCCACGGTGGAGAGCTGTGCCTGCTGGAAAACCGGTTTCGCGCTGAAATCGCTCGTCGAGCGCGCAACACCGACGGCGGGGACGCCCGCGTTCGCGACTCCCTCGTACAACCCCTTCACGAACGGCGCGCTGTGGCCCGTCTGCGGATCGGCGGTGCGCACCACGATGACGCCGTCCGCCGGCCGTTTGGAGACGCCGAACCGTGGCGTTGCCTCCTGCACGATGAGGTTGCGCAGCGCGTTCCAGACGGGCGTGTCGCTACCGGCGACGAATTCGTGCCCGAGCTCGCGGCCCAGGTTGCGCAATTGATCGTCGGTGGAGTACTTCGCGAGCGCCGGCCGTCCGGCGAGCCGTTTCTCGATCGTGGCAGCGTCGATCGGCACCTGCACTGCGTACAGTCGTAACGCGGTCCGCCCGCCGGCGTCCCTGATCACGTTCGCGATGTCGCTCTCGACTGCGTGGTCGACCGACCCGACGAACAGGACGGCAACCCGCGTGCTCTTCAGCCGGTCCGTCATCAGCGCGTTGTACGTGCTGTCGACGAACGTCGATGCCGCCGCCCCGCTCTGCTGCAGGGCGCCGACGCGCGCCTGCAACGCATTGGCTCGGTTCTGCGCGCGGCGGACGTCGTCTTCGAGGCTCTTGCGCTCGCTGTTCCCGAGCCCGTGCGACGCCAGCGCGACGCCGACGAGGATGCCGATCACGAGCGCGATGAAGACAGCGGCGAGCGAGGTGACGTGGTAGCGGAGGTCGAACATGCGGCGGCTAGAGCTCGGACGAAGTCTGGCACAAGGCATGTAGCCGGGTCAGCGCGCGCCTCGGCAACGCACGACTGAACCCGAGCAGCCAGGGCGCCTCCAACTCGAGCACCGCGACGGTGCGGTCGGCGCCATGCGCGTCGAGGCGCAACTCGGCGTCGATGTGGTCGCCGGTCAGCGTCCACGCGAACAGCTCAGGCGCGCGCACGGCACGGACGAGCAAGATCCCGCTGGAGGTCGCGCGCCGGAACAAGGTCGGCCGGTCTGCCGTCTGGATCTGCCAGCGCGCGCCTTCAGCGAGCCCGCGCCGGTCTGGCTGCACGGCCGCCACGCTGGGCCACCAGTCTGCGAAATGACGCGGTTCTGCGATGAACGACCAGACGTCCTCGCGCGAGGCGAGCAGCTCACGCACGGCGGATACACGTGGCATTCGTCAGCCGATTCCGAGGAGGTCGCGGAGCCGAAGGCCGACGTACTCGATCAGGTGCCGGAGCGCCGGCGAGACGATGATCGCGACCGCGATCGCGCCGAGCCCGGCGAAGGCGAGCAGCACGAGCGGCCAGATCCCGACCTGGCGGCTGGCGAGCCGCGAGACGCCCTTTGCGTCGACCAGGATCTCGCCGACCTTCAGACGCGTAATGAACGTCGACGACATGCCGGCGCGGTTTCGCTCGAGGAACTCGATCAGGTTGAAGTGCGTTCCCACCGCGACGATCAGCTCGGAGCCCTTCTCGTAGGCGAGCAGCAGCGCGAGGTCCTCGCTGATGCCGGTCGCGCGGGCGATCTGATACGGAACGCCGAGCTCGCGCGCACGCTCCTCGCCCGGCGCGGGACCGTTGCGGTAGCCGTGGACGAGCAGCTCGGCCCCGGAGCGGAGCGCCTTGTCCGACACTGAGTCCATGTCGCCGACGATGACGTCGGGCTTGTACCCGGCTTCGAGCAGAGCGTCGGCGCCGCCGTCGACCGCGATCAGCACGGGCTTGAAGTCACGGATGTACGGCCTGACCATCCTCAGGTCGCGCTTGTACCCGGGGCCGCGCGCGACGACGAGCGCGTGCCGATCGCGGAAGCGTGTCGTCAGCGCGGGGAAGTCGATGCCCTCGGCGAGTAGCTTCCCCTCCTCGCGCAGGTAGCGCATCGTGTTCTCGGCGAACGCCTCGAGCGCCTCGGTGACGCGGCCGCGTTGCTCGCCGAGCATGCGCTCGAGCTCCCGCTCGTCGAGGACGCGGCCGGTCGCGAGACAGGTCCCGTTGCGGTAGACACCGGCACCGCGCACCGTCACGAGCTCGCCCTCGTGGAGGTTCTCGAACAGGTCGGCGCCCGACACGTCGATCAACCTCACGCCGGCGCGGACCAGCGCGAGGGGTCCGGGATTGGGGAAACGCCCGGATTGCGACCGTGCCACGTTGACGACGACGCGCACGCCGGACTCGGCGAGCTCCTCCGCCGAGACGCGGTCGAGATCGGTGTGGTCGATGATCGCGACGTCGTCGGGGGAGAGTCGCTTGACGAGATTCTTCGTCCATCGGTCGAGTTTCACCGGGCCGGTCAGCTCGACGAAGCTCATGTTCCGACGCTCGAGAGGAACTCGCGACCGCCGAGCATTCGCTGCAGCTCGTCGCGACGCTCGGCGTCGTCGAGCGCCGCGATGCGCGTGTGTGTCGGGTCGCCCGGGATCTTCTCGACCCGGAAGTGACGGTCGGCGACGCTGGCGATCTGCGGGAGGTGCGTGATCGTCACGACCTGCGCCCGCTGCGCCAAGCGCTGCAGCGTCTCCGCGACGCGGTGAGCTGTCTCGCCCCCGATGCCCGCGTCGATCTCGTCGAACACGATCGTCTCGCCGCCGGCGACCGCGGCGATCGCGAGTGCGATTCGCGACAGCTCACCGCCCGAGGCGGTCTCGGTTACCGGCGCGAGCGGCAGGCCGGTGTTCGGCCGGATCAGGAAGGCGACCTCGTCGACGCCGGTCGGGCCCGGGTCGTGCTCGCGCACCTCGGCGACGAACTCACCCTCGCCCATCCCGACGCCGGCGAGCTCGCGCGCGACTTCTTCCGCGAAGCGAGGTGCGGCTCCGGCGCGGGCAGCGTGAAGCTCGGCGGCGAACCGCCCAACCTTTTCCTCCTCCGTCGCCAACGCCTCTGCCGCTGCCGCGAGCGGGTCGAAGCCCTCGTCGAGCGCGTCGAGCTCGGCCGTCGCCGCGACTGCGTGAGCGAGCAGCTCCTCGTACGTCTCCGCGCGGAAGCGCCGCTTGGCCGCCGCGATTCGTTCGAGCTCGGCCTCGACCTGCTCGAGCCGCCCGGGCTCCGCTTCGAGCAGCGTCAGGAACGCACGTAGCTCGCTCGCCGTCTCGCGGAGGCGGAGTTCGGCGTCGCGCAACTCGTCCCCCGCGCGGGCAAGCTCGGGCGCCAGGCGCTCGACCGGCGCAACGGCGCGTTCGGCCGTCGCGATCAGCCCCGCGGCTCCCTCGCCGTCGTCCGGCGCGAGCGCCTCGACCGCGGTCGCCGCGCCGTGCGCCAGCTCGGTCACGTGGCGCAGGCGCTCGCGCTCGTCGTGCAATTGCCGTTCGGCCTCCGGCTCCATCCCGGCCGTATCCTCGACGAGGGCGCGCAGTTCTGCGACGCGGGCGTGCTCGGCATCCGCTCCCGTCTGAAGCTCGTCGTGCCGCTTGCGCGCGGCGGCGAGCTGGCGCCACGCGAGCCGTGCATCGGCGCTGCGGCGCAGTTGCTCCTCGCCGATGAACGAGTCCAGCAGCTCGAGCTGATAGGAGCTGCGGGCGAGCCGCCGCTGCTCGAACTGCCCGGACATCGCGATCAGGCGCTCGCCGACGGCGGCGAGATCCTCGCGCGCGGCTCCGCGACCCCACGCGTACGCCCGTGTCCGTCCGTCGGCGAAGACGCGCCGCGCCAGGACGAGGCCGTCCTCCTCGGCCGGCCTCAGATCGGCGAGCGCGCCGAGCTCGTCCTCGTCGAGCAGCCCGGCCGGGAGATCGAGCTCCGCCTCGACGTAGGCCTCGTCGGCGTCGGGCCCGATGTAGGCGACCTCGCCCTTCGCCCCGAGCAGCAGGCCGATCGCCTGTGCCAGGATCGTCTTTCCGGCACCCGTCTCGCCGGTGATCGCATTGAGCCCGGGCGCAAGCGTGAGCTCGGCGTCGTGGATCAGGACGAGATTCTGGATATGGAGGCGGCGCAACATCGTGCCGCCGGGCATGGTAAGCCGCGCGGCGCTGCGGCACCATCGTCTGAAGTGGCGGCTACACGCCTAGGGACCCGAGCGGAGGAGGACCTCCCATGGCTCGATGGAGACGAGCCGGAGCCGGTGCGCCGCCGTCCAGGGGTCGGCAGCGAAGCGTGCTTCGATCTCCTCGGGACTCGCCGCGGCGACGACATGGAGGAACCTCGTGCCGTCGCCAAGCGGTCCTCCGAGCACGATGAACCCGTCGGCCGCGAGTGCGTCCATGAAGGCGGCGTGCCCATCCCAGCCGTCTTGCTCGCGCATCGGGCGAGCTGTGTCCCAGTCCGGCCCCGGAGCCCTCGTGACGACGTAGTGGCTCGTCCCCACCTCGTCAGCCACCGTTAGATGTACACGCGTCTAGCACCGGGCACCCACCTCCCTCCCCATGCGTTCGAGCGTACCGGCGGACGTGTGACGCGTGGGTGACGGCTCGGCGCACGTCTGCGCCAGGCTCGCTGGCGACGTTTCGGTGGCTCCGGCGTCCGCCCGGCGCCGTATTCGTTACGAGCCGAAGGTCTCTCGGTAGCGGCGGAAGAACGTCGCTTCGGGCAGCATCGCCAGCAGCGTCCGCTGGTCGCCGAGCCGGATCGTGATCGGCTCGCCGATGCCCATCTCGGCGACGGCGTGTCCGTCGACGAGCACAGAGGCGGAGACGTCCGGAGTGCGGTTGCGGATCTCGAGGTCGAGGCCGCGCGGCACGACCATCGGCCGGGCGTGCAGCGAGTGCGGCGCGATGAAGGTGACGGCCATGGCGTCGAGACCGCGCACCAGCACGGGACCGCCGTTGGAGAGGTTGTAGGCGGTCGAGCCGGACGGCGTCGAGCAGATCATCCCGTCGCACGGCTGCACGCCGAGATCCTCGCCCCCGAGCGACCAGGCGAGCTCGACCATGCGGCCCTTGATACCGCTGAGCACGACGACGTCGTTGACCGCCGCGCCGCGCACGCCGTTCGTCTCCACGTCGAGTGTCGTCAGCTCCGCGACGCGGTAGTCGCCCGAGAAGACACGTGCGAGCCCGGACTCCAGCTCGTTGGGCTGGATCGTCGCCAGGAACCCGACGCGGCCGAAGTTGACGCCGATCACCGGGACGTCGGTGCCGAGGAAGCGCTGCAGGGCGCGCAGCATCGTCCCGTCGCCGCCGAGGACGACGGCGATGTCGGCCGTGGTGAGGTCCTCCTCCGGCTCCCCGTACCCGTGCTTCTCGACCTCCTCGTCCGGAAGCAGCAGCTCGACGCCGGCCTCGCGCGCGACCTTCTCCAGGCGCTCGAGCGCCGGGCCGATGGTCGCCGGCTTGCCGTGCGTGATCACGGCAGCCCGGCGAACCGCCTTAGGCGACCGCCGCGGCGATGGTGGCGTCGATGTCGTCGGGGAGCTGCGGGCGCTCACGGTGAACGAGGTGGAGGAAGACCTCCCGGTTCCCCTTCGGGCCGGGTAGACCGGAGTCTACGGCCCCGACCGTCTCCGCCTCCCAGCCGAGGGCCGCGTCGGCGATCTCGCGCACGACGCGGCGGCGCACCCCCGGATCCCGCACGACACCGCCCTTGCGGACCTCGGCGCGGCCCGCCTCGAACTGCGGCTTCACGAGCACGACCGCCTCCCAGCCGGGCCGCGCGAGCACGAGCACAGGCGGCAGGACGAGGCGGACGCTGATGAACGAGACGTCGCAGACGACGAGCTCCGGCGCGAACGCGAGCTCGCTCAGCTCGCGTGCGTTCGTGCGTTCGAGCAC
>Ga0209577_10005157_pt1 | contig 12212 bp, 11 predicted proteins | sample GraSoiAngelo_109_FD_185874 | JGI IMG/M metagenome (GOLD analysis project Ga0209577, IMG submission 185874) | Grasslands soil microbial communities from the Angelo Coastal Reserve, California, USA - 14_0903_12_20cm (SPAdes) (version 2) | ecosystem: Environmental > Terrestrial > Soil > Grasslands... | reverse complement strand
TACAAAGAATTTGCGCGTCTCGCCCAGAATGCCACCCTGGTCCCAGTGGCGAAGACCGTCACCGCCGATCTGTTGACTCCGGTGTCGGCGTTTCTGGCCATCGCCGCGAAGGCAACTAACGCCTTTCTGCTGGAATCGGTCGAGGGCGGCGAAAAAATCGGCCGTCATACCTTCCTCGGGGCCGACCCTTACATGAAAGTGAGTTCGCAGGGCGCGCGCATTACCCTCGAAAGAGGCAAAAAACGCGAGCAGCGAACCGGCAATATTTTCCAGGTGGTAAAGGAACTGCTACGGGCGCACCGTCCCGCCACCCTCGAAGGCCTCCCTCCATTCACTGCGGGCGCGGTTGGCTACTTCGCCTACGATGTGGTCCGGCAATTGGAAAACGTCGGCGAGCACGCCAAGGATGACTTGTTCCTCCCCGATTGCGTGCTGATGTTCTTCGACCGCCTGCTGGTTTTTGACCACCTGCGCCACCAGATTCACATTATCGCCACGGCCGATGTTTCCAAAGAAAGCCCGCGCAAAGCTTACGATCGCGCTCTGGCAGACATCGCCAAACTGGAGAAAAAGCTCGCCGCTGGATTACGTCCCTCACATTGGCGGAAAACTTCCTCCGCGCGTGCCGGACAGATCGCGCTTCACCGCGGCACAAGCCGTGAAACTTTCATGCGCAATGTGGAGCGCGCCAAAGAATACATCGCGGCGGGAGACATCTTTCAAGTCGTTCTCTCGCAACGAGTGGACTTCGTCCCGGACGTTGCGCCATTCGACCTTTACCGCGCCCTGCGTACCGTCAACCCGTCGCCCTACATGTATTACCTGCGCCTGCAGAACGGCGAAAGCAGTTCACGAAAGCCGCGCAGCACGGATTCTCTGCTACATGTTTTAGGTTCTTCCCCGGAGATGTTGGTGCGGGTAACTGGTCGCAAACTGGAATATCGCCCTATCGCCGGAACTCACCCGCGCGGGCGCGATGATGCCGAGGATCTTCGCCTTGAGCAGCAAATGCGCACCGACGAAAAGGAGCGAGCCGAGCACGTCATGTTGGTTGATCTTGGCCGCAATGATCTGGGGCGAGTGAGCGATTACGGTTCGGTAAAGGTTCAGGACCTGATGTATGTCGAGCGCTACTCCCACGTCATGCACTTAGTCTCGGCGCTCGAAGGCCGGCTACGACCAGATCTGGATGCAGTCGACGCTTTCGCCGCCTGCTTCCCCGCAGGCACCCTCAGCGGAGCTCCCAAAGTGCGCGCCATGCAAATCATCGAGGAACTCGAGTCCGTGCGCCGCGGCATTTACGGCGGCTCGGTGCTCTACGCAGACTTCGCTGGCAACATTGACTCCTGCATTGCCATACGAACCATGCTCATGAAAGGCAAGCGCGCATATCTGCAGGCGGGCGCTGGCATTGTGGCGGATTCCGACCCGGCCAGTGAATTTGAGGAGTCCCGCAACAAGGCAGAGGCGCTACTGCGAGCGGTGGATATGGCGCGCAAGGGACTATAGCGCCGCAGTCCTGGCGCTACGTTCAACCCTCGTCAAAGTTGCCATCTAACTCATCGAACCAAGCGCATACAAGTAATCCACATAAGAACGAACCGCTCCATCCATTCCTTGGACTTTTGGATTGCTTGATTCAATTACGTAGTACTCGTCGGGCGCGTGCGCCCCGCTGCCGTGTCCCAGACCGAAGTGTCCCGCGGCCAGGTGCAGCGGCTCGCCGGTGAAGACATATCCCGGCCACGAACCTGCCGAGCGCGGCAGCATGACTGGATCGATTCCGCCGCGCCGGTATACGACTTGCTCCGTGCGGATGAGCGGAGCATCGGCAGGCGTGCTGTTAGGATCGTATCCTCCGGACATGTGGACTTCGATATCGCCGAAGCCTCGTTTGGCAAGATGCGCCTTCAGAGCGGCCAGCGCCTCATCTGCCTTCATATCCGGCACCAGCCGAAGATCCAGCTTAGCCACCGCCTTGCCGGGAAGAATCGTTTTGCCGCCGGGACCCGTGTAACCGCCAACCAGGCCTTCGATATTCACCGTGGGACGCGACATCAGCATTTCCAGCGCCTCCTGCCAGCTCACGTCGTGAATCCAGTGTTCAACCCCCATAGCCTTTTTGGCTTCCGCTTCACTCAGGCGCTGTGCCGCGTCGGCAATCATCTTCTTTTCGGCGGGGGAAAGCGGTCGCGCTTTCGCTGCAAAGCCTTCAATCGCCGGATCATTCCCATCCGGCGAAACCAGCGTCGCCAGTGCTTCAACCAGGTGCCAGGCGGGGCTGTCCACGCGCGCCTTGTTGCTGGAATGAATGTCACGCCGCGGCCCGCGTCCCCACTTCTCGCCGCTGGAAGTCAGCTGTGCCTCGACTACTCCCTTAGCGCCCAGGTCAATCACCACCTGCCCATCCAGCCCCTGCGAAGCGCTTGGCATAAAAATGCCTTCACATTTCTTCAGCGCTGCCAGCACCTCCGGCCGCCTCACAATCTGCGGAAAGTGTGGCGAGCCAATCTCTTCCTCTCCTTCCGCCACCAGCACCAGGTTTACCGGAAGCTTGCGTCCCGCCCCGCGAATGGCATGCAACGCAGCCAGGAACGACCCTTCCGGCCCTTTCTGATTCACGGCGCCGCGGCCGACGACGACCTTCCCAAGGCCGGGCTTGTCCACCAGTGCGGCATCCCAGGGCGGCGACGACCACTCTGACGGGTCAACCTGCTTCACGTCGTACATGAAATAAAGTCCAATCGTGCGCGGAGCGCCGGCGTCAAGCGTAGCGAAGATTCCCGGCTGGCCGTCACTCGGCACTTTGGCCACCTGCCCAAAGCCCGCGTCGCGGAACATCTGCATGGTCAATTCACAGCCTTCGATGACACCTCGGTTTTCCGCGGCGATGGAAGGCTGATGAATCCAGTCCTGCAAGCGCTTCAACGATTCGTCATGGCGCTTGGTGATCTCCGCGTATACGGGATCCAGATTGCTGGCACTGGTCTCGGCCCGCGCCCATGGCGACAAGGCTACCGCCACCGCCGTCGCGACTGTACCTTGCAGGAAGGCGCGGCGCTCTCGGTCTTGTGGGCGAGATTCACCCTCTGGTTCACTGTTTGCGACCAGCTCTTTTCTACCCAATAGTGATTTGTGCGCCATCTCCGACATTTTTTCTCCGGGACAGATTTATACACCCTGGCGGGGTTGTCGTCAGCCATTGCTGGTGTAATGGCCTGTGTCACCAAGTTGCACGATTCCGTGCGCCATCTCGTAGAGGCATCTGCGCCCGAAACCAGGACTGGCCTCTGCAAGAAGCTGAGTAATTTCTGCTTTCTGCTAGGCGTTGGCCTCGCCAGTAGCTTCCGGTGTCACTGCATCTTCATAGGAGTCTCCGCAGTCGGGCGTCCTGGGGCGCGCTTTGCGGCCGAAAACCGCTTCCTTGACCAGCTTGAAGATGGTTTGCCGGTTTTGCACAATCACTTTCATCCAGGGCAGGCGGCCCATCATGGGGAAATAGATGCCGCGGAAACAGAGGCGCGCGAGGAAGATGTTGATGCGATAGCCGACAGCCTCGTCGTCGAGCGCGTCGACTGCCTGGGCCAGCGCTTCAGGGCTGTAGCTGTGGGCCCAACCGTAATTCACTTCGGCATGAGCCTCGTCGACCGTCATCTTCAGCGGGGTGTGGGCCATGGTGAAGGGCATGAAATCCAGCCAGTGCCGGGCGCGGGTGAGACGGCCGGCGGTCTCCAGGCGCTTGTAGAGCGGAGTCGCGGGTAACGGAGTCAGCAGGCCGAAGATGGGCAGGCCCGGGGGCCAGGTGCGGATTTGCTCCAGCGTGCGTTCAGCCACGCCCGATGTGTCATTGTCCATGCCAAAAATAAACGACGTGATGGCATAAACATTGCGCTTGGCGAGCCGCTCCAGTACGGCGGCATACTCGCTGGGCTTGTTGAATCCCTTGTTCACGCCTTTGAGATTCGTGGGGTCAATGGATTCCATGCCGATGAAGATCCATTTGCCTCCGGAGGCGGCAATGAGGTCGACTAGTTCCTCATCACGCAGCAGGTTTGCGCTGATCTGTGCCACCCAATGCACCTGGGCGCCGGCGGCGATGATGTCGCGGAGCAGCGACTTGGTGCGTTTGATGTTGATGGCGAAATTGTCGTCGATGAAGAAGACCGCGATCTGCCCTTTCTCACTGCGAGCACGTTTCTTTAACCGAAGCAGTTCGTTTACAACACTCTCATTCGTGCGGAAGCGAATGGAGTCCCCGAAGAATCCCGTTACGGTGCAGAACTCGCAGCCGTACGGACAACCTCGTCCCGACTCCACCGGTATGATGCGAAACGTTCCCCACCCTGCCGCTACTTTCTGGAGCATCGCAGTCGCGACCTTGGGCACCAGATTGAACTGGTCGAGATCGATGAACTGCCAGGGAATTGCGGGATAGTCCTGCAGAGACGGCTTGCGTTCTCTGCCGTCGGCATCGACCGGAGCATAAATCTCTCTGAGCTTACCCTGGGCGGCGTCGTTCACAATCAGTGGCCAGGTTTCATCGGCTTCGCCGAGAGCGACGGCATCAGCGTGGCGCGAGCCGCCATCACGGCCCAGCGCCTCCTCAGCCAGTTCGGTGACGTGAGGTCCCCCCATGACCACTGGAACTCCTATGGCTCGGATGGCGTCGGCAATGCGATAAGCTTTGGCGATCATTCGGGTCATGGCGCCGATGCCGACCAGTTCAATATTCTGATCGCGCACATATTGCGTGATCTGAGCCTCATCCATGGGCTGGGCATTGCCATCGATCAGCAGCACTTCATGCCCTGGCGGAGTCAGCGCCTGCAGGAGAAACATCCAAAGATGCGGCATGAAATTGCGGGTCACGCCATTGTCGGGGCTGTAGAGCAAAATTCTCATGAGGCTCCCTCTCTCGAAGAAAGTCCGTGCCTACCTTTGACTGGGCTGTCACGAGCGATGCCATAAGCCGGCGTCTTGGGTTGTTTGTGATGGTGGCGATATGGGCGGGCAAGGTAGAAGGATTCTACACCTTACTGGGTGGCACGAACCATGCCGCACCTGCGATCTTTGCCCTATAACAGATCGGCCGCGGTTACGCTCACTTTCATCACACGTCCTATAACATCGCTTCCGCTTACGCGCTGATAAATCGGCCAGAGGAAGCGATGAAGTGGCTGCAAGTAACCGCCGATGAGGGCTTCCCCTGTTATCCGCTTTTTGAGGGGGTGACGCTAACCTGGACAACCTGAGAGAGGACGTGCGCTTTATTTCGTTCATGGCGACGCAGAAGCAGCAGTGGAAGCACTTCGCTGCATTATGATGCGGGCGAAAACCAAGGCCCGTAGGCGCACAGTTCTCTTTTCAGGGTAGCTTTTACAGTGCAAGAAAGTTTGAAATGAGCCGCTTGCCTGCCGACGTCAGCACACTCTCAGGATGGAATTGCACGCCCTCTACGGGATAGCGGCGGTGGCGCAGCCCCATGATGACTCGCGAGCCATCGCGGTCGACGGTGCGGGCGCTGACTTCCAGTTCAGCGGGCAAATCTTCTTCTGCAACCATTAGCGAGTGATAGCGGGTGGCAGTCATAGGGGTCGGCAGATCGCGAAAAATTGTTCTGCCATCATGCTCCACCTGGCTGGTCTTGCCGTGCATGAGGTTTTTGGCGCGCACAACCCTGCCCCCGAAGGCGGCGCCAATGGCCTGATGCCCCAGGCACACTCCTAATACTGGCACCTTGCCTGCGAACTGCCGGATCAACTCAATGCTGATACCCGCATCCTGCGGCGTGCACGGACCGGGCGAAAGCACTATGCGCTCCGGGCGCAGCTTCTCCACTTCCTTGACGGTGATCTGGTCATTGCGGCGTACCTCGACTTCTGCACCCAGTTCCCCCAGGTACTGGACCAGGTTGTAAGTGAAAGAGTCGTAGTTATCGAGTACGAATACCACGGCACCAGTTTCCGGCAGGCGGCTTCTAAAAGCAACTTCCGATGCCTCCGCCGGAAGCGCCCAGCGCCCATGGCCGAGTCACGCTACCTGAATCGGCGCGGCGGTACAGCACGGTTTTGCCATCACCAGATGAGGCCTCGCAAACTGACAAAAATTGGCACTCCCCCTGCCCGGAGTGCGGTTTTTAGCGCCTGCAAGCCACTCACATCTTGACAGTCCGCGCGCGGCAAGCCATCCTTACACTGCTCGTTCGGGAGGTCTCATGGCCGAAGTGCAGCAGGACAAGCGAGCGACCCGGCGATTTGCGCTGCGGCTTCCTGTTTCTGTGAGTTATGATGAAACCGGAAGCGAGTCAAAAGCCGCTCAGACCCGCGATGTGAGTGCTCGCGGTATTTGCTTTTTCATCGATGCGCCTATCGCGACCGGCGCGCCTATCGAGTTCACGCTTACGCTGCCTCCCGAAATCACTCAAACGGAGAGCATCCGAGTGCGCTGTAAGGGCAAAGTCGTGCGCGTCGATAATGGCGCGCCGAACGGCAAAGTTGCCGTGGCTGCCGTGATTGATGAATACGAGTTTCTGGCGGAATCCTGATCCATTTTCGGTTCTGTTCACCAGCACTTCTCGCCTCCTGCGGGCAGTGATATCGTTCTTACATTCGTTCCGCTGAAGTAGGTGAAGTACTTGCCGCGATTTCGTACCCAATTTCTGATTTCAGTCTTTGCCGTCCTTGCCGCGGTTCCGCTCGTGGGCCAAGCTGGCTCACCTCCGCAGCAGCCGATCGCCCCATCAAAAGCGGACCCCTATGCCGCCCTAACCGCCGTGGGCATGCTCCCCGTTAAGACTAACGATCAAGATGCCACCATTCAGATCATCGTAAGTAAGTCAGTGGTTCCGGCAATCCAGCAACTGGATTTTCCGCCGAGGCTGGTTATTGATCTTCCCAAGACCAGAGTGGCAATCAAGCGTAAGCAGATCCCAATAGACCACTTGCAAGTCAATGCCATCCGGATTGACCAATTCCAGGCAAACCCGCCCGTGGCGCGGGTGGTGGTCGATCTCGATGTGCCTCGTGGCTACTCGTGGAACGCCGTTGGCAATCGCTTGTTGGTGCACCTGAAAGACCCCACTAATAGTGCGAGTGCGGGTGCCGAGCCGGCTTCAGTGGTGGGTTTTTCGTCCGGCAAGCCGGCCGCGGTTGTGCCCGTCACTCCCGCTGGGAATGGGGCTTTGGTGGAAGCCGGAAGCCGCGTGTCGGCCGGTTCTACCATCACTGCCGGAGAGGACACGACGATCCTGCGAATTGCTCGCGGCGGAGAAATCCGGGTCTGTCCGGGAACCACGGCCTCGGTGACTGCCTCCGAGAGCGGCCGCGATCTCATGCTCAGCATGAGCACCGGCAGCGTCGAAGTGCATTACACATCGAATGCATCAGAGGACTCCATTCTCACCCCGGACTTTCGAATCCTGTTGCCAGGCCCAGGGGAATTTAATTACGCCGTCAGTACAGACACTCGCGGCAACACCTGCGTTCGGGCGCTGAGAGGCAACACCGCCTCGGTCACCATCTCGGAATTGATGGGAGATCGCACTTACCGGCTGAAGCCTACCGATGAGCTGATGTTTCACTCCGGGCGACTTGATACAGTCGATTCTTCCATACCACCGCACTGCGGCTGTCCTCCGCCGCGACCCGAAGTACTGCGAGCCAGCGACACAGAAGCCCCCGTTATTCCGGACACCAACGTGCCGAATGCTATGAGATTGGCTCAGCCCGGAGATCCAAAGCATGGGATGTCCCCTGTTGATCCCGCATCCGCGCTGGCCCCCAGTTCGCCACCGCCTGCGGGAGTTGCAGTCTCCATCGCCGCTCCGGAAACAGCACCCCTGCCGCCCCCGCAACCCGATGAAGTGCAGGTGAAAGTAGAAGCCCCACTGGTATATCGCGGCGGAGACCCGCCGCCTGCTCCCACCCAGGAGGCGCGACGTCTGCCCCTCATCACCCTGCCTGCAGAACCGAAGTTTCAGACCATGGTGCTGTCGCCGCCCACGCGACAAACCCATCACCCCAAACCCCCCCGCCGCGGATTCTTTGGGAGGGTCAAGGGGTTATTCTCGGCCATGTTCAGTTGAGCAAACTTTGTGCGCTAGATCACTTTTTACTCTGCCTGCCAGGCTTATACTTTGCCTGAGAGCAGGTTTTCATGCCTGTTGCGCAGATTCCGCCTCCTGCCGCTTCAGGCCCTGCAAGCCCGCAGCCTACTATCTTGCCAACGCTTTCGGGCGAAGGTTACGGGACCTACAGAGCCCGTGCTGCCCCATTTGTCTTTTCCTACCTTTTGAACTTGCTGGTCGGCGCACTCCTGGTCTTGTCGGGGCATTTGGTGTTTGAACATCGCCAGCAGATCAGGCAGGAGGTAATCAGCCTGGTAGCGGATGTGAGTCCGTATGTGCTGCCTGCATCCAGAAGCCAAAGCGGAGGCGGAGGAGGAGGCGGCGATCGCGACAAGCTTGCTGCCTCGAAGGGCTCACCGCCTAAGTTCGCCTCCGAGCAAGTCACGCCACCCGTAGTGGTGGTGCGGGACGAAGCGCCTAAGCTGATTGCCGATCCCACCGTCATAGGGCCGCCGCAGATTCATTTGCCGCAAACCGGACAAATGGGCGACCCACTCTCCAATATTATTGCGCCACTATCCAGTGGCCCCGGTTTTGGCGGCGGCATAGGAAGTGGGAGCGGCGGCGGCGTGGGTTCTGGACACGGACGGGGGGTGGGACCTGGCTCTGGCGCCGGCATTGGCGGCGGCCCCTACCACGTGGGCGGTGGTGTCAGCGCGCCGCACGCTATTTATGCCCCTGATCCCGAGTATTCGGAGGAAGCGCGCAAGGCCAAATTTCAAGGCACAGTGGTGCTGTGGATGGTCGTCGCTCCAGATGGCCTGCCCCATGACGTGCGCGTCATGCGTTCCGCGGGAATGGGATTGGACGAGAGAGCCATCGAAACGGTCAAAACCTGGCGCTTCGACCCTGCCCGCAAAGATGGCCAGCCCGTGGCCGTTCAGATCAGCGTAGAAGTCAGTTTCCGCTTGTACTAGCGTCGCGCATCCCGGATCGCCCGACCCAACGGTGCCGCTTTCTCGCGCAACGTGTCGGCGATATCGGATCCCCGCTCCAGCACTTCGTCCACTCGATCTCTCGCGTCTTCCTTGAAATCCTGGAAGCGATCTACGGCATCATCATAACCACGGCGCAAGTCTTTGCGGAATTGCTTGCCCGCCTTGGGCGCAAACAAGAGCGCAGCGGCCGCGCCCGCGCCCAAGCCGATAAGGAGGAATGTAATTGCAGTTCCGACACTGCTCCGATCTGAAGCTTCATAATTTCCAAAGCGCATATGAGAACCACCTTTCTCCACCGCTAAGCGGGAAAAACTCTATTGGCCTGTTGGCTTGTCGAATCTCTCTGGGATGCTCAATCGAGCCTCCGTGTTGGCTCAAATATCCATTGTAAACTTGCAGCAGAGAACGTGCCGGACACACTGGCGACGGCACTGTTGTAATCTCAAGTCCAGGTTTCTTTCGCGCCCTTTGCGAACACTTTGCGATCTTGGGGTCAAAGCTTTTAACCGCAAAGCAGGCGGAAAATCGGCTAAGAGCGCGAAGGCCGTTCTTGAACCTCACAAAAGTGAGATTAGTAGGCGCCCGGGAATACCGCCGGTTTCCTTACCGGCGCAATGCTGTGTAAAATAAGTAGTTTGATCCTTGTGCGGCGGAGAATGTGGCTTCCCGCCTTCTGCCGACTTGCCATAAAGGAGAACCGACTCAGCAATGGCTATTCCTGCCACCCAGCTTCGCCCCGGCATGGTTATTAAGCACAATAATGACCTGCACTCTGTATTCAGCGTGGAGCACCGCACGCCGGGAAATCTGCGCGCCTTCATTCAGGCCAAGCTGCGCAACCTGCGCACCGGAGCCATGTTTGAACACCGCTTCCGCTCCGCCGACGCCATCGAAAAAATCAACGTGGATGAGGTGCAGATGGAGTTCCTCTACAACGACGGCGACGACTACTACTTCATGAACACGGAGAACTACGAACAGACGCACTTGACGAAGGACACTCTGGGCGACGCGGTCAACTACCTGATTCCGAACTTGCAAATCAAGATCGAGTTTTTCGACGGCAAGGCGGTCGGCGTGGAGTTGCCGCAAACCGTGGAGTTGACGGTGGTGCACACCGAGCCGGGATTAAAGAGCGCGACCGCGTCCAGCGTCACCAAGCCCGCGAAGACTGAGACCGGACTCGTCGTACAGGTGCCCCCGTTCATCAACGAAGGCGAAAAGATTCGCGTGGATACGTCGGAAGGCGCTTATTTATCCAGGGCTTAGCGGGTTCGGCGAAAGTGTTCCACGTGGAACGTTTGAAAACGATTTTCAATTTCAATTCCTAAAGCTATTTTATGCGGCTGGCTCCGTCTCCCGTATTCGACCGGGCGCGAGACGCAGCGAGTCCGGCCTGTACGGTGGCTTGTGAGTTCTGGCGAAAAAATGGCGGAGGCTCGGCGCTTCGTGGTTCGCGGGCGGGTGCAGGGCGTTGGTTTCCGCTGGTTCGTTGAGCATGAGGCGCATGTGCTGGGCATTGCCGGGTGGGTGCGCAACAAGCCGGACGGCAGCGTGGAGGTGTTAGCCATGGGAAGCCGCGACCAGCTTGCCGGCTTGCGTTCACGTCTGCGCGAAGGTCCGCGGGCCGCGCGCGTCGATGACGTCGAAGAATCGGAAGCCAAGCCGATCCCGGGCCTCACTGCATTTCGCATCGAAGGAGCGTGGTAGATGACACCAAAAGTGAGTGTCGATTGCGGGCCGTTGAAGAAGCTTATCCGCGAAGTGCCGGATTTTCCCAAGCAGGGGATTCTGTTCTACGACATCACCACGCTGCTCAAGGATAAGCTGGGATTCGCTACGCTGATCGACGCGCTCTCTGAGCATTATCTGCAGGAAAAAGTTGATCTGGTGCTGGGGATTGAGGCTCGTGGATTTATTTTTGGTCCGGCCCTCGCCTACCGGCTGAATGCCGGCTTCGTTCCCGTCCGGAAGCCCGGAAAACTCCCATCGATTACCGCCAAGTACGACTACGAACTCGAATACGGCAAGGGCACGCTCGAGATTCACAAAGATGCGATTGAGAAAGGTCAGCGCGTGATTATCGTGGATGACCTGCTTGCCACCGGTGGCACGGCCGATGCAACTGCGCGGCTGGTTCGATCACTCGGCGGCGAAATAGCGGGACTGGGCTTCGTCGTGGAACTCGATTTTCTCAAAGGCCGCGATAAGCTGCGTGGGTACGAGGTGTTCTCACTGCTGCACTACGACAAGTAAGAGTCAGGGCGAGATCCCGCCAACGATCGCGAAAGCAACATCAAAGTAGACTCGCCTTCAGAACCGCCTGCGCTGTTTGAGCGTGCTCGCTAGGCAAAAATAATGCCACCCAACGCGCCGAAGGATGTTGGGTGGCTGTTGGTTAATGAGACTAGTTCCTGCGACTAGCAGGCGGAATAATGCCGTTCATCCGCAGGTATTCCACCATTTGGCCGTAGTGATCGTAGGAGTGGGCCACAGCGTCCACCGCCAGCTGAAGGCGGGTCTTCTGCCGGGGGCTGGGTGAATTGGCCAGTGGCTCCAGCATGTTTCGTTCTTCGATCACAGCAACCGCCCGATGCAGCGCCGCGAAGGAGCCTCTGACGTAGTCTATGATCTGGCTTTTGGATCGGACGGCGTCGGGCCCAGTCTCGGCGTCCTGATCGGGGGTAGGCGTCTGATTGAGGATGTACGCCGCCATTCGATAGTTATTCGCGGCCAGGTGTTTGATCTGCTGGCTGAAGGTGCGGACGCCGGCGAACTCGCCCGCGGTTGGCGCGAAGGAATATTTCTCTTCCGGCATAGCATCAGCGGCGCCGACGACTTCTCGTTCACTGCTGCTGACCCAAAAGTCGAGCGCTTGGCTGACGGTGAGCCGGTTTTGCCCCAGGGCAACGTGGCTGGTGAATGCGAGCGGCAGGCAAAGCAGAATGCGACAAACAATTCTCATAATAGCTCCTTGAAAACCAGGTTTTGGACGTTAGAAACAAACGCACGAGCAGAAACACGTGCCTCGATGCGCAGGCCGGGACTGGTTTTTAGGAGAGGGGCGGGCCGCGGTCGGTCTCAGGAGAGCCGATTGAGGAAACGACGATCAGCGAGTCAAACGGCGCTGAGATACTGCCCGCCGTGCA
>Ga0209577_10005155_pt1 | contig 12217 bp, 7 predicted proteins | sample GraSoiAngelo_109_FD_185874 | JGI IMG/M metagenome (GOLD analysis project Ga0209577, IMG submission 185874) | Grasslands soil microbial communities from the Angelo Coastal Reserve, California, USA - 14_0903_12_20cm (SPAdes) (version 2) | ecosystem: Environmental > Terrestrial > Soil > Grasslands ... | reverse complement strand
ACATGGTTTCCGTCGGCCGTATATACTTGCACCGTATTGTCATCACTCCCCCAGGCGATACGTGTGCCATCAGGTGACCAGGCCAAAGCATTCACTCTCGCCGTGTGGCCACGATAGGTGTAGACATGGTTTCCGTCGGTCGCGCCCCACATCTGCACAGTTCCGTCACCACCTCCTGAGGCGATATACATACCATTGGGCGACCAGGCTACTGCATCCACGCTTTGAAAGTGACCCGGATAGGTATAGACAAGATTCCCATTTTCAGCACCCCACACCTGCACAGTCCCATCAGCACTCCCCGAGGCGATACGGTAGCCATCAGGTGACCAGGTCACCGCATTCACACTCTCAGAGTGACCGCCATAGGTGTAAAGAGGATGTGGTGCAAAGACCCATAGCATACCACCACCAGCTACCGCCAATCCTAGTGCCGCCATCCCTATTATCACTGCACCCCGAGATATCTTCTTGCTCGGTTGAGACCGTGCTGGAATTTGTGAAGGCGAGAGCATTCTTTGCTTTGATACAGCAGCAGCGGTGGGCGTGGATCGTGTTGGTGGAAGAGGTGTTTTTCTTACAAGCTGTGCTTCAATCCCTTGTAGTTCTTGATAAACAGCGGCCATACTCGCGGGCCTGTTGGTAGCATTCATCTCCACCATCTGCCCAACCAGTCCTTCTAGCTTAGCCGGTACCCTTGACAGGGGAGGAAAGGTGAACGGGTTGGGTGTGTTGGCACCTGGATCATATCCAGAAAGCAACTGATGCAGCAGTGCTCCCAGGCTGTAGATATCCGATTGAGGAGTTGTCAGCTTGCCAAATTGCTCTGGTGCAGCGTACCCAACCGATCCATAGGAAACCGTATCTTGCGCCTGTCCCGCTTTGAAGAGGCGTGCAATGCCAAAGTCGATCAGGTATATCTCCCCTGTTGGAGTGCGCATAACATTGGTTGGTTTGAGATCGCGGAAAATGATTGGTGGTCGATGACTGTGCAGGTAATGCAGCACATGGCTGAGCTTCATCCCTATCTTGAGGGTTTCTTTTAGAGGAAGCCGGCCACCAGGAGCCTTCTCCAGGTACTTTTCAAGGTTTTCTCCTTCGATGAAGTCCATGACGAGATACCAACGTCCCCCCTCTTCGAAATGGTCATGGATCTTGGGCAGACTCGGATGGCTGAGATCGACAAGCAGGTAGGCCTCTCGCTCAAAAGATTCGATGGCTTCTATAAGTTCCCGGGGAGATAGTCCATGCTGGTTCATCTCTTTGACCGCAACAGGCCGATTCTGGAAGAGGCGATCTTCCGCTTTGTAGACGACCCCCATGCCTCCCTTGCCAATCGGTCTGAGAATCCGGTAACGTCGCTTGAGCAGATGGTTCGATGTAAGAAGCCCAATGCGAGTGCTAGGTGCTGATCCTACCAGGAGATATTGTTGGGAAGATATGTCAGTTCGCAAAGGTCTACCACAAGTATTGCAAAATGTAGCTTGTGCTCGATTCGCTGCACCACAGATAGAGCAGTAGAGATGTGAAGAAACCATTCGTCTCTCTCCGTAACTATTCAAAAGCGGCAATACTCCTGCGGATAATCCCTGGTATGGGAAAGTTCATAGTTCCCGCAGTAGTTATGCCGCTTTCTTTAGTATGATGAGGAAGCGTCACGAAAACGTCATAAGCATCGTCATGTGCAGTAAGTGAAGTGCAGCTTGTACCACCTCTAGTACTTTGTGTCTATTATCCACCACATATCGCCAGCGCAAAGTTTAGATCTCTTGAACACGCTTGCTGGCGGCAGCATCCCCCCTGCTACCGCCTACCCCCCACAGCTTCGGAGATGGGGAAATGATCGGCTCGCGTGGAAAGGAGAAGACATGTTAAAGGCCAAGGTACAAGCAACCCGGGCGTGGGAACAGCCCTATGTGCGCCTGGCAGGAGTATGGATAACGATCCTGATTGTTGCGACACTCCTGGTCGCTACGCTTTTAAGTAGTCCATTTCATCCACAAAATAAAGCGAAAGCTGCTGCTCAAGGGTATTGGCATACCAGTGGTACGCAAATTCTGGATGCGAATAACCAGCCAGTACGCATCGCTGGCATTAACTGGTTCGGCTTTGAAACAGCCAGCTATGTCGTTCATGGTCTCTGGTCCCGGAACTACAAAGATATGCTGGACCAAATTGCAAGGCTGGGCTACAACACGCTGCGCTTACCCTATTCGAACCAACTCTTCGACGCTGGTAGTACGCCCAACGGGATAGACTTCACGAAAAATCCTGATCTCCAGGGGCTGAACGGACTCCAGATCATGGATAAGATCATTGCCTACGCGAGCCACATAGGTCTACGCATCATCCTCGACCATCACCGCCCTGACTCTGGCGCACAAGCGGCGCTCTGGTATACCTCTGCCTATCCCGAGTCGCGTTGGATCTCCGATTGGAAGATGCTCGCCACCCACTATAAAGATAATCCCATGGTCATCGGCGCTGACCTGGACAATGAACCGCATGTCCCGGCCTGTTGGGGATGTGGCGACACGACCGTCGATTGGCGCCTGGCCGCTGAACGTGCAGGTAACGCGATCTTGTCGGTCAATCCGAACTGGTTGATCTTCGTCGAGGGCGTCGATTGCTATGGCCCTGGTGGCTCAACGAATGAGCCAGAGTGCTACTGGTGGGGAGGGAATCTGCAAGGAGTCAGCAGCTACCCGGTGCAACTGAACGTGCCCAATCGCCTGGTCTACTCCGTGCATGATTATCCTTCAACCATTTATCCCCGTTCCTGGTTTAACGCGCCGAACTATCCTCACAACCTGCCTGGTGTGTGGGACTCCTACTGGGGCTATATCTACAAAAAAGGTATCGCTCCCGTATGGGTCGGCGAGTTTGGTACCAAACTACAGAGCACCTCGGATCAGCAGTGGCTCAGCGCCCTGGTCAGTTATCTCGGGACTGGCGCTTCAGGGATCAATTGGACCTTCTGGTGTTGGAACCCTAACTCTGGTGACACTGGCGGCATCTTGAATGACGACTGGACAACGGTGAATACTGCGAAGCAGAATTATCTCACTCCCATTGAGTTTCCGTAAGCCAACACTGGTGAAATGGCTTTTAACAACATCCTCCGGACAACCGCCGATCATGAACATGAACAAAATAATTCGGACACCCGTAGGTGCCGATTGATCGTGCACATGGCCGATTGATCGGCCCTGTGTGGATGTTCCAATATCCAGATTATTTTGTTCATGTTCATTATCCTCACAACCGTGCGACGCTTATCTTATGCCTGGAAGGCGTTTTCCAGGTATAACAGGATGAAAAACTGGTATGCTATGAACACTTATTACGTCCTGTCCGTAACCGGTACCGAGATCGATTACGAACTCACTTGTATAGTAACACACCTTGTGGCTGAGATAACAAGCCAGGAAAGATAGCTATGGCAGAGAAAATCACGATACGTGACATCGCTCGATTCGCTGGCGTTTCCAAAGCTACCGTCTCGCGGGTATTGAACCAGAAGCCAGACGTGGACCCTGACACACGTGAGCGCATCCTGCGTATCATGGAAGAGCAGGCATTTCTGCCCAGCATCACCGCTTCCAGTTTGGCTGGAGGGCGCAGCCGGCTCATTGGCGTCCTGATCCCCTCATTGACGTGGCCTTTGATCCCAGAGATCATGCGCGGCGTTTCTGAGATGGTAATACAAACCCCTTATGAGCTGCTACTCTATAGCATCACTCACGAGCAAGATCGCAACGAAAAGGATCAGGGCGATGTGATCAACCGTATCCTGGCTACCCAGCTGGCTGCTAGTTTGCTCGCAGTATTTCCTGGCCAATCAGCCCGGTATCTCACCAGGTTGCATGAGCAGGGGTTTCCTATCGTGATGATCGACGACCAGGTGAAGCCGACGAGTATTCCCTGGGTGAGTGCCGACAATCGAAGGGGCGGCTACGCTGCCACGCGGTATCTGCTTCAACTGGGTCACCGGCGTATTGCGCACATTCAAGGGCCATTGAAATATCTTGTCTCCCATGAACGCTATCAGGGCTATTGTGAGGCATTGAGCGAGGCCGGTATAACCCCTGATCCAACGCTCGTGATAGAAGGAGATTTTATGCCTTCGGGTGGGCGTGCCTGCGCTGGCAAACTCCTCGCTCTGGAAGATCGGCCCACCGCCATATTCGCTGCCAGTGATCAGATGGCCTATGGCGCGCTGGAAGCTGCCGAGGAGTATGGTTTACGGGTACCAGAGGATCTGTCACTCATTGGTTTCGATGATATCCCTCTGTCTGCTCACACACGACCAGCCCTCACAAGCGTACGACAGCCATTCTATGAAATGGGGCAGCGTGCCATAGCATTGCTCTTGTCTCTGCTGGAGTCGCCTCGCCCACCAGGTAATGGGCGATATCCAGGTTCGCTTCAAACCTATGCTTTTCTCCCGCCAGTCAAGCAGAGCGAGCCTATTCGCCTCCAATTGGCGGCGGATCTTGTAGTGCGTGCATCTTGTAGTACTCCCCAGGCTCTCTCCGTCCCAGCGCCGGAGTAAGTAATTGCAGGATCCTGGGGAAACCGTAGGCGCCGATTGATCGTGCACATCGCCGATTGATCGGCCCTGGATCTCATCCACGAACTTAGCGAATGCGCCACTAAGGGAGAGGGAATTCGACCTCTAAAGGGTAGAGGTCCTGAGATGAGGCTGTATTATTGTTCTGTTGTCGTTATGAGTATGAAGAAGGTAGGAGCTTGTCGTTTCGTATCCGCAACGTTTTGGCTGATGGCTGCTCTGGTCGAGCACCCGATGATTCGTTTAATTCAATGCTAGGAGGTTTCCTATGATACCACGCTCAACGTCCTCTTATGGAAGTCTCTACGTTCGTGGCAAAGTTTTTGCCCTGATCTCACTACTACTTGTCCTGGTCACGCTTCTGGCTGCCTGTGGCGGCCCCTCGAACCCGAGTACCTCCAGGTATGGAGGGACACTCACAATGGTACCTGGCCCGACTGGAGACTACACCCGCAACTTTAACGTATTTGCCACCGGATCGGTCTTGAATGGCGCGCAAGGCTTGGTCTATGAGACCCTCCTTTTCTTCAACCGCGAAGATGGGAGCGTGAAACCCTGGCTCGCATCGAGCTACCAGTTCTCAAGCGATGCCACCAGCATCACCTTCAACCTGCGTCCAGGCGTTCAGTGGTCGGATGGCAAGCCCTTCACGAGCGCTGATGTTGTCTTCACACTGAAGATGATTCACGATCACCCTGCCGTTGATTACAGTGGCCTCTGGAATGTGATTACGAGTGTATCGGCCCCCGATAATCACACCGTCATCGTGAAGCTGAAGCAGCCCTCGGTGCCGATTCTGTGGTACCTGGGCGGCCAGACGTACATCCTTCCCCAGCATCTGTGGTCCAGCGTGAGCAACCCGGTCACCTACACGAACCCTGACCCTGTAGGCACAGGACCTTATGTGCTCAAGTCTTTCACGCCACAGCTTTACGTTTTTGACCGCAATCCTCATTTCTGGCAGCCTGGTAAGCCTTACATCAACGAAATACGTTACCCTTCCTTCAACTCAAATACGAGCGCTGACCTGCTGCTCTCACAAGGTGCGGTAGACTGGACCGGTCTGTTTACCCCGGACGTCAATAAAACGTTTGCGAACCGTGACCCGGCGCATAATCACTACTGGTTCCCGCCAAACAACGTCGTCACACTCTACCCGAACGTTGCGAAGTATCCTTTTAACGTGCTCGCGGTACGTCAAGCCATTAGCGCAGCCATTGATCGCAACAAGCTCTACCGTATTGGCGAGAACGGATACGAACCGCCTTCTCACCCTACAGCATTAGTCTTGCCAGCGAACCAGGGCACCTTGTCGCCCAACTATGCCAATGCCTCCTTCACAATGAATACCGCCAGGGCCGCCTCGTTATTGGAGCGCGCCGGCTTTAAGAAAGGCAGCGATGGCATTTACGTCGATAGAAATGGCAAGCGGCTGGCCTTCAACCTCAATGTTGTGTCAGGCTGGACCGACTGGGTGACCGACTGTCAGATCATGGCGAGCAATTTGCAGGCGGCTGGTATGGACGTGAAGGTGAACGCCATTTCCTACAACTCTTATTACAGCGCCTTGCAGATGGGCTCTTTTGATACGGCCATTTCCTGGACGACTACAGGCCCCACACCCTACTACCTGTATAACTCGATGCTTGGCACCACTAATACAGCGCCCATCGGTCAGCAGGCTACATCGAACTGGGAGCGCTGGAGCGACCCGGCGACAGATAGGTTCCTTCAGCAGTATGCAAGCTCACTTGGTTCGACGGAACAGCAACAGGCGCTTTCTGGCATCCAGAAGATCATGGTTGAGCAGTTGCCCACTATCCCCCTCATCTACGGTGCAACCTGGTACGAATACAGTACAGCTCGCTTCGTTGGCTGGCCTGATCAGCAGCATCCGTATGCGGTGCCTGCGCCTTATGCAGCACCAGACGAAGAGATTGTTGTGCTGAACCTGCATCAGGTATAACGTGCGCTTGTAGTAGAACGTATGGGTGGCCTTCGCACAAGGTCACCCATACTGGAAACCGTGTACACGAAAGAGAAGGAGCATTGCATGCAACACCTGCTACGCCGTAGTGGCTTTTACCTGGTTGCGCTATGGGCCTCGATCACCCTCAATTTTCTCATACCACGGCTTGTCCCTGGCAACCCTGCCCAGGTGCTCATAGCTCGACTTCAGGGACGCATCGACCCACGCGCAGAGCACGCGATGGAGATTGCCTTCGGCATTAGCCATGCAAGCTTGTGGAACCAGTATCTCGAGTACCTTGGTAACCTTGCTCACGGTAACCTGGGTATCTCGATCACCTACTTTCCTACCCCTGTGGCGACAGTGATCAGGCAAGACTTACCCTGGACGCTCACGCTCATGGGAACGGCCGTCGTTATCAGTTTTGTGAGTGGTACGTTGTTGGGGATCATTGTTGCCTGGAGACGCGGTTCGCGGCTGGACGCCTTGCTGCCACCAGCGCTTACCTTCCTCTCCGCCATCCCATACTTTTGGCTCGCACTCATCATACTCTATGTCCTTGGCTTTGTCCTCAACTGGTTCCCACTCAGCGGCGGATACGCCTTGTCGATCGAGCCAGGCTGGACTCCTGATTTCCTGTTGAGTGCTGTCCAGCATGCACTTTTGCCGGCCTTCACCATCGTCATCAGCTCTATCGCCGGCTGGCTGCTTGGCATGCGTAACGCGATGATGACCACCCTCGGTGAAGACTATGTGCTTATGGCCAGGGCCAAGGGGCTTTCTGAGCAACGGGTGATGCTAACCTACGCGGCACGCAACGCCATTCTCCCCAATATTACCGGCTTTGCTCTCTCCCTGGGCTTCGTCGTTGGAGGGGCTTTGCTCACCGAAATCGTCTTCTCCTATCCAGGCATTGGTTTTGCCTTGCTACAAGCAGTCCAGAACTCTGACTACGCCCTGCTGCAAGGCATCTTTCTCATCATTGCCGTAGCAGTGCTGGGAGCCAATTTCCTGGCCGACTTGATGTACGTTGCATTGGACCCTCGCGTGCGACAGGAAAGGAGCTAGCATATGCAACTCGATGAACGGAAAGCAGAACCGGGAGTCAGACAGGTGACGCCGCAACTGCTCCTCCCAGGGGAAAGCGTAGCTACAAGTAGCGCCCCTATAAATAACGACGCCCAGCAGGCACTGCGGCGAGAAAGCCGCTGGGGTGGCCTGGGCAGTTGGCTTGCTGCCAACCCCAAGGTCGCCTTTGGCCTGGGCATCGTTGGTTTCTTCGTCCTGGTGGCTATCCTGGGACCTGTCATCATCCGTCAGAGCCCGACCGCCTTTAGCTCCGATGTGCTTCAACCTCCTTCGACCGCGCACTGGCTGGGTACCACCCAGACAGGGCAAGACGTCTTTGCCCAGGTGGTGATCGGCACGCGCGTATCGCTGGCGGTCGGGCTTGGTACAGGGTTCCTGGCGACGATCGTCTCGGTCATTATTGGCCTGACTGCCGGCTACTTTGGCGGCTTGATCGATGATATGCTCTCGCTCTTAATCAACGTCTTTCTCGTCATTCCTGCATTGCCTCTTGCCATTATCCTGGCGGCCTACTTCCCCTTCCGTGGACCGCTTCCTGTTGCCATCATTGTTACTATCACAGGTTGGGCGTGGGGCGCGCGCGTGCTGCGTGCCCAGACTCTCTCGATGCGCCGGCGAGAGTTTGTGGAAGCGGCCCGTGCCAGTGGGGAGACCTCGCTGCGCATCATCTTCGCTGAGATTCTTCCCAACGTGATTGCGATTGTGGCGGCGGGCCTGGTCGGCACGGTAATCTACGCGATCCTGGCAGAGGTAGGACTGGAATTCCTGGGTCTCGGTGACGTTACCACCGTCAGTTGGGGCACCATATTCTACTGGGCACAAAACAATGAGGCGCTGCTGCTGGGAGCGTGGTGGTGGTTCCTGGCCCCTGGCTGCTGCGTGGCGCTGCTGGGAGCGGGATTGGCGTTCATCAACTTTGGTATCGATGAGTTGGCAAACCCGCGTTTGCGCAGGGAACGCCTGGCAAAGAAGCCCGCGAAGGCGAAAAAGGTGGAGGCATGATGATCACAGAGGTACGCACCAACACGCTGCTAGAAATCAAACATATGAGTGTGGACTACGATTCCACGAGAGGTACAGTGCATGCTGTCAATGATGTGAGCTTCACTATTGAGCGGGGCCAGATCTTCGGACTGGCCGGCGAGAGCGGGAGTGGAAAATCAACCCTCGCCTATGCTCTCGCTCGCTTGCTCCAGCCGCCTGCCGTCGTGACCCGGGGGCAGGTGCTATACTACCCCGGTGTACGTGAGGTGGGCGAAACCACCAGAGACGATGGAGCAGTGGATGTCCTTGCCTTAAACCCGGCACAGTTACGAGCTTTTCGCTGGCGTGAACTTTCCATTGTCTTCCAGAGCGCGATGAATGCACTGAACCCCGTCCTGGATATCAATACGCAGATCACCGATGTGCTACGTGCTCACAACCCGCTCATGACCACCGCAGGAGCACATTCGCGAGCGGTGGAATTGTTGAAACTGGTCGGTATTGCGTCAGACCGGCTGCATAGCTATCCGCATGAACTGAGTGGTGGCATGCGCCAGCGAGTGATGATCGCCATTGCGCTGGCACTCAATCCAGAGATGATTATCATGGATGAGCCAACCACCGCCCTCGATGTAGTGGTGCAGCGCGATATCCTCATGCAGCTGATGAGATTACGCAACGATTTCGGTTTCTCAGTGATCTTCATCACCCATGATCTTTCACTCCTGCTCGAAATCGCAGATACGATCGCTATTATGTACGCGGGCCGTATTGTCGAGATGGGAACCCGCAACGACCTGCTTCGCCACCCACGGCACCCATATACCTCTGGGCTGTTGCATTCATTTCCAACGCTGCATGGGCCACGCCACAGTTTGACCGGCATTGCAGGCTCACCACCTGATCTACGGTCAGTACCACCAGGCTGTGCGTTTCATCCACGATGTGCGTTCGCCTTCGCAGCCTGTCGTACTATCGTGCCTTCCCTGCTTCCTGTAGCATCAGAAGGGACCGAGGTACCTCCAGCGGGAAGGGGGCAAGGAACCTGTGTTGCTTGCCACCTCTATGATGCAGAACTGAACCCTGAAGGTCCACCCGAAAGTCTGGAGTCTGGATATGTCAACTAATATCGCAACATCAACCAATGAAGAACCCATCCTGGAGGCAGTGCATCTGCGCAAAGAGTTTCCTTTGCACTCGCTCAAGCTCTTTAGGCCTTCACAGGCCGTGCATGCTGTCGAAGACGCTTCGCTGGCTCTGCGCCCCGGTCGTGCTACGGCCTTAGTAGGGGAAAGCGGGAGCGGCAAGACAACGGTCGCGCGTTTGCTGGCAAGGCTCTACACGCCCACGGCAGGCACCATCCGCTATGGGCAGGAAATGGTCAAGGCCAGGGGAGAAGTTACCCTGCGTGCATACCGTCGCCACGTCCAAATAGTCTTTCAGGACCCGTTCTCGTCACTGAACTCCGTGCATACTGTGCGTTATCATCTCAGCCGTCCTTTACGCATTCATGGCTATGCCCATAATACTGCTGAAGAGACGCAGCTCATCATGTCGCTGCTCGAACGAGTGAACCTGACCCCGGCCGAGCAATTCATGCACAAGTTTCCTCACCAGCTTAGTGGCGGCCAACGTCAGCGCGTCGCAATTGCCCGCGCGTTGGCAGCAAAGCCTTCTGTTCTCCTCGCCGACGAGCCTGTCTCCATGCTGGACGTATCCATCCGACTGGATATGTTGAATCTATTGTTACGTCTCAAAGAAGAAGAGAACATGGCGTTGCTCTTCATCACGCATGATCTCGCCAGCGCCCGCTACTTCGCAGAGGAGACGCTGGTCATGTATGCCGGTCAGATGGTTGAGGGGGGTCCCAGTGATGAGGTAATCCAGCGACCGAAGCATCCCTATACCCAACTCTTGCTCTCTGCAGCACCGGACCCCGATCGATTCGGGTCCACTGTATTGCAAGGTGACCGCAAGGAGTCGTCACGGGTACAATCCATAGTATCTGTAGGTGAAAGCGGGGAGCCACCAAGTTTGATCAATCCACCCGGTGGGTGCCGCTTTCATCCCCGCTGTCCATATGCTATGCCTGTATGCCGCCAGCAGTTTCCACCAAGGACGGAACTGGGCGGGGGACGCTGGGTCAACTGTTACCTCTACGGAGCAGAAAACAAAACTGATCTGGCAGCAACAACACACGCAAAAGGGCGTCCGTCTAAGGAGGTTGAATGAGTATCATCGATGATGCGAAACCCGCAATGATGGTTGATAGTCCCGTATCATCAGTCTTCCCCGCAGATTTTCTCTGGGGCACGGCAACTGCATCCTATCAGATTGAAGGCGCAGCCTCTGAGGATGGGCGTGGCCTGTCCATCTGGGATCAGTTCGCAGCTATTCCGGGCAAGGTACATCACGGAGAGAACGGAGATGTAGCGGCCGACCATTACCACCGTATGCCAGAGGATGTAGCGCTGATGGCCGAACTAGGTCTGAATGCGTATCGCTTCTCCATCGCGTGGCCGCGCATTCTTCCCCAGGGAAAGGGAACTGTCAACGGGCGCGGTCTGGATTTTTATGATCGTTTGGTAGATACACTCCTGGCACGAGGTATTACGCCTCTTGTGACCCTGTATCATTGGGATCTCCCGTTGGCGCTGCACGAGAAAGGTGGCTGGCTCAACCGAGAGACTGCATTCGCTTTTGCGGACTATGCAGAGGTAGTCGCGCGACTGCTGGGAGACCGCGTCGACCGGTGGGTCACCCTGAATGAGCCCTGGTGCTCTGCCTATCTTGGATACGGGACCGGCGAACATGCTCCGGGTAGCCGTAAGCAGCAGTCGGCTTACATCGCAGCTCATCACCTCTTGCTCGCACATGGGCTGGCACTCCCTCGCCTGCGTGCACACACCTATCTGCAAGCGCAGTTGGGGATCACACTGAATCTGACACCTGTCTATGCAGCGAATGATCATCCTGAGACGTTACGCGCAGTAGAGCGGGCCGATAAGATCAGCAATCGCTGGTTTCTCGACCCGATCTTTCGTGGCAATTATCCTGAAGGTCTTTTCGCCGATGCGGGAGTAACCTCTCCGCCAATACACGACGGTGACCTGGACATTATTGCGACTCCCATCGACCTCCTGGGTGTCAACAACTATTCGCGGTCACTCATTCGTGCTCGCGTGGAGGAAAACGGAGGCGGTGACACTCAGACATGGGGCTATGAACATGTCGCAGCGAATTCATCATACACAGAGATGGGATGGGAGGTCTATCCGCAGGCGTTAACCGATGTGTTGGTACGTGTCCACCGTGACTACGCACCTCGTGCCATGGCGGTGACAGAGAATGGCGCAGCCTTTGCTGATCAGTGGGACGGCAGAGATCACATCAGTGACCCGCTGCGGATCCACTATATACGTGAACATCTTCAGGCTCTCGGACGTGCACGAGCGCAAGGGGTACCGGTGCAGGGCTACTTCGTCTGGTCGCTGCTGGATAACTTCGAGTGGGCGCAAGGCTACAGCAAGCGCTTCGGTATCGTCTACGTCGACTACCCCACACAACGCCGTATCATCAAAGACAGCGGTCACTGGTATGCT
>Ga0209577_10005154_pt1 | contig 12218 bp, 12 predicted proteins | sample GraSoiAngelo_109_FD_185874 | JGI IMG/M metagenome (GOLD analysis project Ga0209577, IMG submission 185874) | Grasslands soil microbial communities from the Angelo Coastal Reserve, California, USA - 14_0903_12_20cm (SPAdes) (version 2) | ecosystem: Environmental > Terrestrial > Soil > Grasslands... | reverse complement strand
CGCTCTCCGCGGGCCCGCGCACTGTGATCTGACTGGGGCGATCGCGCAGATCGAACACCTGCGCCCAGGGGCCAAGAGCGGCGACCAACGAGCGGTACTCCGCTTCCAACTGGCTTTCGAGTGAGGATCTCGCTGACATCACTCACAGTGTTCGGCATTGACAGCCCTGGCCTGTATGGGCCATTGGCATCATCGTCACACGCGTCACCTGACCACGGCGCGTCACGCGGGGTTACCATTCGGACATGCGCCGCACGTGGGCCCGCCTCGGAGGCCAGATCGGGCTGGGCTGCATCGCCGTCGGGCTCCTGATCATCGGCCTGGCCTGGAACGGCGCGGCCAGCGTCGACTTCGTCTCCGGCCAGATTCCCTACCTGCTCTCCGGCGGCGCCCTCGGTCTGGGGCTCGTCGTGTTGGGCTCGGCGATGATCGTCGTCCAGAACAGCCGCCGCGACCGCAGCCTCATCGAGGCTCAGCTCAAGGAGCTGAACACCGCGATTGCGCGCCTGGCCAACGCGGTGGGAGGCGGTGGCCCCGGCGCCCACAACGGCGGTGGCCCCCAGGTCGTGCTCGGCCGCTCCTCTTACCACCGCCCCGACTGCCGGCTGGCCAGGGACAAAGACCTCCCCGTCGCCACGATCGAAGCGGCCGAGGCCGACGGACTCTCCGCCTGTCGCATCTGCACGCCCGACGAGCTCGAGCGGGTCAAGACCTGACCCCGCTTTCGCTCACTTGTTCCCGGTATCCGGGAAGAACTGAGCGAAAGCAGCTGTCAGGCCGTTAGCTCGCCGCTCCGAGGTAGGTCCGCCGCAGCTCGTCGCCGCGCCTGAGCTCGTCGCCCGAGCCGGCGTAGACGATCGCCCCCTTCTCCATGACAAGGGCGGCGTCCGCGTGGCGCAGGGCGCCCACGTTCTGTTCGACGAGGATCACGGTGACGCCGTCGTCGTGGATGCGGTCGACGATGCCGAAGACGGTCTTGGCCAGTTTCGGCGACAGCCCGAGGGACGCCTCGTCGATCAACATGAGCTGCGGCAGGCTCATCAGGCCCCGACCGATGGCCAGCATCTGCTGTTCGCCGCCCGACAGCGTGCCCGCCATCTGCTCGCGCCGCTCGGCCAGCACCGGGAAGTAGTCGTAGACGCGCTCGAGGGTCTCGTCGATCTCGGCTTTGCGGCCTCGCTTCGTCCACGTGCCGAGGCGCAGGTTCTGGGCGACGGTCAAGGCTGGGAAACAGCGCCGGCCCTCGGGCACCAGGGCGATGCCCCGCTCCACGAGGACGGCGGGGTCGCGGCCGTCGATGCGGTGGCCGTCGAAGGTGATCGAGCCACCCCACGGCTTCAGGAGCCCGGCGATGCTCGACACCGTCGTCGTCTTCCCCGCCCCGTTCAGGCCGAGCAGCACCGTGCGCGAGCCGGCTTCGATGTCGAAGTCGATGCCCTGCAGCACTGGCAGCTCGCCGTAGCCGACCCGCAGGTCCCGAACTTCCAGCAATGCCACTACGCCGGCTCCAGCTTCTCTTCCATCTTCTCGGCCTCTCGCTCGGCCTCGGGGGCCTCCTCGCCGAGATAGGCGGCGACCACCTCGGGATGCCTTTGCACGTCGCCGGGCAGGCCCTCGGTGAGCAGCCGGCCGAAGTTGAGGACGTAGACGTAGTCGCACACGCGCACGACGAGCGGCACGTGGTGCTCGATCATGAGGATCGACAGGTCGAACAGGTTGCGCAGCTCGAGGAGCTCGTCGCCCAAGCGGTGGGCCTCCTCGGGGCCCATGCCGGAGCTGGGCTCGTCTAGGAGCAGCACGTCGGGATCAGTGGCGAGGGCGGTGGCGATCTCCACGCGCTTGAGCGTGCCGTATGACAGACCCTGCACCGGGAGATCACGCAGGTGATCCAGACCGAGGATCTCCAAGATGGCGTCGGCCCGCTCGCGCAGCACTCGTTCGTCGCGCAGGCTGGCCGGGCTGCCGAGCATGCCGGCCACGGCCCCGTAGTTGATGCTGCTGTGCTGGGCGGTCAGCAGGTTGTCGAGAACGGTCGTGCTCTTGACCAGGCCAACCTGCTGGAACGTGCGCCCCATCCCCAGCGCCGAGCGGTCGTGGGGCCCGAGGCCGGACACGTCCTTGTCCTTGAACAGCACGCGGCCGGCCTGGGGCCGGTAGAAGCCGGTGACGCAGTTGAAGCACGTCGTCTTGCCCGCGCCGTTGGGCCCGATGAGCCCGACGATCTCGAACTCCTCGACCTTGAGGCTCACGTCGAGCAGGGCCTGCAGGCCACCGAAGCGGATCGACAGCTGCTCGGCTTCAAGGACGGGCATCGACACCCTCCGCCCCCGAGCCTCCCGACAGATCGAGCTCGAAGCGCTCGCCCTTGAGCCACCGCCCGATCGGCGCAGTGATCGTGCCCAGGCCCTCGGGTTGGAAGATCAGGGTGAGGATCGCCAGCACGCCCGAGAGGGCAGGGACGACGTAGATGGCGTTGTCCTTGAGGAAGCTGATCGACTGTCCCCAGTCGGGCAGGTACTCGCGCCCGAGGACGTACAGGAGGGCGAACACGACGATGCCGCCCCGACGCCGGAGACCGCCGACCACAGTCAGGATCAAGAGGGGAAGGGCGATGTCGATGAACGTGTAGTCGCTCGCCCCCGCCGTCAGGCGCCGCGCCGCGAACAGAGCGCCGGCCACGCCGGCGTAGAAGCCGGACACGCCGAAAGCGAACAGCGTGTAGCCCCGGACGTTGACCCCGTAGCTCGACGCCACGTTGGGGCTCTCGCGCAGGGCCTGCAGCGCACGACCGGCCTTGGTTGCCACCAGACGCCAGTCGATGAGGAGGACGACGGCCAGCACGATGCCGCACAGGACGAGGTAGGTCTTGTCGGTGCGGAACGCCGAGGGCCGCGGGAACGGGGTGCCGGCTCCGCCGCCCGTGAAGCTGGTGATCCGGAAGATGGCGTTCTCGGCCATGAAGCCCCACGCGAGCGTGACCAGTGCGAAGTAGAGGCCTCGCACGCGCAAGGCGATGAGTCCCAACAGCACGGCCTGCACGATCCCGACGACCGCGCTGGCCGCGAGCCCCGCGTAGAACCCCTGGTGGTTGTGGCTGAAGACGTAGGCCGCGCTGAACGCACCGATGCCGATGAAGGCCTGGTGGCCGAGGGAGATCTGGCCCGTGTAGCCGACGAGCACATTCAGGCTCAGGGCGCCGATGGCGAGGATGACGCCGGCTGACAACTCGTCGGCACGGAAGGGCTTGTTGGCGGTCACGTACCAGACGACGATCAACGCCAGCGCCAACACGAACGCGGCCCGACCCGCCCACCCGCCGGGCGTCGGCCGGAAGCGCCGCTTGCCGTCGTCGGCGTACGGCAGCGCCGTGGTGGCGTCGTCTTCGGCGGCCCGCTCCGCGGTGGTGGCCATCAGGCTTCGGTCCCGAGGATGCCCGTGGGGCGAATCAGGAGGACGGCGACCAGCATGACGAACAGGGCCACGCTGCTCGCACCCGTCACCTTCGTGAGGTCGAACTGGGCGTAGGTCTGGACCAGCCCGACGAGGATCCCGCCGAGGAAGGCGCCCGGGATCGACGTCATGCCGCCGACGACTGCCGCGGTGAAGGCGGAGATCAACACGCCGGTCGTCCCGTACCCCGCGGTGAACGAGGCGGTGACCGGTGCCAGGAGGACGCCGCCCAGACCGCCGAGGAACCCGGCCGCTCCCCACGTCAGCATGGAGATGCGGTTCAGACGGATTCCCACCAAGCGGCCCGCCGTCGGCTCCTGGCTAGTGGCCAGCGTCGCCAGGCCGAGATCGGTGCGGCCGAAGAACCACACGAGTAAGACGCCGATGGCGATGAGGCTGACCATGATCAGCAGCAGCTGCGGGCTGACGCGCACGCCGAAGATGCTGGGCCCGAGCTTGGAGATGATCTTCACGCCGAAGATGCTGACGCCGTTCTCGAAGGCGGGCCGGGCGGGGAACGTCTTGACCCCGCCGATCATCAGCTCGAGAGGAATGGCGATGGTGGCGATGGCGGCCGTGGCCACGAGTACCGTCACCTTGGGCCGGTCGGCAAGGGGTCGGACGACGAGGCGTTCTGTCAACAGACCGGCGGCCGTGCCGGCCGCCACGCCAAGGATCGCAGCCAGGATGTACGGAAGGCCGAGGACCTTGATCCCGATGTAGGTGCCGAAGGCGCCGAGGGTGGCGAACTCGCCCGCCGCGAAGTTGAAGACGCGGCTGCTCTTGTAGATCATCACCAGCCCGATGGCGACGAGCCCGAAGGCGGCGCCGTTGACGATGCCGAAGACCGCCGGCTGGGCTATGGCGATCCCAAGCACCATGACCGGTGAACCCTAGAACCCTGTCTTGAAGTTCGCTTCGTTCTCGTACGGCGAGTTGGTGTCACCGCAGTTGAGCTTCACCACGTGGACCGCCGTTCCGCCGAACCTCGAGCCGGCGTAGTTCACGGGCGGATAGATGCCGGTCTGGAACGAGTGTCCGTTCACGGCACTGATGAAGCTCTGCCTGGTGAGATTGCGCCCGGGCGCTGCTAATTGGGAGCCAAGCAGCTTCTCGGCCGCCCACAACGCCCAGCTGATGTCGTCGATCTTGCTGCTGGGGTGCTGTTGGGCGAACGCCTGGCGGTAGGCGGGGTCGAACTGGTCGGTGACGTTCCAGCCCGGGAACGGCGAGAAGAAGTGGGCCCGTCCGGACGTCTGCGGCGACGCACCGCAGATCGCCGTGCCCACCGTGTTGAGGCCCTCGGTGAGGCCGACGCCCGACCAGATGGGGTTGCACGCCTGGGCCGACGCCCCGGCCACGATCTGAATCCAGATCGAAGGCGCGATGAGCGGGTACACGGCCTCCGGCTTGTTGGTGGCGTTTGAACAGACCGATCCGCCCGCCGCAAAGGCCGTCTGGGCATCGGCGTTCTTGTCGATCGACTTGTCGAAGACGACCTGCAGCCCGTTGGCCGCCGCCGCCTGCAGGAACCCAGTGTGGGCGTCGTCGAAGTTGGCGGTGTTGCCCCGCAGCATGCCCACCTTGGTGACGTGGAGCACGTTCTTCATGTACTGGGCGAGAAGCGAGCCTTGGGCCTTGTAGGTCATCGACAGCGCGAAGTAGTTCTGCAGGGTGTTGAGGCCCTGTTCGCTCACGCCCTCGGCGAGATAGGGGACGCCGACGGTCGCCGCGTACTGGGAGCACGCCACGATCTGGTCGGTGCCGCCGCCCCCCACCAGCATGAACACGTGGTCCTGCTCGACCATCTTCTTGCACTTGGAGACGGCCTGACTGGGGTTGTAGCCGTCGTCCTCGAAGACGACCCTGACCTTGCGCCCGTTGATGCCGCCCTTGCTGTTCAAGTAGTTGAAGTAGAGGTCCTTGCCGTCTTGGAAGCTGGTCGTCGGGAACGGCGCCGCACCGGTGACCGGCGCGTGCAGGCCCACGACGATCTCGGAGTCGGTGACGCCGGTTGTGTCACCGGCTCCGCCGCCGCCGGCCGCGCTGCTGCCGCCGCCAGTTGCGCCTCCTGCACCCTTGGCCGCGCCAGCCTTGCTGGTCCCCCCCGCGGCCGTTCCCCCACCCGCGGCACCACCAGCGGCGGCGCCACCGCCGGCGCCGGACAGATCGCCGCCGGCACCCGCGGCACTGCCACTACCACCGATCACCTCGCCGGTGTCGGGGTTGACCAACTGGCCGTTGCGGCCTGACGCCAGGTGCACGCCGGCCTTCTGGCCGCACGCGGCCAGGATCATGCCCGCGAGCACCAGTGCGATGACGACCGGCTTCTTCATGTCGATACCTCCGTAGGGGTCCGCCTTCGGCGGCCAAAAACGGAGTCGCCGCTTCGCGGCGATCCTGCTGTCACATTGGCTCGCTTCGCTCGCGTGACCTTCGTCGCTCGAGGGTCCTGAGGACGCCGCCTTGGCGCTCAGGTTCTGGCTCGCCGAACTCGCCCAGGCTCAGGGTGCTGGCTCCGATGAGTGCAATGACGACGATGAGGGCCAGGTAGAAGCCCCACGGGGGAGCTCGGTGGGTGCTGCCGATCTGACTGACACGAGCTCTTGCGACCGGGCGGCCGGCCGCGGGTGCGGGTGTGTTGGTCGCCGCTGGTGCGCCCGGCGACGAGAAACTCGGCGCCGTGGTGCTCAAGCCTCCCGAGGAATCGGGCGTGATCGACACGGGCGCCGCCGACTCGTCGGTCGGTGCGCTCTCGATACCCGCGGCGGCCGCGGCCGGGGTCCCCGGCGCCGGAGGCGTGATGCTGCCCGCGACCGTCGGCGCCTTGGCGCCCCCAGGCCCGAACCACACCACCTCGTAGGTCTGGCCTTGCTGTGGGTTGGCGGGCACGAAGGCGATGCCGTTGTTCGACAGCTGACCGCTGGCCCAGCCGGCGGCGATCGGCGCCAGCTCGAACGACCAGCTGCCGTCCGGAGCGCGTTTGCCGGCGACCGCCGGCCCCGTCGTGTCGTAGGAGGGACGGTTCCCCCAGGGAGCGCCTTGCGCCCCGCCGGTCATGAACCCGGTGACGGCCCTGGCCTCGATGGTCGCGGTGTCGGCGGACAGGTTGCCGCCACTCGAGTCCTCATGGAGGGTCAGGACCAGACTGGAGACCGTCGAGCCCGCGGGGATGGCGCTGCTGTCGAGCTGGAGGAAGCTCTCCTTGTCGGGCTGGCCCGCTGCCACCGACACCGGGAAATCGCCGGAAGGCACGTCGGGAGAAGGCAGGGCGCCCGGAGGGGCGACGGGTGGCAGCGGTGAGCCGGCGGGGGGCTCGACCGTGCCCACCTGCTCCTGCCAGTACCACGAGCCGCCGGTGACGGGGACCGTCGAGGATGCCTGGGCTGGTGCCAGCGTGGGGAAGGCAACGGACGTCAACAGCACGGCCGCGACCACCAAGAGCCCCAGCCGCCCGACGATTCGTCCCCTTCGTGCCACTTCAGCGGCCACGGAGAGAGGGTACTGCCGTCCTCTCTCAGGATGCCTTCAGGGCGCCCTCAAACCTCCCAGGTGGCACCCGAGTGCAGAAGCTCGGAGAGGTCGCCGGGGCCCTGTCGCTCCTGGGCCTCGACCAACTGGTGCTGCATGGCGTCGCCGTAGGTGGGACGCTCGACGGCGCGGAACACGCCGACGGGCGTGGGCTCGAACGGCCCGCGTGCCAGACGGGACAGCATGAAGGCCAGCCCCGGCTCGTCGCGCTTCTCGTCGTGTACGAGGATCTGGTCCTCCCCGACGTCGGCTACGTCGACGATCTTGGCCCTGCCCTGTCCGTCGAGGACGACGCCCCGCGATCCGTCAGGACCGAAGCGGATGGGCTTGCCGTGCTCGAGGGGGATCAGCATCTGGGGCCGCGCCTCGCGCGAGGTGATCTGCTCGAAGGCGCCGTCGTTGAAGACGTTGCAGTTCTGATAGATCTCGACGAAGGCGCCGCCCTTGTGGTCGTGGGCGCGACGGAACGTCTCCATCATGTGCTTGCGCTCCATGTCATGCGTGCGCGCCACGAACGTGGCCTCGGCGCCGAGAGCCAGGCTGATGGGGTTGAAGGGCTGGTCGACCGAACCGAACGGCGTCGACTTGGTGACCTTGCCCACCTCGCTGGTCGGCGAGTACTGGCCCTTCGTGAGGCCGTAGATCTGGTTGTTGAACAGCAGGATCGTCAGGTTCACGTTGCGGCGCAGGGCGTGGATGAGGTGGTTGCCGCCGATGGAGAGGGCGTCGCCGTCGCCGGTGACGACCCACACGTCGAGGTCGGGACGGCTGACAGCGAGACCGGACGCGATGGCCGGCGCCCTTCCGTGGATGCCGTGCATCCCGTAGGTGTTCATGTAGTACGGGAAGCGCGCCGCGCAGCCGATGCCGGACACGAACACCGTGTTCTCCCGGCGCACGCCAAGCTCGGGCATCAGCATCTGCATGGCCGTGAGGATCGAGTAGTCGCCACAGCCGGGGCACCAGCGCACTTCCTGGTCGCTCGACCAGTCCTTCTTCGTCGTCGCGGGCGCTGTGGTGTCACTCATCGATGAGCTCCAGAATCGCTTGCTCGATCTCGGCCGCCTTGAAGGGCTGGGCCTGGACCTTGGTGAGGGCGCGGGCGTCGACGAGGAAGTCGGCCCGCACGAGCTTGGACAATTGGCCGAGGTTGAGCTCGGGCACGAGCACCTTGCGATAGCGGCGCAGCACCTCGCCCAGGTTCGGCGGGAAGGGGTTGAGGTGCACCAGGTGGGCCTGGGCCACCTTCTTGCCCCGGGCCCGTGTGCGCTGGACGCCGGCGGCGATGGCGCCGTAGGTCGAGCCCCAACCCAGTACAAGGACCTCGGCGCCGTCCTCGTGGTCGACCTCGACCGGCGAGATGTCCTTGGCGATCCCGGCGACTTTGGCCGCCCGCAACTGGATCATCTTCTCGTGGTTGGCCGGGTCGTAGGAGACGTTGCCGGTGCCGTCCTCTTTTTCCAGCCCGCCGATGCGGTGCTCGAGGCCGGGCGTGCCCGGGATGGCCCACGGACGGGCCAGTGTCTCGGGATCGCGCTCGTAGGGCCAGAAGAGCCGGGTGCCCTCGGGCCCGTCGTGGTTGGGCTCGGTGGCGAATGGCACGTCGATGGCCGGCAGGCTCTCGACATCGGGGATGAGCCACGGCTCCGAGCTGTTGGCCAGGTACCCGTCGGACAGCAGGATCACCGGCGTGCGGTACTTGAGGGCGATGCGCGTCGCCTCGATGGCGGCATAGAAGCAGTGCGCCGGCGTGGTGGCCGCCAGCACCGGCAACGGCGCCTCGCCGTGGCGGCCGAACAGGGCCAGCAGCAGGTCGGACTGCTCGGTCTTGGTCGGCAGCCCGGTGGACGGGCCGCCGCGCTGGATGTCGATCAGAAGCAGCGGCAGCTCGAGGCTGATCGCGAGGCCCATGCTCTCCGACTTCAGATCGACACCCGGGCCGCTCGTTGTGGTGACACCGAGGTGGCCGCCGAAGGCCGCGCCCACGATGGCGCCGGCCGCCGCGATCTCGTCCTCGGCCTGCATGGTGCGCACACCGAAGTTCTTGTGCTTCGAAAGCTCGTGGAGGATGTCGGACGCGGGCGTGATCGGGTACGACGCCAGGAACACGGGCAGCTTGGCCAACTGGCCGGCGGCGACCAGACCCCACGCCATGGCCGTGTTGCCGGTGACGTTGGTGTAGGTACCCGGCAGGTGGGTGGCGGGCTTGACCTCGTAGGCCGACTCGAACAGCTCGGCCGTCTCGCCGAAGTTGTAGCCGGCCTTGAACGCCAGCAGGTTGGCGTTCATCACCAGCTCGTTCTTGGCGAAGCGCTCCTTGATCCACTCGAGGGTGGGCTCGGTGGGGCGCGTGTACATCCACGAGATCAGGCCCAGCGCGAAGAAGTTCTTCGACCGCTCGGCATCGCGGGGCTTGGCGCCGATCTCGCTCGTGGCCTGGATGGTGAGGCTCGTCATCGGCACCTCGTAGACCGTGTAGGCCTTGAGGGTGTCGTCCTGGAGCGGGCTCTCGCCGTACCCGGCCTTGGCCAGGTTGCGGTCCTCGAACGAGTCGACGTTGACGATCAGCGTGCCGCCGCGGGGCAGGTCGCGGATGTTGGCCTTGAGGGCCGCCGGGTTCATTGCCACGAGCACGTTGGGCGCGTCGCCAGGCGTGGAGATCTCGTGGTCGGAGATGTGGATCTGGAAGGCGGATACACCTGCGAGGGTGCCCGCCGGGGCGCGGATCTCGGCCGGGAAGTCGGGCAGGGTGGCGATGTCGTTGCCGAACAGGGCGCTCACGTTGGTGAAGCGGTCACCGGTGAGCTGCATCCCGTCCCCTGAGTCCCCCGCAAAGCGGATGACCACCCGGTCGAGCTCGCGCAGCGCGTGCTGAGTGGTGTCGGTCACAGGTTCAGCGTAGATCGGCCGGGAACGCTCTCCGGCGCTCCTCTACGCGTTGGACGCGTCGTAGATGCTCTGGATCGAAGCGTCGAGGGTCTTGTTGAACTCCTCGTCGCTCTGCTGGGCCGACAGGCCCTCGGTGAGGGCCCGGGAGAAGCTGGCCACCACGCCCTTGTTGCGGCTGAGGCGGCTGTTGGCCTCCTCGCGGGAGTAGCCCCCCGAAAGTGCGACTACCCGTACGACGTTCGGATGGTCGACCAGGTCTGAGTAGAAGTTGTCCTCTTCGGGCAGCGTCAGCTTGAACATCAGGTACTTGTCGCTCGGCCAATCTTCGAGGCCGGCGAGCAGCTGCTGCTTGAGCATGGCCTCGGCCTTGGACTTGTTCGGCGCCTTGATGCTGATCTCGGGCTCGAGGATCGGTACGAGGCCGGCGGCCGCCACCTGCTTGCCCACCTCGAACTGCTGGTCGGCGACGGCCTTGACGCCCTTCTCGTTGGCGTCGGCGATGACGGAGCGCTCCTTGGTGCCGAAGAAGCCCTTGCCGACGGCGCGCTTGAGCAGATCGTCGAGGCCGGGCATCGGCTTCATGACCTGGGCAGCGTCGGCCTCGTCGGCAAGGCCCTTGTCGATCTTGATGATCGGCACCACGTTCTTGACGTTCCAGAGGTACTCCGCCGACGGCTTGCCCTCGATCTCGCGGTTCATGGTGTCCTCGAAGAGGATGGCCGCCAGAATGCGATCGCCGTTGAAGGCGGGGCTGGTCATGATCCGGCTGCGCATCTCGTGCATGACGCGGAACATCTCGTCGTCGTTCGAGTACGCGTCGTCGCCGATGCCGTAGGTCTTCAGCGCCTTGGGCGTGCTGCCACCGCTCTGGTCGAGGGCGGCGATGAAGCCGCGCCCGTTCCCGATCTTTTCGAACTGCTCTTGGTTCATGTTCCGCTCCTTCGACCGCGCGCGTTTCAGCGTATTACGGGGCCCGGGAGCGGCCTGGAGTTAGCCAGACGCGTCCGTAACGGTTTGGCGCGCCTTCTCGACAGCGGCGCGGGCCCGCTTGGCCTGACGAGCTGGGACGACGGCGTCGGCCACGACCTCGGTGCGGCTCTGGGTGCCGCCCGCGCCCTTGAAGAAGCGCCTCCGGACGCGACCGACGACAACCACCTTCTCGTCGACGTCGTAGTTCTCGGCCGCCGCCGGGGCGTCGAACCACACCACGGGCACGCTCTCTGCTCTGCCCGTCTCGCTCGGGATCGTCACCTCGTACTTCACCAGCCGGTCGCCCGAGGGCAGATCCCTGGGCTCGGCGGGACGGGCCAGCCGTCCGATCAACAGGGCCACGTTCGTCATCGCACTTCCCCTTCCGGGTTCAGGTTTCGAAAGGGGGAAGCGATCGACAACGCCAACGATACTTTCGGGGTGTGACAGGAAGTCAGGCCGTCCAGACCATCGATCCGTTGATGCACGACAAGGAGCATCAGCTGTCGTGTTACTTCCTGCCCGGCCCCCGACCGACGCTGATCGAGCCCGGGCCCGAGTCCTGCCTCGACCGGCTCATCGCCGCCCTCGAGGACAAGGGCGTGGGCTGGGACGACCTGGCCAACATCGTGGTCACCCACGTCCACCTCGACCACGGTGGCGGCGCCGGCCGCTTGGCCGAACACTTCCCGTCGGCGACGGTCTTCGTCCATACCCAAGGCGCCAGGCATCTGCGCTCCCCCGATCGCCTGTGGAACAGCGCCACCCGCGTCTACGGCGAGGAGCGGATGGAGGAGCTCTGGGGATCGATGACGCCGGTGCCCGAACATCGCCTCGAGGCTGTCGACGAGGGCGACCGGATCGATCTCGGCGGCGGCCGCTACCTCGACGTCCTCTACACGCCGGGCCATGCCAAGCACCTCATGTGCCTGGTCGACAGCGAGACGGGGGGCGTGTTCGTCGGTGATGCCGTGGGAATCACGCTTCCGGGTTCACACCTGGTCAGGCCCACCGTCCCCCCGCCCGACATCGACACCGATCTCCTCATCTCGCAGCTGGGGCGCCTGACCGAGCGGGGCGTGACGTCGATCAACTTCGCCCACTTCGGCATCGACCACGGCGTCGGCCCCATGCTCGACCAGGCGGAGCGCCGGGTGCGCCGGTGGGACTCCATCGTGGCATCGGCCGTCGCGGAAGGGCTCGACGTTCCGGCCATCGCCGACCGCCTGGACCGGCTGACCCATGAGGACTACGTAGCCGAAGGGTTCTCCCCCGAGGTGATCGCCGCCGCCGAGGACCGCACCGAATACGACTCAGAGGCGGCAGGTCTTTTCCGGGCGCACACACACTCGTAATCTGGGGGCGTGTTGCGGGCGGCA
>Ga0209577_10005153_pt1 | contig 12218 bp, 11 predicted proteins | sample GraSoiAngelo_109_FD_185874 | JGI IMG/M metagenome (GOLD analysis project Ga0209577, IMG submission 185874) | Grasslands soil microbial communities from the Angelo Coastal Reserve, California, USA - 14_0903_12_20cm (SPAdes) (version 2) | ecosystem: Environmental > Terrestrial > Soil > Grasslands... | reverse complement strand
CCGGCTCTGTCTTCCAATCTCTGACCTCTGACTACTTCGCCGGCTTCTGCTTTTTCTTTGCAAGCGCGAGGCGCTCGGATTTTCTCCGACGTGCCGCGCGTTTCCTAACGTTGTCTCTTCCTTGGCTGTGTCCCATAGGGCCCTAACTCTCACCCTTCCTCAAGCAGCTCCAAGCTTTTTCGCTTCGTCCACGGATAACCGAATTGATAACCCAAGAGCATGCTCGCGGACTTCTACGCGGCTTTTTTCGTTTTCTTGCCTGCGGTGATTGTCGGAAACGGAACAACTGCTGGTGGCGTATTCCCGTTCTGGCCAAAGGTAGACTCGAACGCCAGCTTGCCGTGCGCGATCTCAGTCAGGGCCACATCGGCATGACCCATCCCCGGAGCGAACTCAACGAGCGGGCGGTGCCCGAGGGTGAGTTGGCGGACACGACGTGAAACGATGTTCACGAGAATTTGCTGATTGTGGACTACTTCGGTGGCGGCTTTGATAAGTTCGGCGTTCATAATCGATTCAAGGTAAGTCAAACGGCTGACGAGGATTAATTCCAAGGCGAGATAGGGTCAGATCGCGCTTCGGAAAGTCGTAGCAGACAAACTACTATCGCCTGAAAAGGGGAAAACGCCACTTCTCATTTCTGGGAGTGTTTCAGCCGCTGGTGTTGGCGTGGTCTTTGTCTTTAGTAACATTACTGCCAATTCTGGGATCGAGTCCATCACAGTACGAGTCAGTCGGGCGAGTCGACAGCGGACCTCTTGATCTCCGTTCTGTCAGCCGTCTCGGGGCGCGAGCGGACGAAACCGCGGCCGGCGTCTGCGCTGCTGTGGCGCATGCGGCTGCGCCGCAGAATCCTGGACGGTAAGCTCGAAGGTTCGGAACAACGGCGCCAGATCAATCACGCCGTTCGCGGCCGATCGCAATGTGTTTCCAAGGTTTGCTGCCACCGAGGCTACTTCCACGCGGATTCCGTGGCGGCGCAATTTGATGACGAGATAGGCGAAATCGGCGTCGCCGGTTACGAGGATGACGAGATCGGGACGCATCTCGATCGAAAGCTCGAGCGCGTCGATCGCCATCATTACGTCAACGTTCGCTTTGTAATGCCCTTCCTCGGCAGGCGACCCGTCTTTGGTCACGACCATGAATCCATTCGAGCGCAGCCAATGGACGAACTTGTTTTTCTTATCGCGCTCCTCCTGCCATGCCGGAGTCGCCGGTGGCAAACCGGCATAAACCACCATCTCAATCAGATTACGGCCCGTGCCTGGTCCCGCCAGAAAGTCGCGCAACTTGATCCAATCGAGGCCGCGTCCCACTGTTCGCACCGAACTGCCGACGTTCGATTCATCCACCAGGATCAACACCCTGGAGCGGTATGAACCATCTGAATTTTTCTTTGCCACTACTGGAATCAACTACGTCCACGCAATCGTAGCGAGAACTACTTTCAAGGAGCGGCGGTCTCCGAACCGCCGATATTGTTCAGCATCTCTTTTGTTTTGCCCGCTCTGCCAGCCGGGCGCGGGTCATTCGTTCGCGCAGGCCGCCCTCCTCGACAAAGGATTTCTCCAGTTTGCGGATGAGCTGGTCGAGCAGGTAGTTGGTTTGGTGAATGAGGCAAATTAGGATATTTGCGACCACCTCGGGCAATCTGGTCTTGATATAGGTCTCATACGTCTTATACGACACATCTTTCCGCGCTCCGAGTTTGCGCACGAAGAGCGCTTTTCGGCTATCTTTAGGCCAAAGTGGTGCTTTCCGCACGCGCAGAAAATCGCGATAATCCTCCAGCAGTTCTTCAAGGCTGGCCCGCGCCACCCCAATTAGTTTGATCTCTGTTTCCTTGGAAGTGCCGGAAGCCTTGCTTCCTTCAATGATATTTTGTTTCCCCGATCGCGCAGCCTGAATCATCTGGTCGACTGTGCGGTCTCGCCTTTCCAAAAAACGCGCACAGAATCGCACCGTGCCTTGGAAGACCACGAGCTTTCTGGTAAGCGAGCAAGCCCGCGTAGCCGCCATGCGACGGAATGAAGGGTTCGCTCGCATCCGGTGATTTGCCGATGGATCTTATATGTCTTATAGGTCGTATTTCTGAAAGCAAGAGTAAGCTTTCCATCAGAGCCATACGCATTCTACATTCGGCGATGATTTCGTTCCGAATTGCTCTCGCCATGCTGCTTGCCACAGCAATTTCTGCCCGAGCCGACGAAGGAATGTGGCTATTCAACAATCCGCCACTCAAGCAATTCAAGGAGAAGTATCAATTCGAGCCCACGCCGCAGTGGCTCGAGCATCTGCAAAAAGCGAGCGTGCGATTCAATTCCGGTGGAAGCGGGTCGTTCGTTTCCGCTAACGGACTCTGCATTACCAATCATCACGTGGGTGCGGATGCACTGCAAAAGGCTTCGAGCGAGCAGCACAATTACTTGAAGGACGGCTTCTATGCGAAGACGACCGCGGGAGAGATCAAATGCGCCGATCTCGAGCTCAATGTGCTGATGTCGATCGAAGATGTAACCGCGCAAGTAAACGCAGCGGTAAAAACCGGCATGTCTCCCGACGCTGCAGGTAAGGCACGCGAGAACGCGATTGCGCTGATCGAAAAGGAAAGCAAAGACAAAACCGGCCTGCGCGCCGATGTGGTCACGCTTTATCAAGGCGGGGTTTACCATCTTTACCGTTACAAACGTTACGACGACGTCCGGATTGTCTTCGCGCCGGAGCAGCAGATGGCTTTTTACGGCGGCGATCCGGACAATTTCGAATATCCCCGTTTCGATCTCGATATCTGCATTTTCCGGGCTTACGAAAACGGGCAGCCCGCAAAAATTGAGCACTACCTGAAATGGAATTCGAGCGGGCCGAGCGACGGCGAACTAACTTTCGTTAGCGGAAATCCGGGGCGAACCGACCGTCAACTTACGGTCGATGAGCTGGCTGACCGCCGCGATCGCGAAGTGCCAACCTGGCTCCAGATGTTTAACCGGCGGGAAGTATTGCTGAACGCCTGGGGACAGCGCTCGTTTGAAAATGCGAGAAGAGCGCGCGACGATTTCTATGGCGATCAAAATAATCGCAAACGCTATGACGGTTATGTTGCGGCTTTGTTTGATCCGGAGATCTGGCGCGCAATTGAAGCGCGCGAAAAGAAATTGCGCGACGCGATCTCGCGCGACCCAAAGTTAAAATCGACAACCGGGGCGTACGATCGCATCAAGAAAGCGCAGGCGGAATTAGTCAAGATCGCGCCGCGTTATGATTATCTGGAAGAGGAACGCCCCATTACCGTTGGTTATCGCGGGCCGCGCGCATTCTACGGCACGCTATTCAAATACGCGCGGTTACTGACCCGTGCGATCGATGAACGTGCCAAACCAAACGGCGAACGGATCGCTGCATTTCGCGATAGCGCGAAGGAATCACTGGAGCTGGGACTTTTCTCCAGCGAGCCGGTCTACGATGATTACGAGATTCTCCGGCTAACGGATTCGCTCACTGATTTCGCCGAGAAATTTGGTGGCAACGATTCGTTGGTACAGCAGGTCCTTGCCGGCAAATCGCCGCACGCTCGCGCGGTGGAATTGGTCAGCCGAACAAAATTGAAAGATGTCGAGTTTCGAAAAAATCTTTACGCGAAAGACGCGGCGGCGTTGCAGGCGACGCACGATCCAATGCTCGATCTCGCCCGAATGATCGATTCGCCGGCTCGCGAAGCACGCAGAGCCCACGAGGCGCAGGAGGAAATCAAGCGGCAAGCCTACGCGGAAATCGCGAAAGCACGTTTCGCCACTGAAGGGACGAGCAATTATCCGGACGCGACCTTCACACTGCGGCTGTCGTACGGAAAAGTTATGGGTTATGAGGAAGATGGCAAACAAATTCCGCCTTTTACGGATTTCGCAGGGCTTTATCAGCGCGCTGCCGAACACGATAATCAGCCGCCTTTCGATCTCCCCCAGCGTTGGATCGAGCGCAAAACGCAATTGAATCTCGCAACAAAGTTTAACTTCGTTTCCGACGCGGACATTATTGGCGGCAACAGCGGCAGTCCGGTGGTCAACAAGGCGAACGAATTCGTTGGCATAATTTTCGACGGCAACATTCAATCGCTCGTGCTCGATTGCATCTTCTCCGACAAGCAAGCGCGCGCCGTCAGTGTTGATTCGGCTGCCATCAGCGAGGCGCTGCGGAAAGTTTATGATGCCGGGACGCTGGCGGATGAATTAGAAGGCCAAAAACAGGCACCCTGAAATTTCTTCTCCAATGTAACGCAACGAGATCGCTCTGCTTTCGCTCGGATGCCTGGCTGCAAGCAACTTATTTTCCTAGCGGCGTGCTGATTTCAGTAGCAGGTGGAGGCGTGAACTCAAACTGGCTGGGCGGGATGGCGGCATGGTTCGGATTCTGGTAGGTCGTCACAATCTGGTCGCCGTTTGGCTGGAGCATGTCGGTCCGCTCGGCAAAGAGATCGTCGCTCAGGTGTAACAACAACTTTTGGAAAATGCGTTTCATCGATGGATTGCGAGGCGTTAGCTCGAGGTCGTAACCCTTCGCCGCTTTGTCTCCAGCAATGTGAAAGGTATGTTCAACATTTTCCAGGTTAAGCGCGGTCGTGATGGCAGAAATAGCGGCATCGAGCGGCGAGCGTTTGGCCAGCGAATAATGCTCGGCTGATTTGAAGTTCGGGTAATAAATCCAAAGCTGTTGTCCATCGCTCACGGTGATGCTCGGGGCGTTACCCTTGCGTTCGACACGGAATTTGTTTGGAGCTTGAAACCAAATTTTGCCGCTGCTGTTGATCGGCTCGTCCAACAAGTGAACCTTTCGTTTCTCTTGGAAGTCGGCCTGCATACTTGGAGCTGCGGCGCGCTTCTCCCGAATACGTTCGAGCAAGCTCTTGACGTCAGCGGGCGATAGCGGCTCGGCTTTAACGCCGAGGGTGAGCGACGCCACCAGAAAAATGACGGTAATTATTTTACGCATGTTCCAGTTCCGCTTCAGTAAAATGTTCCTGCGGTAGTTTTGGTTTAACTACAACTGCCGCCGGCAAAGTGAAGAAGATGGTCGCGGCCAGGCTCCAGAACAAGCCAATGGCGCAGGCAATCCCCAGGCCGCTCAAGGTCGGGTTATGCGCCCAGCCGAGCGAACCGAATCCTGCAATCGCGGTCAATCCCGCGAGCGCAACCGGCTTCACCACTCCGGTAAGGTCGCGTGCGACATCGTGGCTTCGCTGCCAAACTAACAAGACGTAGATTCCATAATCAACCCCGATCGCAAGGACAAGGCGGAAGGCTAGCACATTTAATAAATTCAACGGCACGTTGAGCAATTTCATCGAAGCGATCATGGCTGCGACCGCAAATGCGAGGGTTATCACTTGGACGAGCCAGAGGCGCAAGTCCCGATAAAGAATCGCCAAAAGGGAAGCATCGAATACCGCCATCAACGCACTGATCAGGAGTAACTGCCGATGCGACCACGGCACCAGATCGGTCAAAGTATAACTCCAGCCCGAGAGGGCGATCGGGATTCCTGCAACTGGCAATTCCCGGGCGAGAACGTTCTTTTGTTCCTGCGTTGCCACCGGGGCGTTGGTGGTGACGAAACCCGTTGTGGTCAGTGAATCCTGCGCGAAATAGCGTTCAACCAAAAACCACCAGGCAGAGCCCGGCGGCAATTGCGTACGCCACGACGGGATTTTGTAATTAGGGGCAGCCGCGGCCTGGAGCTGGTTGAGTAACTCGAAGGCGGAAGCAAAAGCCCCGGGGTTAAATCGATTTTGAGTAAGCGCGTTCTGCAACGCAGTTCGGGCCGCATCAAAGTTAATCGACGCCAGCTTCTGTCGATTGCGTTCCATTTCGCGCGGTGAAAGGGCGAGCGCATTGGGAGTGGAGAAGCTCCTAATTTTGCCAGCGCGTTGCAACTCGGCCCAGTGCTGCGAAATCGCTTTCCAGAAATCGTGCAGCTGTTGTTCATTTGAGGCACGGACGATTCCAAGGACTGGTTCCCACCGCACCGGCATTTTTTGCATGATCAAGCTAAGTGCGGTACCGGCGCGACTGTTCTTCGGCTCCAGTGATCGCGCGTTTGCCTCGAAGGTCAGTGGAATTTGCGGGACGATTGCAATGATCAGCAACGCCATCAGAATGGGAGCGCTAATTGCGAGAATGGACCGCGGCCGGCCGAGCATGCGATGAACATAATTTCTCACCGAACCCAAAATCCAATCGCTACGCAACGGAACATTTCCCCGCGGCACGAACAGGAAAAAAACCGTCGTCATTAATAGACCGGCCGCGGAAATTCCGATGGCGATAAGGACGCCGAGCTGAATAAATCCCGAAGAGTTGCTCAGGACGAGGGCGAGGAAACCGACCGCGGTGGTTAACGCGCCGAAGAAAACGGCTCGGCCAAGACTGTGAACGGCAACGGCAACAGCAACGCGATGTCCGTCGCCTTCGTTTCGCGCTTGCTGATAGCGCCCGTAAATCAGAATGGCGAAATCAACGCCGAGCCCGACTAGAATCGCGCAAAAGCCGACCGTCACCATGTTGAGGCGATGAAAAATCAAGAGGCCAGCGGCGAGTCCAATCAGGCAACAAAGCAGAAGTGCGAAGCCCATACCAAGCAACGGCAGCCAGCGCCGAAAGCCGATAAAAAAAACGGCGCCGACCAGTGCAATTGAACTCAGCACAGTCGCAACGATGTCGTGACGCATGCTCAGCGAAATTTCCGCGACATAAGCGGAACGTCCGGTGATGAGCACTTCGAGTTTGCCACCATCCCAGCCCTCCAGGACAGATGCACGAAACGCATTAACCTCTTTCATCAGTTTCTGACAATCGAAGGCGCTGATGCTTGGCTGGCTCGTCACCGTCGGAAAAACCCGCATGGTGGAATCGGGCGAAGTCAGTGGCTGATCCGTTTCCATCGCGGCGTTGCCGGCAAAGGGTTTGAGCGAGGGCGTGATTAGGCCGAGTGGATCGAGCGTCAGTTCTATCTCCGGTCGCGGCGAACCGCTTTCGATTTCCCGGCGCAATTGCCCGAGGCGTTCCTGAATTTTCTGCGGTTGAAGCAAAGAGATTGCGCGATCAAAATCCTCTGGCTCGAGATTGAGCAAAAGCGGGAGCGCGATCCGCTGGAGATCGCGCACTCCATCCGGTGTTTCCATCGGCGAACCCGCCAGGACGCGAACGCACCACGGTTGCGCCCGCAGTTTCTCGGCAAATTTTGGCGCGAATTCTTCGAGCTTGTCCACGTCCTCGGGCTGACCAAGAAGGGCGAAGGTCAGTTCGCGCGTCTGGGCAAACTCACTGTTGTAGATCTTCAGGCCTTCGACCGAATCAAATCCCCGCGGCAGCAAATTGAGGACTTCAGTATCGAGCCGCAAAAACGCCACCAGAATGCCGACACTGGCGATCGCGATCAGCACGACCACGCTCCACATTAGGTCGCGGCGTTCCGTAACAAGAAAGGCAACCTTTTCGCTGAATCGCATCGCAGAAAAGCTTGGCGACTGCCTAGAAGTGCAGCACGAAAGTTTCCGATCCTTCACTCACCCGCACAATTCGGTTTTGCGGATTGCGCAAAATTTCCTGGCGCAAGGCGAGCCAACCGCTGGCCCGCGCCGGCGGCTGTGGCAGCGGCCCTGACCAGGGAATGCGTGCAAGCGGGCCTTGCACGCGAGCAAAAGTGGGATCAGTTCGCATGACGAGCAAAGTGACGCCCGGGCCTTTGCTGAAAGTCAATTCGAAATCGCCGCGATTGGAGTAGCGAACGAACACCTCACCAATGAGGGATGTTTTTTTGCCCCGATAAGAAAGCTGGCCGTTGCGAGCAGTCCAGGTCCGGCTTGGCGGTGCGAATTGATGGATTGCACAGCTACTCAGAATTAGGGCGACGGCCAGGATCGAGGCGATTCGCCCCATATTATATAGAGGCGGGCTTGAGTGGCGCCTTTTGACCGTTGCTTTTGGGCATGAGCGAAAGCCGAGGACAAAGGGTCCAGCGCCTTTGCAAACGCACGATGAGATAAAAAAGTTCCATCCGCCAACGGATGGCAAAGCGGTTGCCAACGTTACCGCCGAGAACGGCGTTCACTGCCGGTGGAATTTGGAAAAGCTCTGTCGGCGTTAGAAAAACTTCGATAAATTCCTTACCGCCATACCACGATTCTACGAAACGCAGATAAACGTCCATCGCGCGATTGACCAGCCGTTCGTAATGACGGAATAGACGCCGGGCACGTTTTTGGTAATCGAGCACTTCGTTTAAAACATCCGCCGCTTGTTCGCCGGCGAAGACAGCGAGAAAAACACCGCTGCTGAAAACTGGATCGATGAAACCGGCAGCATCACCGGCGAGCAACCAGCGATCGCCGGTGAGCCTCTCGCTCCGATAAGAAAAGTCCGCCGCGGTATAAACTTGCGAAACGCGACGGCCCGCGCCGATGCGATTGCGCACGAGTGGCTGCTCCGCAATGGCGCGCTCGAAAAATTCTTCAGCAGAAAGTCCAGATTTTTTGAAGTCCGCCGCCTCCAATACAATGCCGATACTGGTCCGGTCATTTTCCAGTGGGATGACCCAGAACCAGCTTTGCAAAGTACGAACCATACGGGTGAGCGTCGCATCGATTCCCTCCTCGCGTTCCAACCCTTCATAGTGGGCAAAGAGCGAAAGCTTCTGCAGATGTTGATAGCTTTTCTTCAGCTTGAACTTATTTCCAATCACAGAATTCCGCCCACTCGCGTCGACGACATAGCCCGCGCGAATGTTTTCAGAGAGACGTGCTTCTGCACGTCCGAGGACACGCGAAAGCGCGTTCTTCCGCAGGAAGAGCACCGCGCCATCTCGATCGAAATCGACGTTCTCCACCACGGTTTCCTCGCGCACTTCCGCGCCCGATTCCGCCGCGTGATCCAGCAACATCTTGTCGAATTTCGATCGTGTCACCTGATACGAACGATCGGTGCGAGAACCGAATCCATCCTTGAAGTAAAACTTCGCTGCTTTTTCTCCACCGGCTTCCGCGATCTCGCCCCCAAATTTTTCGAGAAAACCGGCGCGTAATTTTTCCTGAAGGCCAAGCCGGGTAAAGGTTTGCATGCTGAAAGGCAGAAGCGACTCGCCGATGTGGAAACGGGGAAACTTGTCCCGTTCGAGCACGATCACGCGTCGCCCTGCTTTGCTGAGCAAGGTCGCCGCGGTGCTGCCTGCGGGGCCGCCGCCGATAATCGCAACATCATAATTTTCCACCGCGAGAAAGTAGCCGACTTCGCAGCGAAGCAAAGTGGTGGAGGAATTCAAAGGCGAGCGGCCGCATGCAACGTAGTCTCTGGGTAGGGCACGCGAGACGCGTGCGCTACCCAGAACACGGCGGCGACACGACGTTTGAGTGCGTTGCGACAGGACGCGCCTTGTAAGAAGCGCATTTTGGCATTAACCAAACTGGGTTGTGAAGTTGATCGACCGTTTCGTCAGCCGCGAGCTGATCGTGAATCTTTTGTTCGCGATATTTGTCCTCAGTCTTGTCCTCGTCGTTGGGAATATTTTTCGCAAGCTCCTGCCGTTGCTGGTGAATCACGACGTCCCGGTCGAGTATCTCGTTAGCTTTATTGCTTACGTGTTGCCGTTCTCGCTTATTTTCACTATTCCGTGGGGATTGTTAACCGCGATCCTGCTGGTTTTCGGACGATTGTCGGCCGATAACGAACTCATCGCGCTCCGCTCCAACGGCGTCAGTGTGCCGCGCGTTTGCGTCTCGCTTGCCTTTGTCGCTCTCGTCTGCACCGCCAGTAGCTTGTGGCTCAATGTACAGGTCGCTCCCGCGGCGCAGGAAAAACTGCGCTCCAGCCTCTACGATCTCGCAACCAGAAATCCGATGGCGCTTTTCGGCAGCGATCAAGTGATCGACGAATTTCCTGGTCGCAAAATTTATGTCGGAAAGAAAGATGGCAATAAACTCGAGAACATTACGGTTTTTGAAATGAATGAGCAGTCGTTACCGGTGCGGGTGACTTTCGCCCGCACCGGAATGCTGGAAGCGGATCTGCCGAACAAGCGGATTCTGATGCGCCTTTACGACGCGCGTTATCAACAGCGCGACGAAAAAAATCCTCTCGATCTTCGTAAAATTCGCGATGGCATCAGCATGGCTGAGGGTACTCTTCCCATCAGTCTCGACGAACTTTACGAAAAAGAGAAGAAACGACCAAGTCGCTCGGCTCTGTCCATTACCCAGCTGGTCGATCAATTAAAAAGCGCAAACAAACGGGAGCGCAGTGCCAGCAGGACGGAGTTGAACAAACGATTTTCCTTCCCCTTTTCCTGCGTGGCCTTTGCCCTCGTTGGCGTGCCGCTTGGCGTCACTGCGCATCGGCGGGAAACCACCATTGGTTTTCTTCTGAGTCTGGTCATCGCCATTTCTTATTTCCTTTTTGTCATCATCGCCGACACCCTTAGGAACAATCCGAAGGTTCATCCGGAATTACTGGTCTGGTTTCCGAATGTCCTCTTCATCGTGCTGGGCGCGGTCCTTTTCATCCGTTTGAGTAAGCGCTAAGCACGTCTCGAGCTCCTAAGTCGCTCGCTCGAGCAAGTCGCAAATCCCCAATCCACGCAGGACACGGAGATAAAATTTTCCTGCCTACGAAGCAACCAACCGGCGGGGCCATTTCGATTGTGGTAGCAGGTCGAGGCAGTCGTGGCCACGGCTAGTTTTCCCGGACTTATGACCTTGCAGATACTGGTGGTCGAAGACCACGGCGATACCCGCCGTGTCTTGACTGGCTTGCTCGGGCACTTCGGTCATTCCATTTCCGCCGCCGACAATGTGGAAAGCGCCCTTGCTTTCTTGAGAGCGAAGCACTTCGACGCCATCGTGAGCGATCTTGCCCTTCCCGACGGTAGCGGATGCGAGGTCATTCGTGAAGCAAAACGCCGGCAGCATCTCACTGCTGTGGCACTGACCGCTGACGGCGAGGACGACGATGTCAGGCGCGGGCGCGATGCAGGCTTCGATTATCATCTGACCAAGCCGATAGATTTCGCGCAATTGCGCAACGTGCTTGAGCAGATCGCACCGACCGATAATGCCCGGCTCGCCTGAGCGTCACACAGCTATTTCACTTCTTCGGTGATGACATGAAATTTGAGTAACTTGGCGTTGCCGAAGTTTGTCGTAAGCGCTACGTCAGTGGCATCCCGACCAACTGCCATGAGAATACGGCCGATGCGTCGCTGGTTGTGACGCGCGTCGAAGGCGTGCCATTTCCCGCCGAGGAAAACTTCAAACCATGCGCTGAAGTCCATCGGGTAAGGAGCGGGTGGAACTCCAATGTCGCCCAGGTAACCGGTGACATAACGCGCCGGGATATTGAGGCATCGGCAAAAGGTAACGGCGAGATGCATAAAATCGCGGCAAACACCTTTGCCGTCGCGATAAACTTCCAGCGCGCTTTTTTGCGGGTCGGCGAAGTGATAGCCAAAGGTGATGTGGTTGTGAACCCAATCGCAGATTGTTTGCACGCGCGACCAGCCCGGCCGTGTCGGACCAAAAAGTCTCCACGCTTTATCGCTTAGTTTGTCGACTTCACAGTAACGACTCGGAAGCAAAAAGCGGAGCGCTTCGTCCGGTAAATCTTCGACATTATGCTGCACCGCCTCGGGGCATTCCGCATCGGCCTGACCACTATCATGAATGGTGGTGTCGAGACTGAATCGCACCGTGCCCGCTGGCGCGAGTAGGCGGCCACAAATATTTCCAGAACTATCCAGGTAGGTGTGGACTGGCACATTTGGCTCGACCGCGACCTCCTCCGCCGATTGCAAGTCCTTGCGTCTCGAAGGATGGACATAAAGCATCGTTATCAACGGCGTCGGATTCGCAAACTCGAAGGAAATATCGTAGCCAATTCGGATCAGCATCGTCTCTTACAACGAACCAAATCGTGCTCGGACAACGACTTTTTCGTTAGCGGCATCGATTGCGAGATCGCGCAATTGTATTTCACCGAGCGGCAGAGCGGATAGTGGAAAGGTACGTCGTTCAATTTTTGAAAAGGAAGGTGTGATCGCGGCGCAGGCGAGTGCAGCAATCGGTCCCTCGCCGTGGCATTTAAGATTGGAGACGGTAGCGACGAGATCGTCACTGACCGCAAATGTGCCGGCCAGGCTAAGCACAGGATGAAAAATGAGTTTGTGCGCCGAGACGGTGA
>Ga0209577_10005149_pt1 | contig 12219 bp, 8 predicted proteins | sample GraSoiAngelo_109_FD_185874 | JGI IMG/M metagenome (GOLD analysis project Ga0209577, IMG submission 185874) | Grasslands soil microbial communities from the Angelo Coastal Reserve, California, USA - 14_0903_12_20cm (SPAdes) (version 2) | ecosystem: Environmental > Terrestrial > Soil > Grasslands ... | reverse complement strand
CACCGGCAACGACGTCGTCATCGGCGACATCGATGACCTCTCCGGGCTGTATGCCGACATCGTGGGCCCGGCGGCAGTCGAGGCCATCAAGATGGCGATCGCGGACTTTGGCGGCACGGTACTCAACCGGAGGATTGTTACTCTGGTCGTGGATCATCAGAACAAGCCGGACATTGGCGCGTCGAAGTTCCGCGAGTGGGCGGACCAGAACGGCCTCAACCTGCTGCTCAGCGGAGCGAATACCGGTGTCGCCATCGCGATGGCGAAGGTCGCCGCGGCAAAGAAGGTGCCGTTCATCGTCATCGGCGCGGGCGGCGCGTCGCTGACAAACGAGGACTGCACCGCCTACAGCGTGCACTACTCTTACGACACGACGGCACTCGCCAACGGCACGGCAACCGCGATCGTCACGAACGGCGGCAAGACCTGGTTCTATGTGACGGCCGACTACGCATTCGGCACCCAGCTGCAGAACGCCGCCTCCAAGGTGGTTGAGGCTAACGGCGGTAAGAATCTCGGCGCCGTGCGGGTTCCGCTCTCGGCGTCGGACTTTTCCTCCTTCCTGCGGCAGGCGCAGGCGTCCGGAGCGCAGGTGCTGGGACTCGCGAACTCGGGTTCCGATTTCAGCAACTCGCTCAAAGCCGCCAATGAGCTCGGGATTACAAAGACGATGAAGCCGGCGGCGCTACTCGCCTTCATCACCGACATCCATAGCCTCGGTCTGCAAACCGCACAGGGCCTATACCTGACGACCTCATGGTACTGGGACCTGAATGATGAGACCCGTGCGTTCGGCAAGCGCTTCTTCGAGAAGATCAAGAGGATGCCGACCATGAACCAGGCGGCCTACTACTCCGCGACGATGACCTACCTGAAGGCCGTCAAGGCCGCGGGGACGACCGAGTCGGATAAGGTGATGGCGGAACTGAAGAGGACGAAGGTCAACGATCTGTTCGCCAAGGGTGGGTATATACGCGCGGACGGCCTGATGGTGCACGACATGTACGTGATGCAAGTCAAGTCCCCCCAGGAATCTAAGTACCCTTGGGACTACTACAAGGTCGTGAAGGTTATGAGCGGCAAGCAGGCCTTCGGCCCAATCACCGGACTTTGCCCGCTCGCACCGAAGTAGCCGTGTCGCGGCGCTCCGGAAGAATAGGCGACTGTGGTGGCGGGGGCGCGCTTACCGATTTCCCCTGTGGGGCTGTAGATGGAATCTGATCTGACGCGACGAGAAAGAAGGAGTAACCGCAGACGAGAGACTCCGGACGTCCACTGAAGTGGTGGATGCCCAGCGCGTACCACCGTTCATCAACACGTATCACGCCAGCACTGGGAAGGTCTGGGTAAGTTTTCGGGTAACCCGAAGAGTCCCACCGTCCCACCGTGTTAAGGCTGTGATTGCGGAAGGATCGAACTGATCGCATTACGGTTGCGAGACCCCTGGGTCTGCGAGTTTTATCTACGCCCTCAGACGGTGGGAAGCCTGAAGTCCGGCGGCATTCGGGAGAAACAATGGCTTCCGTGGGTGTCAACGGACGCCGCTCGTCCGTGAAGCCAAGAAAATTCTAGTACGGGTTGACCGTCGCCGATCGGCCAACTGCGGTCACTTACCTCCACCCGCTTTGATTTCCACTTAGCAGACACTGGAACGATCTCTCGAAGGACCGAGGAATGGAGTCGGAATCGGGCTGCCATTCGGTGCGGACACTTCAACGCCCGCTCGATCGCCCGGAAGCGCGACACCTTGCGCACGGGATCGAGCCACGGGTCCGTCTTCAACTCATGCGTTACGCACTCAGATCGCGGGTCGCGCAGCCCGCGACCCGCGACCGGAGGTGCGCCAAACGCAACTCTACGGGATGTTCCCGATAATTCTCTTCGCCTCCTCGATAGTGAAGCCCCGCAGCGTCTCGCTGCGTACATTGCCTAGGGAGCCCGCCTTGAGCAGAGCTGTCGTTACAGCCTCATCCGTCCCCTCCACGATGCTTACCGCATCGTAGCGTCCTGTGGTGTAGTAAAAGCCTTTCACCGTTATGCCCATCTTCTCAGCCATCGCCTTGAACGTGCCGTAGCGATCCGGCGAGTCTTTGATATTGCGGATGCCCTGGTCGGTGAACTTCATGAGGCTGATGTACGTGGCCATGATCTGCCTCCTCGGTGAACTCGGTGAACTTCGTCTGCGCGAAAACAGTAGTCCCAATACGATCCTAAAAATGCGCTCCGTCGCGCCACCGTCGATCTTCAAATGACTTCCAGCACCTGCTTGAGAGCGCGCCGCGACTCTTGCGCGGCACGGCCCCAGCTCTGTCTCCCCGACAGTTCACTGTGGCCGAACGCGACGCGTCCGTAGCGCTCGCGAATGACTTCCAAAGGCGCCGTATTGCTTGGCGTTCCGAAATAGAATCCTGGCTGGGGCGCGATATACGCATGGCCCCAGCGATTGAGCACAATCCCGGCGATGTCGCGTTTGGCGTCGAATCCCGCACTGCCCAACATCTGCTGCAGCTGCCTACGAATCTGCACCTCAAAATCTGCGTAGCTGGTGCCGAACAGAATCCCGCGCGCCCTGCTGGTTTGACGATCGATCGGCACGCCCGATTGCGGAAAACCCACGTAGAACGTCAGCATCGCAGGTCTCGATGGATCGAGCGGCACTGGCGCGCCGTCGATCTTCATGGGCTGGCGCACGTTTACGAAGAATCCGAAGCCGTCAAACCAATGTGCGGCAGCTATACCCAATTTGGCGAAGGCCTTCCAATTGTTCACCGCCACGTTAGCCACGAGGATCGGCCCATGATGAAACTGTGCATACGCAGCGCTATAGGACGGCGGCAGGTCGCGCACGATGCGGCGTGCGATCCAGCCACCCGCTGCCACAATCACGGCCTTTGCGCGCACCCGCGAAAGTTTGCCGCCTATTGCATACGTCACGTTTACGACCTTGGACGTATCTGGCAGACCATCGTGCCGTACGGCCGCAACGGTCGCCTCCAGACGGATGCGGGTATTCTGCGGCCGGTCGAGCGCCTTGAAATTGATTGGCGCAAACAGGACATCGGCAAACGATCGAGAACCCGTGATCGCGTCTGGCAGCATGGCCTTGACGATGTGCCGCAGAGTGGCCGTGTTTCCACCGGGAAAGGAAATCGTATCGTCGCTGCCCGGGTCGTATTCCGCCGTGCCGGGAAGACCGAGTAGTTTCGCGGCATAAGCGGAGACCACGTCCGAACTGACACCAAAGTCTCCCGTTGCCACGAGCGGATCGGAAAGGCGAAATACGTCTTTGGACAGACCCAATTCGCGAACGATCAATTCGCCATAGGACATTGAGTCCAGCCAGCGGTCCGTCGACGCTTCATCACCACGCGTAAGCACCGGCGAGTGCTTCTTCCATTGCACCCAATTGCGGCGGACGTCGGCCGAGACCGGGGCGCGGCCGAGATCGTCTGACCACGGATCGATCACCCACGCCCGTTTCGACGCGAACGGGGTGTCGAAGTAATAGCCTAGGGAGCTTGCGCCCTCGTTCCAGAACATCGGTTCATAATTGTCCCGAGCGAACTTCATTGAGGCGGCCACGCCACTGGGATCGACGAATTCGTATGATCGCGGCATCCCGATCTCGCCCCAGAGGTCCACAACGTGTGCATATGTGTTATCTGCCCGCGGCACCACTGCATCGTTGGAGCCCTGTGGGCCGGTGAGCATGACGCCCTCAACCAGCATCTGGTTTTGCTTGGCTTCCCCGCCGAATACCGGATGGTTCTCGAGAACCAGGCACCGTCCAGTCGGACGTGCCTTGCGATACTCATAGGCGGCGATGAGACCGGCGAAGCCTCCACCGACGATGACAAGGTCATAAATCTCATCAATCTCCGGTGCCGACTCGATTCCCGCCTCGTAGATTCCATCGCGAATGCCGTGAGCTGCATTGACGACGGAGGCAATGTTCCCGTTCGAGCGGCTGTAGTCGCCGACGCCGGCGTAGCCGTTCCACCCAGATGTGAGACCTTGCGCAAAGGCGGGGGCGGCAGCGCCCAAGAGCATCGCACCCGAGCCGATGAGGGTGGAGCCGATGAAATCGCGTCGCGTGATTGGCGAGTAAAGTCCGAGCGCTCGCGCCTCAGCTTGGATCGACCTCGGTCGACCTTGAAATCGACTTCTCATTCCTGTCCCCTCGCCTTGATGTGCATCGCCAGCCCCACCGACGGCGATTGCACCCGGTGCATAGTACGCCCGTGCGCGAATACTGGGCGGCCCGGCAGCAGACATTCATGAGCGGGGCCTCCGGGTCAGGAGCGAGCCGGCGAATCCTCGGTCATCGACCCCCAACCGACACCACCCGGCCAAGACCCGCCAATTGTCGACAGTCGATAACTCTCGCCAGAGCGGACGCTCGAACGGCCGCAGTCCGGCAGTATCTCTGGCGAAAGCGCTAGCGGTATTTAGTTCGGAAACTTCAGCGCCCGCTCGATGGCCTGGAAGCACGGCTCGTTGCGTAGCGGATCAAGGAGTGGATCGACCTTCAGCCACTCCAGTCCCGAGTCACGCAAACGCCAAGCTGTATCGAGCCATCGGAGCGCTCTGCCTGTGTCGCCCCACTGCGCGTAAATCTCGGCGTATTGAAATGCGTCGTTGTCGCCCATCCAGTTTTGCAGTTTGGTGAGCACCGCTTCGGCGTCACTATGCTGACCGAGCTTGTCGTACGTAACAGCTAGGCACACTAGGTAATACACGAAGTCGCCGGTTTTCATTTCACACGACGACCTCGCCCGCTTGAAGTCACCAAGCCCGTATTGGGCAAGCCCGCGAAACGCGTAGGCTTGTGAATACGCGGAATCAAGTGCCAGAGTGTCCTGATAGGCCGCGATGGCCTCCTCGTACCTGCGGGTGTAGGACAGCGCGTCGCCGAGCGCCACGTGGCTGTCGCGATTGAGCGGATCCAGCAGTACGACATGACGGATCGCGGTAACTCCAGCGTCCGTGCGGCCCATGGCGACTGCAAAGGTGCCGTAATGTTGCAACACGCGCGCATTGCCAGGAGCCAGCGCGATCGCGCGCTCGTACTCCTCTTCCGCACGCCGGAAGTCGAGTAAATCTTCAAATGCCCCGGCAAGTACCCGATGCCCCTCGCCAAGTTCAGGCGCGAGCAGAATCGCTTTTTGACCGTCAGTCATCGCCTTCTGAAAGCCGTCAGCACCCGAAGCCCAGAACCCCGCGTACTCCTGGAACGCGGCAGACCGAGCAGCGAACGCGAGAGCGTAGTTGGGATCGAGTCTAATTGCGTCGGTGAAAGCGTCGATCGCAGTTTGCACCTCCTTCGCGTCGTGGCGCCCACTTAGAGACTTCGAGCCGCGCAGGTACGCATCGAACGCCGCCGGGTTGTGCGTCCCGCCGAGCTCCACCTTCTCGGCGACGTCGCCGAGCAGTGTGACTTTGAGCGCACCCGCCACCGCATTCGCAATCTCGGTCTGCAATGCCAGCACATCACCGAGAGCGCGGTCATAGGTCTGCGACCAAAGGTGAAACCCGGTAACCCCGTTCACCAACTGCGCGGTGATGCGAATGGTGTGAGCTGACCGGCGCACGCTTCCCTCCAGTACCGACGCGACATTGAGCTTGTGGGCAACGGTGCCTATATCCGGGTGCTCGCCCTGGAATGAGAACGATGAGGTGCGTGCGGATACCTGCAGCTCGTTAATCCGCGAGAGTGAATTAAGTAGTTCCTCCGTCAGCCCGTCCGAAAAGTATTGCTGTCCCTTGTCCCCGCTCATGTTTACGAACGGCAGCACAGCAATCGAATGCGGAGGCGGAGAGAAGGCGGCAGCGGCAGCGGTAGTTGTAGCGGCAGCCGCTGGAGCGGAAGACGTCACCGGCGGAGCTTCCCGGGCGTGCTTCGAGCTCCAAAACTTGTCAGCGACCGAATACGCCAGTGCCACGGCGAGCAGGGCGACAACTGCGAGGAGCGCAGGCTTCGACCACGAGGATGCGCGGACCGGCTGTCTGCTGGCTGGTGTGGCACCGGACGCTGTACTGGCCGGCGGTGGGATCCCGGTCGGCGCACTGGTCTCCAGCGACAGTAGCCGCCTTACGCGCTCAACGAATGCTGGCGTCGCGTGCCCGCCGGGCAACCGTGTCCACTGCAGCTCGCGGAATCGGTCGGGGATGGCGTCATCTGACTGTGATGTGTCGTCAATCACCACGGGCAGCAGGAAGGGCTGTTTGGCGGCCATCCGGTGCGAACGGTCAACGGCCAGCTTCCATTCGAGGCGGAAATACCCCTCGACACGGGCATGCGCGCTTGCAGAGATGACGGGGATGAACAGCGCGCATGCCTTGATTTGGTCGCGGATCGACTCGTCCCAGGCGTCCCCGCCCCGCAGCTCACTCTGGTCGAGCCAAACCTCCATGCCTGCGGCGCGCAGCGCTTCGCAAATGTGCCGCGCCGCTTCCGCATCCTGCGATGCGTAGCTCAGAAATATAGCGTGCGACGGCTCAGTCACTAAGGAGCACCCTGACCCACGCGATGGAGGTCTTCTTATCACCTCCGTGGGCGGCAGCTTAGCCTAATTGTCTGCGGTGGGCTGAACCCGCCAGTCTTGCGGCGGCATTGGCCGGTCCAGGCAAGCGTGTAGCGTGTCCAAAGTCTGTTTCTTCAATTCTGAAAGGCTGCTCACGAGCGACCGCAATGTCTCTGGAGGGTCATCTGCGGTCAGTGTGTCAGTGTTCGACGGGTTTAGGTTCCTCTCCGCTAATCCATCCGGCCGGGAACGCACGCGAGCGAACTGCGGCGGAAGCGCTTGTTGTTGTTACCCGCTACGATTGCGGCCGGAGATCGTTTTAAGCAGGTATCTGGTAGGGGGTAATTTAGGGGGGAACGGGCGTCCCTGATTTCCTAACAGCCTGATTCCATTCGCCGAATCGCCAGAGTTAGGTTCCTCTCCCGGGCATTCTGATCAAATACTTATAATACATCGTTGATGTGATTTCTTGATGGTTATTTCGACTGCTCACGCGTTAAATCTCGCGCCCGAGCTAGGCGATCAGACCGGACGATTCTACGCACTCTCCCTCAGCGACGCTTGCTAGTCCGGGGCGGATGCCGCCCCTCCTTGGCGGAATCGCCTACGCACCGCGACCTCGCGGGTCCTATGTTCGTTGGTAACTTGAGCTGCGTCACGTGCGCAAATAGACAGCACAACCTCTTCCTTCGCAGCAGTGAGAGGGAGCCGGGCGGGCGGACGCCGAAGCACTTCCCCAGTACGGGTTGACCGTCGCAGATCGGGGCCAATTGCGGTTACTCGCTATCCCAAATTTCACTCCGGTTTGCAGTCATTCGCACGGCGAGCTATCCGTGACGTTTCTCCGCCGATTTTCCCCACATTGGTGTTGACGGTCCGTTTTCCGCCTTCAGATGATCGATAAACGCTCGGAGCTTCGGCTGGACCTGCGCTCGGCGAGGATAATAGAGATAGTAACCGTCGCTGGTTGGCGCAAACTGATCGAGCACCATCTCCAGTTTCCCAGATACAAGCTTGCCTCTTGCAACATCCTCGGTCACGTACATGAGGCCAACGCCATCGCTTGCCGCGTTCAACGCTTGAACGGCGTCGTTCACGATGAGCGAGCCCTTGATCTGCACGTGGAATGCCTTCCCTTTGTGTTCGAACTCCCATTTGTCGTAAATCCAATCATCGTCGACACGTACACGCAAACAATTGTGCGAAAGCAAGTCGTTGGGGTGTTTTGGACGGCCCATTTTCTTAAAGTATTTTGGAGCACCGACGATTACGAACCGAATGGGTCCAAACAGTTTTATCGCAACCATATCTTTGGCAAGAATGTCTGAATCCCTGACTCCGGCGTCGAAGCCCTTTTCAACGACGTCAGATGCAGTGTCTTCGAAGAAGAGCTCAATAGAAACGTCAGGATATTTGCTCAAGAACCTCGTAATCATGGCCGCGAGATAGGATGGATAGCTGAATAGAGGCAGGTTGAGCCGGAGAAGACCCGACGGCTTAGATGCGTACGCACCTACGTCTTTGAGCGCAGCGAGAATCTGATCGAGAGCCGCCCCAGCCTGGTTTAGAAAGCGCTCTCCCGCTTCTGTCAGGCTGGTACTCCTCGTCGTGCGACTGAGGAGCGCCACGCCCAAGCGGCTCTCAAGCTGCTTGATCATCTTGCTTATCGCGGGCGGTGAGATCCCAAGCTCGTCAGCCGCAGCCGTGAAATTGCGCTTGTCTGCGACGAGCTTCAGTGCCAGCAAACCGTCCAGTTGATCCTTGTTCATTGTGAACCCCAGGTTCATACCACATGAACGAGAATGCCATTTATGGAAAGAGTGCGCCAGAGTAATGTCCTTCCGAGACACGGAGAGCAAGGAATACGAAGTGAGTACACCGACAACAGAAGCTGCTAAGCCGGCGTGGGATGCGATTGTGGCAATCGCTCTCGGCGTCGCTGGGCTGATCATGGCCGAATTTCTACCTGCGGGACTCCTCACGCCCATGGCCAGTGACTTAGGCGTGACAGAGGGAATGGCAGGCCAGGCCGTTACAGCGACCGCTATCTTCGCCGTCATCACGAGCTTGCTGCTCGCATTCATCACCCGAAAGCTAGATCGCCGCCGCGTTCTACTCGGCATTTCATTCTTCCTGGTGTGCTCTAACTTGCTGGTTGCCTTTGCGCCAACTTTCTCGGTTTTGCTTGTTGGCCGAGTCCTCCTGGGTGTTTCCTTAGGAGGGTTTTGGTCAATGGCCGCCGCGACCGCGGCGCGGCTGGTGCCGCAGGCCAATCTGCCAACAGCGATAGCCATCATATTCGGTGGCAGTTCATTTGCCTCCGTTTTCGCAGCTCCGCTTAGCAGTTACCTTGGAAATGTCATCGGCTGGAGGGATGTCTTCCTACTCTCGGCAGGTATCAGCGTCTGCGCACTTGCATTACAGGCTTTCACACTTCCAGCCCTCAAGCCCATCGATACCACCAAGCTCGGCACGCTTCCTGCGGTTCTGAAAATACCGCAGTTTTCCAGTGGAATGCTGGCCGTAGCGCTAGTGTTTTGCGGTCATTTCGCGGCATTCACCTATCTACGGCCCTTCCTGGAGCAGACGACCCGAGTGGGGCCAAACGCCTTGTCCGCCATTCTCCTGACCTTTGGTGTTGCCAACTTTATTGGTACCTCATTCGCGGGAATGCTGAGCAAGCATCACTTTTACCGAGCGCAGATCCTCCTGCCGCTTGCGCTGTTTGCATCGGGTCTCGGCGTTTTGGCGTTTGGAGGATCAGCCCTCGCGACGACCACACTTATCTTCTTGTGGGGTGCCGTTGTCGGCCCCGTTCCCGTCATCTGGTCGGCGTGGGTCGCGCGCAAAGTACCGGAGCACGCCGAAACCGCGGGCGGAATATTTGTTGCTGCGATTCAGCTCTCTGCGGCGGTAGGCGCGATCGCAGGCGGGGCCGCATTCGACTCGGACGGTTCAATCGGAGTCTTCTCATTCAGCGCCATATCGTGGCTGTTGTCCTCCTTCGTGGTCGGAGCATTCATCAGAACGCTTTCGTCTGCTGACGATAGCATCCGAGAAATTCAGGAGATGGTTGACTTCTGTGCTCTGAACAAAATCAAACCCGAGATCACCAAGATTCCGATGAACGGTATCGATCAAGCTTGGGAACAGGTTGCGGCAAAAAAGGCCGGGTATCGATTTGTGATCGACATGAATGCCTAAGGTGCACCCAAAATGGAAGTTGCACGTCCAGAGGGCGACGATTGAGGAGACTTACTGACCAGCGTGAGGAGACCCCGATGATAGTGAAACGAGCCGGATCACAGGCTTCGCAAGAGGGGCCCGCAGACTTCTTCACCGGAACCGTTCGGATTGATCCCCTGAACACGGCACCGGAACCGGCACGCGTCTCGTGCGCGAGCGTCACCTTTGAGCCAGGCGCGCGCACCGCGTGGCACACTCATCCGCTCGGCCAGACGTTGATCGTCGCGGCTGGCTGCGGATGGACCCAGTGCGAGGGGGGACCGATTGTCGAAATCCGACCGGGGGATGTGATCTGGTGTCCGCTGAATCACAGGCACTGGCATGGCGCCACTCCCACCACTGCGATGACCCACATCGCGATCCAGGAGGGGCTCAACGGAAAGTTCGTCGAGTGGATGGAGAAAGTCACCGACGAGCAATACCAGGCCAGCACGGGGATGGAGAGGTGACGCACACGGAATGGTGGAAAGATGAGCTTCGCAAGATCGCGAACACCGACGACTTGCATGAACCTTTCCTGTGAGACGAGCTCGCCGCAACTCTGGTGGCGAGCTCCACAGCAGACGAGGAGATAGATTATGCGAGGAGCTGTTCTTTACGGGCCGCGCGACGTCCGTTTCGAGGAGCGCGACGCCCCGAAGATCCTCAAGCCGACCGATGCAATCATTCGGCTGTCAGCAACGTGCGTGTGTGGATCCGACTTGTGGCCCTATCGCGGCGTCAATCCCACTGCCAGACCCACGCCGATGGGACACGAGTACTGCGGTATCGTCGAAGACGTCGGCAGCGCGGTGCGCGGCATCAAACCTGGGCACTTCGTAATCGGATCGTTCTTCGCGTCCGATAACACGTGCCCTATTTGCCGCGCCGGCTACCAGTCGTCCTGTCAGCACGCCGAGCTCATCGGCGGCGCACAGGCACCACTTCTGCGAGTACCGCTGGCGGATGGCACGCTCGTCGGCACGCGCGATGTCCCGACGGAGCAACTGATTCCGAGTTTACTTGCACTCTCCGATGTCATGGGAACCGGTTGGTTTGCTGCCGATGCAGCGCGAGTGAAGCCGGGCATGAGCGTCGCCGTCGTGGGTGACGGCGCAGTGGGCCTGCTGGCCGTGCTGTCTGCGAAGCTTATGGGCGCCGAACGCATCATTGCTATGAGCCGGCATGAGTCGCGCCAAACACTCGCCCGCGAATTCGGCGCAACAGACATCGTGGCGGAGCGCGGCGATGAAGGCGTGGAGCGAATCAAGGACATGACCAAAGGCATCGGCGCCGACGCTGTCATGGAGTGCGTCGGGACGCAGCAATCGATGTTGCAAGCCATTCGTTCGACGCGTCGCGGCGGCTACATCAGTTACGTGGGCGTTCCGCATGGTGTCCAGCTCGATGGTGAACAAATGTTTTTCTCGCACGTGCACCTCCACGGTGGACCCGCTCCAGTGCGCCATTTCCTGCCAAACCTGATCGAACTCGTCTACGACGGAAAGATCAATCCGGGCAAGGTGTTCGATTTGACACTGCCGCTCGATCAAGTCGCGGAAGGGTATCGAGCGATGGATGAGCGTCGAGCTATCAAGACGCTGCTGCGTCCGTAGAGGCGATCAAACGGTGAAAGCATGGCCGAAAGAGGAACTGCGCAAGATCGCAGCGACCGATGACCTGCACATTGCGCCACTTCGCGAAGACGGTGAGACGTACGGCACCCCGACATGGATTTGGGCCGTCGTAGTTGATGACGCCCTCTACGTGCGTGGATACAACGGCCAAAAGTCCCGTTGGTATCAGGCGGCCGTTCAGCAGAAGGCGGGGCGAATCATCGCCGCCGGGATGACAAAGGAAGTCGCCTTCGAGCCTGTCGACGGCCCCACGAGCGATCGCATCGACGAAGCGTACCGAGCGAAGTACCGTCGTAGCCCGTACCTGAGTCCCATGATCAGCAGACGAGCACGCTCGGCCACGGTGAGGATTATGCCGCGCGAAGCGCAGACCTGACGATCGGCGGTCCAACGCACGAATTGCTCCAATCCTTACGTTGAGGTGTCCACGAAACCGGGGCAACTCCAGTTCTGGCGTTAGGCATCTCTGGTATCGCGACCGTCGTGGGTCTCGACCGTGATCGCGCCTTCTATCCAACATTGACGATCGTGATTGCCTCGTACTACGTCCTATTTGCCGTCATCGGTGGGTCGCTGATATGCATCGCTCTTATGCATCCGCGTGCAGGGAGTGGTGCGTCCGAAAATCCACAGGACGCGATCGGCGCGTACCAGGCTTATCGACCCAGCACTCGAGTTTGATGGGAAAGCAAGCATCCCCCGGGGGTCTAGCGATGGCGCTAGAACTTGCCGTACACCGGTACGATAGCTCCACGCGTCACCTTGTTCTCCGGCGACGCCAGGAACATGATCGCCGCCGCGACTTCCTCGACCTTCGGCCAAGCATCGAAATC
>Ga0209577_10005148_pt1 | contig 12219 bp, 8 predicted proteins | sample GraSoiAngelo_109_FD_185874 | JGI IMG/M metagenome (GOLD analysis project Ga0209577, IMG submission 185874) | Grasslands soil microbial communities from the Angelo Coastal Reserve, California, USA - 14_0903_12_20cm (SPAdes) (version 2) | ecosystem: Environmental > Terrestrial > Soil > Grasslands ... | reverse complement strand
CGGCAAATTGTGGCCAGGTAAGCGTGCACACGCGACCTTACGGTGGAGTCAAGCCATGGCTCGCGATCCTTCGTACTGAAAATGATGTGGAGGATAACTTTGCCGAGCGACTGTGGCATATCGTAACCATGGCCCAAAAAAGCATTCGATTGAATCGCGCTTTCAGCGCTGGGAAGGTTGATTACAGTTTCCCTAGGGCGTTGCCCTAGGCTGTTCTGATTAGCGCTTTTGGCGCTAAGCATTTACCACGGTGAGAGGAAGTTCGCATTTGGTACCTCGGATAGCTAGGCGAACACGATTTCGTCTTTCGCGGAGACAACGTTAGGATGAGGGTCCTTCAACGGTCTGTTAGGACGTTTGAAGACCGCGGTAAACGCTAACGAAATTGCTCGTGTTCGGTCGAGCCTGCGAGCGCCCCGGTGGAGGTTTCGCCACCCGCGATCACCTTCGCCACCGCATCGAAGTAGCCAGTGCCAACCTCTTGTTGATGTTTCGTCGCGCTATATCCGTCGGATTCGGCGGCGAACTCCGATTCCTGCAACTCTGAGTAAGCCGCCATGCCGCGATCGCGATAGCCGCGCGCGAGTTTGAACATGCTGTAGTTGAGCGTATGAAAGCCGGCCAGAGTAACGAACTGAAACTTGTAACCCATATCGCCCAGCTCGCGCTGAAACCGTGCGATCGTGGCGGAGTCGAGTTTCGCTTTCCAATTAAATGAAGGCGAGCAGTTGTAAGCGAATAGCTTGCCGGGAAATTTCGCGTGAACGCATTCCGCAAACTTCTTTGCTTCATTAATGTCCGGCTTCGATGTCTCGAACCAGAGCATGTCGGCATACGGCGCATAGCTCAGGGCACGCGCGATCGACTGATCGATCCCCGCTCGGACTCGGAAGAATCCTTCGCTCGTTCGTTCGCCAGTGAGAAATTCTTGATCGCGCTCATCCACATCGCTGGTGAGGAGCGCGGCGCCACCCGCATCGGTGCGCGCAATCAGAATAGTCGGCACATCGGAAACATCGGCAGCCAGCCGCGCGGCGATGAGATTGCGGATAGCGGAGGCTGTTGGGACAAGGACTTTGCCACCCATGTGACCGCATTTCTTTTCACTCGCGAGCTGATCTTCGAGATGAACCCCGGACGCGCCGGCTTCGATCATCGCTTTGATTAATTCGAAGACGTTAAGCACTCCGCCGAAACCTGCTTCCGCATCGGCGACAATGGGAACAAACCAATCGATGTCGTTTTTACCTTCCGCGTGCGCGATCTGATCGGCGCGCTGCAACGCTTGATTAACGCGTCTGACTACGGCGGGAACGCTGTTCGCGGGATACAAACTTTGGTCGGGATACATTTGCCCGGCGAGATTTGCGTCTGCCGCCACCTGCCAGCCGCTAAGATAGATCGCCTTTAATCCAGCGCGGACCTGCTGCACGGCTTGGTTGCCGCTAAGTGCGCCGAGTGCCGCGACGTATCGCCCAGTCTGAAGCAATTCCCACAGCTTTTCCGCGCCGCGCCGCGCCCAGGTGTGCTCGATGATCAGGCTTCCTTGAAGCCGGCGAACATCGTCCGTCGAATAGGTACGCTCGATGCCACGCCAGCGTGGATTGTTCGACCAGTTTGGTTTGGCTTCCTTATTCATGGGAAGCCATCTTTCTGGGTAGCGCACGCGTCTCGCGTGTTGGCGAAGGCGTCCTCGCCTTCGCGGACTTCTCTTGCGGCGTCGCTTTCAGAAAAGATTGTTTGGGCGGGACGCCAAAACCAGCACGCGGGACGCGTGCGCTACTCAGAGCTCGACAGTCCACGCTCAAATTAATTGAGCGCGTCATAACCGGGAAGCGTAAGGAATTCTGCAAAATCATCGTCAGTGGTGATCTTAGCAAAGAGATCGCGGGCCGTGTTGAACTTGTTGTTGGCCGACATTTTCAGCTTCCCGAGCTCTTCCTCGAGCACGCGGCGGAACAATTCCTTCGTAACCTTCCGCCCGTCACTGAGTATGCCGTGGGAATTGCGAATCCATTGCCACACTTGCGCACGCGAGATTTCGGCAGTGGCGGCGTCTTCCATCAAATTAAAGAGCGGCACCGCGCCGCGCCCGCGCAGCCATGCCTCGAGATATTGCACGCCCACGCTCACGTTTTGGCGCAAGCCGGCTTCGGTGATCGGATCATTTGGTTGAAAATCAAGCAGATCGCGCGCCTTCACCTTCACGTCGTCGCGTTTGCGATCGATCTGGTTCGGCTGCGGCATCACCGCATCAAATGCTTCGGTCGCCAGCTGCACCATTCCCGGATGCGCTACCCAGGTGCCGTCATGGCCATCGTTGGCTTCGCGTTCCTTGTCCGCGCGCACATTCGCGAATGCCTGCTCGTTTTTCGCTGGATCATCTTTCACCGGAATGAAAGCGGCCATTCCGCCCATCGCGAACGTGTTCCGTCGGTGGCACGTCTTGATGCAAAGGAGCGAATAGGAATGCATGAAATGCGTCGTCATTGTGATCAGGGCGCGATCAGCCAGCACGAAGTCCGGATTGTTCCGAAAATTTTTGATGCAGGAAAAAATGTAATCCCAGCGTCCGCAGTTCAGTCCGGCGGAATGATCGCGCAGTTCATAAAGGATTTCGTCCATCTCAAACGCAGCCGGAATGGTTTCGATCAGTGCGGTGGCGCGAACGCTGCCACGCGGAATCCTCATATCGTCCTGCGCGAGATTGAAGGCGTCGTTCCAAATCCGGGCCTCGAGATGACTCTCCATCTTTGGAAGATAAAAATACGGGCCGCTCCCGCGATCGAGCAGCTCGCGCGCGTTGTGAAAGAAGTAGAGACCGAAATCGAACAAACCGCCCGCGACGGGCTGGCCGTCCACGAGCATGTGCTTTTCGATCAAATGCCAGCCCCGTGGCCTGACGAGCAACGTAGCTAGCCGCTCACCCAATTGATATTCCTTCCCTTCCGGACTGCTGAAGCTAATGACGCGCCGGATGGCATCGCGCAGATTAATCTGACCCTCAATCATGTTAGGCCAAGTCGGCGAATTCGCATCCTCGAAATCCGCCATAAACATTTTCGCGCCGGAGTTGAGGGCGTTGATCACCATCTTGCGATCGGTCGGCCCGGTGATCTCCACCCGGCGATCACGCAGATCGGCCGGAATCGATGCGCAGGTCCAATCGCCATCGCGAATGTGTTTCGTTGCGCTGAGAAAATCGAGCGACTCGCCCGCATCCAGCCGAACTTGACGCTCCTCTCGGCGCCTTAAACATTCGACTCGGCGCGGTCCCAGTTCGCGTTGCAATTTGGCCACCAACGCAAGTGCCTCTGGGGTCAGGATTTGATCGAATCCCGAAGCAATTTCACCGCGAATTTCAATTCCATCAGGCAAGCTGGTCATGATTGGTCACAGTAGCGCATCGTGACGGAATCGTCGCCGGGGAAGTCGCCAAATGCATCATCCTTCCTGTCATTCCGAGCGGAAGTCGAGGCTGCAACGCAGCTAACGCAGTTGGTGAGGCCAGGCTTTCCATCTCTAACTTAACTTCAGAAAAGATTAGAGATGTCTCGACTGACGCTCGACATGACAGAAGGGGAGGACGCGCCACAATCAATCCTTCGACTTTGCCCGGCGCGGCGGCTAAAAGTAGAGACATGAAGCTCCGATTTCTCCTGGTAATTTCAACGGCCGCCTCGCTCACATCGTTTGCGCAACAAAACCCGCAACAACTAGCCGATGCCGAGCTGCCCTCCCTTCTCACGATCTACAAAGATGTTCACAGCCATCCGGAACTGTCGACGCAGGAGCAGCGGACGTCTGCATTACTGGCGAAGGAACTGAAAGCGGTCGGCTGCGACGTGACCGAGAACGTCGGTAAATACGAAAAGACCGACCAGAAATGTTATGGCGTTGTGGGCGTGATGAAAAACGGCGATGGGCCGGTCGTTTTGGTGCGGACTGACCTCGATGCGTTGCCGGTGCAGGAAGAAACAGGACTGCCTTACGCCAGCACGGTGGTGAGCAAGAACGAGAAGGGCGATGACGTGCACGTGATGCATGCCTGCGGACACGACGTTCACGTCTCGACTCTCATCGGTGTGGCGCGCTCCCTCGCGAAACTGAAGGATCAATGGCACGGCACGCTTGTGTTCGTCGGCCAACCGGCGGAAGAGCTCGGTACGGGTGCACGCGCCATGTTGCGTGACGGGCTTTACACGCGCTGGCCCAAACCGAATTACGCCCTTGGTTTTCACGACAAAGCTGATTTGGAGATCGGCCACATCGGCGTTACCGAGGGTTACACCTCGGCCAATGTTGATTCGGTTGATGTGACCGTCCACGGCATCGGCGGTCACGGCGCGTACGTCCATCGAACCAAAGACCCGATCGTGCTGGCTGCGGAAATCATCAATCAATGGCAAACGATCGCGAGTCGTGAGACCAATCCGCTCGATCCTATTGTCGTCACTGTTGGTTCGATCCACGGCGGGACCAAACACAACATCATACCGGATGAAGTGAAAATGCAGCTCACGGTTCGGACTTACAAAGCCGAGGTACGGGAACGCGTCCTTGCCGCAATTGAGCGAATCGCCAAGGGATGCGCCAGTGCCGCGGGATTGCCAGCCGACAAAATGCCGACGGCGAATGTGCTGCGTGATCACTTCGCACCCGCGATGTACAACGATCCCGAGCTAACCAAACGACTCGTCGCGGTTTGGAAAAAAGCGTTGGGCGATCAGAACGTCGAAATGGTCGATCCGACGATGGGCGGCGAAGATTTCTCCGAATACAGTTTAGTACCGGAACATTCCATCCCCACGGCCAATTTTCATGTCGGCGCAGTCGATCCGGCAAAATTAGCGGAATCAAAAAAGCCGGGCGCGGCACCACTCCCAACCCTGCATTCGAGCAAATTCGCACCCGTGCCGGAACCGACTATTCGGACTGGGGTTGTGGCAATGACGGCGGCGGTGTTGGATTTGATGACGAAATAATCTTCTTCGCCGGATTAATCCGAGGACGCCACTCTCATTAACACCGGCCTTTAGGCCGGTGATCGTCGCTGGAGATCGACACCAGCCGTTTCAACGGCTTACCATCAATACCATGTCGGTGCATTCTTACTCCCGCTGCTAGATCCACCTCATCTGGGGAACTTTGAATCGCCAAAAGCTGCTAGATAAACAAGCTGCGGCTCGCCTATCACGTTACCTCGGTGATTACGCCGATACAAAAGGTGTCTACATGAAAATCAATTTCGTAGATGCCGATCACGTTCACGCGCTGATCGATCTTCCAACTAATTTGTCGATCGAGGAACTGATCCAGCTGCTAAAGGGAAGTTCTTCTCACTGGGTCAATGCGAACAATATTCTGCGGGGAAAATTCGCGTGGGGAAGAGGCTACGGCGGTTTCTCTGTCTCGGAATCCAATGTTAAACGGGTTGCTGAGTATATTGCCGGGCAAGAAGAACATCATGGCGTCCGCACATTTGCCGATGAGTTACGCGAGTTCGCCGAGCGTCATGGCCTGCGTTGGCAGGGTGATAAAGCCGTTAAAACGGCTTGAGCTCTGTACAGTTGAACAACGCCGGCCTGAAGGCCGGTGTTAATGAGAGAGCGCGCCCTTCCGCCCGACGTTGAGTGCTATCTCTCGACTTCGCTCGGGGTGACAGATCTATTTCACCCGAATGTTCTTCCGCAAAAATGTCGGGACGTCCAAGTCCTGCCCTTCCACAATCGTCGGCTCGCTCTTTTCAAAACGACCCCGGGTGACCGGCTCAAATTGCAACACTTCCTGGCGAGCGGCGGCAGCTTTTTCGCGCTTCGAGTCTTCAGGCTCAGCCTTTGGCGCGATTAGCGGTTTCTTTTTCGGCGGAATGATTCGCGGCGGCGGAGGCTCCTCTTTCATGATCTCCTCCACTACCGGAGTTGCCTCAGGCATTTCGCGCGGCGATAAATTTTCTTCGATTACGGGTTCGGGATCCAAAATCTCCGGTTCTTGAAAAACAGGCTGCACTGGCTCCGGCTCGAGCGTCGCCGGGATATTCATCGCCGCGGGTTCAACGAACGACTCGATTGTCGGCGTTTCGATAACCGGCTCGGGCGGCGGAGCGGTTGCGATTACCGGACGCTTTGGTTTCCGCGCCGTAATTTCGGTTTCCGCGACAGGCAGCGAGCTGAGCAGTGTAACGCTCAACCGATCGCCCATCCGGCCGTCAACCGCCGTCCCGAAAAGAAGCTGCGTTTCTTCCCCGATGTGCTTGTTCAGATCGCGCATCAAGATTTCCACTTCCGACAGGGTCATACCAGGACCGCCGGTGATTTGCACCAGCACACTGGAGGCATTGGCGAGCGAGCGCCCGCGATCCATCAAGGGATTCTTCAACGCCTGTGCCAGTGCCTGGTGCGCACGATTATCCGAATCACTTTCGCCAAAACCAAAGAGACAACGCCCACCGCCGCCGCGCAGTGCCGCGAGCAAATCATCGAAACCGATGCGCATGATGCCTGGCCGCTGGATCAAATTTATAATCGAACGCAAACTTTGGCTGATCGCCATGTCGGCAACCGCAAAAGCCTGATGGATACCAGCTTTGGGCGCGACCATGTCGGCCATGCGATCGTTCTCGAAACAGACGACGGCATCGGTGGATTCGTGCAAACGAGCAAGAGCATCGCGAGCCTGAGCGGCACGACGTTTTCCTTCGAAGGTAAATGGCACAGTCGCGAATGCGATCACGAGCGCGCCCATCTCACGCGCCAGTTGGGCGATGACGGGCGCTGCGCCGGAACCAGTGCCGCCGCCGAGACCGGCACAGATAAAGATCAGCCGGGCTTGCGTCAGGACCTGGCGGATTTCATCGGCTGCCTCCTGTGCGGCATCAAATCCGAGTTCGGGATCGCCGCCGGTGCCAAGTCCGCGCGTAACCGAACGTCCCAATTGCACTTTCAACGCTGCCACCGAACTGGCGAGGGATTGCGCGTCGGTGTTGGCGGCGATGAGATCGGACTTGTCCATCCCATCAAGCACAACGCGATCCAGCGCATTTGACCCGGCGCTTCCCACCGCGATCACTTTGATCGGGATGATTTGCTCTTCTCGTTCCGGCAGACTGTAGTTTCGGCTTAGTTGAATCATATTTTTACCCTGTCTGTGAAGTGGAGGGACGGGCGCTGTCCCGTCCCAAAATTATGGGACGCCACGGAGGGCATCCCTCTATCAAAAATCGGTTTGCTCGGATGTTGATTTTGAGTGCCTCTCATCGCATTCCGGGAATAAACCGGCTGAAAATGCGACCAAATCCGCGCCGTTGGGGTCGCTCTGCCTGCACCGCCTGAGCATATTTGATCAGTCCGATGGCGGTGGAAAACTGCGGGTTCTGAAAGGCAGAGGTTAGCCCTGACATGGTCTGGGCATGAGCGATTCGCGCCGGAATTTCAAATGTTTCCTCGGCCAGATTATCAATGCCGCGAATCAGGCTGCATCCGCCCGTGATGAAGATGCCTTCGCCGATAAAATTGATGAACGATTCTTCCTCCAGCGTGCGCCTGAGCAGCTCGAGTGTCTCGCGCACGCGCAAATGAATGATGGTATTGAGCGTCTCGCGCTCCACTTCCTTGCCGGCAAACCCGGAATCGTCCTTTAACACCACCGTCTCCCCCGGAAGACAATTTCCCAGAATCACGCTGCCCTCGTCGATTTTTAACTTCTCGGCGCGCGCCATCGGAATGCGCAGCCCCATCGAGATATCGTTAGTAATGTGATCGCCGCCGATGCCGAGAGAACCGCTCTGCTTCACTGCGCCATCGACATAGAGAATGTAATCAGCGGTGCCGCCTCCCATGTCGATCACCAGTGCTCCCATGTTTTTTTGCTGTTGGGTTAGGACCACCTGAGCGGAGGCAAGCGGATTAAAAACGACATCTTCCACCTCCAAGGGCAGTTCCTTGACGCAGCGAATGGTGTTTTGAATACGAGTACGCACACCATGAATGATGTGAAAATCCGCTTCCAGCTTGTGACCAAGCATGCCGACGGGATTGAGCACGCCATCCTGGCCGTCGACGTGATAGTGCTGAATGATGGAATGGAGAAACGCGTTCTGCGCCGGAATGCTCACTTCGCGGGCATTGATCTTCACGTCCTCGATATCGTGCTCATCGATTTCATCATGATCGTCCGGTAGCATGACGCAGCCACGGTTGTTGAAACTCTGAATGTGCGCGCCGGTCACGCCGACATAAACGCCCTTGATCATCACGTCGCTTTTCGTTTCGGCGTCGCTTAACGCTTCCAAGACGCATTTCATCGCCGTCTCGAAATCGACGACCTCGCCTTTGCGCACACCGCGCGAAGGCGCCTGCCCGACGCCCAAAATTTTCGTCGTTCCGTCCAGACGCGCTTCGCCGACAACGACGCAAATTTTAGACGTCCCAATTTCCAACCCTATCATCAAATCATTACTGGCCATTTCCGCCTTTCTTTTCTGAGTTTTGTTTTTGCAATGAAAAAGGTTGCGGCCCGTTTTGGGTTTTTCCCGATGCCGGCAGGGCTGATTTTCCTTTTCCCGACGCCGGAGCCGGCGGATGCACCGGAATTGCTTTCATAATGCGCGGCGTCTCCTCCGGATCGATGGTGTCATTAATCACTTCGGCCGGTGGTTTCATGAAGGTTACCGGAATGTTGCGCTGCACCATCAAATTGACCGTTTCGATGTCGCGCCGGGAATCGTCGGCATAAACCAGGAATTGTTCGAGCCGCTGAATCTGTTTTTCGAGCTGATCGAATCCGACGGTGACTCGAGTGTGATTCTTGTCCGTCACGACCAGGCAGTAGCCTTTGGAGAGGTCGATCTCGCGAATTTGGAAACGGGTTTGCATGAAACTACCCGCGCTCAAACGCAGTAATTCCAAGGCCGCCTTGGCTTCGACAGATTGAACAATTTTCCCCGGCTCGAGCGATTCGCTGGTGCAACCGGTGATCAACGGCAGCCCGAGATATTCCGGCAACAATTTTCTTTCCTTCATCAGGACCCCGCGTGCGTCGATTAAAAATGCGACATCAGACTGAAATGGATCGGAAATCTCTTTCTCGCTCGTGATCCAGGCGATCGGTTTGCGCTCGACGATGCGAATGTCGATTTCTCCCGGTAGCTTGCGCACCAATTCCACTTCATCCACCTGCGGCAACTGCTGTAGAACGCGATGGACGTGCCCGAGGTTGACTCGAAAAATATTTTCGCCTTCGCGCAAATCGGCCGCTCTTAAAACTTGATCGCGCAGCAAACTTCCATCCGTCTGCACATCGATCATCGCCAGGCGGTAATCCGGATTCTCAAAAAAGAACCGTCGCATTGCCACGCGCACGCCAAAAACGCTTCCGCCGCAGATGGCGGCGGCAAGAACGATTTTGGACATGAAAACCAGGACGCGTCGGTTGCGATACTGCGTGGCTTTGCGCGCGCGCACCTTGACATCAAGCAGATGCTGCTGTTTGCGCTGACGCGGATTCGAGACGCGCTTATTGCGAGACCGTTTGCGAGTGGAGTTGCTTAATCTCATTTCCCTCTCCCTCTCCGCAGACGCGATAATTCAATAATCCGCAGACACAGGTCCTCGTAGCTGATGCCCGCAGCTGCGGCTGCTTCCGGCAACAAACTCGCCTCCGTCATTCCCGGAATAGTGTTAACTTCCAAAACCGTCGGAGCCGCGTTTTCCGGCAGGAGCACATCCACTCGCGAATAAACGCGCAGACCGATCGAACGATACGCTCGCAACGCCAGTTCCTGAATTTGACGCGTCAGCTTTTCTTCAATCTTGGCCGGACAAACATGTTCTGCTCCGCCGCCGGCCTGCGGATTCAGGAACGGATACTTATTGGCGAAATCGTAGAAGCCGCTCTTCGGAATAATCTCGATAATCGGAAGGGCTTGATCACCCAGAATGCCGACCGTCAGTTCGCGGCCGGGCACGAATTCTTCGACCAGTAACCGACGATCAAATTTACGCGCTTCCGCCAGGCCGGTCTCAAGTTGATCGGCGCTCCTAATAATATAGATGCCAACGGTCGAGCCTTGTCGTGGCGCCTTAACCACGAAAGGAAGCGGAAGGGTCGGTCGCTCATTCGAACCGATGATCTGCCAGCGAGGGGTCGTAACACCAGCAGCTTCAAATTTCTTCTTTGATTCAATTTTATCGAAGGCGGTCCGACTCTCATTTACGCCATCGCCGGTGTAGGGAACATCGCGATCTTCCAAAATCTGCTGAATTTGGCCGTCTTCGCCGAAGGTCCCATGAATGGTGAGGAAGGCGACTTCGATGTTCTGTGGGAGCTCGAAATTTTCATTGCGAACATCGATTTCGAAAACTTCCGCGCCGCGCGAGCGGAGCGCTTTGGCAACGCCGCGCGCTGTGGCAAGGGAGACATCCCGCTCGGAACCGGGTCCACCCATTAATACTGCAATTCGTTTTGGTAGCGCGCTCATTTCAGTTCTCCCCTTTCGATTGCATTCCCTTCATGCATTCTCCCAACGATTTGCACTTCCGTTTGTAATTCGACGCCGCGTTTCTCCCGCGCGATTGCCTGGATTTTTTCAATCAACTCCAGCATTTCCGACGCGGTCGCACCGCCGTCATTAACAATAAAATTACCGTGTACTTCGGACACGCGCGCTTTTCCGATCACGCAATTTTTCAAACCTAATTCGTCCACTAATTTTCCCGCTGGAATGCTGTCCGGATTCTTGAAAATGCATCCGGCGCTGGAAGCCGCCGGCTGGGTGGTCTTGCGTTTGTGCTGCGACTCCTCGAGTTTTCGCACAATCTCCTCCTTGGCTGAGGGGGTGCCGCGAAATACGGCTGAAACCGCATATCGTTTTTCCAAGGTCGGAACATGACGATAGTGTACTTCCATCTCCGACGGAGTCATGACGTGGGCATTTCCTTCGTCATCGAGAACACGCACCCTCAGGACATGTTCAAATGTCTGCCCGCCCATGGCGCCCGCGTTCATCCGTAACGCACCGCCGACTTCGCCAGGAATTCCTTCCATCCACTCAAGGCCACCGATGCCGGCATCGCGTCCCGCATATGCGACTTGCTTCAATTTCGCGCCAACTCCGGACGTAATTTCAGTTCCACTGACACTAATGTCATCAAATTCGCCGCCACAGGGATGAACAACCACGCCTTCAATGCCGCCGTCGCGCACCAATAGATTCGAACCGCGCCCGACGACGAAGAGCGGCAAGTCTTCGCGCCGGCAAAAACGGATCAGTTCGGCAAATGCCTTTTCCGTCCGTGGCTCGACCCAAAACTGCGCCGGGCCGCCGACGCGCAGGGTCGTATGCTTTGCCATCGGCTCGTGCAGACGCACATCGCCTTCTTCGCCAACAATCGCCTTTAATTTTTCGGCAACGACGAGTTCCGCTGCCAGCATCGAAAGTTGCTCGTGAATGTTTCCGGCGCCGAGGCTAAGGATGAGATCGCCCGATACCAGCATGTTGCCGATGTCGCGATGCACGCGCATAAATCGCGATTGATAAGTCACACCGCGATGACCGTGCGCCGATATGGCGTCAGCGATAGTCTGGCCACTGATTCCGGGAATGGGCGGCTCGCTCGCTGGATAAATATCGGTGATAACGACGCGATCGGCCTGATCAAAGGCGGCGCCAAATTCATTGCACAATGCCTTGGTGCGCGTGTAGCGATGCGGCTGAAACATTGTCAGTACCCGCTTGCGTCCTGTGGAACGCGCTGTCGCCAGCGTCGCGCGGATTTCCGTGGGATGATGCGCGTAATCGTCGACCAACAAAAAGCGGTCGCTGGCGTATTTGATTTCGAAACGGCGGCGGGCGTGCCGAAACTTGGCCAGCGCACTGGCGATTTTCTCGAACGGGATGCCGAGTTCACTCGCCAGCGCAATCACGCCGGTCGCGTTTTGCACATTGTGGCGACCGGGAACGTTCAACCGCGCCTGGCCCAGTTCTTCGCCGTGATGAAATACAGAAAAGACTGAGGAAAAATCCTCCAGCGAAATATCCCGCGCCCGATACTCGGCATTCTCGGCAAAACCGTAGGAGACCGAGCGAGCGGATTTGCAAACACGCGTGGTGACGGGATCATCCAGACAAAAAAAGATTTTGCCGGAGGTTTGCCCGATTAACTGATCAAAGACCGCCTCGATTTCGGCCAGGTCGTCATAAAAATCAAGATGCTCCAGCTC
>Ga0209577_10005147_pt1 | contig 12219 bp, 12 predicted proteins | sample GraSoiAngelo_109_FD_185874 | JGI IMG/M metagenome (GOLD analysis project Ga0209577, IMG submission 185874) | Grasslands soil microbial communities from the Angelo Coastal Reserve, California, USA - 14_0903_12_20cm (SPAdes) (version 2) | ecosystem: Environmental > Terrestrial > Soil > Grasslands... | reverse complement strand
TCTGGTACGAAAACGTGCCGCACGCTTTCAGACAGCGCTGGACAGTCATCAAGCGAAACTCGCGAGCAAACTCATCCGGATCGTAAGGCTCCAGGCCGAGACGGTCGCGCGCCGCAAGCAGAAAGAGCCGGCGCTCGCGTATCTCTGCAAGGGGCGGCATCGCCAGAACACGGTCGAGCAGCAGCGAGACAAGATCGTAGCTGGCCGGACCCATGCGCGCGTCCTGGTGATCGACGATCCGCAGGCGATCGTGCTTGTCGAGCATCAAGTTGAAAGAATGATAGTCGCGGTGACAAAGCACGCGCGGACGTGCCGATAGTTCGGCGGCAATATCATTGAGCTCGGCTTTCAACTCGGCCGCTTCACCGTGTCTCAAGGTCTCACGTCGCAAGCTCCCGAAGTAATGTTCGAAGAAAAAGTTTAACTCCCAAGCAAGCTTGGCCTCATCGAATGCCAGACGGCTCGAGATTGAATCGCGTTCGAACGCTCTGCTTGTCGCAACTTGAATTCGCGCGATAAGTTCGATGGCCTGCTCAATTAGAGTTTCGCGCTCTTCCTCCGATGTGGTTTCGAAAACCTGATATAACTGCCGGTCGCCCAGATCTTCCTGCACGATTATGCCGGACGCGCCGTCGGTGTCGTAGATCTCTGGGACCGGCAATCCCGCTTCGAGGAAAAGACCCGTCACGTCCAGGTAAGGGTGCACTGCGGGATCGAATGGCTCAGGATAAACGGCAGCCACAGCCGATCCTTTGTCCCAGGGGATGCGAAAGTATTCACGCGTGGAAGCATCCGGAGTGAGCGCGACAATCTCACTCTTGCTGGCGCGCTGATGCTTCGCCGCGTAAGAGGTGATGCGATCGCGTGCGCTCGTAGTAAAAACGTTAGAACTAATTTGAATGGCTGAACTCATAAGTCAGAACCGCCTGCGGTAGCGGGCGGTTGATCTGTAGTTCATCGAGACCTCTTTCATTTTAGAGATCAACCGCCTGCTACCGCAGGCGGTTGCGGACTCGAATCTTATCACCGGGCCAAAGAGACGACAAAGTTCTCGCCCTTAATCTCGCCCTTCAACGCCCTAACGGGAGGAGTTACGCCCGCGACTAAATTAGCTCGAACGACTACGGCATCTTCAATTCGATCACCGGCAAGCACTCGCACTGCATCACCGAGAACCGCGCGCCTAACGCTCGCGCCTCTTTCGACAATTACATCGTCCCATAAAATCGCATCATGCACGTCGGCCGCCCCCTCAATCAATAAATTCCTGCCCATATACGTGTCGCGGCCCTCCTCTCGCAGCAACGCCAGACTAATATCGAGATATCTCGGCAACGTGGAAAGTTCATACCAACGTCCCTCGGCGACATGCGCCGCAATCAGTTCGCCCTTTGCGATCGCCTCCGGATAAACCTCGACCGTCGAATGTGAAAAGACGCCGCGGGGAATGTAATCAAAGATGCGCGATTCGAGAACCTGAATTCCGGTGAACATCAGCGGCGTATTGTGTCCGACAAACTTCAGTTTGTCGTTTGCCGGCCCGTCGACCTCGTTCGACGAGGGCATGCCACCAAACCGCTTCACAAATCCATCTTCGATCTCCACAATGCTAAAGCGCTCGTGCCCAACGTTCCTTTGCAACACGAGGGTGGCCAGGGCTTTTGTGCGCCGGTGAGTTTCGAGCGCAGCGCTCAGATCGATGTCGGTGATGATCTTGCCATTGACGACCACGAAAGTATCACCCCGCAAGAGACTTCGCGCGTTGTCCAGAGCGCCGCTGGTTCCCAGAATCGCCGGCTCGTAAACGTATTGCAACGCTACTCCGAACCCGCTGCCGTCACCTAAAGAGCGTTGGACCGACTCAGGCTGATGATGCAGGTTCACAAGTACGTCTTTGATTCCAAACTTCGATAGATACTCAGCCACGTACCCAACTAAAGGCTTGCCGAGAACGGGCAGCGCCGGCTTCGTACGATCGGCAGTTAGCGGCCAAAGCCGCTCTCCGTAACCAGCAGCGAGTATCATTGCTTTCATTGTGCCGACATTCTAACTAACCAAAGCTGAAACTCACTACTCAAATGATCTCAAGGTAAGGAAGGGTGGCTTGCCCCCGCTCTTTCTATGCTATCCCCTGCTAAGTTGTCCTCTAAGATCCGGCGGGGACAAGCCACCCTTCCTTACCTTGAGGTCTTCCAGGTTCATAAGAGCGGTCGCTGGTCTATTTGTATCGCTGCCATTCCATATCGTAAGCTTGCTCTCGTCCAGTCGCGCAAAACACACTCAGCCAGGAATCAATGCCAACAGATACGTTTCAGTCACTTCCCCTCGAACAACGCATTGGACAGTTTTTATTTATTGGTCTTCCCGGTGCTGAATTGGACGAAGTGGCGCGTTCGCTAATCGAAGAGATCAGGCCCGGCGGGGTGATCCTATTTGGACGCAATGTCCAATCACCGGAACAAGTTCGACGGTTGCTCGATGGTGTGCGCGCAATGTCGCCCGTGGCTCCACTCTGTGGAGTCGATCAGGAAGGCGGTCTCGTCGATCGGCTGCGATTGATTTTTCCGGCGATGCCTTCCGCGCGCGCGATTCGACAACATGGCGATCTGGCTGGCACTCGAACTCTCGGGAAGATCACCGGCGAAACGCTGCGCACGCTCGGGTTCAATATTAACTTCGCGCCCGTGATGTCGATCATCACTGAAGAACGGAGCCAACTCAGCAATGGTCTGTACTCGCGTTCCTTTGGCCGTTCGCCCGGCGAAGTTCTCGGCTATACGACGGTTTATATGCGCGGATTGCAGGGCGCCGGCTGCATCGGCTGTTTGAAACACTTTCCCGGCATCGGCGCCGGCGCCGTCGATTCGCATATCGAAATGCCGCTGGTGCCGCTTTCGCGCGATGATTTACTCGCGCAGGACTTGGCCCCTTACATCGAACTTTTTCAGCGAGCTGACGATCGCGTGCGCGTTGTGATGGTAAGTCACGGCGGTTTTCCCAATATCGATATCAAGAAAGGAATTACCGGCGGTTTGATCGAGCCGGCTTCGATCAGCGTGCGCATTGTTTCGAGTCTCTTGCGACAGGAACTGGGTTACAAGCATCTGGTCATCACTGACGATCTTGAAATGGGAGCGATTGCGAAGCAGTACGAAATCGAAGATGCGGTAGTCCGGGCCTTCAATGCCGGTGAGGACATGCTTTTGATTTGCGCGACGCCGGAAACGATTCGACGCGGATATCGCGCCCTGTTGGCCGCCGCGCGGAGTGGCGAAATTAGCGAGAAACGAATGAATGGTTCCCTAAAGCGCATCGCCGCGACCAAAGCCCTGGCCCAACCACCTCTGCCGTTGGACATGGCTCGCTTCCAGCAACTTGCTAACGAGATAAAGGAACTCAACGCTAGACTCGAATATCGCTATCCGGGAGAATCGAATGTTGACTAACTCGCGCACACGGAGACTTCGCGGGGCTCCGTTCATGAAGCTTCTTTACCTGACGGCATCGCTCCTGGCGGCAATCCTTTTGACGAGCGCCTGCCGCCGACAAGGCGGCGTCTTCGTGATCGCTCTCTCCGATCCAATTCGCACCATCGATCCTATCGGGGCTGCTTCAACCGAAGCCGCTCCTGAGCGCGTGCGCGTCTTAATTTTCAACTCACTGGTCAAGAAGGACGAGAAGTTTGACTATGTGCCGGAACTCGCTTCGAAGATCGATCGATCCGAGGACGGATTGAGCTTCACATTTGCGCTGCGCGACGGCGTCACTTTCCATGATGGCCGGCCATTCACTTCAGCCGACGCCAAATACACAATCGATACCCTCCTCGCCAGCGACTTTGGGAAGTCGGCCAGTTTCTTTGCGCCGTCAACCAATGCCGCCGCAAAATCAGCGAAGGGGCCGTCATACGTTAGCAGCGTCGAAGCGTCCGATCCTCACACCTTGATTATTCGCCTGACCGCGGAATGGACGGGTTTGTTGTCGAATCTAGTAGCCATTCCAATGATTCCGAAGGACAGCTACGAGTCGCAGAAAACACACCCGCTGGGAACCGGACCTTTCAAGTTCAAGAGTTACGACTCTTCGCAGCAGGTTGTCGACGTGGAAGCTAATCCGAAATATTGGGACGGCCCGCCGGGAATTCCCGCCCTTCGCGTCCGCGTAATCAGCGACATGAACGCATTGCAGGCAGAACTGCGAGCGGGCCGCGTGGACATGGCGCCGTTGCCAACGAGTCTTTCGCCTGATGCCGTCAACTCGTTCAAACAGGATCAGAACCTGCAAGTCCTTCAGTTTCCGGGCTCGAACCTTAATCTCCTCACTTTCAATGTTTCCGCGCCGCCGCTGAACGATGCGCGCGTGCGTCGGGCGATCTGCTACACCATTGATAGAGAGACCATGATCAGCAAGTTGTTGCTCGGTCAAGGCAAGATTGCCCACTCAATTCTGCCTGAGGAGTCGTGGGCCTTTACCGAGGGGACTACCTATCATTACGATCCGGCCGAAGCGAAGAAGCTTCTGGATGAAGCCGGCTTTCACGATCCAGATGGTGACGGACCGCAGATGCGTTTCTCGAAGCCGCTGGTTTTCCGGATCATCGGAAGCAGCACCTCGGCACGTGAATATGCCGGTGTGATTCAGAATTACCTTAAAGAGGTTGGCGTGCCAATTACCATCGAAGCCGTGGAATCAACCACGCACTTTACAGAGATTAGGCGAGGCAATTTTGAGATCGCTTACGGTCAGTGGGTGGGCGGCAATCAGGATCCGATCTTCTACAAAGATTTGTTTGCCACTTCCGAGATACCAACAGAAACGCGCGCGTCAAAGAACCGTAGCCGTTACCGCAACGTCGCGCTCGACCCGCTTCTGGAAGAGGCGGTCAAGACCTGGGACCGACAGAAGGCAGTCTCGCTCTACACCAAGATTCAGCAGGTAGTCAGCAACGACGCGCCGATATTTCCACTCTGGTATCAAGCGAACATGGTCATCGCTAAAAAGAGCGTCGGCAATATTCACGTCAACGCCAGCGGTGATTGGGGATTCGTGAAGGATTTGACGATCGGAAAGTAAGGGAGCGCACGCATCCTGCGTGCGGTTCGCCGGCATCCTTGCCGGCTGCTTGGAACATTTTCGGTTTGACCTATCGATAACTATCCATCACGACTTGCAGCTTTCTCTGACTCTCTGCCGACAAGCCAACAAACTCGATGCCTGCTCCCGCCGGCGGCGCTCCTTCCATCACGCGCAGCAGGTGTCGCACAACGCCTTTCAGATTGATCGTACCCGCGACTTCTCCAGTTAACTTGATATAGATCTCCTGCCCGGAATTCAGTTCCCTCTTCGTGGCGAGAAAGCATCCGCTGATGCTGAGACTCGTCACCTTATCGTAGTATTCGCACTCAGGCCCCCAACCCCAGTCGGCAAAGACTTCCACATTCACACGCGGATGTCTTCGTTGCTCGATTGACCCCATAGTATTTTTAGGCGTGACCTCCCTCTCCTTTTGGGAGAGGGCTGGGGTGAGGGGCGCAGCTACGGAATTGGAAAAAGATAGATAGTTCTGGTTCCGCGCTCAGACCCTCACCCTAACCCTCTCCCAGAGCGAGAGGGAAGAACGCCTCTAGCGACTCGATTCAACGCCTTCTGAATCTCAGCCCAGGCGATGACGCCTTCACGAATCAGCCTTGGTTCACTGGCACAGGCATCCACAACCGTCGACGGTTGATCACTCCGCGCCGCCCCATCATCAACGATCAAATCGATCTGATTGCCAAAGTAAGCGTGAACTTCCGCGGCAGTCTTCGCCGGCGCCTCATGCGCCGGATTCGCGCTGGTAGCTGTCAGCGCCCCGCCGCAGGCTTCAATTAGCGCGCGCACTTTATCATCGCCGGGCAAACGCACACCGACAGTTTCAGTGCCCGCGGTGACTTCAAAAGGCACTTCGGCGCTCGCCTGACCGATCAATGTCAGTGGCCCAGGCCAGAATGTTTCGGCCAGCAGATTGAAGGTGGCGGAAGGGTGATAAATGAATCGGCCGATGTGCTTGCGATCGCTGATCACAATCAGGATGGCTTTGCGCTCTTCCCTGCCCTTGAGCCGTTTGATTCGGCGGACGGCCGCAACGTTGAGAGGATCGGCGCCAAGGCCATAGAAAGTGTCGGTACGAAAAGCTATGACGCCGCCACGGGCGATTACAGATGAGAGTTGTGGAAATGATTCAGTTCTTTGAGAAATGAGCACCGGATTTAAGCGCCGCTAGGCGCGGAATATTTATAGCACCTGATTGAGAAATCTCTTCGCAAGCTCCGTTAGGAGCGACATAATATCGCGCTCCTAACGGAGCTTAGTTCAAGAACCTATCTGCCGCGCTATGAATATCGCGCTCCTAACGGAGTTGAACGGGCTATGGGACCTTCACTCCGTAACCCAACCCATCACCCACAGGCAAAACCTCAGCCCGCAACTGCGGATGATTGACGAAGTATCGATTGAAGTCGCGTAACGCTTCAGTTGATGATTTCTGATCCGGTGAATTAATCTCGCCCGCGACCTGGCCGCCCCAAAGAAGATTATCGCAGATCACCACGCCGCCCTCGCGCAATTTCGGCAGAGCCAAATCGAGATAGCCACGATATTCTTCTTTGACAGCATCGATGAATACCAGATCGAACGTCTCCTCCAGGCGCGGAATCACTTCCAGGGCGTAACCCTTTTCGATCTGCACGGGCTGGCGCACGCCAGCGCGTGAGAGAAAACCTTCGGCCGCCTGAATCATCTTGTCGTTCGGCTCTATGGTTACTACCAGGCCACCATCGGCCATGCCTCGCGCAAGATGGATCACCGAATAACCAATCGCCATCCCGCATTCCAACACGCGCCGCGCCTTGATCGCTCGCGCTGTAATTTCCAGAAACAGCGCCACTTCGCGATCGGCAATCGGCACGCGATGCTCAGCCGCATAGCTCTCCATCTCGGCAAGCAGACCAGTACTCTCAGGCATCAGCTTATCGAGATACTCTGCCTGTTCGCGTTGAATGATGGCGTCGATACTTGCTTTCATGAGATTGTCCTTACGCTCAGTCTCGCATCAAGCTACTCGTCCACGCTTCGAATAGGTTAAGACTCGAATCACTTTGAGTAAACCTTGAAACCGTTTGGCCTAACCGCAACGCGGTTCGGACCTCCAGCCTAGGGTTGCCGCTTCGGCTACCCTAGGTAACGAGTTTCGTTGATTTACCAACCGCAACGCGGTTGCGGCCGTTTCTGATTCCTCGAGGAAATGGCGCAACCGCTTTGCGGTTGATTATCTTAATCTGCGATCCCAGGGTAGCCGAAGCGGCAACCCTGGGCTGAAGGGCGCAACCGCGTTGCGGTTAAGATTCAGCTATAGTTCGGGCTTTTGGCCTGAGCCAAACCGGCTCTAGAGTTTGTCGTAATCTTCAGGCTCCACATCGGGCACCTTTGCCAGCAATTCTTCAAAGCGTTCAAGCTTCGCTCTCCGATCCTCTGCGGCAGCATGCCTCGCAAACAGTTCCGTCACAATTTCCTCGCCGTGTACTTCCCCGTTACTAATGAATCGCTCGACCTCTATCGAACCATCGTCAAGAAACTCTACTTCCCAACGCTCGCCGGGCGTCGCGATGCTGACTGTAATGGCCTTATCGCGATTGTGAGCTAGAGTGTAGCTTATTTCAAGGCGCTCCAAATCCGTCAAGAAGGATGTTAATTTATCGAATGCGTTTCCACTCATCTGACGAACCATTGGAACTGTATGTAAGAATTCAATAACTTTCACAACTCTTACTTGTTTCCGCGATACGTTGCTGAGACTTCTCTCATCGAATCTTGAATACAAGGAATTGACCAAGCAAGCAGCATAAGATTAAGCTTCAAGGGTTACGCACCACTTCAACCGAAGAATGAATCTCGGAAAAATAGCCTACCGCTGACTTCCGTAGGTCCAACTGTTCTCCGGTGTGATAAAGAGCGAGAGTTTGAATCAAGTCAGCCGAAGGACGCACGGCCTTTGTGTCCATAACGGCCGGGTCACTTTCTGTCTCAAATTTAAGGCCCTTGGTATCAGCCAATCGAATTCTATAACGAACCACTTCACTTTCCCGCAATGAGTACTCGCCTGGTACTTCATAAAATAAGACACCTCTTAGCGTTTCGTGAGCTGCTATCCAAAAGATAGTCAAGACCGTTCTTAGTAAAATCATATCCAGACACTTTTGCGAGATCGTCCTTGCTGATCCAAACCATTTTTCCAAGCTTTGCATCCATGTGAATGAGTCGTAGCCACTCATTGCTCCCTATCTTTATTTCCGCACCTAGTGAAGCGATCTTTGAGGGAACGCTCTGGAGGTTTACGATGTCAAAAACTAAAACAAGCGACACAGGTGAGAGAACGTCACCATGCTCGACGCTGTGAAAGGCAATCCAGAACGCTGGGGCACAAAGACATTTTTTGGTTTGAATATAGAAGGATTTCACGTTTACAGAAAACGGTTCGGAGGGTCGCGGCGGGGGAATCGTCTTTCTTTGCTCCGAACGGCTAACGCTAAGCAACAAAAGCCCCGCCACGATTCCAGTGACCGCGGTTGTGGTCCCAATACGGTTCCCCGACCGATCAGATAGATACTCAAGAGCCGAAGCACCTACGGTGAGAATAAGCCAGGCTATTACCACATGGACTCCACGATCCGCGAGCCACTCCTGCGTAGCAGGAACAAACCATAGGGCGAGACCGATAACCGCAAGAGCGAAGCCAATCGCTTCAATTTTGGTGATAGACCGTATTTCAGCCATTCACACAAGCCCACCCTTCTCCGAATCAACTCGGATGAATTGATAAACTTCTCCTGTAGGTTTGCGTTGCGCGACTTGGGAGATCTCGGCTGACATGCAGCAAAAATATCACTCTTGTCTAGCTTTGTCGCGCAGGAATTACTCGGTCTCGGTCTTATCAGAACTACCGACAGCAACATATCGGCGCCCTAATCCAAGCTCTCTCAACTTGTGTTGCAGCGATTGGCGATGCATCCCTAAAATCGAAGCGGCGCGGGTAACGTTGCCACCTGATTCTTCCAGACACCGCGCGATGTAGCGGCGCTCGAATTCACGCCGGTCGTCGCGAAAGTCTGAAGTGTAAGGCACGGTCAGGCTGCCATTCGTCTGAGCTTCAACTGCGGAAACCAAAGGCTTGGACGACGGCTGATCGCCAAGCTCGATGGCATTAAGCTCGCTTCCTTCCGACATGATCGCGGCCCGCTCGATGACGTTCTTCAACTCGCGCACGTTGCCGGGCCAATCGTATTCGATCAGCTTGCGCAGTGCCTCGGGGTCAATCGGTCGCTCGGGCAAACCGTGACGCTCAGCAACTTGTCGCGCAAAGGTCGTCGCCAAAAGGGGAATATCTTCGTGGCGTTCACGCAGCGGTGCGATGTCGATCGTCACTACGCGGAGGCGATAAAATAGATCGGCGCGAAAATTTCCTTCAGCGATTTCTTCTTCCAGGGCGCGGTGCGTGGCGCTAATGATGCGCACGTCCACCGGAATCGATTCGTCGCCTCCGAGTCTTTCGATTCGTCTCTCTTCCAGCGCGCGCAGCAGTTTTGCCTGCACGTTCGCGCTCATGTCGCCGATTTCGTCAAGAAACAATGTGCCGCCGTTGGCCTGTTCGAATTTTCCCTTGCGCCGCGCTGCTGCGCCCGTAAAGGCGCCTTTTTCGTGGCCAAAAAGCTCGGATTCAATAAGTTCGGTCGGCAAAGCGGCGCAGTTCACGGCGACAAACGCGCCGGTGTTTCGGGTCGTGCTGCGCTCGTGAAGTTCGCGGGCAACCAACTCTTTGCCGGTGCCCGATTCGCCGCGCACCAGGACGGTGGCGTCGGTATCGGCGACCTTCTCGATCATCGCGCGAACCTTCTGCATTGGTTCGGAGTTGCCGAGCAACGCGCCACGCTGCGACGATTCGATTTCTATCCGGCGTCGAAGCGAACGGTTCTCGCGGCGAAGCTGAATATTTTCAAAAGCGTTCTTGACGACGAGACGAAGATCGTCAAGCTCGAACGGTTTGGAGATGTAATCGTAGGCGCCGCCCTTTACCGCTTGTACTGCCAGGCGTTCCGAGCCGTGCGCGGTAACGATGACGACTAGCGGCGCTTCAGCTTTCTGCAGTTCGCTTTGCTCCTGAATTTCCTTTAGAAACTCGAGACCGCTTAGGCCCGGCAGGTTAACGTCAAGCAGCACCAGATCGAATCTCCGCTCGTGCATGCAAGCGCGCGCAGTCTCGGCGCTCTCAGCTTCGGCAATATCGCAACCAAAAGTCTCCAGCGCGCGGCGCATTCCATACCGCGCCGCCTCTTCGTCATCGACAATCAATAATCGCCGGCTCTTCAGTTCCATGTGGACTCCTCAAAGTTTAATACACTTCGGAGAGTTTTGCTTGCGTCTCGCGTGCCACTCTGGAGTGCGCCGGCAGAGCGCCGCGGCGACGGCGCTTTGGATTGATGTCCGATAAACTTTAGCTTGTCAAAATTAAACGAGCGACAAGCTAAAGCTTATCGCACAGCCAAAGCGCCGTCGCCGCTGCGCTCTGCCGGCGCACTCCAAATCAATTGGCCCGCTTAGCGGCGATCACTACTACGATCGCGTCGCCGGAGGCACCAATGGCCAGCGTCCCGGCGATGATTGGCACATCTTCGCGCATGCTGATGTCCGTCCGCAGACCGATTGGCTCGTAGTTGATCACCGGAAAGGATGTCCCGCCCGTTGACGCGTTTGTCACGGTAGTTTGCGAGGTTACGACTGGCACTCGGGCGCCGAATCTAAAACCATTCATGCGCACAACTTCGCGACCGCTTTCGTCTGTCGATAGCTTCACGACTGCGCTGAACTGACTGAAACTGGGACTATTGGTCGCCGCCGATGCGGGCACGAGAAATGGTCCACCCACCCAACTCACGTCCAAGCCGCCGGTGTTTCTTACCCGATTGAGAAACGTTCCCGCCAACGTGTAATGCTTGAACGGCAGCGACTCATGAAGCCGCTTCATCACCGGTTCAAGTGTCGACGGCATTCTTCCATCCTCGACATCGCGATTGGTTGCCAGAATCAGGTAAAGCTGCGTGTCGAGATTTACGTCCTCTTCCTTCTGCGCGTTGGCTCGCGCAGGTTGATTCGATTCCTGGCCAAAAGTATTTGGGACCGCAGCGATCGCAGCTCCGAATACTAGTGCACAACAGATCAGACGGCACACTTTAATTAAGGTCATCATTCGTCACTCCTTCTGAAATTTGAATTTGCGATTTCTCGCGGCAGGTGGTGGCTCCGCTTGCTGACACGCCGTCTGCGATCGAAAGTTCCAACGATCGCTCATATGGCCCAATCACGTTACTTGAACACGAATTCCCGGCTCCAGACAATTCGAGTCCTTTCATCATTGATTTTCACCAGGTCTAATTTGTCCATTACGCAACGATAATCCAAGGCCAGCGCTTTGGCTGCTGACAACGCTTGAGCATATCGCGGTGCATCTTTATCAAACGCGCCCAGCGTAAGATGCGGGACAAACTTAATATCGCTATTTTTGTAGTCAGCTAAGATACCGGTATAGATTCGATTGTGGAGACGGACAATTTCCGAGCTGCCTTCCCGAACCAGCAAAAACAAACAATCGTCCCATGATCTTTGCAATCCTTGTATGCGAATCGGAAACGCTCTGTAATCGCTCAAGACGCGCTCAAGATGCGTGACAAGACCGTTACCGTCAATAGAGTCCCGCACCGGAAACATTACGGTGATATGCGGTTCGATCAAACCAAACTGCGGATCGTACTTCTGTCTCAGTTGATCGATTAGCCGAGTCTCAACCTTTGGATAATGAACGAGTGCGTAAATCATCATTAGAATATTCTCAAGCTGTCAGTACCGCGGTAACGACCGGATTCTAGAAACTACTTGGAAAGCATAAACGAACATCGGTCTTATCTGAGAGGCGTGGTAGGAGCCCGTCGCTACCGCTCGGGGTTCTGAAACGCGAGACGCAGTTCGAATCTCGCGCCACTGCCATTCTGCGAGGGCGCGAGCTGTGCCGAGCCGCCTGCTTCTTCCATTCGCTTCCGCACGATTGCGAGCCCCAGGCCCGTACCTCGCTGTCGAGTGGTAAAGAACGGTTCCCAAATCTTTGCCGCTATCTCACGCGGAATGCCTGGTCCG
>Ga0209577_10005146_pt1 | contig 12219 bp, 8 predicted proteins | sample GraSoiAngelo_109_FD_185874 | JGI IMG/M metagenome (GOLD analysis project Ga0209577, IMG submission 185874) | Grasslands soil microbial communities from the Angelo Coastal Reserve, California, USA - 14_0903_12_20cm (SPAdes) (version 2) | ecosystem: Environmental > Terrestrial > Soil > Grasslands ... | reverse complement strand
TCCGGTCGATGGCGGTGCGCGGCGCTCCGGCGATCGGCGTCGCCGCCGCCCATGCGGTCGCGGTGGCCGCGCGGGCCGCGGCCGCCGGGGGAGGCGATCCCGCGGTGGTGCGGCGCGCCGCCGAGGACGCCTGCGCGGTGCTCGAGACCGCCCGACCGACCGCCGTCAACCTCGCCGCGGCGGTGCACCGCATGCGCCGGGCGGTGATGCGCGACGCCGCGCTCAGTGGCGGGGCGGACGTGGCCGAGGCGCTCGAGGCGGAGGCGGCGGAGCTGGAGCGGTACGAGGTCGACGCCTGCGCGGCGATGGGACGCCACGGCGCCGAGCTGCTCGGCGAGAACGCCCGCGTCCTCGTCCACTGCAACGCGGGGTCGCTCGCCACCCCGGGGATCGGCACCGCGCTCGCCCCCGTCTACGAGGCGCACGCGCGCGGCACCCTCGACGTGGTCTTCGTCGACGAGACCCGGCCCCGGCTCCAGGGGTCGCGGCTCACCGCCTACGAGCTCGGCGAGGCTGGCATCCCCCACCTCGTCATCGTCGACTCCCTGGCGGCGACGCTGATGCTCCACGGCGCCGTCGACGCCGTCCTCGTGGGCGCCGACCGGATCGCCGCCAACGGCGACGTCGCCAACAAGGTGGGCACCTACGCGCTCGCGGTCGTCACCGCCCACCACGGGCTGCCCTTCTACGTCGTCGCGCCGACCTCCACCGTCGACCTCGCCTGCGAGACCGGGGCGGACATCCCGATCGAGGAGCGCGATCCCGCCGAGGTGCTCGAGCTCGCCGGCGAGCGGGTCGCGCCGGCGCAGACCCGAGCGCTGAACCCGGCCTTCGACGTCACACCCGCCTCGCTCGTGACCGCGCTGGTCACCGAGCGTGGCGTCGCCTCGCCGGTCACCTCCTCGACGGTCGGCGGGCTGCTCCGGAGGTTCTGACCCCCGACCGGTTACGGGGTCGGGGCGGCGGTCGGCGCCGGGGTCGGCGTGGCCGTCGGCGCCGGGGTCGGCGCCGCGGTCGGCGTCGGGGCCGGCGTCGGGGCCGGCGTGGCCGTCGGGGCCGGGGTCGGCGTGGGCACCGGCGTCGCGGTGGGTGCCGGGGTCGGCGTCGGCGTCGCCGTCGGCGCTGCGGTCGGAGCCGCGGTGGGCGCCGCGGTGGGTGCCGGGGTGGGGTCGCCGCTCGGTGGTGGCGACAGCAGGATCGGCGGGCTGGTCGGGCCCGGGACGAGCTGGATGGGCGCGCCCACGATGGTGACCGGGGGCGAGGACGCCGAGCCGTGGGTGGCGGGCGGCGTGGCGACCGGCACCACTGCGAGCGGGTTCTGCTTCGTCGGCGCGGGCACCGTCACCGTCGGCGGCAGGGTGTAGATCGGCAGCGACTGGTAGCCCTGCTGCGGCAGGTTCTCGGCGCTGCCGCCGGTGAACGGGCCGTTGGTGTAGTTCACCGAGCTCACGTTGGGTCCGAGGGTGTGCCAGGCGACGCCGAGCACCAGGCAGGCCGCGAGGATGCCGCCGGCGATGCCGGCGGGCTTCCGCCAGCGGATGCCCGTGGCAGCGGCCTCGGAGGTGTCGGCCCAGCGCCATCCAGCCTGCCGGCTGCTGCTGCTGACGTTGATCAGCGCCCGGACCGGGACCTCGGTCTCCGCGACGTCGGTGCCGGAGAGGTCACCGAGCTCGCTGATGACGGCGCGGATGCGGTTCCGCTGTGCGCGGGCGGCCTCGCGCTCGTCGACCGCGGGAAGCTCGAGAAGCGGGGTCGCCTCCTCCTCGCCCTCGTTCCGGCCGTCGACGAACCGCATCATGTGACTGAAGCGGTCGCCGCTGAAGCGCGCCCGGCGATCCCAGGCGGCGGCGAGCTGCTCCGGCGGGGAGAGCTCGGCGGCGAGGTCGAGGATCTCCTCGAGATCGTCGGGCTGATCCGCGGGTCGCTGCGGATCGATCATCGCTCGGTGTCACCCGAGACGGTGCGCGCGGCGTAGCTCCGCGACACGGTGCGTGGCATGGTCTCTCATCCCTTCCATGGCGAGCGGGCGCTCCCCCTGTAAACGGGGAAGGCCCGGAAATCCTGCCCGCCGGAGGGGCTCGAGCTAGAAGCCGGTCGGCGTCGGGGAGCCCGAGGGGCTCGGCGATCCGCTCGGCTTCGGGGTCGGCGCCGGGGTCGGCGATCCGCTCGGCTTCGGGGTCGGCGCCGGGGTGGGCGTCGGCCGCGGCGTCGGCGCGGGCGTGGGCGTGGGCCGCGGCGTCGGAGCCGGGGTCGGCGTCGGAGCCGGGGTCGGCGTCGGCCGCGGGGTCGGGAACGGCGTCGCCGTGGGCCGCGGGGTGGGCGTCGGGGCGGGCGTCGGGAACGGCGTCGGCGTGGGCCGCGGCGTCGGAGCCGGCGTCGGCGTCGGATTCGGCGTGGGCGTCGGGTTCGGGCTCGGCGTCGACGTGGGCTGCGGCGTGCCGCTCGGCCGCGGGCTCGGCGACGGCTGCGGCGAGCCGCCCGGCGACGGCGAGCCGCTCGGGTTCGGGGTGAAGCTCGGGTTCGGCGTCGCCTGCGGGGTGCTCGACGGGTGCGGCCTCGGCGAGAAGGTCGGGCGCGGCGACGGCGTGCTGCTCGGGGTCGGGAATGGCGTCGCCCCCGGGAAGGGATTGAAGCCGCTGGTGTCACCGCCGTTTGGCCCACCGAAGGTCGGCCCGTCGGTCATCGGCGGCGAGAGCACGTGGTCGGACGCCTGGCTGCTCCCGGCGCTCCCCGCGGTCCCCGACGTCGAGGACGCCGCCTGGCCGCTGCCCTGCTGCACGCTGATCGCGGGCACCACCACCTTGGGCGGGGCGGTCGCCGGCGGGCGCGGCAGGGCGGCGAGGGTGGGGAAGCGGCCCGGGTCACCCGGGTCGGCGGCCGGTCCCAGCAGCGCCTGCGGCTGGGTGAACGGCAGCGAGCTGTAGCTGTCGGGGCCGAGGGTGTGGAAGAGGATGCCTCCCACCACGCCGACGAGCAGCAGACCCCCGCTCACCGCCAGCGGCTTGCGCCAGGGGATCGGGATCCACTGCCTCGGGTAGACGACCGCCGGCAGGTGCCGTGGAGCCGGTGCCTCCTCGACGAGGGCGAGCTCGCCGAGCTCGGCCACGGCGGCGTCGATGTGGAAGCGCACCAGCTCGGCGCTCACCTCGGGGTCGGTGGCGTCGTCCTCCTCCTCGTGGACGGCCCCCTCCTCCCCACCGCGGAGCAGCCGGCTCATCATGCCCCCACCGGTGAAGCGGGCGCGGCGGTGCCATGCGGTCGGCAGCTCCTCCGGCGGTGACAGCTCGGCCGCGAGGTCGAGCAGCTCGTCGAGGTCGCCGTCGTGGCCGAGGTCGTCGTCGGGCGGGATGTACTCGACGCTCACCGCCACCACCCGCGGGTCCAGCACCGGACCGCAGACGCCGTCGCCTCGACCGGGCCTCGCGCGAACCCGTGCGCGTGCAGCCCGCGATACATGCCTCGCATGGGCCTCCCTTCCTGACCAGAGAGAGGTGGCCCTGAGGGCCTCGTCCTCTCACCCGCGTCAATCCTATCAGCGAATCGGCGAGTGTGGACGGAATCCGCGAAAGCTGCCGGTCGTGGTCCCGGAGGCGTTTGTGGCGACTGCGCGGGGCCTCAGCCGAGGCCGAGCAGCCGCCTCCCATTGTCCACCAGAAGCCGCCGCAATACCTCCTCGCCGAGCTCCATCCCCTCGAGCTCGTCGAGGCAGCGCTCGGGGCGGATGAAGGGGTAGTCGCTGCCGAAGAGGAAGCGGTCGCGGAGCCGCCCGGAGAGCTCGCGGACCACCTCCGCTGGCAGGTGCCGCGGCGCCCACCCCGAGATGTCGATGTGGAGGTTCGACTTGTGGAGCGCCATCGCGATGAGCTCGAGGTGCCACGGCCAGCCGAAGTGGGCGGCGATCACCTGCAGGGCCGGATGGGCGGCGGCGACGGCGTCGAGGTGGATGGGGCGGGAGGGGTCGAGGCGCAGCCCCTGGCCGCCGGGCTGGCCCGCCCCGATGCCGCTGGTGCCGGTGTGGAAGAGCGCAATGAGGCCGAGACCCTCGCACGCGTCCCAGATCGGCCGGTGGCGCTCGTCGTCGGGCGTGAACGCCTGCATCGTCGGATGGAGCTTCACGCCCCGGAGCCCGAGCGCCTTGATCCGCTCCACCTCGGCGACCGCGGCCTCGCCCTTGTGGGGGTCGACGCTGCCGAAGCCGACGAAGGTGGACGGATGGCGCTCGCAGGCGTCGGCGACCACCTCGTTGGGGACCCGGGGACGGCCGGTGGCCGTCTCCGCGTCCCAGGCGAGCAGGACCGCGACGGTGTCGAGGGCGGCGTACTCGGCGGCGAGCTCGTCGATGGTGCGGCGGACGACGGTGGAGCGGAAGTAGCGCTCCGCCGGCTCGGTGTACCCGGCCATGCTGCCGTCGAGCCATTGCTCGGTGGGCAGGTGGACGTGGAAGTCGATGGCGCGCACGCCGCCGGATGATGCCGTGCCCCGCGGCCGACGTGCCACCATCGTCCTCCATGGAGCGGAGGGCTGCGATCGGGGTCGTCGGCGGGTCGGGCCTCTACCGCTTCCTCGACGACGTGGAGACCGTCGAGGTCGACACCCCCTACGGCGCTCCGAGCGACCGCGTCGCCCTCGCGGAGCTCGCCGGCCACCGGGTCGCCTTCCTCGCCCGCCACGGCTCCCGCCACACCCTGCCGCCGCACCGTATCAACTACCGCGCCAACCTCTGGGCGCTCGGTGAGCTCGGCGTCGAGCGGGTGCTCGCCCCCTGCGCGGTGGGCAGCCTGCGCGCCGAGCACGCCCCCGGCGAGGTGGTCGTCTGTGACCAGCTCGTCGACCGCACCGCCGGCCGCGCCGACACGTACTTCGACGGGCCGGAGGTCGCCCACCTCAGCGCCGCGGACCCCTACTGCGCGGAGCTCCGCCCCCTCGCCGCCGCCGCGGCGCGCGCCGCCGGGCTCACCGTGCACGAGGGCGGCACCGTGGTGGTGATCAACGGCCCGCGCTTCAGCACCCGGGCGGAATCCGCCCACTACACCGCCGCCGGATGGAACGTCATCAACATGACCCAGTACCCCGAGGTGGTGCTCGCCCGGGAGCTGGGCATGTGCTACGTCAACCTCTCCCTCGTCACCGACTACGACTGCGGCCTGGAGGGCTCGCCGCACGTGCGCCCGGTGACCCAGGGGGAGGTTTTCGCCGTCTTCAGCCAGAACACGGAGCGGCTGCGCAGCGCGCTGCGCTCGCTGATCTCCACCCTGCCCGCGACCCGCAGCTGCGACTGCGCCGCCGGGCGTCCCCAGCCGCTCGCCCACACCTGACCGCCGCCCGCCACGGAGGACCCACCGATGACCGCCTCGGCCCGCATGGAGCTCGACGACCGCGGGGTGCTCACCGTCACCCTGAGCCGCCCCGAGCAGCGCAACCCGCTCGACGTCGAGGCCTGGCGGGTGCTCGGCGAGGCCTTCGGCGAGCGCGCCCACACCCCGGGGGTGCGCGCCGTCGTGCTCCGCGGCGAGGGCGACAGCTTCTGCTCCGGCCTCGACCGCAGCCTCCTCGTCCAGGTGGCGGGTGGCGGCAACGGCCAGGGGGCGGACATCGACGCCTCCCTCCTCCAGGGGACGGTCGACTCCATCGACAGCTGCCCGGTCCCCACCCTCGCGGTGATCCAGGGCGCCTGCGTCGGTGGTGGGGTGGCGCTGATGCTCGCCTGCGACCTCCGGGTCGCCGCCGACGACGCCTTCTTCGTGATGATGGAGATGCGCTATGCGTTCCTCCCCGACCTCGGGCACATCCCCCGGCTGCAGCGCGAGGTGGGGATGGCGCGGGCCAAGGAGATGCTCTTCTTCGCCGACCGGGTGCCCGCCGCCACCATGGAGCGCTGGGGGGTGGTCAACGAGGTCGTGCCCCGGGCCGGGCTCGACGAGGCGGCCGCGCGCTGGACCGCGCGCTGCGCGGCGACCCCACCCCTCGCCATCGCCCACCTCAAGCCCCTCATGCTCGCCGACCCCGCCGGCGCCGACGTCACCGAGGGCCAGCGGAGCGCGCTCGAGGCCAACCTCCGCCTCCTGCTCCACACCCGCGACTTCCGCGAGGGGCTGGCCGCCCAGGCCGAGCGCCGCCCCCCGAACTTCGCCGGCGAGTAGTGGCCGCGTCGCCGCTGCTCCTGGCCATCGACCAGGGCACGACCGGGACCACCGCCCTGCTCGTCGGGCTGGACGGCGCCGTCCACCGCCGCGCCTACCGCGAGGTCCCGGTCTCCTATCCCCATCCCGGCTGGGTCGAGCAGGACGCCGAGAGGCTGTGGGCGTCGGTCCTCGGCGCCTGCGGGGAGCTCCTCGAGGACGGCGTCGAGCCCGCGACCCTCGGGATCACCAACCAGCGCGAGACCGTGGTCGTCTTCGAGCGCGAGGGGCTGCGGCCGGTCGCCCCCGCGATCGTCTGGCAATGCCGGCGCAGCGCGCAGATCTGCGAGGCCCACCGTCGCGCCGGGGACGAGCCCGAGCTCAGGGCCCGCACCGGCCTGCTCCTCGATCCGTACTTCACCGCCACCAAGCTGGAGTGGCTCCTCCGCGAGCGGCCGGAGCTGCGGGTGCGGGCGCAGGCCGGCGAGCTCTGCGCCGCCACCGTCGACGCCTGGCTCGTGGCCCGGCTCACCGGCGGCCGCCGGGTCGCGACCGATCCCTCGAACGCGAGCCGCACCCTGCTCTGGGACCTCCGCGCCGGCGCCTTCGACCCCGGCCTCTGCGACCTCTTCGGGGTGCCGGTCGCGATGCTCCCCGAGGTCTCGGACTCGGCCGGGCGCTTCGGCGAGACCGACCCCGCCGCCTTCCTCGGGCGGCGCCTGTCGATCTGCGGGATCGCCGGCGACCAGCAGGCGGCGCTCTTCGGCCAGGCGTGCGTCACCCCGGGGATGAGCAAGAACACGTACGGGACCGGCAGCTTCGTGCTCTGCAATCTCGGCGAGACCGTGCCCGACCCCGCCCACGGCCTGCTCACCACCGTCGCCTGGCGGATCGGGGGCCGGGACACCCTCGCGCTCGAGGGGAGCATCTTCGTCACCGGCGCCGGGCTGCAGTGGCTGCGCGACGGGCTCGGGCTCATCGACGCCGCCTCCGAGGCGGGCCCGCTCTTCGACAGCGTTCCCGACGCGAACGGCTGCCACTTCGTCCCCGCCCTCGCCGGCCTCGGCGCCCCCTACTGGGACAGCGGGGCACGCGGCGCCCTGCTCGGCCTCACCGCCGGGGTGCGGCGGGCCCACGTGGTCCGCGCCGTCGTCGAGGCGATGGCGCTGCGCACCCGCGACGTGGTCGAGGCGATGGAGGCGGCCGGGGCGAGCTTCGCCGAGCTCCGCGTCGACGGCGGCGCCAGCGTGATGGACGGCCTGCTCCAGTTTCAGGCGGACATGCTCGGCATCCCGGTGGCCCGCACCTCGACGGCGGAGACCACCGCCCTCGGCGCCGCCTGGCTCGCCGCGGTCGGTGCCGGGCTCCTCGACGGCCCCGGGGCGGTCGCCGCGGCCTGGCGTCCCGGGCGGCGGTTCGAGCCCGCCTCGCCCGGCCGGCGTCCCCGCGAGGCCTACGACGCCTGGCTGGACGCGGTGCGCCGGGTCCACAGCGGCGGCGCCGGGGCCTGAACTGAAAATGAAAAGGCCGGGGCTTGGGGCCCCGGCCTTTCCAAGGAAGGGAATGAGCTTCGAGTTCAGGAGCGGTCGTGCCCGCTCGGTGTGCCCACATTACCCTCGAGGTCGCCGATCTCCTGTTCACTTCCGGTGAGGACTTGTGAAGGTGATGTAACGACCCGCTGACGGCGCTGTGCGATGGGTCGGAACGGTATCCTCGGCGCCGCCAAGCCATGCAGAAGCGTCGCCACGCCATCCTGTACGACATCGATCGCTGGCGGCGGTACCGCTGGCCGCTGTTCCTCCTCGCCACCGCCTTCCTCTTCGCGACCCTGCTCGCGCCCGCCCTCAACCACGGCAAGGCGGGTGGGTCGGCGACGGCGCCGCTGAGCTTCGCCGGCGCCGCTCTCTACGGCTTCGCCTTCAACTTCTGGCTCCGCCAGCGCTTCAGCAGCCTCGCGGTGGAGGGTGACGACCTGGTGGTGCGGCGGACCGGGATGCACCAGCGCATCCCCCTCGTCGAGGTGAAGCGGGCCCGGGTGGCCCGGATCTCGGCGACGGCGAACAAGCCCGAGCGGCGCAGGATCCTGCCCCGGCCGGCGGCGCGGTGGTTGGAGACCGAGGCGCTCACGCTGCGGCTCGATACCCCGGCGGACCAGCTCGTCCGGCTGCGCCGCCTGCTCGGCCGCTACTACCTCTTCGAGAGCGACCTGGTCGTCCCGGTGACCGACCCGGACGGCCTGCTCCGCGAGATCGAGGAGGCGATGCCGAAGCCCGATCCCGGCCCGGCGCCGGCGCGGCGGAGGCGGCGCCGGTGAGGCCGCGGGCCGCGGGCACGGTGCCGCGGGCGGGGGCGAGGGCGTTCCTCGACCTCGACCGCGTCGACCTCGTCTGGCTGCTCGTCCTCGTCGCCGGCTCCTTCGTGCTGCGCTTCGGGAGCCCGATCTTCCCCAACGCCTTCAGCCATCCCCTCACCCAGGCGCCGCTCGCCGCCTGGGGGGTCGGCTACCCCTACAACGGCGACGCGCCGATCCCCGACGTCCCCGTCGACGGCCACGGGAACATCACCCGCGGCAACCAGCCGTCGCAGACGCACAACGGCTTCGTCTTCGACGAGGTGTACTTCCCGATCGACGCGGCCAAGGACCTCCACCAGCCCCCGGTCGACTACTTCGACCCCGAGCCGCCGCTCGCCAAGCTGCTCATGGCCCCCCCGATCGCCTGGCTGGGCTTCGGCACATGGTCGTGGCGGATCACCTGTACGATCGCCGGCAGCCTGCTCGTCGGCGTCGTCTACCTCATCGCCCGCCGGCTGCGGCGCGAGCGCTTCTTCGCCGTGGCCGCGGCGACGATGGTCAGCCTCGACGGGCTCGAGTTCGTCGAGTCGCGGACCGGGGTGATCGACATCATCGCCATCTTCTTCGCCATCTGCATCACCTACGTGTTCCTGCTCCACTGGCAGGCGCGCACCCGGGCCCAGTGGCGGGCGACGCTCTATGCGCTGGCGACGATCGCCGGCCTCGCCTTCGGCGCCAAGCTGACCGCGCTCGCCCCGGCGCTGGTTGCGGCGGCGCTCATCCTCGGGCGCTTCCTCGAGCCGGTGGCGCTGCGGCTGGTGCCCGCGCTCCGCGGCGTCGCCGGCCCCGGCGAGGGCGAGGCCCGGATGTGGCGCGACGCTGCCGGCCGCCGCGCCGTGCTCCACTACGTCGCCGCGATCCTCCTCGCCGGCTCGGTGTTCGCGGGGTGCTACGCGCGCTACCTCACCATCCCCCACGACACCGTCTACCACTTCGTCTCCTGCGACCCCAAGACCGGGCTGCGCGACGGCCCCAACCCCAAGGACGACCACCAGGACATCCCCGTGGTCCGCCGCGCCGACGGCTCCTGGGTCACGGTCGCCGGCCTCCCCGTCCCCAGCATCCCGACCGCGATCGGCAACATCGCCGGCCAGGTGAAGGCGAGCCTCAACTACCACGACATCGAGTGCCGGCCCCACCCCTACGCGTCCCGCTGGTACACGTGGCCGGTGATGGCGCACCCGGTGCTCTTCTACGCCGACTACACCCATCACACGACCGGCGGGGGCAGCCCGGAGACCGCCTGGATCACCGACCAGGGCAACCCCGCGGTGTGGTGGCCGGCGATCCCCGCCCTGCTCTTCTGCGTGTGGGTGATGAGCCGCGGGCCGCAGTGGTGGCGGGTGGCCATCGGGGCGGTGATGGTCGCCGGGCTCGGGCTGATGATCCGCTACTTCAAATCGGCGGAGGGCGGCATCGTCGCCGTCCATCCGAAGATGGCGCCGTTCGCCCTCGGCCTGGCGCTCATGGTCGTCTTCGGCGTGCTCGCGGTGATCTGCGCGGTGGTGTCACGCCGGCTGGTGCCCGCGCTCTGCGTGCTCGGCTACAGCGCCGCCTGGCTGATGTGGGTGTTGGGCAACGAGAAGCGGGTGCTGTTCTTCTACCACATGCTCGGCGCGCTGCCCTTCATGGCGCTCGCCTATGCGTACGCGCTCACCGCGCTGCGGCGGGTCCACGTCACCGTGGGCAACCGCAGCGTGAGCCTCGCCCCGCTGTCCTACGCCGCGCTCGCCCTGGTTGTGGCCGGTTTCGTCTTCTTCTACCCGATGTGGACAGGGGCGCCGCTCACCTCCGCCGACCACGAGATGCGCCTGTGGGTGGGTGACTGGCAGTGACCTTCGGGGTGGCCCTGCTCTGGCTGCTCACCTGCGCGGCCGGGGCCTCGGTCGCCGGCCTGGTGCGGGTCCCGCTGCGGCTCGAGGAGCGCGCCGCGGTGGCGATCGTCGCCGGGGTCGCGCTGGGGGCGCTCTGCAGCCTGGGGACCACCCTGGCGTTCGGGATGAACGCCCCGGGGGTGCTCGCCGGGCCGGTGCTGCTCGGTCTGCTCGGCCTGGGGGTGTCGTTCGGGATGGGCGATCTCCGCGACCCCTGGCGGGAGTCGCTCGCCGAGGTGCCGGCGCGCTGGCGCAGCCGCGAGCTCTGGCCGCCGCTCGCGCTCCTGGTCGCGGCGGTGACGGGGTTCAGCGTGCTCTTCGCCCACACCCTCTTCGTCACCGGGCAGGACATCAACGCCGGCTTCTCGACGGTGTGGGCGGACTGGTCGCTCCACGCCACCGCGGCGAGCAGCTTCGCCGTCGGCCACAACCTGCCGCCCCACGACCCGATCTTCAGCGGCACCCCGTTCCGCTACCCGTTCCTCCCCGACTTCCACTCGGGGATGCTGCTCGAGCTCGGCGCGTCGCCGGGAGCCGCGCTCGCGGTCCCCGACGCCGTCCTCTGCGTCGCCGCCGCGCTGCTCCTCGCCTCGCTGGCGCGGCGGCTGACCGGGTCGGTCGCCGTGGGGGTGGTGGCGATGTCGATCTGCCTGCTCGGGGGCGGGGTGGGCGCGAGCGGGCTGTGGTGGGACGCGTGCGCGCGGGCCGGGGTGAGCGTGCCGCGCTGCGCCCCGATCCAGGTGGCGCTCCACCCCGGCGACGCGGTGAAGGTGTTCCGCGCCGTCCCCGCCACCGTCGCCGATCAGCCGCGCGCCTACGACGGATTGCTCACCGACACCCGGCTCCAGCCCGCGGGGAACATCCAGTGGTACACGCCGATGATGGCGTGGTGGCTGCCGCAGCGCACCTTCGTCCACGGCTTCGCGATCGCGCTCGCGGTGCTGCTCCTCGTCCACTCCGGGCTCGCCCGCCCGCCGCCGGCGTGGTCGCCCTTCCTCGTCGCGGGGGCGCTCGCCGGGTTGCTCCCGCTCGTCCACGTCCATTCGCTGGTCGCCCTCGGGCTCACCCTCCCGCTCGTGGCCGCGGTGCGCCGGCGCCGGGAGTGGCTGGGGCTGCTCGGCGTCACCCTGGTGCTCGCCGTGCCCCGGCTCGCGCAGATCGCCTCCGGCGGGCACGGCGTCGAGCAGGGGCCGTTCGGGAGCAACGCCTTCCCCTACCTGGAGCCGGGGTGGAAGTGGAACCTCGACAGCGATCCCGGACGGATCGTCAGCCTCTCCACGAACGGCATCGGCGGGGTGGCGAGCCGGATCGTCCACGTCTTCCTCACCCCCGGGTTCTGGGGGTTCTGGCTGCTGAACACCGGGATCCTGCTCCCCGCCTGCGCCGTGCTCCTGGGAACCGCGGCGATGCGCCTCGCCCGCCCAATGGGCGTCGACGAGGAGCGTCCCCGCCCTGCCGACCCGACGATCCCGGACGGGCTCGCGCTCCTCTGCGCGCCGTTCATGCTCCTCTTCCTGATCGCCAATGTCGTCGTCTTCCAGTCCTGGGACTGGGACAACACCAAGCTCTTCGCCTACTGGCAGATGGCGGCGGCGCTGCTCGTCGGCGCCTGGGTGGTGCACTGGTGGCGCGGCGGGATGTGGCGCGCCGCGACCGCGACCGTCGCGCTCGCCAGCGTGCTCCTCTCCGGCGGCCTGGTGATGCTCCGCCAGCTGCCCTGGACCCCGAGCGGCACCAACCCCGGGAGCTACACCTGGGCGTCGCACGACGACCGGGTGCTCGCCGACCAGGTCGCGGCCCGCACTCCGCGCAACGCCGTCATCCTCACCGGCGGCCGGCCCAACGACCCGCTGCTCATCCTCGCCGGCCGGAC
>Ga0209577_10005145_pt1 | contig 12220 bp, 11 predicted proteins | sample GraSoiAngelo_109_FD_185874 | JGI IMG/M metagenome (GOLD analysis project Ga0209577, IMG submission 185874) | Grasslands soil microbial communities from the Angelo Coastal Reserve, California, USA - 14_0903_12_20cm (SPAdes) (version 2) | ecosystem: Environmental > Terrestrial > Soil > Grasslands... | reverse complement strand
CCCTTGCCTGCTGCGCACTGATTGCGCCGCTGGCATTCGCGCAGACGCGCAAGAAACAAACGGTAACTACAGAACAACCGATCACGGTGACGGGAACGGTTGTTAAAACGACAAGTGAGGAAGGTGCGGCCGCCAATTATCAGCCGTTCAAGACTCTCGTCGTTCGCGAAGACCACTCGAATCGTGCCGGCAATTACCTGCTCGAGGGACCGGGTCACGTTGTGAACCGGAAGGGAGAGTTAGTCCAAACCGCGGTCAAGGCTGGCACTCGCGTTCATGTTTACTTCGTGGATAAGGGCAATTCACGTGTGATTGATCATGTGGTTGTAGACTGAGTCCGCGGTCTAGCTAGGGAGCGGAAGGGGCCGCATGATTTCGGAAGTCGTGCGGCTCTTCGGGGAGAGTATATCGCGCTGCGATATTAGCCGGTTCTCACCGCGCCGTATATCCTCCGGGACGCTCGCGCAAACGGTTCTCGGCCGGATCGCCGATACGGCAGGTGGCAAAGATTCGTCTCTTTGATGCGAGGCCGTCGGATCATCTGGTTACGATTTTCGTCTGTTTGTCCACATCCGGGACTGGAGAAAAACGAGTCTTATGCATAATGTCTGCTATGAGATCAAGACGCAGCTTCGGCAGCAAGGCTCTTCTGATCCTTGCTTTTGTGTGTGCAATTTCAACCAGCACTGTTGCGCAAGCGCGTCCTCCGCTTGGTCGCGTGGTTGTGAAAAGAGAGCCGGGCTTCGGATGGAATCTGGCTTTCCATCTGCAGATCGATGGCAGGTCTGTGGCGACCATCGGAAGGGGTCACTACTACGACGCTTGGCTGCCAGCAGGGCGCCATCTCCTAACAGTGAACACAGCGTCCTACGTGGGCTTGCCGCAACCGACTTCGACAACAGTGAACGTCGAACCGGGGGGGACCTATCTGTTCACTGCGCTGTGGGATTCGAATCTGATTTTTCTCCGCCCATCAGGGGTGTGGTTGACCCCCGGCAAGGAGTGGGAGCTTAGACCTCGATAACAGCTATTCGGCCTTCGCCAGGAACGCGCATACTTCTGCCTCATCGCTAAGTGCTGACGATCCAACCGCGAAAATAGTTGTGTTCGTATCGCTGAATCAGGCGCTCGCGATTCAATGAGCGTACTCCTAGGCGAGGTTCTGGCACGTCGCGTTCCCGTTAGCGTCTTTTGGCGCTATCGCGTCTCTCTCCAGCGAAAGAATTGCGCTCAACAAATCAACGGCCTTAACGATGAATCGTTTTCCGTCGCGGTGTGCGGCATGGGGTGGTTGGGCTCAACGAAATCGCCTCGCTGCGGGTCCGCTGTAGCGCTGGGTGCTCCAAGCTGTGTCCCGTTGCATATGCCAGTGAGTAAATCTCGTCTGCCCACAGGCCGCTTCGGCTCGCGATAACGACCTGAAGGACCGCAGACAATCCAAAGACCACGAGCAGTAGAGACCAGTTCGTCTCCGCCGACAGAGCCTTCGCTCGTTCCGACACTGAGGTAGAGCTTGGCATCTTACCGAATTTCCATGCAGCCGGGTCTTAGACAATCATATCGCTAGGCATAAATCACCAGACGTTCACAAGGCACGCCAATGTCCCCCGCCTACGCGAATGAGCCGGAATGAAGATGCACCGATTTCCGGGGATCGATTGATCCACGAAATCGGCACCTGTTTCACGTGGTAGCCGGTGGCGATAAGATTTCCGCCTACTAAGCAACCAGAATACCGCCTGATTGTTGACGCTGAATAATTGGTTTTTCTTTTCAGTATTATGCAAAGAGATGATCTCACAGCCCAAGAACGCCTCAAGGTTTTGAGGGCGGGCGACAAGTCGAACCCGGTCTTCGCTTGACGATGAACGTCTTTGTGTCTTATGCGAGCGAATACTCAGGGGCCGGCAGATCGAAATTTTGCGTGACCAACGCGGCCGCTACTTGCTGAAGCGTCCAACGTCTGGCTGCGAGTCATTTGCGGCGCATTGGCTTTATGTCGGCAATGCCACTGACCGCCTAGGCAATTGCCGAAATCGCGCAGATTTACATCGCCGACGAACATCATCGTCTATATGGCCTCCTAAAGAGATTCCAAATCCTCATCTTCCAAACGCCAGCTCAGATTAATCTCAAAGCATTTCCTCAAAATATGCTTTTGCCGATTCAAGGTCGCCGGTCACGCTCTCGTAGCGAGGCCAAATTGTATTTGATAATCGCCTCGTCGGGGAATCGAGATTCGCTTTGTCCATCCTTGGCAGACGGTCGGACAGATAAATGTAACAGCGTGATTGAATCGGCAAGCGTGCAAAACACAGCGCAAACTTAACCTATCGGCGAAAGCCATTTTTCAGTTCCCACAGCCGAAGTGCCGCAAGCAACAGCTTTTGAGTTTGGCCGATGGTCGGCCGCTTCCGGGCGGTCGAAATTGGCCGGACCGTAGAATCCCCATGCGATGGATCACAAGGTACAGCGGTTTTCCCCGTTACCTTGCCCGTTCTGCCCTCGGTGGCCCCGTGATACTCGTCCGAACTCATTCGTCCTATCCTGCCTTAATAGATACGTATTTACCATACTAACTGGATCTTTAAGATAAACAATAATATTAGTAAGCTCTGCAGGCGTCATTGGGGCGGCAACGATCTCCCCTTGTTTTTCTCGCCGAAACGGTACTGGGCGCAGCCCAGCGCTACATTTTCAACTAAGATGATCTGTACCATCTGCGGCCTTTTTCCGCGCGCGCGTGTGGACAGTCTAACCAGATCGATTCGGGGGCACATCATCAAAATATCGTCGCTTCCACCGGCTCTGCGTCCGTCAAAGCCAAAGATCGATTGGAGTGCGAAATAAGAGCAAAAAAGGAGGGATCAATGCCAACCAAACGATCACGAAGGCCAGTAAACGAACTGTTATAACAGCCGCGCAAAGGGCATCGACGCTACCTCAGGTATAACAAAGCCGGTCAATTCATGAAAGAGGTTAACATGGGCCAATCACTTGCGGCAGATCGGCGCAGAAAGGCCAAGACAAAAGTGGCCAAGGGCCAGGGCGATCGTGGTGACACCAAACGCAGCGGCAACGTTGTTAGACGCCTCGTACGAAAGCTGACCGGTGGTTAGGCGCCCGAACAAAATTGCCACAGCTAGGCGGCTGTTCCCAGACTATCAGTCACTTCGCGTAGCGATTATGCCAAAATGCTGGAGCCGGATTACTACAAAGTGCGACTACTAGAAATCGGGGTTGGCAGAAGGTTTTGGCAATCCAATCCTTTTGACGAGAATGCTCACGCTTTCTACGTGCGAGTGGTGAAGCCGTTGCGACGACTCCAGCGTCGAGGCATCGTGGAAAGGCTTCAGGAAATCACTGCAACCGATGATAGAACTCCTATCGCTGTGGAGATAATCGGCCAGGTCGATCTTACCAAGCTAAGCAGACAGTGGGAACGCCCTAGTTGCTCGGCACTTCAACGATATGCACGTGATCGCGCTGCGATAAGAATGAGATTTTTGGCGACGTAAGTAAGAAGAGCGAAGACTGGAGGTAAGGGGATTCGAACCCCTGGCCTTCTCATTGCGAACGAGACGCTCTACCAACTGAGCTATACCCCCAAAAGAGGTCGTCATCTTATCAGGTTGAGGCGCGTTTTCAAACCCGACGCCTTGCCGTACGCATTTTCGCCTTGCCACACCTTTCAAACTCCGTTGGATAGATTGCATTGATACGCCGGAGCAACATTTAACTGCACAACTTCATCGACGAATGAAACACAAGAATTTCTTAATTATCGCCGCGTTTTTCGCGACTGTTGTCATTGGCTTCCCGCTTCGTACGGAGGCCGCGCCGAAGAAAGCGTTTCCTTCGCCGGACGCCGGCAATTCCGCAGATGCGGATGCATCCCCCGCGACAGCAGCAACGGCTAGCGGCAAGATGCGAGCTACTGCGTTCAAGGGCATGATCGCCGCAGTGGATGACAAGGCAAAAACGTTCACCATCGCCGGCAAAGAAAATTCGCGTGTCCTCAAGATTACCGACAAAACCATCATCACCAGGGGTGGCCAGCCCGCGACGATGAAAGACGTGGTCGCTAATCAGGAGGTGAGGGGTTCTTGTTATAAAATGCCCGACGGCTCGATGGAGGCAAAAATCGTGAAGCTTGGGCCATTGACCGATTCAGAGAAGGCGGAAAGGGAAGCGCGCCGGGCGAAACGGGAAGAAAAGAAGGCTGCAATTTCCCCGGCAGCTTCGGCTTCACCATCGGTAAGTCCGAGCACTTAATTTGGTCCGCGACAAAGTTGTATTTGCATCGCGCGAGGCACAAGGAGCGCCGGCTTCCAAGCCGCCGACTCTTATAAACGGCGATCTGGCTTCCGGCGCGTAGAGCGTACAGCTCGGAGAGAGATCGCCGCTGTGTTGGGGCGTCATTTCGCCTCCGCTGCTTTTACGGCAACGCGCAGGTCCGCGACAAAATTTTTGTACTCGCGTTCGCGGGATTCTTCATCGGGCTGACGCAAGAGCGAGGAAGGATGAACGGTGGCCACGACTTTCGGTGCAAAACGTGACGATAAAACTTTGCCACGTTCTTTCGTGACACGGAAGCTCGGTCCGAAGATTGTCTGCCCCGCGGTTGAACCGAGACAAACAACAAGCTTGGGCTCGACCAGGCGTAGCTCGGTTTCCAGCCATGGCCGGCAGGCGGCGATGTCGCGAGAGCTCGGTTTCTGATGAATCCGTCGTTTCCCGCGCGGTTCCCATTTGAAATGTTTCACCGCGTTAGTGACATAAACTTCGTCCCGATTAATTCCTGCTTCCTCCAGTGCGCGATCCAGAATTTTTCCTGCCGGACCGACGAATGGCTTCCCAGCCACATCTTCATAATCGCCCGGTTGCTCGCCGATCATCAACATCTTGGCATGCTTCGGACCTTCGCCGAAGACCGTCTGCGTTGCTCTTTTGTATAGCGGACAGGCTGTGCACTCTTTCGCAGCGGCCACAACTTTAGCAAGGCTGTTCGTTTCCGGCACGGGCGCCGGGCGCCAACTATCTTGTCCGTTCGCTCGCATCTTTAATTATGAGTCGTAACTCGACTGCTAACTGTATGTGATTAGATCGAATGCCGCGGCCAACGACCGCGGCTACAACGTGGCAAAATGATCCTGGAAACTCCGCGTTTAATTCTGCGCCCATTCGCCGCCGATGATCTCGATCGGATGGGGGAATTGATGGCGGACAAAGATTTCATGCGTTTCTCGATGGGCCCGATGAAGCGAGAACAAGTGCAGGGTTTTCTCGATAAAGTGATCGGCTGGAACCGAGATGGTTTGCCATCACAATTCGCCATGATTGTGCGGTCGAGCGGCACGCTCGCTGGCTACTGCGGTTTCTTTCATCATGAAGTCGACGGCAAAATGGAAATTGAGATCGGTTATCGGCTGCAGCGGGATTTTTGGAACCGCGGACTTGCTACCGAAGCAGCGCGCGCGGTCCGCGATCATGGCGTTCGCGATTTGAAACTAGAGTACCTGATTTCGTTGATCCATCCCGATAATCAGGCATCGCGTCGAGTGGCGGAGAAAAATGGAATGACCTTAGAAAGGGAAACCACTTTCAGAGGTTTTCCTACATTCGTCTTCGCTATTACGCGGAAGCAGTGGATGAAGCTCCGAGGTGAGGCCGAATGAGTGGGTGCGGCAGAGGGCTGCCCCACTCCAAAGCTGGCGCATGTTTTGAAGCGTCCCAATTCGCGAAGCGTCTTGGACTGCGCCAGTCCTCTGGCGCTTTCTAACAGAGCGAAGGATCAGGCCTCACCTTTTTCGGCGGTGGCGGCAACTGGCGCGTGACGCCGGATGAATTCGTCCGCCAAAGCACGGTAGGCGCGGGCGCCGGCGCCGGTTTTGTCGTATTCCAGAATGGTTTTGCCGAAGCTGGGCGCTTCGCTTAAGCGCACCGTCCGCGGAATAACGGTGTCGTAAACTCTTGCGGCAAAATGTTGGCGCACTTCCGTCACCACCTGTGCGCTCAAATTCGTGCGACTATCAAACATCGTCATGAGGATGCCGCCGATTTCAACATTCGGATTTGCTCCCGAATCACGCACTTGCTCGACCACGCGCACAATTTTGACCAGACCTTCCAGCGCGAAGTATTCGCATTGAATCGGGGTCAGAATTTCATCGGCCGCTGCGAGCGCGTTGCTCATGAGAATTCCAAGTGAAGGCGGACAATCGAGCAGCACAAAATCGAAGGCGCTGTCGGCCCGCAACGGTTGCAATGTTCGCGCCAGCCGGAGCAAATGATCCGGCATCCGTGCAATTTCCACTTCCGCGCCGGCAAGATCGAGATCGGCTGGAACGAGAAAGAGGTGATCCAATCGCGTCGGCAAAATTTTGTTAGCAAGGGTCGTCTCGCCCAGCAAAGGATCGTATAGGCTTTCTCCTTCGAAGTCCTGCATTCCGAGCGAGCTGGTGGCATTGCCCTGTGGGTCGAGATCAATGAGCAGAATGCGTTGCGCACGTTCCGCCAGCGCAGCCCCGAGATTCACCGCGGTGGTAGTTTTGCCGACGCCGCCTTTTTGATTCGCGATGGCGATGATTTTCATTTGCGACGTGGCACAGACATCTTGTCTGTGGGGGCCGCACGCGTCTCGCCTGCGGATCTTCTTGACCGATCATTAAAGAAGACTGTCCGGCAGGATGCCGGACAAAGCGGGCAAGACGCCCGCGCTCCCCTTTTTCTATCTGATAGCGAGAATTTCACGGAGTTATCGCGGCACCATCAGCGTGCGCAGCTCGAAAGTGCGACGGCCATCGGCTTCGTGCCACCAAAGTTCTTCAGGCGCGGGCAACATTTCTGTTATTTCCAACTCACCGGCTTTACTCAGCCAGCGATGAAAAATTTCGAGGAAAAGATAACTCTCGAGATCGATGAAAACTGGTTTGGTATCTTTGTCGCGACCTTCGGCGCCACTCCGTCGCAACGCCTGTTCAGTCGGGCGAATGTAAACGAAGCGGGGCCAATCTTTGGCGGCTCGCAATCTTTCAATGGCGAGAACCAGTTCACGCGAAAGGCCAGCGAAATTTCCATCGCCCATTTCCTCGCTGGAGACCGACCAGCTGCGGCGCTGGACAATAACGCGCCCGCAACGGAGGCGCGGTGTATGCGGCGCCGACCCAAATTGGAAGGGATGAAACCCAAGTGGAATGATCCAATTGCGGGCAAAGGACCCGAGATATTGGCCATTGGCGCGAAGCGCGACGTCGCCATCTTGCTCGATAAAAACTTCAGCGTGCGCTGGTGAAACGGAGTGCCATCGCGGATTACCGCGCTGCGGCGCAGCGAAGACCGCCTGCTGGGGTAGGGCATCGAAAATCCGCACCGTAGTATGGGCGGTAAAATCGGCCGCGAAAAAACCGAAATGAAAAAATGGTTTGCCGCTCGTGCTTAGTTGAAGCGCACGGGAAAGGGCGGTGTGATCGGGGCAACTCCAGTACATACAATGATGCAAGGTAGCGGCAGCCGGATGCAGCTCGCTTAGGATCCAGCGATATTCGCCGCGCAAAATCGCGTCCTGCGATTTGGCCGCAAGTTGTAAATCGCCGGAAGGAAAAGTGAATTCGTCAAATTTCTGGTAGGAAAAATTTTCGCGCACGAAGTGGCAATCGGCGGCGGTGAGTTCATACTCGGCGAGGTGGCCGTGCGGGTTCAGTCGTTCGCGAAAGGCGACTTTAATTTCCTGAAACGCCATCACGGCCAGGCCAACGAGACCTGGACCGGTCAATGGAAGCTTCGCTGTTTCGCAGGCGCGCAAAAACGCGGGCAGCGGCAGCGTATTTTTTCCAACCTTTTCCAATACCATGCGCAAACCGGCGGCAACGCGCGACGCGACAAAAGCATAATTATCGCGCCAAAAATCGATCCAGGGTTCCGTGTCGGTTACGACTTCGTCGAGAAGAGTTTCGCTGATTTCGAATCTGCAATCGCGGAAACATTCTTCCGCGATTGGATTGACTGCGGCATAAAGCGAGCGCTGACCTGGTTTGCGTTCCGCGCCGACCTGAGAAAGCTGCTGGCGCGCTGCGGAAAAAATTTGTTGGCGCTGAGTCGGCTCGGTTGTTCCTGAAAAATCCGCGGCGGACTTAACCAGTGAATCAGCAAGCGGCAGCCAACGCTGACGCGCCGCTCCCTCGCGCCAGGCCGCGATATCGTCGTGCAAAATCTGGAAGGCGAAGGGTTCGAGCGCCGGAACTTCCAGCGCAGCGATCAGGATCTTTTTATCGATCAAACCGCGAATGACATCGAGCTCTCCGCTGATGGGCGCTGCAGCAGACTGGTTTCCATTGGTGGACTGGATCAGCGCGTGTATGGGCGTTGCGCCATTGCACCGTGCGATAATTTCTATTTCCGAGGGCGCAAGATCGATCACGTCGCCGCTATCCACAAAGACGAAACGATTCCCGATGAGAAGGCCAATTGGATTGAGGCGCGGCCGGTGCTCCGAAAAAGTTTGCGGATCGGAATTGATCGCTGCGGCGATAGCATGCGCCGTCCAGCGTTCCAGAAAAACTTCGCGGCGCGCCATGCCCGGACGCGGTTCAAAATTTAGCGCCGAACCACTTTGACTGGCCGAACCCCAGGCGGAAGGACCGAATTCGCTAAAGGTATCGTTCTTGGCCGCGATACGCTGGAGGTAGAGCAGAAGGTGACGTTCACGTTCGCGGGTGCGGCTGTTGCGAGGGGGAAGCTCGCCGGCGGAGTGATCGATGAGGTGATGAACCTGACCCGAGCCGAAGACGAGATAGCGTGGAAGAATCCGCTGACTTGTTTGCAACAAGGCGCGACGTGCTCGGCTCAATTCCTCTTGAAGCTGATGTTCCAACAGCGAGCGTGCCCGTTCGGCGGCGGTCGCAACCCGCGTGTATTCTTGAAGCGGTTGCGGAATTTTCTGCTCGGGAATTTTATCGCGACGAATGGCAGTGCGCCAGGCCGCGAACTCTTCAGAGCTAAGACCGCTATCGCGACGAGTGACAAATTCCAGAGCAGCGCTTTTGAGGTGGTGGAGTTCTTTTTCCTCCGCAATTAGATCGCGCGCGACGGCGCACGCGTTTGGCGTCGCAAGCTCCTCAAGAACATCAAAGGGAACTCCGGCCAGTCGAATTAAAAACGGCGAAGCGATCCGGTAGGCAGAGGACACGCTCGCAGCAAAACGAAACTGTCGCGGCCTGACAAGCGGTTTGTATTTTGTTACGTGACAACTTGGGCGGTTTTGCGGTGCGACGAATTGGTAGCACCGCAAGTAAGTTCGATATCCCGCGGCGCGGCCGGAGGCGACGCAGCCTTCCGACAACCAGAGGACCCTCACCCGGCGCTTCGCTTACGGTCTCCTGCCCTGATTCCCAAGACACCCGCGACCTGTGTACGGTCTCCCACTCTGATTTCCAAAGGCACCCACGACCTGTGTCCTCCCCTGCGTCAGGGAGAGAATTGAGGTAAGGGCGTCGGGTTCATTAGTACGAAGCATCGAACATTCCGCATCCAAACCTTTAAGGATTGCGCTAAGCAGGTTCGCGTCTTTGAATCCTGATTTCCGATCCAAATCAGATTGGAGCAGGCGCGGGCCCCCGCCGAGAACCCACTATAGCTTACTTATCGTGCAGCGGCAGCCGCAGCGTGAAGGTCGTTCCAACTCCCAGGGTGCTGGCCACGTCGATCGATCCTTTGTGGTCGTCGATTACTTTTTTCGTGATGTAGAGCCCAAGACCGGTGCCATTTTTCCCCTGCTTGGTAGTGAAATAGGGCTCGAAGATTTTTCCAATTTCGTCCTCCGCAATTCCGTACCCGGTGTCTCGCACCTGGATGTCGGCGTAAAGATCCTTCTCCCGGCAATTCACCACAACCTTGCCATGTTTCTCGGTTGCGGCCTGGATGGCATTTACAATGACGTTCTGCAATGCGCGCGTCAGCTGCGTCGGATCGCCCAGAACTGTCAATTCTTCTTCGGCAATATGGCAGTCCAGTTGGACACCGTTTTGCGATGCCATGCCGGTGACGCTCTGGCCGACATCCTGGACGATGCTGGACATCGAGATTGGTTTCGGTTTGATGGCACCCACCCTGCCGTAGCTTTGCCACATCGTCAGAAGCTCACGGCAAAGCCGCACGTTTTGTTCGATAATGTGCAATTCTCTGGATGAGCTCGCGTTGCGTTCGCCGTTATTCCCATCACCAGATTGCTCCAATTTCTTGGCCAAAATTTGAACGTAACCCCAGACGATCGTGAGTGGATTACTCAGATCGTGCACAAATTCAGCCGACGCCTGCCCGAGAGAAGCGAGGCGTTCTTTTTGGGCGAGCTCGTTGCGAAGGCGCTCGTTTAGTTCTTGCAGTTCGTGCGCGGTCGTCTCGCTTTGCCGCTGCACACGGGTTCGCTCGACGTTGCGGCCGATCACTTCGCGCATCTGCACAGCGTCAAAAGGTTTGTTGATATAATCGTTAGCGCCGAGCCGGAGCGCTTCCTGGGCGGTCTCGAGCGCGCCGAAACCGGTGAACATGATCACGGAAAGATGCGGATCGATTTCGCGGATCCTGCGCAAGCCATCAATACCGTTCATTCCGGGCATGCGAATATCCATTACGATGGTATCAGGGCGCTTTTCCTGTAAGAGTTGCAGGCCCGTCTCGACGTTTTCCGCCGTATGGACCTGATAGCTAGGCTTGAGCAGCATGCGCAGGCTTTCGCGTGGTCCGATTTCATCATCGATGATGAGAACCTTGGCAGGATCGGGAGCAGCGGAGATGTGCACTGTGGGCGGATTTAGAGCTAGGGGCGTGCCGTATTCAATGTGAATTATCGCGGGCTGAAACAATTGCGGGCTTGGCGGAGGGTTAAACAAAAACAGACGGCGCGCAAGATCGATCTTGTGAATAACTGAAAAATTGTGAATAAGTGCAGCGGGGCACAGGGGATGGAAAATATAATGACTGCATTTAGTGGGGACATTAGAATTTGGCTCTTTAATGCATGCCAGAGCTTCGTTTGCTTTCAGCGCTAAACTTTTTCGCGACTCGTCTAAACCAACCTTTGGACGGATCAGGTTCTTCGTCGGCTGGTGCGCGCTATGATTAAGCAAAACCGCGTCGTCATCACCGGGATGGGGGTTCTCGCCCCGAATGGGGTCGGATTGGAAGCATTCTGGGATTCGCTTCTCCAAGGCCGTAGCGGCATTGGCCGAATCACACTTTTCGACGCCAGCAATTTGAAAAGCCAAATCGCCGGGGAAGTGAAGAATTTTGATCCATTTGAATATATCGAGCCAGAACTTAAGCCGAAGCGAATGGCACGTCATACCCAGTTCGCCTATGCCGCGACAATGATGGCACTGAAAGACGCGGGCTTGGAGATTAACGATGCAGATTTACCGAGCCCCACTCCGGTTGTCGTTGGAGTGAGCACCAGTGCGATGGACATTATCGAACGATCAATTAGCGATTTCGACCGGCACGGTTTTCGCGGCATGTCGCCGACGGCGATTTCTGCATTGAAGCCGCAGGCCGCTGCTAATGCCATTGCAGATCGAATTGGCGTGCGTGCGCATGCGGCGACAGTGTCAACGGCCTGTCCATCTGGCTTGGATGCCGTTGCCAGCGCAGCCATGACAATTCGCACGGGAGAAGCCGAACTCGCCATCGCCGGCGGGGCTGATGCGCCCTTAACTCCTCACACCGTAGCGGCTTTTATAGCTAGCGGTCTAACGGTCCCGCACAATGGAAATCCGGAAAGTGCAAGTAAACCGTTCGATTTAAACCGGGAATCCGGCGTCCTGGCAGAAGGTGCTGGAATGTTCGTGCTTGAAAATCTCGAACGGGCGGAAGCGCGAGGAGCACGTATTTACCTCGAACTAACTGGTTATGCCGCCCAACGCGATCTTGAGCCGGCTCAGTATGGATCTGGACTGCGCAGCTCAATGGAGCTGGCATTGGCAAACGCAGGCTGCGAAAAGAGCCAAATCGATTATATATCGGCCTACGGACCCGGAGATCGGATATTAGACGCAGCCGAGATTCGATTTATCAAAGAGGTGTTTGGCCGCTACGCCTATTCCATTCCGATTAGCTCCATCAAAGGCGTCACTGGGAATCCGCTGGCCGCGGCAGGGCCACTCCAAATCGCAGCGTGTGCCCTAACGATCCGTGATCAACTAATCCCTCCCACGGCAAATTATCAGAC
>Ga0209577_10005144_pt1 | contig 12224 bp, 11 predicted proteins | sample GraSoiAngelo_109_FD_185874 | JGI IMG/M metagenome (GOLD analysis project Ga0209577, IMG submission 185874) | Grasslands soil microbial communities from the Angelo Coastal Reserve, California, USA - 14_0903_12_20cm (SPAdes) (version 2) | ecosystem: Environmental > Terrestrial > Soil > Grasslands... | reverse complement strand
CGCCGCGGCTGACGCCGCGCTGCGGGAGCTCGACTTCAGCGCCACCCTGCCCGAGGTCCGCGACCAGTGGCTGGGCGACATCGAGCGAATGCGATCGGGCGCCTACTTCGATGGGATCGAGGGCTTCCAGGCCTACCTGGATCCGACGCAGCCGACCGTGCTCAGCCATCTGCCGGCCGACGCGTTGATCCTGTCGGTCGACGGGCGACGCTCGCTGCAACAGGCCCAGCAGCGCGAGGAGGAACTACGCGACCTGGTGGCGGTCGAGGTGGAACGCGGTGAGTTGCCGCTCGGGTTGCGGGCTGGACTGGTATCGATATCGACCTTGCGCCAGGCGGCAGAGGCCTGGCGCACCGTCGACGTCGCCCGAGGCGGTGGGGACCAGGGCGCGATCGACCTGGGCTTCGAGGCGGTCGACGCCTACGCCGGCCGGATCGACGCCTTTTCCGATCGGGTTCGGACCGACGCCCGGGAGAAGGCGCGGGTGCTGATCGTGACGCAGCAGGAGCCGCGGCTGCGCGAGCTGCTCGAGGACCGGGACGTCTATCCGGCCGGCGGCGTGTTCGTCTGGTCGCAGACGCCGCTGGTTCCGGGGCTCGTCGTGCTCGGCAACCAACCGGTGGCGCAGGGATTCCGGCTGCCGTCGCAGCGACTCGAGGTGTATGGCGACACCGACCTCTTTGGCGGGCTGCGCCAGCGGGTGCGTCGCGGCGTGGTGCGGGCGCGGACCGCGAGCTTTCAACTGGAGTTCGAGCCCGGTGACCTGATCGTGCATGTCGACCATGGCATCGGCCGGTTCGTGGGCATGCGCCTGATGGGGGAGAACGGCCAGGAGCGCGAGTACATGCAGCTCGAGTACGCGGAGGGCGACAAGCTCTATGTGCCGGTCGAACACCTTGAGCGGGTGCAGAAGTACGTGGGTGGCGGTGACGCCGCGCCCAGGCTGCAGCGACTGGGGTCGGGCGAATGGGATCGAGCCAAGCGCAAAGTCCGCGAGTCGGTCGAGGAGGTGGCGCGCGATCTGCTGGATCTCTATTCGAAACGCCAGCTCGTCGAAGGCCACGCCTTCTCCGAGGACGGCCCCTGGCAGCACGAGCTCGAGCAATCGTTCCCGTACGACGAGACGCCCGACCAGATCCGCGTGATGGAAGAGATCAAAACCGACATGGAAGACTCGCGCCCGATGGACCGGCTGGTCTGCGGTGACGTGGGCTTTGGCAAGACGGAGCTGGCGGTGCGGGGCGCCTTCAAGGCGGTGATGGACGGCAAGCAGGTCGCGATCCTGGTGCCGACCACCGTCCTCGCGCAACAGCACTTCCTCACCTTCCAGGATCGCTTCCAGCCGTACCCGGTGAAGGTGGAGATGCTATCGCGATTCCGCTCGGACGCCGAGGCGACCGACATCCTGCGCCGGCTCCAGCTGGGCGAGATCGACGTTGTGATCGGGACGCATCGCCTGCTGCAGAAAGACGTCCGCTTCAAAGACCTCGGGCTGGTGATCCTCGATGAGGAGCAGCGTTTCGGGGTGATGCAGAAGGAAAAATTGAAGCAACTGCGCGCGTCCGTCGACGTGTTGTCACTGTCGGCTACGCCAATCCCGCGCACGCTGCACATGTCATTGGCCGGGATCCGCGATCTCTCGGTGATCCAGACGCCGCCCGAGGAGCGGCTCCCGATCAAGACCTTCGTCACCGCCGACGATGACGACCTGATTCGGGAGGTCATCCAGCGCGAGCTGCAGCGGGGTGGGCAGGTCTTTTACGTGTACAACCGGGTGCAGACGATCAAGAAGGCCGAAGAGCGAGTGAAGAAGCTGGTGCCCCAGGCGCGCGTCCTGGTGGGGCACGGGCAAATGCCGGAGACGACGCTGGCCGAGGTGATGACGAAGTTCGTCAAGGGCGAGGCGGACGTCCTGGTGTGCTCCACGATCATCGAATCGGGATTGGACATCCCGAATGCCAACACCATCGTGGTGGTCGACTCGCATCGCATGGGCCTGGCCCAGCTGTATCAGTTGCGTGGGCGAGTCGGGCGCGCCGGGCAGCGCGCCTACTCCTACTTCCTCTACAACCCCCTGAAGTCGCACTCGGAGAACGCCGACAAGCGGCTGGATGTCATCTCCGAGCTGCACGACCTGGGGTCGGGATTCAAGCTGGCGCTGAAGGACCTCGAGATCCGCGGGGCTGGCAATCTGCTCGGCACTGAGCAGCACGGGGCAATCGCGGCCGTCGGCCTGGAACTGTACAACACCATGCTCCGCGAGGCGGTGGAATCGCAGAAAACTGGAACGCCGGTCGAGATGCCGGTGGGCCTGACCCTCGATCTGCCGATCGAGCACTTCCTGCCGCGCGAGTATGTGCCCGACGAAAAGCTGCGGCTGCAGGTCTATCACGACCTGGCTGCCGTCGAGGACGAGCAGAGCCTGGAGGCGGCCGAACGCAACCTGGCGGATCGGTTCGGCAAGCCGCCCGCGCCGGTGCGCAACCTTCTTTATGCGTTGCGGGTGAAGTTGCTGGCGCGCGCGGCCGGCCTGGCGGCGATCGAGACCGATGGCGACTGGCTGGTGATGCGCCTGCCGACCGGGTGGAATGGCGACGAGCGGCGGCTCGAGGCGCAGTTCCGCTCGATTCTCTACGTGCGCTTTGGCAAGGTGCGGATCTCGCTCACCCAGGCCGGCGCGCAATGGAAAGAACGGCTGGTCGACGTGCTGGGCGAGATCGAGCGCCTCGGCCGGATCGCGGTCGCCGTCTGACGTGTGGTGCAGGTCAGGTACTTTCCGAACGATGCCAAGTAGCATGAGCCGCGTGGAACCGCGGCGCGTCTATACGACCGGGCGCAAATGGGAACGGATGGTTGGCTATGCGCGCGCGGTGCGAGTGGGCCCGACCATCGAGATCTCGGGCTGTGCGCCGACCGCCGATGACGGATCGACGGTTGGGGAGGGCAACATCTACGAGCAGACGCGGCAGTGCTTGCGCCTGATCGGGGAGGCGCTCGCCGGCGTCGGGGCCGGCTTCGACGACGTCACCAGGACCCGGATCTTCACCACCGCCCCGCGACGGTGGCGCGAGATCGGTCGAGCCCATGGCGAAGTCTTCGGCGCGATCAAGCCGGTGACCTCGCTGGTCGGGGTGCGTGGCCTGCTCGACCCTAAATGGCTGGTGGAGATCGAGGCCAGCGCCTATCGTGTCGAATAGACGGGCGCGCTGCACCGCGCTGGCGGTGGCCGGAAATGGCTGACGACATCGAGCGGCTCGCAGTGCTGGTCGATGTGGTGCGACGGCTGCGCTCACCCTCGGGCTGTCCCTGGGATCGCGAGCAAACCCACGCGTCGCTTCGGGCCACCATGCTCGAGGAGGCTTACGAAGTCCTCGAAGCTATCGACGAACGCTCGCTGGTGAACCTTCGCGAGGAGCTGGGTGACGTCCTGCTGCAGGTGCTGATGCAAGCCGAGATCGCCGTCGACGCCCAGGAGTTCTCCCTGGGTGACGTGGCCGACACCGTGCGCGAGAAACTGGTCCGCCGGCATCCGCATGTGTTCGGGTCGACCACCGTCAGTGGCTCCGAGGAAGTCCTCCGCAACTGGGAGGCGATGAAAGCAAAGGAATACGGCCGGGAGTCGGCACTGGACGGCGTGCAGCGGTCGCTCCCGGCGTTGCAGTGGGCCTGGTCGCTCCAACGGCGGGCGGCCAACGTCGGGTTCGACTGGCCGGATGTGGAAGGCGCCCTCGACAAGGTCCGGGAGGAGCTGGAGGAATTGCGCCAGGCCCCAACGGTCGAGGCGCGGGAGGCGGAATTTGGCGACTTGCTATTCACCCTCGTCAACGTGGCTCGCAAGCTCGGGATGAACCCCGAGGACGCCCTTCGGGGGACGACCGGGCGGTTCGAGGCGCGTTTTCGCATCATGGAGCAGCAGGCCAAGGTCGAGGGCAAGACCCTCAAGGACCTCCCGATCGACGAGCTGGACCGGTACTGGGAGGCCGCCAAACGCAAGGGATGACACACTGGCGCCTTGCCAACCCGCCAGCCCCTGCCTATAATCTGTCCGTTTTCGGGCCGGCTTGACCATCCAACGATCCCAGATCACGTCTTGAGCACCTCCGAACCCAAAGCCTCCCGCGCGAAGGTCCACCTGGCCGCGCCCGATCGGCTGATCTGGCTCGTCGTCGGGGCGATCGTTCTCTGGGGCGTGTGGGCATTCGGATCCGAGCTGATGTTGAACCTGCGGCTGAACCACGAGGTGCAGAGCCTGCGCGACGGCAACGCGCAACTCGCCGCCTCGAACGGTCAGACGCGCAAGGAAGTCTCGGTGGCAGCCTCGCCCGCTGCCATGGAAGAGGCGGCCCGCAGGGCGGGCTTCGCCCGGCCCGGCGAACAGGTTTATGTCATCGTTAAGCCAACTGGCTCGGCAGGAGCGGCGGCCGTTGGGGAATCGGCCGTCCCAAGCCTGGCGGGCGCGGCGACGCGGCAGGCGGCGGCGAAGCATGGCGGCGGCGTAATCGACGCAATTGAAAAATGGTGGAGGAACTTATGGCATTAGGAGGGACCGCGGGTTAGGTGGCAGTGACGCCTGGAACGGTGGTGGAAGGCACGGTCGTCGGGATTACAAATTTCGGGGCTTTCGTACAGATCGAAGGAGCGGGGACGGGGCTGGTTCATATATCCGAGATCGCGAACGAGTACGTGCGCGATGTCAACAACCACGTCAAGATGAACGACAAGGTCAAGGTCAAAGTCCTCAATGTGGACTCGACCAACGGCAAGATGGACCTCTCGCTCAAGCAAGCCGCGGTACCGGACGGCCCCGCCGGGATGTCGGCGCCGGTGCTGCCGCGCTCGTATCGACGAGGCGGGCGAGGCAAGCGCGAGCTTCCCGAGGGAGCGGACCCGGTGTTCGAGGAGAAGCTGTCCAAGTTCTTGAAGACGAGCGAGGAGCGACTGCTCGACATCAAGCGGAACATCGAAGCCAAGCGAGGTGGCCGCTTCAAGTAGGCTTGACGGACCCGATCCGGCGCGCCTACAATTACCGTCTCGCCTCGCAAGAGGCTGCGCGCGGCGTGGAGCAGTGGAAGCTCGTCGGGCTCATAACCCGAAGGTCGCGAGTTCGAATCTCGCCGCCGCAACCACGCGACTAACAGAGGAGCCCCGGGGGCTCCTCTTTCTTTATGCTTTATGCCTGACCCGCCGAATTAGGCTGCGGCGGTCCGGGCGGTCATGATGGCCCACTCGGACCGCTGGGTCAGCGTTGCGGAACGATCCTGGGCCAGCAGCTCCTCCAATCGCTGCAGGCCCAGCCGATACTCGAGCGGTGGCAGCATCGCCAGCGTCGAGATATACCGCCCGCGCACGCGATCGACCACCTCCGCGATAGGCATCCGTCGGACCTCGTCGCGTACCTCGGTCTCGACCGAGGCAAAACCGGCTCGCCGCAATTCCGCGGTCAGCGTCTCCGCCGACGGAAACCGCGGGCGATCGATCACCGCGATGCTCGGAAAGTAGGGATTCAAGTAAAACTCCGCGACGTGCCGCGGGGTAAAGGTCCATACACTCAATCGGCCGCCTGCGCGCAACACCCGACGCGCCTCCGCGAACGCCCGGACGCGCTGACGAAGAAGATGGACCACCATCACCATCAGCACCAGCGCCGCGGCCTGGTCAGGAATCGGGAGCCGGTAGGCACTGCCACGCACCCATTCCACCCGAGCTGACGCGTCCTTTGCCCGCGCCACCTCGAGCATGCGCGCCTCGGCATCGACGCCGACGACGCGCGCCGGTGTCAGCGCCGCCAGGGGGAGCGTTAATCGCCCCGTGCCGCAACCGACCTCGACAACCAGATCCTGGGCGACCAGCGCGGCGTCGGCCAAGGTCCGCTCCAGCCGCGCTCGGTCTGTTGATGACAGCGGCCGGAGCGCGTCATATTGCGGTGCAATCCGAGCGAATGACGGCGACATCCTTGCTAAACTAACCGATGCTCTGGGCGGAGTAGCTCAGTGGTAGAGCAACCGGCCCATACCCGGTATGTCGCAAGTTCGATCCTTGCCTCCGCCATTGCCTCCGAACCCGTGATGCTTCCCAATCGCGTCGCCCTGGCGATCAGTCTGCATCGCATCTTCGAGCCCGGCGAACGCGTGGTCGTCGCGGTTTCCGGCGGACCGGACTCGCTGGCGCTGCTGTCGCTCCTGCGCGAGATCGTGCCCGCGCTCCCGCTGCACCTGGCGGTCGCGCACTTCGATCACGGCTGGCGTCCGGATAGCGCGGCCGACCGCGACTTCGTCGCCGAGCTATCCGCGAGATGGGGCTATGACTTCCATACGGCGCGGGCCGCCGCTGACGCTCCTCGTACCGAGCAAGCAGCCAGAACGGCGCGCTATGAATTCCTCCGTCAAATCGCCGCCACCACCACCAGCACCGCCATCGCGCTCGGTCACACCCAGGATGACCAGGTGGAGACGCTGCTCCTCCACCTCCTGCGCGGCAGCGGCTCGCGCGGGCTGGGTGCGATGCGCCGTCGCGACGGTGACCTCGCCCGTCCGCTGCTCGACATCAGCCGGCAGGAGATCGAGACTTACCTCGCTCGCCTCCACCTGACGCCACGGCGCGACCCAACCAATGACGACGTGCGATTCACGCGCAACCGACTCCGCAAACAACTCCTCCCGGCGATTGATGCCTTCGATCCGGCGGCGCGCGAGCTGCTGGCGCGGACCGCCGACATCCTCGGCGAGGAGGATCGTTTCCTCGACCAGCACGTCGCCGCCCTGCCGGACGGCATCGCGCACAACCGTCTAGCTTTCGCCAAACTCCCTCCGGCGATCCAGCGCCGGGTGGTCCGCCACCTGGTCCCGGACGCGGGCTTCCTCGAGGTGGAGGCGATCCGCCGGACCGACCCGCCATCCCCAACCAACGCCAACCAGCCGCCGACGGCAACGTCGACATCATCGACGCCGACCGTTGCCGTCACAACCTGCAGCTGCGACCCCTCCACCTTCGAGGCGCGCGGCCAGGTCGGCCACCTCGACGCTGATCTTGTTCGCCCGCCGCTCACCGTCGCCACTCGTAAGCCAGGCGACCGGATGCGCCCCCTCGGCCTCAGCCAGCCGAAGCGGTTGCAGGACATCCTGGTCGACGCCCACATTCCGCGACATGTCCGCGACAACTTGCCGGTGGTTTCCGACGGCGAGGAGATCGTCTGGATCCCGGGTGTAACGGTGGCGGAAAGCAAGCGCGTCACGGCTGCCACGCACCGACAGCTGCATCTCGAAATAGAGCGCCGCTGAACTCGTTCTACTTCGTGTTGGGTAACAGGTTTCTTAAAAACCCGGTGTTAAGATAGCGTGGCCATGAGAGGCCGAAACCGCAACATCTTTTATTTCATCCTGCTCGCTGGTTTCCTGGCAATCATCTGGGCCGGTTACAAGAGCTTCAACAACATCGCGGCCCCAACCGACAAATCGACCTACGACCTGATTCAGGCCGCGGATGCCGGCAAGATCCAGGACGCCACGATCAAGGGCAGCGGCACCGAGGTCGATTGGAGCGACACCAGCGGCAATCATTACAAGACGACCTTCCGCGACACCTACCAGATCGAGACCAAGCTGCTCGAGGATAAGGTCCACTTCAACACCGAGCAACCGAGCTCATCGAATCTGCTGCTGTCGGTCATCTTGCCGAACGTCATCCTGTTCCTGGTGATCGGCGGCTTCATGTGGTACATGCTGCGCCAGAGCCAGAGTGGCAATAACCAGGCGATCTCCTTCGGTCGCAGTCGCGCTCGACTGCTGAGCGGCGACAAGCCGGCCGTCACCTTCAACGACGTCGCCGGCGTGGAGGAGGCCAAGCAGGAGCTCACCGAAATCGTCGAGTTCCTCAAGTTCCCGGAAAAGTTCACGGCCCTGGGCGCCCGAATCCCGAAAGGGGTGCTCATGGTCGGCCCGCCGGGTACGGGCAAGACCCTGCTCTCCAAGGCGGTCGCCGGCGAGGCCGGCGTGCCCTTCTTCAGCATCTCCGGCTCCGAGTTCGTCGAGATGTTCGTCGGTGTGGGCGCCTCCCGTGTCCGTGACCTCTTCGACCAGGCCAAGAAGAACTCCCCCTGCATCGTCTTCGTCGACGAGATCGACGCCGTCGGCCGCCAGCGAGGCGCCGGGCTGGGCGGGGGCCACGACGAGCGCGAGCAGACCCTCAACCAGCTGCTGGTCGAGATGGACGGCTTCGAGACCAACACCCATGTGATCGTGATCGCCGCCACCAACCGGCCGGACGTGCTCGATCCGGCGCTCCTCCGTCCCGGCCGCTTCGACCGGCACGTCACGCTGGACCGTCCCGACATTCGCGGCCGCCGCGCGATCCTCGAGGTGCACGCGCGCAACAAGCCGTTCGACGGCCAGGTCGATCTCGAGGTCCTCGCCCGCCAGACCCCGGGGTTCAGCGGTGCCGACCTGAGCAACCTTATTAATGAGGCTGCGATTCTCGCCGCGCGCAACAACAAGAAGGCCATCGGCCAGCTCGAGCTTGAGGAAGCGATCGCCCGTGTCATCGCCGGCCCGGAACGCAAGTCGCGGATGATCACCGAGCAGGAAAAGAACGTGATCGCCTACCACGAGATCGGCCACGCGCTGGTGGCGAAGTCGTTGCCCAACGCCGACCCGGTGCACAAGGTCTCGATCATCTCGCGCGGCATGGCCCTCGGCTGGACGATGCAGCTGCCGACGGAAGACCGCTACCTTGTGTCGCGCAGCGAGCTCAACGACGATATGGCCGTCATCCTGGGCGGACGGGTCGCGGAAGAGCTGATCTTCGGCGACATCACCTCGGGAGCTTCGGACGATATTGGCAAGGCCACCAAGCTGGCGCGCCGGATGGTCACCGAGTGGGGCATGTCCGAGAAGCTCGGCCCACTTACTTTCGGCCACAAGGAAGAGCTCGTCTTCCTCGGCCGCGATCTCGGCGAGCAACGCAACTACAGCGAAGAGGTTGCCGGCGAGATCGACCAGGAAGTCCATCGCCTGGTCGACACCGGCTACCAGCGTGCCAAGAAGATCCTGACCGAGCGTCGGGAGAAACTGGTGCAACTCGCCGAGTACCTCAAGCAGGAAGAGACGATCGAGGGCTGGCAGATGGATGCCGTCATCAACTCGCCGGACGGCAAACTCCCACCCGTGCCCGAGCGCCCCAAGGCCGAAACGCCGCGTGCACCGCAGGCCCAACCCAAGAGCGATGACCGTGGCCCCGAGATTCCGCCGGGCCGGCTGGAGCCGACGCCCGCGTAAACGGAGGAGTGGGGGTGGCGTTCGTCGGTCACTGGTACTTCCTCATCCTCACTCTTCTCGTCTATGGTGGCCTGATTGTGTTGGCGGTGTGGCTCGTGCTCTGGGCGATTCGCATCTCCCCACGAAGAATTCGGCCCGATAATGCGCTCGGCATCCTGAACGAGCGGTTCGCCCGCGGCGAGCTTGACCAGCAGGAGTACGAGCAACGCAAGGCTGCCCTGCTCCGCCACTAACTGGCGCCCGCCCGCCGCCGAGCTGATTCGCACGGCCGGCCTCGAGATCGCGTTATAAGATAGAGACGCCGCTTGGATCCTTTAGCGACCGAGACGGAATCATGCAAAAACCGACCATAGCGATCATCGGACCCGGCCGGGCCGGATCGGCCCTGGGGCGCGCCCTTCATGCGGCCGGCTACACCATCGCCGCGATCGGCGGCCGCAACCCCGACAACGTCCGCAATCTCGCCGAGGAGCTCGACGCCCGAGCCTGCCAGAGCCCGGCCACGACGATCGATGTCGCCGACCTGACCATCCTGGCCGTTCCGGACGACGTCATCCTTCCGCTGGCCACCGACATGGTCGAGTCACTCTGCTCGGCCGCGGGAAAGTCGGCCGTCCACCTGAGCGGCGCCCAGGACCGCTCCGCCCTGCGTCCGCTCGCGCAGCAGGGCAGCCTTCGGACCGGCGTCTTCCATCCCTTGCAGACGTTCCGGCGTGGCCCGGAGGCGGTGGCCAACGTTGCCGGCACCTACTTCGGCATCGACGCCGATCCCAAATTTCGCGATCAGCTGATGCAGCTGGCGCGCGACCTTCACGGCTACCCGTTCGACCTCAGCGGCGTCGACCGCGCCCTCTACCACGCGGCGGCGGTGTTCGCGGCGAATTACCCGATCACCCTGCTCGCGGAAGCCATCACGCTCGCTGCCCAGGCCGGAGTCGACCCGGAAACGGCCCGCCTGGGGATGACGACGCTGCTCGGCGGCGCGGTCAACAATCTTCGCGGTCTCGAGCCGGCAGACGCCATCACCGGTCCCGCGTCACGCGGCGATCAGGGCACGATCCAGCGCCACCTTGACGCGCTCAAGAAAGACCCGGAGCTTCAACGCCTGTATCAACTCCTCGCCGATCGCACCCGGGAGCTCACACCGAAGAAAAAGGAGGACGCGGCATGACCATCAACGTCCGCGACTTACGCAAATGGAAGACCGAAGGCAAGAATTTCACCATGCTGACGGCCTACGACTACACCACCGCCCGCTGGCTGGACCGCGCCGGTATTCCCCTGCTCCTCGTCGGTGACAGCCTGGGCATGACCATGCTTGGCTACTCCGACACACTGAGCGTGACGATGGACGACATGGTCCGCCACGCCGGCGCCGTCGTTCGCGGCGCTCCCAATGCGCTGGTCATCGGTGATATGCCGTTCATGGCTTACCACGCATCGGCGGAGGACGCAATTCACAACGCCGGCCGATTCCTGCAGGAGGCCCGCGTCCAGGCCGTCAAGATGGAGGGCGGCGGCCGCGTCATCGAGTACACGAAGCAACTGACCTCGATGGGTATCCCGGTGATGGGCCACCTGGGGCTGACACCGACCTTTGTCAACCAGTTCGGCGGTTATCGCGTCCAGGGACGTAGCGACGAGGCCGCCGAGCAGATCCTCGAAGACGCAAAAGCGCTCGAGCAATCCGGCGCCTTTGCCGTCGTGCTCGAAGGCATCCCCAGCCCCCTCGGCCAGCGCGTCACGGAAGCGCTGACCGTTCCCACCATCGGCATCGGTGCCGGGCCGCACTGCGACGCCCAGGTGCTGGTCATCCAGGACGTCCTCGGGCTCAACCCCGATCACGTCGCGAAGTTCGTTCGCCAGTACGCCAATTTGGGAGAGGCTATCGAAGCCGCCGCCAAGCAGTTCGACCAGGACGTGCGAAACGGCGCCTTCCCCACCCCTGAGCACGAATACTCGGCCCGATAAGCCTCTCGTCATCGAGTCGGCGATCGCCATGCAGGAGCAGGCGATTGCCTGGCGTCATGCCGGTGACGACATCGGCTTCGTGCCCACCATGGGTGCCCTGCACGGCGGACACGAGAGCCTTGTCACCCGCGCGCGAAAAGAAAACCGCCGCGTGATCGCCAGCATCTTCGTCAACCCGGCGCAGTTCGGGCCCAACGAAGACCTCGATGCGTATCCGCGCCCGTTCGAGGCGGACCGCGCCCGCCTGGCGGCGCTGGGAGTCGATGCGATCTTCCATCCGCCGGTCGACCAGATCTACCCGCCCGCCTTCAAGACCCATGTGGATCCGGGACCGCTCGCCGAGGCTCTGGAAGGAAAGATCCGGCCCGGCCACTTCGCGGGCGTTCTCACGGTCGTCCTCAAGCTCTTCAATTTGACCCAGCCGAAGCGCGCCTACTTCGGGCAAAAGGACTTCCAGCAGCTGGTCCTCGTCCGGCAGCTGGTCCGTGATTTCGGCCTGCCGATCCGCATCGTCGCCTGCCCGACCGTCCGGCAGCCGGACGGCCTGGCGCTGAGCTCGCGAAACGCCTATCTCGACCCAGCCCAGCGGGCGGCGGCACCGGCGATTTCGAGGGCCCTCGACGCTGCAGCAAAAGCCTTCGCCGCTGGGTCAACCCAACCCGCTGAGCTCGAGTCGGTGGCCCGGTCGATACTTCAGGGGATCCCCGGATCGACGATCGAATATGCGGCTGTGGTCGACGAAACCACGCTCCGTGCTCCGTCGCGGGCCATCGCGGGCAGTGTTTTGGCGGTCGCTGTTAAACTTGGGTCAACAAGATTGATCGACAACGTCGTATTGGGAGCGGAGCGCCTCTGAGTTCAGATAGGCGCTCAAAGGCGAAGGGGCGAGCGACAACTTCAAAGAAGGCGAAGCCGACCGTGAAGTCGGCGCGCCCGAAGACGGCATCTTCCGCCGCCAGGAGCTCGTCAGCGGCCGGCAAGGTG